>Ga0209048_10005929_pt1 | contig 11505 bp, 7 predicted proteins | sample FrelakmetCRP12CR_FD_187146 | JGI IMG/M metagenome (GOLD analysis project Ga0209048, IMG submission 187146) | Freshwater lake sediment microbial communities from the University of Notre Dame, USA, for methane emissions studies - CRP12 CR (SPAdes)... | ecosystem: Environmental > Aquatic >... | reverse complement strand
TCGTCCATGGACAGCGCCTCGATGGCCTCGCCGGCAAACTCCATAGCCTGATACAAGGCGCCGTCGACGCCGATCAGGCCGATGGTGTGCAGGATCAGGTCCTTGCCGGTGACCCACGGCTGCGGGCGGCCCGAGTACACGAACTTGATGCTCTCGGGGACGCGCAGCCAGACGCGGCCCCAGGCCATGGCGGCGGCGAAGTCGGTACTGCCCATGCCGGTGCTGAAGGCGGCCACGGCGCCGTAGGTGCAGGTGTGGCTGTCGGCGCCGACGACGACGTCGCCCGGCGCTACCATGCCCGTGTCGGGCAGGAGCACGTGCTCGATGCCGACGCGCCCGACCTCGAAGTAGTTGACGATCTGATGTTTGCGGGCGAACTCGCGCAGCTTCTTGCTCTGGCCCGCGGCTTTGATGTCCTTGTTGGGCGTGAAGTGGTCGGGCACGAGGGCGATGCGGGCCGGGTCGAAGACCTTCGTGAACCCGGCCTTCTCGAACTCGGCGATGGCCAACGGCGCGGTGATGTCATTGGCCAGCGCCAGGTCGACCTGCGCCTCGATGATGTCGCCGGCGTGCACCTCGTCGCGCCCCGCGGCGCGGGCGAGGATCTTCTCGGTGATCGTGGAACCCATCAGACCTCCCCTGCAGCCGCGGCGTTGTTGACGGCCCTCACATAGGCCTTCGCCGAGGCTTCCATGACGTCGAAACTGACTGCCTGGCCGTTGAACGAGCGCTCGTTGACGACCACCGTCACTCGCACCTCGGCGAGCGCGTCCTTGCCGGCCGAGATGGCCCGCACCTGGTAGTCGGCCAGACTGCCGGACATGCCGACGGCGTCGTCGATCGCCGCGAACACGCTCTCGACCGAGCCGTTGCTGAAACTGCGCCCCTTCTTGAGCTCGCCGCGCGCCTCGACCTCCACCTGACTCGTGGGGATGATGGAGGAGCCCGACTGGGTGACGAAGCTCTTGAGGCTGAAGTGGTCCTGGCGCTCGCGGATCTCTTCTGAGACGAGCGCCTCCAGGTCGAGCACCGTGACTTGCTTCTTCTTGTCGGCGATGTGTTTGAAGCTGGTGAACGCGTCGTTGAGCTCGGCGTCCGAGAGCTGGTAGCCGAGCTCGGCGAGCTTGGCGCGCAGCGCGTGCCGGCCGCTGTGCTTGCCGAGCACGATGTCGTTGTCGGTGAGACCGACGTCGGCCGGCTTCATGATCTCGAAGGTCGAGGCCTCGCTGAGCACGCCGGCCTGGTGGATACCGCTCTCGTGGGCGAAGGCGTTGCGCCCGACGATGGCCTTGTTGCGCTGGATCTGGTACCCGGTCAGCGAGCTCACCAGGCGGCTGGTGCGAGCGATCTCGGTGGTCACCACGCCGGTCTCGGCGGCGAAGGAGTCGCCGCGCGTGCGGATCGCCATGACGACCTCCTCGAGCGAGGCGTTGCCCGCGCGTTCGCCGATACCGTTGACGGCGCACTCGACCTGGGTGGCGCCGGCGCGGACCGCGGCCAGCGAGTTGGCCGTGGCCAGGCCGAGGTCGTTGTGACAGTGCACGCTCACGGTCACGTCGCGCAGCGACGGGCACAGCCGGTAGAGCTCGCGGATGAGGTCGCCGAACTCGAGCGGCAGGGCATAGCCGACCGTGTCGGGCACGTTGATGGTCGTCGCGCCGCACGCGACAGCGACGCCCAGCACCTGCGCCAGGAACTCCGGCTCGGAGCGACTGGCGTCCATGGCGCTGAACTCGACGTCGGCGCCGGCATGAGTGCTCGCGAGGGCGCGAGCCAGACTCACCATGGCGCGCGTGCCCTCGAGCACCTCCTCCGGCGTCTTCTTGATCTGGTACTTCATGTGCACCGCGCTGGTGCTGATGAACGTGTGGATGCGCGGCTTCTCGGCCACCTTCACCGCGTCCCAGGCGGCCCGGATGTCTTTCTCCATGGCCCGCGCGAGGCCGGCGACGCGCGGGCCTTTGACCTCGAGCGCGATGGCTTTGACCGCCTCGAAGTCGTCGGGTGACGCGATGGGGAAGCCGGCCTCGATGATGTCGACCCCAAGCTTGGCGAGCTGGCGGGCGATCTCGAGCTTCTCGGCGCGGTTCAAGGTAGCGCCCGGCGCCTGTTCGCCGTCGCGCAGCGTCGTATCGAAGATGTTGATGTAGCGGTGCTCGGTCACGAGGTACCCACACCTCCCAAGGCAGAAATCGTCGCCACGTGCAGTGCTACGGATCCGGTTGTGATCCAGGAAGGGGCCGTTACGGCCGGCAGGTGTCTACGCATCCCCCCGCGGGGGGAGGAGCAGGGCGAGGCCGAGGAGGTCGAGTACGCTGGCGCGTACCTCAATGTGGTCCTCCCGGGGCAACTCGCTTGTGCTGCGGCGACGCATTGTCCAGTGAGTCTACGTCAGTCGTGCGCGAGGGCGCAAGTGGCGCGAAGCAGGACAACTTTACTCCGGTTTCAAGACCGTCGCACTGGGAACGCTTGAACGGTAACGTCACGATGAAAGGTGACTACCATGACCAAGCTTGCGACACGACTTAGCACGGCGCCCGCCGCAACGACCCTCCCCGCGGAGGATCTGAAGCGGGCGCGTTCGTTCTACGAAGAGAAGCTCGGCCTCGAGACCGAGACCCGCGACGACATGCCGGAGGGCCTCTTCGTCCACGCCGGCAAGGGCAGCCTGATCTTTCTGTACGAGCGCGGCCGCGCCACGGCGGAGAACACCGCGGTGACGTTCGAGGTCGACGACCTCGAGGGGACCGTCTCCGAGCTCCGCTCGCGCGGCGTCCGATTCGAGGACTATGACTTTCCCAACGGCCTGAAGACCGTCGACGGCATCGCGTCGCGCGACGCCGACAGGGCCGCCTGGTTCAAGGACAGCGAGGGCAACATCCTCTGCGCCCACGAGACGCTTGCCGCCTAGGCTCACGTGGTCCTGGAGCGCGCACGAGCCGGGGCGGGGGGCTTGTCAGCCCGCCGCCCCGGCCCTTTTGCGCCGTCAGGCCCCCGTCTCCCCCGCCTCCCGAGGCGGGGGCCGCACTGTGCCGGAAACGCCATCGGACCTTCGTGAGCAGGCTGGACCTGCCCTAGCGCGCCGCCCTTCCGCGCGATCTGCTCGCCGGCCTCACGGTGGGAGCCTCGCAGGTCGGGAACGCGACGGCCTACAAGATCCTTGCCGGCGTGCCCCCCATGCACGGCCTCAATGCCACGATGGTCGGCACCCCGGTCGGGGCTCTGACCGCGAGTTCGCAGTTCCTGGCCGTCGTGCTGCGCCTACGCGGCCGCGGGACCCTGCTCAGCACCGCGATCGCGCTCATCCGCGGCTATGCCGCCGAGCTGGCGGCAGGTGGAGGACGCCTCTACCTCGCGGGAGTCGGCCAGGAGTTGAAGGACCAGCCGGAGCACACCGGACCCGAACCCTCTTCAGCGCGGCCAGCGTGAGAGACGCTCGACGTCGTTGAGGTCGAGGTGGTTCCGCATGTACTCGCTGGCGTCGTCGCGCGGAGGCGTGTAGTCCCAGGGCGTGAAGCGGCCGCTGCGCAGCGCCGCCGTCAGCAGCCGGCGCCGGTCCTGGTCGGCGACGACCCGCTGGTGCAGCGCCTCCAAGTCCCAGCGCCGAGCCACCTCCGCGCGGAACTCGGCGACCAGCGCGGCGGGCGCGGGGTCGGCGGCCAGGTTCGCGAGTTCGTGCGGATCGGCCGACAGGTCGTACAGCTGGTCCGGGTCCACCGGGCTGTGGACGAACTTCCAGGGGCCACGGCGGATCATGACTATCGGCGCAATGGCCCCTTCCCCCAGATACTCGCCGATCACGGTTCTCGGCGGCGCCTCCTCAGAGCCCTCACACAGCGGGAGCAGCGAGGCGCCCGCGAGCTCGTCGACCGGCTCCCGCTCGCCCAGACCGGCGAGGTCGAGCATCGTGGGCAGGAAATCCACGAGCGAGACGGGGTCCGCGACCCGGCCGGGCTTGAAGCGACCCGGGGCGTGGATCACCAGCGGGACCCGCGCCGAGCCCTCGAAGAAGCTCATCTTGTACCAGTGCCCGCGCTCGCCGAGCATGTCGCCGTGGTCCGACACGACGACGACCACGGTGTCGTCGGCGAGCTTCAAGGGGCGCAACGTGTCCATGAGCCGGCCCGTCCACTCGTCCACGTAGGAGACATTGGCGAGATACCCGCGCCTGGCCCGGCGCACCTCCTCGTCGGGGATCACAGCGTTTCCCCATTCGCACATGGAGGCGAGACGCTCGCCATGGGGGTCCGCGCCGCACACGTCGGCGGCGCTCACGGTGGGCATGGGGATGTCGACCTCCTCGTACAGGTCCCAGAACCGCTGCCGCGCCACGTACGGATCGTGCGGGTGGGTGAAACTGGCGACGGCGAAGAACGGGCGTCCGTCGTCCTGCCGGGCGATGTCGTGCAGCGCACGGACCGCCTGGTGGCCGACCTCATCGTCGTACAACAGCTGGTTGGTGACCTCTGCGGCGCCCGCCTCGGAGATGCTCGACATGTTGTGCATCCACCAGTCGATGCGATCTCCCGGACGTCGCCAGTCCGGCGTCCAGCCAAAATCGGCGGGGTAGATATCGGTGGTGCGCCGTTCCTCGAAGCCGTGCAGCTGGTCGGGACCGACGAAGTGCATCTTGCCGGTGAGCACGGTGCGATAGCCGCCGGCCCGCAGGTAGTGGGCCACCGAGGGCACGGTGCTGGGCCAGTACGAGGCGTTGTCGTGAACGCCGGTCGCTGAGGGCAGCTGGCCCGTCAACAGGCAGGAGCGCGCCGGGGAACAAAGGGGGCTGTTGGCGTAGGCGGCGTCGAACACCACACCCGAGGAGGCGAGAGCGTCGATGTGCGGCGAGCGCACGGCCGGATTGCCGTAGCAGCCGAGCGCCGACGGCGTCAGCTGGTCGTACATGACGACGAGTACGTTGGGCTGCTTCCGCGCCATGCGCGTCTCCGCATCCTGTCTCCGGCGGTCCTCCCGCAGCGCCGCAGCGCGCGCGGGCCGTGCGCGGCCATCCTAGCATCCGCCTGCAGCCGGCAGAACGGCGTGGTTCTAGAGCGAGCTCCGCGGATGGTCTAGGATGGTCATGGTCCGTGTGCTTCCACCGGGGGGTGCGACATGTCCAAGCGCTGGGTCCTGCTGACCGCCGCCGTCTTCGCGCTGTTCGTGGCGAGGTCGCCTGCGGCGCTCGCCACCTACGCCCCCCTGTGGTCGCAGCCCGTGGCAGGGGCGGCGCAGCTCGTAGCCGGTGACGCCGGCGTCACCGTGGTCTCGGCGGTCGCCGACGGCCCGGGCGCCGCGCTTGTCTCGCAGTGCTACGACCGCGCCGGCGAGCCGCTCGGCGCCCAGCCGGTCGTCCTCGTGAGTGGCATCGCGGGACTCAGCGACTGGCTGGCTACGAGCGACGGCGGGAGCGGCGTGGTCGTGGCGTGGAAGGCCGGTGGCACGACGCGGGTGAGGAGGGTCGCGGCCGGCGGCCGCAGCGTCTACGACCCTGTGACGGTCTGCAGCGACGCCGCCGTCGCGGCGCTGCGTGGGCCCGGCGCGACCGCGGCGCCGGTGCAGCTCGAGCCGGATGGCTTGGGCGGCGTCTACGTCAGGCTTCTGGCAACGCCGTCGCTCGCCTCGGGCGACACGCTCCTCGCCCACGTCTCCCCGCGCGGCGAAGCCGCACGGCCCGACCCGGGCCTCGCCGTCGGCAAGGGCACCGTCGCCGGCATGCGCAGCGACGGCGGCGGCCGTCTCTTCGTCCTGATGAGCGGGCCGGGCCGCAACGGCGTGGCGGCGCAGCGCTTCGCCGCCGACCTGAGCGCCCACTGGGCGGAGCCCATCTCGCCCTACAACCCGCTGCTGGGCCCGCCTCCCTCCACGCCGCAGACGCCCTTGGGCATCGTCGCCGCGTCCGGAGCGACGATCGCCTGGCGCGAGGGCGGCAAGGTCAAGGTGCAGCGCTTCTCCGCCGCCGGCGACCGCCTGTGGCTGCGGCCCGCCGCGGTGAGCGCGAGCGGAGCGCCGACGCTCGCCGGCGATGCATGGGGTGGCTGCTACCTCGCGGGTGCGTCCGGCGACGGCCTGCGCGTGCAACACATCGCCGGGGATGGCGTCCCCGTCGGCGATCCCGACGGCAGCGTGCTGCCCCTGGGCCTCGCCGACCCCCGCGTGGACGACGTCTCGTGGAATCGCGCCGGCGACCTCGCCGTCGCCTACGGCGCCGGCGCGACCTCCGCCGGCGTGGCGCGCATGACGTCTCTCGGCACGTGGTCGACTCCCGCGCTGAGCCCCGCGCCGTCAGAGCTGGGCGCCCTTGAGGGCGACGGCGCGGGCGGCGCGTACGCGCTCGGCGAGGGCGCGGACGCCCGGCTGTGGCGCCTCGGCGAATCCGGGCCGACGCTGACCCTTCGCCCCAGGGCCGCCGCGATCATCTATGGACAGAAGGTCGGCGTCGCCGGGTACCTGACGGCTGCCGGCGTCCCGCTCGCCGACAGCCGCGTCGAGGTCCGCTGGACCAGCGCTCGCGGCGTCACGAAGACGGCGACGACGGGGACCACCGACAGCGAGGGCTTCTACCAGGCGACGATCGCGCCCGAGGCCACCGCCGACTGGATCGCCGCGGCCACCGGTCCGGCGGGCGAGAGCATCGTCAGCGAGGCGTTTCGCGGCTTGCAGGTCGCTCCCGACGTCTCCATTGGGCTCGCCGAGCGCAAGGCGGGCAGCGGGTGGGTCGAGATCTTCTCGGGCGTCGTCAAGCCGGCCCATCCGGGCAGCCGGGTGCGCGTACAGCGGTGGAGCGCCGGCTCCTGGCGCACGCTGAGGAGCGGTCTGCTTGACGGCCGCTCCCGCTACCGCGTCTCGTGGCCGCTGCCGCCGCGCTCGGCCACCTATCTGTTCCGCACGCTGCTCCCCGCGCACGCCGACCACGCGGCGGGCGTCTCTCGCAGCGCCCGGCTGCGCGTCGTGCTCAACGTCGGCGGCTGAGCTAGAGCTCCGCGCGCCTGCCGCCGAGCAGCTCGCAGCTCACCACGAGGTCGGCGAGCTGGTCGGCGGTGAGCGGCTCATCGAGTGTCAGGCCCATCATCGCTTCGCGCTGCTTGAAGTCGCGCCCCACGCCCATCTGGCCGATGTTGATGCCGAACTGACCGACCTTGGTGCCGATCCGGCCGATCATCCCGGGCACGTCCGCATAGCGCAGGAACACCATGTGCGGGGCCGGCTCGATGTCGACGTCCTGGTGGTACACCTTGACCAGGCGCGGCCGGTGCTTCGGGCCCAGGGTCGTCCCCGAGACCGAGATCTCGCCCTGCGCGTCGCGGGTCGTCACCGTGATGAGGTTGAGGAAGTCGACGGCCGCCGGCTGCTTGGTCTCCTTGGCGGAGATGCCGCGCTCCTCGGCGATGTTCTGCACGTTGACGAAGTTGACCGGCCCGTCGACCTTGTCGGCGAGCACGCCCTGCAGCACGCCGAGCGTGAGGATGCGCGTGTCGTAGCGAGCGATGCCGCCGCCGTAGCCGATCTCGAAGGCGTCGACCGGGCCGTCGGCGAGCTGCACGACGAGCTTGCCGAGCTGCTTGCAGAGCCCGAGGAACGGCATGAGCTCGTCGGCGTCCTCGCCGGGCGCCAGCGGGATGTTCACGGCGTTGCTGGCGAACTCACCGTTGAGCACCGCCGCCACCTGTTCGGCGATGATCATGCCGGCGCGCAGCTGGGCCTCAACGGTGCTGGCCCCGAGATGCGGCGTGGCGACCACGCTCTCGTACTTGAACAGTGGGCTCTCGGTGGTGGGCTCCTTGGGATAGACGTCGACGGCCGACGCGGCGACCTTGCCGCTCTCGATGGCGCGCGCCCAGGCTTCCTCGTCGATGATGCCGCCGCGGGCGACGTTGACCACGCGCACGCCGTCCTTCATCTTGGCGAACTCCTCGTCTCCGATGAAGCCGAGGGTGTCGGCGTTCCTCGGCAGGTGCACGGTGATGAAGTCGGCTTCGCGGTAGATCTTGTCGGGGCTGTCGGCGCGCTTGAGGCCGAGCTCGTGGAACCTCTCGGCCGGCACGAACGGGTCGTAGGCGAGCACGTCCATACCGAGCCCGCGGGCGTCCTCGGCGACGAGGAAGCCGATGCGCCCCAGGCCGAGGATGCCGAGTGTCTTGCCGCGCAGCTCCACCCCGCCCTTGCCCCATTTGCCCTTCTCCCACTTGCCGGCCTTGAGGTCGGTGTGTGCCTGCGGCAGGTTGCGAGCGCACGCCATGATGAGGGCCACGGTGAGCTCGGCGGCGGAGAGCACGTTGCTCTGCGGCGCGTTCACGACGATGACGCCGCGCTTGGTCGCCGCGGCGACGTCGACGTTGTCGACGCCGACGCCGGCGCGGCCCACCACCTGGAGCTTCGCGCCGGCGCGGATGACGTCCGCCGTCACCTTTGTGGCGGAGCGGATGATGAGGCCGTTGTACTCGGGGATGCGGGCCAGGAGCTCGCCCGCATCCCAGTCCGTCCCCACGTCGACCTGGAAGCCCTGCTCCTCGAGGAGCGCGATGCTCTCGGCGGCGAGCTTCTCCTTGACCAGGACCTTCTTCGTGTCGGTCACCTTCGTCGCCCCCCTCAGAGCCGCACGTTGCTCTGCATGAACACCTGTTCGGCAGCGGCCGCGGAGGCGCCGAACTTGACGTCGTAGCCGAGCTCGGCCAGCACCATCTCGACCGTGGTGAGCCCGACGATGATGTCGCTGTGACCGAAGTAGCCGCAGTGGCCGAAGCGGAAGATCTTGCCCTTGAGCCGACCCTGGCCACCGGCCAGCCACACGCCCCACTTGTCGCGGGCGATCTTGCCGATCTTGTTGCCGTCGACGCCCTCGGGCACTTTGACGGCGGTCACCGAGTTGGCCTCCGGGTCGTCGGGGCCGAAGAGCTCGAGGCCGAGCGCCTTGACGCCCTCCTTGGCGGCGCGGCTCAGGACGCGATGCCGCTCGAAGACGTTCTCGAGGCCCTCCTCCTTGATGAGGTCGATGGCGACGTTCTGCGCGACCATGAGGCTCACGGCCGGCGTGTACGGCGTTTGCGCGGAGTCGCCGGTCATCTTCTTGCGCGCCGTGAGGTAGTCGTAGTAGAAGCGCGGCGTCGCGCACTGCTCGACGACCGCCCAGGCCTTCTCGCTGACCGCCACGTAGGCGAGGCCGGGCGGCACCATGAGCGCCTTCTGGGAGCCCGCGACGCAGATGTCGACGTGCCAGTCGTCGGTCCTGAGGTCGGTGGCGCCGAGGCCGCTGATCGCGTCGACCACGAGGAGCGCCGGCGTCTTGGCGACGATCTCGCCGATCGCCTCGATGTCGTTGACGACGCCCGTGGAAGTCTCGCTGGATTGCACGTACACGGCCTTGATCGCGGGGTCGGCGGCCAGCGCCCTCTCGATGTCGGCGGGCACGGCCTTGGTGCCCCACTCGTAGTCCAGGGCGATGACGTCGGCGCCCCAGGTGGCGGCGAGCTTCTTCCAGCGCTCGCCGAAGTTGCCGATACTGGCCACGAGCACGTGGTCGCCGGGGTTCACGACGTTGACCACGGCGCTCTCCATGGCGCCGGTGCCGCTGGCGGAGAAGACGATGACGTCGTTCTCCGTCTGGTAGACGTACTTCAGGCCGGCCACGACGTGCTTGAGGATCTCGGTGAAACGTGGCGCGCGGTGATGGACGACCGGCTCAGCGAGAGCCGAGAGCACCTCCGGCGGCACGGGCGTGGGGCCGGGAGTGATGAGGAAACGCTTCTGCATCGTGGCGTCCTTTCCGGGCGGGTCGACGCCGGGGCGCTGAGGCCCGCGGGGTGAGCGGGTGACTGTACGAAGTCGCCATCCTAGCCAATGGACGGCGGCTCTCACAACTGTTGGACGCCCGCGCGGCCCCTACAGCTCGACGCCCCTGCCGAACGCCAGAGCGCAGCGCGCGACGAGCTGATCGAGCTGAAGCGCGTCGAGCGGCTCGTCGAGGGTGAGAGCCATGACCGCCTCCCGTTGAGCCGTACCACGGCCGACCGACATGTGGCGGATGTTGACCCCCCACTCGCCGAGCATGGTCCCGACTGCGCCGCCCACTCCCGGCGCGTCGACGTAGCGCAGAAAGAGCATGTGGGGCGCCGGATCGATGTCGATGTCCTCGCCGAACACCCGCACGAGCCGCGACTTGTGCTCCGGACCTAGCGAAGTGCCCGAGAGCGACACCTCGCCCCGGGGGCCGCGCGTCGACACGGTGATGAGCCGCGGGAAGTCGGGAAGATCGGACTGCTTCGTCTCAAGGGCGCGCAATCCGCGCTCGTCCGCGATGGACTGCACGTTCACGTAGTTGACCGGTCCCGCCACCTGGTCGGCGAGCACGCCGCCAAGGACGCCGAGCGTGAGGATCCGCGTATCGAAGTAGGCGAAGCTGCCGCCGTAGCTGATCTCGACAGCATCGATGGGCACGTCGGCAAGGCCCACGAGCAGCCGCCCCAACTGGACGCACAGACCCAGGTAGGGCATGAGCTCGTCGGCATCGTCGACCAGAGTGAGAGGCACGTTGACGGCGTTGCTGGCGAACTCGCCGCGGAGCACCGCGGCGACCTGCGCGGCGATCATGAGCCCCGCGCGCAGCCGCGCGTCCACGGTGGATTCCTCGAGATGGGGCGTGAGAAGCACGCCGTCATGCGCAGCCAGAGGATCGGCGGGCGGCGCATCGCCGGGGTACACCGCGGCGGCCGAGGCCGCCACTTTGCCACTCTCGATGGCGCGTGCCCACGCCGCCCGGTCGACGACTCCCGGCCGCGCCAGGCTGATGAGCCGCACGCCGTCCTTCATCAGCGCGAACTCAGCCTCGCCGATGAGCCCCTGCGTCTGCGCTCCGCTCGGCAGGTCCACCAGGATGAAGTCGGCTTCGGCATAGATGCGCTGGGGGTCGTCCAGGACCTTCATGCCCAGGGCAAGCGCGTCCTCCGCGAGCAGCGGCGCGATTTGGCCGGGCCCGACGATGCCGAGGGTCCGGCCACGCACCTCGACGCCCGACCGTGCCCACGCGTCCGGTTCCCAGCGGCCGGCCCGCAGGTCGGCGTGCGTCCCCGTCAGGTCGCGAGCGCACGCCAGTACGAGCGCCAGCGCCTGCTCTGCCGCGGAGATCGCGTTGCTCTGCGGAGTGTCGACGACGACGATGCCCCGCTTGGTCGCCTCCGCAATGTCGACGTTGGCGACGCTCAGCCCGGTGCGACCCACCACCTGGAGCTCGCTGCCGGCCCGCAGGATCTCCGCGGTCACGGCATGCGCCGGGCCGACGATCAGACCGTGGCAGCCGGGGATCCGGCAGAGAAGCTCGTCCTCGTCCCAGCCGGCGCCGACGTCGACCTCAAGGCCTCCGCTAATGAGAAGGTCGATGCCCTCGGGAGCGAGCTCCTCGAGAACGATGACTCTCTTCTTCTCGCTCATTCCACGGCCCCCCACCAGAAAGTGACGGTCCCGTCGGGACCGGGCGAACTCGTGCAAGGCTAGACCACAGCGCCGGTCGCCGTCCAC
>Ga0209048_10005928_pt1 | contig 11506 bp, 7 predicted proteins | sample FrelakmetCRP12CR_FD_187146 | JGI IMG/M metagenome (GOLD analysis project Ga0209048, IMG submission 187146) | Freshwater lake sediment microbial communities from the University of Notre Dame, USA, for methane emissions studies - CRP12 CR (SPAdes)... | ecosystem: Environmental > Aquatic >... | reverse complement strand
TTGAGCGTGATCGGCCTCATCGTGGCGATCGTCGCCTGGGTGAAGAAATAGCGCGACGCGTGACCAGATTTCGTCTGAGGACGTTGCGGCGTTTCGCGTTCTCTTTGGTCCTGGCCGCACTCACGGCCGTTGTTCTGCGATGGATTTCCCTCGAGCGATGGCATCGAACGCAGCTCGCGCTCGAGGCACCAGTCGAGGTTGAGATTCCGGAAAAGACGCCGTCACCCGCGCCGCCCAGCAAGCCGCCGGTTATCACTGGGCGGCTCGACACGGCGCGTCTGTTCAGCGGCATCACGGTGCACGCCGAAGTAGATCCCGTCCCCGGCGGCGCGGCGGCCGACGAACGCGTGGATCCCGAAAGCTATGTCCTGGATTTGAAGCTGCGCGCGCGTGTTCCTGCGCCGAATACCACGATCGAGGAGCTCGCCAAAGTCAGTCCCGAGCTGCCGCGGCTCCTTCCGGGATTGGCGGCGATGCTGACACCGGATTCGGTTTCCCCATTTTTTAAGGAGCTCTACGACACGAAATTAAAAAACCTGCGGGAGAATCTCGTCCGGCTCGATCAACTTCTTTCGCGTCACAACTTTTACGATTGCCAGACTGTGCTCCAGCTGCGCCATCCGGAGAGTAAACGGCGCGTGGTTCTGTTGCAGGCGGATATGGATGTCGACGCGGATGGCTCCGACTCCGACCGGCTTCCCGCCGGGTCGGGCGCATCCCCAAATTTCAAGCCGGTCACGAGTTTCAGGTGGCCGAAGAAAAGTGCGATCCCCAACTCCTATCTCGCACCCTTGGAAGAGAAGCTGAAACGCTACGAAGGTGAGTTGTCGATCAAGGGAACAACCGCGGAACGCAAGCGCGAGTTGAAAGGCGCGATTGCGCAAGTGCGGGACGAGATCGAGTCGCTCAAGAGATACAGTTTTTTGATCGGCGCGACGGATCCTTACATCGTTCTGCCCTCGGGCCTGGGTAAGATGGATGGCGGCAAGGTCGGCGACCACGTGGTGGTCATTTTCGGTGACCGCATTTTCCCGGCCATCGTAGGTGACATCGGTCCATCGGACAAAGCGGGGGAAGCATCGTTGCGGATCGCCAAAGAGATCAACGCCCTGGCCACGCCGAATAACCGGCCTGTGAGCGATCTGAAGGTCACCTATCTGATTTTTCCCGGCACGGCAGAAACCCCATTCGGGCCGCCCGACCTCGAGAAACTGCAAGCGCGTTGCGAGACGCTGGTGAAAGAGATTGGCGGAGCAACCGTTCCGCTTCATCATTGGGAAAATATCATTCCGCCGTTGCCGACTCCGAGCCCGACGCCGACTGCGACACCGATGCGGGATGCGACGCCGTCGGCCTCCCTGTCGCCCGGGGCGTCGCCCGATTCCACATTTGCGTTTCCGCTCCCAACGCCGACGCCATGACTGGATTGTGCTGCGCACGCATCTCCTCGGAGGGACGTGCTTCGTATCTGTTTAGCCAACGAGTGGGCGAAAGATAGGAAACGTATCTCCCAGACTTGTAGCGGCGGTCTCTGACCGTCGAAGATCGAAGCAGATTCCGGCGGTCTGAGACCGCCGCTACAATTTGCCGCGATGCGGAAACCCAGATGCTGCGCTTCTGCACGTCCCTCCGAGCGTGCCACAAAACGAGAGCGCTATTCTCGCAATCGATTATAGTTTTTCCAAGCCAACCATGAGCAAGGCTTTCACCCGCGAAGAGAACGACGGACCGGAGATTCCTGATCTTCCGCCGTTGAGTTCGGCGCTTGCTCCCGGTGCCCGGAACTACATCACGGCTGCGGGCGCGCAGAAGTTGCGCGAAGAACTTCAGCGTTCAGTCGAAATTATGCGACCAGCGCTTGCCCGTTCGTCGGACGACCCTGAGGCGAAGCGTCAGTTGACCAGGCTGGACCAGCGCATCATTCAGCTGGAGGAAAGTTTGCAGTCGGCCGAAATTATCGCGTCGCCGGAGGGACCGGCCGAAGTCGTGCGTTTCGGCTCGACGATAACCGTTCGGGCAAGCGATGGAAACGAGACGGCCTACCGGATTGTCGGGGTCGATGAAATAGACATCGATCGTGGGTGGGTCAGTTGGCTCTCACCGATTGCGAAGGCCTTGTTAAATGGCAAACGAGGCGAGCGCATTCGCTTTAGGTTTCCGTCCGGCGAGGAGACACTGGAGATCCTGAATATTCGATATGAATAACATGCTCTTTCGTTCTTTTATTGCGTGGCTCTTCCTGATCGCCGGGTCGCCCTTCGCGTTCGGCGACGAAAAGGAATCCGCTTCATCGGCGTCCTTCGACGTCGTGATCAAGGGAGGAATGCTCTACGACGGAACGGGCGGCAAGCCTCGGGTCACGGATGTGGCTATCCGCGGCGATCGCATCGCCGGCCTCGGGGATTTTCCGGCGGACCGCGCGCGGGTGGTGATCGATGCGAAGGGAATGGCGGTCGCGCCCGGCTTTATCAACATGCTCTCGTGGTCGACCGAGTCGCTGATCGAAGATGGACGTTCGCAAAGCGAGACCCGGCAGGGCGTCACGACGGAGGTTATGGGCGAGGGCGAGTCCATGGGCCCGCTGAACGACCGCATGAAAAGACGGATGATCGATGCGCAGAAGGATCTAAAATACGAGATTCCGTGGAGCACGCTCTCGGAATATTTGAGCTACCTGGAGCACCGCGGCATCACGCCGAATGTCGCTTCGTATATCGGCGCCACGACCATCCGCGAAAATGTGATCGGTCTGGAGGACAAGGCGCCGACACCCGGACAACTGGACGAGATGCGTGCACTCGTGCGGCGAGAGATGGAAGCAGGGGCTCTGGGCATTGGCTCATCGCTGATCTATGCGCCGGCGTTTTACGCGAAGACGGACGAATTGATCGAACTCTGCAAGGTCGCCGCGAAATATCGCGGGAAATACATTTCGCACATGCGAAGCGAGGGCAACCAACTCATGGAGGCGATCAGCGAGTTAGTTCGGATCAGCCGCGAAGCGGGGTTACCGGCGGAGATCTATCACCTTAAGGCGGCGGGAGAAAAAAACTGGCCGAAGATGGATCGGGCGCTGGCCATGGTGGAGGCGGCGCGCAAGGAAGGGCTGAAGATCACGGCCGACATGTATACTTATCCGGCTGGTGGGACCGGGCTCGATGCATCCCTTCCACCTTGGACGCTTGACGGTGGTTACGACGCGCTCTGGACACGATTACAGGATCCGGCCACCAGAAGGAAGATCGCGGCGGCGGTGCGAACTAATTCGGACGATTGGGAGAATTTCTATCTCGCGGCCGGATCGCCCGACCGCATCCTGCTGGCTGGCTTCAAGTCCGAAAAACTGAAGCCGCTCACCGGTAAGTCCCTGGCAGACATCGCTCGAATGCGTGGGACTGACCCGGTGGAGACGATCATGGACTTGCTCCTCGAAGACCGCTCACGCATCGACGCGATCTATTTCGTGATCTCAGAAGCGAACATCAAAAAGGAAATCGCGAAGCCGTGGGTTTCGTTCGGATCGGATGAAGCGTCGCAGGCCCCGGAAGGCGCGTTTCTAAAGTCCAACCCGCATCCGAGGGCCTACGGAAATTTCTCCCGCCTGCTCGGCCGTTACGTGCGCGACGAGAAGATCATCTCGCTCACGGAAGCGGTGAGAAAATTGAGCGGACTGCCGGCGACGAACCTGGGGTTGGATCATCGTGGGTTCGTCCAGGAAGGGATGTTCGCGGACGTCGTTGTTTTCGATCCCGCGACCATTGCTGACCGCGCCACTTTCGAAAAGCCGCACCAGTATGCGATCGGCATGAAGCACGTCTTCGTGAACGGCGTGCAGGTCCTGAAGGATGGCGAACACACTGGAGCAAAGCCTGGCCGCGCCCTCTGGGGTCCGGGCAAAGTCCAGTGAACTGATTGATACTTGTAAGGGCAAGAGACGATTCCCATGGCAGCGGCGACATTCATCGCGTTTCCGCGCGGGATTCGATTTGATCGAGGTTGGGATTGTTTTGCCTGATCCATTGCTGGATCGCGTCTACCTCGGCTGGATTCACCGCGGTCGCGCGCAGCTCCTCGGGCTTGTCCTTGAATTTCCAGTGCCGCCCGTGGCGATACAGCGCGTAGTAAAACGTCTTCGCCTCGACGACGCCGACGCCGCTGCACCGCATCGCGTCATAAAACATTCGGTCCACTTCCTGCCACGGTCGCGATTTCTGGTCGTAGGCGACGTCGTGAAGCACCGAGGCGTTTCGATACCTGCCCTCGAAAGGGCCGCCGAAGAATGGCCAAAGCGCGCGGGGGATAGACGCTCCGTCAACTTCCGATCCGGCCGGCGCAATCCAAACCACGCCCTTCGGATCGGTGTAACGCAGTTCCTTCAGGAGCGTCATGGTTCTGCCATCGGCCTCCCAGCGGGCATCAACCGGGCCGCTGAAATAGCCCCACTTGCTTGCGGGCTTGATGGTTGGCTCCACGTGCGCCGGCTTCTTCCCGCCGAAAATGCAGGAAGAAAGGAGCAAGGGAATAATAAGAACGAGAATGGCTCTCACAAACACTCGTTAGGTTGCGGTGGGAACAAGCGCTTTCTCTCGTTTTTCGAGGGGAGATCGCGACACGGCAGGGGAAGGAATCGAGGCGGCTGGTCGCCGAAAGCCGTTCAAGTAGAAGAGCATGAAGATGCCGGAAACAATGAGGAGCGAACCGATCCATTTCAGCAGCCAGCCGGGATCACGTAGAATCTGAATGGTGCTTTGGCCAAGGTTCTCCGGATTCCAGGAAGCCTGTGACATTTTGTAGGTGAGTCCGGTCCAGGTGCGCCACCATTCGCCGGGATAACTGAACGGGTTATTCATCCAGCATTGGCCCGTCGCGGTCTGGCCCTCGAGATTCGTTACGCGCACGGTGCTTTTGAATCCTGCCGGACTGTCGTTGCCTTCGTTCCGTTGCACTTCGAATTCCATGAGTTCCAGAGCGATCGGCAATGAGATCTGCTTCCAGCCGTACGTGACCTGGATTTCCGCCGGCGATGCCGGCGCGGTCACCTGCCAGCCGGCCGGAATCCATTGCTCGGAAATCTCCGAGCCCTGTTGGAGGCGAATGCGGACACCGTCCGGAAGCTCAGCCCCGCTGGACTCACTCGCGGCGGGGTGAAAATCCATCCATTCCTGCGCGTGCGGCATGGTGCGATCGAGGGTCAGTCTCCAGTCGGCCCAACCGGTCACGAGCGGCGTGTCCGGGTCGAGTCTGCCGGCGGAATGACCGAGTTTTCGCGAGGCCAGATCGTAGGTCACGTTCCCGTCATCGGCGATGAAGAGAGTGAGATGATTTGGCGGGGTCGTGCCCGCCGCCGGCAGCTCAGGTGCCAGACCTGGAGTGTTGCCATGGGCATCGGGCGTAACGGAAACGGGTAATCCCTTGCCGCGAAGCGAGACGACGACGGCCGGATTATTTGGCTGATCGCTGAGCGAACTGGGCTTGCCCTTGTCGATTTGAAAGTCCGGCCAGTAGTTCTCGATGCGCAACGAAAAAGGACTGCCGTCCATCGGCAGCTCGCGGCCGAGATTTTGCGCGACATCGAACGTCCACTTCGTTTCCGCGAAGGTAACGATGACGCTGCCTTTGTTTCCGTTCTGGGGCTGGGTCAACTGGACCTTCGCCCCGGTGTTTCCACCTTTCACGGCTTTGGCGATCTGTTCCTCGGGCGCTTTGGCAAAAGCAAAAATTCTCTCTTCAATTTCCACTTCGCCGGCGCCGGCCGGCGGGCGCTTCGGTGAATCTCCCCTGCCTTCCGCCGGTGCTGTCCCGTGTTTCAATTCAATCGTCGCCAGTCCCATGTTGAAAGAGCCGTGTTCGTGATCGTCCGCCAGGAGCCAGCTTTCGAGACGTTGATTCATCATTGCGGTCGCGATCGTGAAGTGAAGCGCGGGCGCGCCACCATCGTTGATCGGTTTTGGGTTCAACTTACCTTCGAGCGCCGGCGCGTAGCCCACCACGCTCAAGCGCGCGCCTCCGGCCAGGAGGCCGAGATCCCAGGGCCTTCCCGCCGTGGGCGGTCGATGAATGAATTCGACGTCGAAGCCCTTCACGAGGCCGTCGGTATCGTGCACCCGGAGCTGATGTTGATCAACCAGCAGCCGGTTGGCCGGCGGTTCTCCCTTAAAGACGGTAATCGTTCCCTCGATTCCCCAGGTGCGTCCGATGAGCGATCCGGTCAAGAGCGTGATGATGCCAAGATGTGTGATCAGGAACGCGATGTGATGTTTTTTCCAGGGCCAACGTGATAGCGCGGAAACGATGAGATTCGACGCGAGAAAGAGCAGCCAGACGTTGAACCACGGAGCACCATAGACGTAGGCGCGCGCCACTTTTGCATCGAAGGTTGATTCGTAGATCGTGCCGGCAATCGCGCCAACGATCAGCACGGCCAGCAAGACGACCGCCAGCTTGAGCGAAGCGAAAAAACGGAAGACCGGATGACGCTGCCAGCTGGGCCGCGAAGTGGAGGAGGACGATGCCATGTCGTGGACGGGTATTTTCCGCGAGAAGTTGCACCCGGGCAACGCGAGAGTTCATTCAAGAAAGCCGGGTTTCCGCATGCAGTAAATTGTAGCGGCGGTCTCAGACCGCCGGAGTCTCCTTCGACCTTCGACGGTCAGAGACCGCCGCTACAAGGCTGGGCGATACGTTTCAGATACCCACACCGCCGAAAAAACGACGGCGGTTTGGAAAGCGCCGCTCCTTGAGCCCTGCACGCCGCGTCTGAGATAATTCGTTACCCGCTTTTCTCCAGCGCCGTGCGGAACGCTTGCAGATGAGCGGCGAAGCCACTCGCATCGAACTCATCGAGCGCCTTTACATCCTGAAAAAGCTGATTGAGTTCGGGATCTATTTTCAGGCGCGCGCCGCGATTCTGGTTCAGGGCATTTACCAGCCGATCCAAGGCAAGAACAAGACGTTTCGCGCGTTGGCCGAGCAGCTGGTTGGCTGTTCCGGTCGCGGTGAATTCCGAGTCCACGGAAGACAGCGCGACCAGCAAAGATCGCGCGGAACTGTCGCTCCAGTTGGTGCTCGACGCGCGGCGCGCCAGCGCGTCGGCTTGCGCTTGCATGCTGGTGAAATCCGATCGGATTGGCGTGCTCGAGGGCTGGCTTACCGGTGACGGGATGCTCGCGGCGAAGGTTGCTGTTGCGCAGAGCCAGGCCAGACCGTTCCAGCGGGCGTTGGACAAGTCGTCGCTTTTTGGATCGCTGGCCAGGGCCCAACTCATTTCGCGCAACGCCACCGCCTGACCGGTCAGCCATTCGCGGAGACCGCTCCAGGGTTCGCCCTCGGCCCAATGTTTCGGCTCGCCGACCGACTGGCCGTCGAGCTCGAAAAACAGATCGGGATGACCCGCATGCAGCAGATCGGGCGCAAGATTTTGGTGGCAGGCTACGCACGCATTTGCGCGCCCGTAAATGCTCCGGAGATCACGCATGCCTGCGGCCACGCGGGTATGGTAGGTCCAATCCGAACGTGTGTGACCGCGCAACCAGCCGCCGGCCGCGCCGTGGCAGCTCTCACACGAAACGCCTTCGTCGGGATGCGCGCCCGGAGCCAGCCGGCTCGGGGCGACAGATTGGAACGGCGAATGACAAACGGTGCAACGGACGCTCGTTGGCGCTTCGGAGAGTCCGAGAGCCGCGGCAATGCGCGTTGATCGGGCATTAAGCAGGATCGCATACGCCTTGGTATGAAAATCTTTCTGGCTCCAGGTGATGTATTGGCTGCGTTTTGGCCCGGCGCCGCCGTGACAGCTCGACGATTTACATCCCACTGATCCGACAAACGTGCGGCCGCCCTCGTAAATTTGTCTCGGCCCGTTTGCCAGGAGGCTCTTGGAGCCCGCGGCGAAGAGGAGGCAGATGCAGGCGGTTCGCAGCAACACTTGAAAAGCTTAGCACCAGCATTTCTGAAAATGCGACTGCAAAGGTGTGGCCTCGGCTTCCAGCCGATGTTCTGGAGATCATCGGCTCGCCGCAGCGAGTCCGTCCGGTGGCGGACAAGATGAAGATGCCCCTTCCCCGGGCTCGACAGAGTCTCGCCCTACCAACCCAATTTGTCCGAAGTCAATTTGCCCAGGATTTCCACTTCTTCCGCAACGGCTTGACGTAGCGATCGACGTCCACCTTTTTCAGTCGATCCACGCCTTCTTTCATTACATCGGTGGAATCTTCGTATCTTCGCCGCATCGCTTTGAAAAGCGGCCAGAGGAACGGCAGCGAGAGGATGCTCAAGTCCACGTTGGCCAACGGAGATTTCGCCTCAACCTCTTTCTCCGCCGAACTGGACGCGTAACGGATCGCCAGACCGATGGCGACCCCCAGGGCCAGCGCGCCGATTACGGTGGGCACTGGATTCTCTCGCAGGAAAAATTCCGTGCGCTCGCGAGCAGTTCCTGCTTTCTCCTTGGTTTGCTCCCACGCCTCACCTGCCGCCATCGAAACCTTGTCCGCCGCCTGGCGCAACCGTCCTGATTCCTCGCCCGACCGCATTGACGCAGCCATCGGATCGTCTTCCGTAAATTCGTCACCGTTTGGATTGATCATATAAACCCTTCGTAAGTCGTCCGCCTCTTGCGCCTCTTCAATTCTTTTCTTAATCGTCCTCGTGATTGTCCTCGTGAGCAGAATCGTAATCAAAGCGAACCGGATCGATTGCGAGCTCACCGAAGGACGAGTCCGTCCAATTGGCGGACAGGAGGAAGACGAAGAGGTAGAGGAAGAGGAGCAAATAGAGATTACCGCCAGATGTGCTTGGGATATTTCCGTTGGAGCTCTTTCTTGATCTTGGGATAGCCTTCGCGCCAGAAGGTTTCGAGATCGTTGGTGATTTGGATCGGACGATGGTTCGGCGCGAGAACTTGAATTCTCAGTGCGGTGCGTCCGCGTCCCACCGTGAGACCTCGCGGAGTGTCGTACAAATCCTGGATGCGAGAGGCGATCGTTGGCGGGGCGGCCTCGCCATAGGTGATTTTCGCGGCCCGCCCGTTGGTTAGTTTGATCCGTTCCGGTGCGAGATCGTCGAGGGTCTGTTGTTGCAGTGCGCTCAGCCACGATTTCACAACCGGCCAGGCTGGCCGCTCCTTGATCTCTTTGTAGCTCGTCGCGCCCTGGCAGATTTGCTCGAGGAGCAAAAGTTTCCCGGCTTCGTCGATCCGCGGAAATTCCAACTCGGGAAATTCCGCGGCGACGAAGTTCACGCGTTGGATCCATTGCTCGACCGTATTGTCCCAATGCTTGAGTGGGCAGCTTCCAGCCAAGACTTCGCGCGCGAGAATCTGCGCCGCGGCCGGATCGGCCTTCGGAGAGAATTCGTCGGTGCGCAGGACCAGATCGTGAAAGAATGTCGTTCGATGACCGCTAACGCGACGCAGGGTGGAATCGAATTCGATCCGCGTTTCATCCCGAAGCGATTCCGGGAATAACTCGCGAAGCCAGTCCGCTTCGATTTTCGTGGCCAGCGTAAGCAAGACCTGGCGCTCTTTCTCGCTGCTTTCGATCTCACGGACCTCAGAGGCCACGAGCAATCTCGCGCCGTGCACGGCGCTTTCGCGGGCCAGGACACCGCGCCGCCCATGCACGAGCGCGCAACGCAGCGTGCCCACATCCAACCTCGCCGCAACCTGGTCGGGGAACCCAGCCAGGACACAACGCTCGATCGAGCCGGCCTTTACCTCACCGCTCTGCAAATCAAGGCCTTCGTCGCGAGCGATGGCGAGAAACTGGTCGGTCAACTGCGCCGCCTCGCGAGCGGCGCCCGCGTTAATCCCAAGCCGCGCGCAACGCTGCGAATCGAAGCGACTGCTCTCCGCGTAGCGAAACGCCCGCATCAAAATGAAAAGATCTGATTCCGCGTCGCTGCCCAGAACATCATCGCGGTCGTCGCGCGCTTGTTTGCCCTCAAGACGGCGCAAGAGGTTTCGGCCTTGCGTGAGCGCCGCGATCAGCGCCACGGCGGGCACGCAACGATGCTCTTGCGCGGCCAGAAGCATCCGTGCATAGCGTGGGTGGACCGGGAAAGCGAGCATCCTCCGGCCCAGTGCGGTTACGCCACCCTTCTCGCTGGCACCAAGCGCCCCGAGATCGACGAGGAGTTGCTCCGCGCGTGTGAGCGCCTGTGGATCGGGCGGTTCCAGCCAGCGGAAGCAGCCGATTTCTTCCACGCCGCTGGCTTTCAGGGTGAGAACGACTTCGGCAAGATCGAGCCGCTTCACCTCGGGCAATTCCTGCGGCGTCCGGTCGAGATGCTCGCGCTCTGTCCAAAGCCGGAGGCAATGACCCGGCGCGGTTCGTCCGGCGCGTCCCGTGCGTTGATCCGCCGAGGCGCGGCTGATTTTCTCGACGAGCAGGGTGTTGATGCCGCGACGGGCATCGAACCGGGCGATGCGGGCGAGGCCGCTGTCGATCACGGCCTGGACCCCGTCGATCGTGAGCGATGTTTCGGCCACGTTGGTCGAGACAATCGCCCTTCGTTTTTGATAATGGGCGAGCGCCGCGTCCTGCTCCGACGTTGGCAATTCGCCATGGAGCGGCAGGACGACAAATCGATCGCTCACCCGCGAAGCGCGGATGGCTGAGATGGTTCGGGAGATTTCATATTTTCCGGGCATGAAGATGAGCACGTCGCCCGCGGTGTTCGGGGCGATGCGCTCGAGTTCATCGGCGGCGAGATCCCAGATCGGGTAGCCATCGTCGCCGATGGGTTTTGGCAGGTATTCGATTGTGACCGGAAAGGCGCGACCGCTCGAACTCAAGACCGCGCATGGTTCCAGGTATTTTTGCAGAAGGCCCGCATCCAGGGTTGCGGACATGACGGCGAGCTTAAGATCGGGACGGGAGGTCGCCTGGAGTTGGAGGGCGCGGGCGAGCGTGATGTCGCCGTAGAGATGGCGCTCGTGAAATTCATCAAAGAGAATCGCGGAGATCCCTCGCAGCTGGGGATCTTGAATGAGCTGCCGCAACAGAATGCCTTCGGTGACGAAGCGGATGCGGGTGCGGTTGGAGGTAATATTTTCGAAACGAATTTGATAGCCGACTTCGTCACCGAGCCGGCCGTTGCGCTCGGAAGCGACGCGCGCCGAGAGGAGGCGAGTGGCTAGCCGGCGCGGTTGCAGGATTACGACCTGGCCGCCTCCAAGCATTCCCTGATCGAGGAGGATTTGGGGGACCTGCGTTGATTTTCCTGAACCGGTCGGTGCCTGAATAATGAGGCGCGAGTTCTTTTTCAGTTCGGCGACGAGCTTGAGCTCGAGTTCGAAAATGGGCAGGTCCTCACGTCGCATCGGAGGAGAACGTTCAACGTTCAACCCTCCTCTGCAATGTCGCCGTCCAAACCGCGTCCGCAATGCTGGAGGGATGCTCTTTGGAGTGGCGCTCTTGTGAAGCGCCTTCTCGCAGCCTCGTGTGCCCTCGGGCGCTTCGCAGAAGCGCCACTACATTATCAGCTACCGCGGTCAGCGACCGCGGCT
>Ga0209048_10005927_pt1 | contig 11507 bp, 12 predicted proteins | sample FrelakmetCRP12CR_FD_187146 | JGI IMG/M metagenome (GOLD analysis project Ga0209048, IMG submission 187146) | Freshwater lake sediment microbial communities from the University of Notre Dame, USA, for methane emissions studies - CRP12 CR (SPAdes)... | ecosystem: Environmental > Aquatic >... | reverse complement strand
GGTAGATGCCCACATTCTTTCGAGAAATATTCAGCTCGATCACGGCTTCGGTCAGGAGCCGCATATCGAGCGGTACTTCTCGCTCAACGTGCTGCGGGACTGCTGGTTGGGTATGCTTATTCTCCTGCGGTTCGCTCATATGGTTGTTTCTATTATATACTTTTTTTATTCATTTTTTTCATTAATTCTATGATCGGTCATTATCCGTCAATTTATCTTGACAACAAAAATTCGTGATGTTACATTAGTCACCTCGCAAGATAACTGTTTGGGGCTGTAGCTCAGCTGGGAGAGCACAAGGCTGGCAGTCTTGGGGTCAGGGGTTCGATCCCCCTCAGCTCCACCAAGAAATCAAAGGGTTGACCTTCATCGGTCAGCCCTTTTTCATTGACTGTGCTAAATTTGTGCTAATTATTTTCTCCGGAGTCTTGTGCTCAGGGGTACAATCAATTCTTCGTAACAAGAATTACAAAGGGTTAGCCTTGTGAGCTAACCCTTTTCGTTTTACTGTGCTAATTTTTTTGACCCGGATTCTTGTGCTCACCCCTCCAATCTATTTTCATCGCAAATACACTTCGTGATTCCTTTACTATCTTTGCCGCCACCATGCATTCGCCCAGGTCACCTGATCGTTTGGCAGAGGATTCATAGCCAGCATCGCTATCGAGCAAGTATGGCGATGGTGGAGATACTTGCCCCGACAAGAAACAATGCGATATAGGCTGGAACAGCCGACGTGATAAGGCCGACAACGAGCAGCGCAACCCCGCCGATCACATGCAGCCGCGATCGAACGCGTGGTACTTGCCACACATACCACCCTTGGGCAGCTAGGAACAGAATTGGCCCCCCGGCCAGCAGCAGACTCAGCGCAAACGAGCCGTGCCCATGGGGATGTGCGATCACTTCTTTACTGGCGACCGCCACAGCGATGAGTCCCGCAACCATTACCATCAGCGCGTTTACTGCATAGCGACTGACGAGAATGGGATTGGTCGTCTCTTTCATGTGCCGATGAATAAGCTGATGGGCGCGCCCAAAGCTGAGCGCCCACAGAGCGACCGTTACCGCAAGCGCGATCGTGCCTGTGACCAGCGTCATCAGCGTCATAGAAGCCGCAGCAATCGCACTGCCCGTCGTGAGCACAGACTCACCGAGCGCGATGAGCAAGAACAGGCGGCAGCGCTCCAACATGTGGCCAGCGTTAAACTCGACATTCTCGGACTGCAAACGCCGGCCGGGAATGGGGTGTGCGAGCCATGTTCCGGTCAGTTCAATCCCGGCAGCCAGGGCCCACCACAACACACGCGCTTCCGTATTCACCGCTGCGCCGATGATCCAACAGGGCGTTGTCGTAACAAACCAGAGCAGCACCCGGAAGTAGTGCTCCCTGTACACCGCATGGTTTGAATTAACGATGGTCCAGATGGTGCGGCCCAGTTGGATCAAGAGAAGCGGAGCGACGAACGCCCAACCTGACGTTGTAAACGCCATGGTCACCGACGCATTCATGAACAAGCCAAGCAGCATCACCATCAGGACCATCCAGCGTGTGCTCGTTCGATTTGCCGGAATCATGGTCGCCGCCCAACTCGTATACGACCACACGGTGAGAATGGCCAATAGCATTACCAGCGTTTCGGCCGCGCCGCGCCACGACAGGTGGGTGTAAAGATGTTGAGAGAGCTGAGATACCGCGAACGCAAACACGAGGTCGAAAAACAGTTCGAGCGGTGTGACCCCATATTCTTGCTCGTGAATATCTTCATCGGGGCGGGCGGTCATGAAGCCTCACTGTTCTGCAGCAGACTGGCGATCGTCGCGTCGCATGTGTTCCTACGTCAATATTTGGATGCAACTAATCGTTCTATCCAACTCGAAACCTGAGGTTCAGCAGAACCTGCATTGGTACCATGAATAGCGAGCCCCTCTAATATGGTAGCCTTGGGGCATGATTTGGCAATATCCTTTTCGCTATGGCCCATTCCGCTTCCCTCGTGAGTACAAAATGGAACGATTGCCTTCCCGGAGAAATTGTAGCTCTCCAGGAACGTGAATATTGCCATGGGCGGCGTGCCCCACCAATTCGGATACCCCAAAAAGATCACATCGTATGCCCCTATGTTCTCGACCTTTCTCTTCAGCGCCGGTCTGGCTTTGGTACGCAGTTCATTCTTGGCGAGTTCCGTGGTTTCCGTATAACCCTCGGGATAAGCATTGACGGTTTCAATATGGAATAGATCCCCTCCCGTTTTTTTTTGGATCATCTGAGCCACAACTTCGGTATTGCCGACCTTCAAGTCAACGATCCTGCCGCTGACATAGTTTTGTCCCTTCCGGGAGAAATAGGCTATCAAGTATTTTTTCTGCGTTACATTCATACGAGTCCTCATCCGTTCATTTCTTTTCAAGCACGTTTTTCAAGTGATTAATACCTGACGCCGCAGTAGGCCATCCCGCATAAAAAGCAATATGCGTGATCGCGGCAGCGAGTTCTTCCTTGGTGAGACCGTTTTCAAGGCCCTTTTTCAAGTGGAATTCGACTTGCTCGATCCGGTTCAAAGCAACCAGGACCGTTACCGTGATCAGGCTTTTATCCCGCTGCGAGAGCGGCGGCCGTTTCCAGACATCGCCGAAAAGAACGTCCTGGGTTAATTGAGCGTAATCCGGGGCTAAAGCTTTCACCTCATCTGTTGCATTCTTTACATCGCTGTCAGACATAAGTCACTCCTTTCTATGATTTCTGCTTGTTAGAGCGAGATACCGGCCGCTCATCGTGGAGCGAGTTCGCCGTACCAATATGCTGCGGTTACTCCGCCATCCATGAGGATGTCGCTGCCGGTGATGAACCCGCCGTCCGGACCCATGAGCAGCGCACCGACGCTCCCTACCTCATCCGGAGTTCCGGCCCGTCCGGCCGCACTCAGCTGAATCATACGCCGGTACCCTTCCCCACGCGGACCGGCGAGTTCGTCCTTGGCGAGCGGGGTGATGATAATGCCGGGGCTGATCGCATTGATCCGCGCTCCGCGCTTTCCCCAGCGAACTGCCTCGGCCATCACACGCAGGACATTCCCGCGCTTCGCGAGTTGGTAAGCGTGAAGAGAATCCTTCACCTGGTCGGGCTGAAGGAATGGTAGACTAAGCAGCTCCTCTACGGGTGTTGTGGCCAGCGCTTTGTTCTGTTCAACGGTGAGCGGTGGAAGGCGATGCCCTGACTGCGACGCGATAACGACACCGCTACCGCCTCGTGCGATTACATCGCCGAACTCCGCCAGCACGAGCGCTGTGCCATACAGATCGACCTTGAGGATCGCTTCTGGTGAGGCCTGCGACGGGGATACTCCGGCCGCATGAATGAGCCCATTGACTTCACCAAGCTTCGCGGCAGTCTCAGCAAGCGCATGCACGGCCTCGCGCGAGGATGCATCGACCGTCGCGGTACTCACATCGTATCCCGCGTTACCGAGGACCTCCGCTGCGGCTTTGGCGTTGTCCAGCCGCATATCAGCCAGAACAACGTGCTTACCTGCACCAACCCGCCGTGCAATAGCCTGGCCGATCTGACCGGCTCCAATGACAACAAGTACTGTTGCCATAGATACCTCCTTTGAGCGGCTTGCATCCCGAAATGCTTGTATTATTTTTTTGTGGTTGCGACCGCTTTTCCTTATTTCAATTATATTAGCTTCTTTACTTCATGCCTTGAGCGACGCCAGATCGATCACGAAGCGATACTTCACATCGCTCTTGAGCATACGTTCATAGGCTTCATTGATGTTCCGGATATTGATTACCTCGACATCTGACGTAATACCGTGCTTGCCGCAGAAATCGAGCAGTTCCTGGGTCTCGGCAATGCCGCCGATCACGGAACCAGCCACCGATTTACGCCCCATGATAAGCGGAACGGTGCTCAGTCCGGGTTCCAGGCTTCCGGGGAATCCGACCAGGACCAGAGTACCGTTCAATGACAGCGTCGGCAGATAGTGGTTGAGGTCATGGACATAGGGAACGGTGTCAATGATCAGATCGAACCGGCCCTGAACGGCTGTCATCTGTTCCTTATCGGTGGAAAGGACGACATTGTGGGCTCCCAGGCGTAGTGCCTCCTTCTCTTTGCTCGGTGTACGGGTGAACAGCGTGACATCGGCACCCAACGCCTTCGCCAGCTTCAGCGCCATGTGACCCAGTCCGCCAAGGCCGACGACCGCTACCTTGCTGCCCTTTCCCGCTTTCCAGTGGCGGAGCGGCGACCATGTGGTAATCCCCGCACAAAGAAGCGGCGCAGCTCCTTTCAGGTCCAGCCCATCGGGGATCTTCAGCACGAACTTCTCTGTTACGACGATCTTTTCAGAATATCCCCCGTAAGTCGGCATCTTGTCGCGGCGGTCAAGATGGTTATAGGTGAATGTCGCGATCTCCGCACAATATTGCTCCTGACCCTGTTCGCAGGATGAGCACTTCTGGCAGGAATCGACCATGCAGCCCACGCCGACATGATCGCCCGGCTTGAAACGTTTGACATCCTTCCCGACGCTGGTCACCCGGCCGATGATCTCATGGCCGGGCACGACCGGGTATGTCGTCGGGAACCAGCCGCCCCAGTCATTTCGGACAGTATGCAGGTCTGAGTGGCAGACGCCGCAGTACAGGATCTCGATCGCCACGTCGTCAGGCCGTGGATCGCGACGAAGAAAACTAAAAGGAGCGAGTGCATCCTTGGCCGACTGTGCTGCATAACCTCGTACATTCATCGACATATTCTAGTTCTCCTTTATGAAGTTAATCGCTCTTCTCATTTATCCGTTCGACCCTGGCCACGCAGGGGTGACAGGCCGTGGCCGCCGGCTGAGCTCGTTCCCAGATTCGCGCCAATGTCATGAACCTTGAGCAGCGCCTCGGGAGCCCGGGCACCTTGCACCTTGATGCTTGCGAACCCGTCGTCGATCTCCTTGACGTCCCCCGCGCTCAGCTGGACTTTAAGCGCACCAAGGTTCTCATCGAGATGGTTCAGCTTGGTCGTGCCTGGAATGGGCACGATCCATGGTTTCTTCGCGAGCAGCCACGCGAGCGCGACCTGTCCGGGTGTTGCGTCCTTGCGCTGGCCCACGCGCTGAAGCAAATCGACAACGGGCCGGTTCGCCTGTCGTGCCTCGGGAGTAAAGCGCGGGAAAGAGAGTGACGCCCGCAGGTCTGACGTCGGATCGAACTGCGTGGATGGTGTGATCTTACCGGTCAGGTAACCCATCCCCAGCGGGCTCCACGGCACGAATCCGATCCCGAGCTCCTCGCAGGTCGCCAAAACCTCGTGTTCAGGATCGCGCGTCCAGACCGAATACTCATTCTGCACCGCCGTCACCGGCAACTCCCGGTGAGCGCGCCGAATGGTTGCTCCCCCCGCCTCTGAAAGCCCGAAGTGTTTGACCTTTCCTTGCTGGATCAGGTCCTTTACCGCCCCGGCCACATCTTCGATCGGCACATTGGGATCGACACGATGTTGATAGAAGAGGTCGATTGTATCTGTCCTGAGACGTTTGAGGCATCCTTCGGCAACGCGCTTGATATAGTCGGGCCGGCTGTTCAGGCCATGCCGCTCTTTTGTTACCGGATCGACCTCAAAACCGAACTTCGTCGCGATGACCACGCGATCGCGGAACGGCGCCAGCGCCTCGCCGACCACTTCCTCGCTGAAAAACGGCCCGTACACTTCGGCAGTATCAAAGAAGGTGACACCCTGTTCGTACGCTGCCCGGATCAGCTTGATCGCCTGCTGCCGTTCCGTTGGAGGGCCATAAGCCCAGGCGATATTCATGCAGCCAAACCCGAGAGCCGAGACCTCCAGTCTGCCGCCGAGCTTGCGGCGTGCAAGCGAGGGTGTCTGTTTTGTTGGAGCTGCGCCGGCACCATTGGGGAGCATCGATGCGGCGGCCATAGCCAGACTTCCCAGAAGAAAGTCGCGGCGGTCAAGCCTGAAGATATTGTCCTTTTCCTCTCGATTAATAGACTCTTTACTCATGTCATTTCCTCCTTTTCCCGTTTGAACCAAATGTATAAGCTGTGCTCAACAGCGTGCGTCCTTGTTGACGATCAAATCCTACCTCCGAAAGAGCAACAGAGGGTAGACCAATCCTGCCTATTTATTGCCTATTCCTCCGACATCTTCTATAATTTGGTTGACAGAGCAATAAAGTCTTGTAGTATAAGAGCATGGAGGCCGCCATGAGAAATCCGAATCTAAAACAGGCAAGTGATAATAAAAAGACTGAAGACGAGCTCGAAACGATGAGAAAGAGCATTGCCCGATGGACCGACAAGAGCGACCGAATTGAGACTGCGATCCCGGGATTGATACTTGCTCGACGGAACGAGCCCAGCGAGCCTATCAGCATCCTGTATGAACCGCGTGTCTGCATTATCGCGCAGGGGGCCAAACGCGTGCAGCTTGGAGACGACGCGTATGTTTATGACGCGCACCATTTTCTGCTCACATCAGTGGACTTACCGACGTTTGTGCAGGTCACTAAAGCGAGCCCGGAAAAGCCATACCTGGGGCTCGTATTGGATATCGATCAGCGCGAAATTTCTCAGCTCATGGTGGACAGCAATCTTCCCCCGCCGCGCCCGCAGCAATCGAGCCGTGGAATGGCGACCGGCGAGGTCACGGTGCCGCTGCTCGCCGCTATTCAACGGCTGGTCGATCTGCTTGATGAGCCGAAGCATATCCCAATCCTTGCGCCAATCATCAAGCGGGAAATATTTTATCGTTTACTGGTAAGCGATCAAGGTGCGCGGTTGCGCCAGATGGCGTCGACGGGAAGTCAGAGTCAACAGATAGCACGGGCAATTCATTGGTTGAAGGATAACTTTACAAAGCCGCTTCGCATCGAGGCTCTTGCAGCACAGGTCAATATGAGTACTTCGACCTTCCACCATCATTTTCGCGAGGTGACGGCCATGAGCCCGCTTCAGTACCAAAAATGGTTGCGTTTGAACGAAGCTCGGCGGCTAATGCTTGCCGAAAACAAGGATGCGACGACAACGGCGTTCGAGGTCGGTTATGAGAGCCCTTCGCAATTCAGCCGCGAGTACGGTCGAATGTTCGGTGCACCGCCGCTCCGCGATATCACGAACCTGCGGCAGGTGGCCACGGCAGATGTGGGTTAGTCTTAATGTTCATGCAAAGCGAATTACGATTCGTACACCATCCAATTGCTCGTTGCGGTTGCGACCAGCTTCTCATTGCCGTTGACTGCCTCCGCAGAGACCTGGAGCAACTTCTTCCCCCTTGCTTTGAACACCGCGTGGATGACGACGAACGAACCGGGTTTCACGAGCCTTATAAAGTTCACGGTCATGTCGATGGTCACACAGGGTTTGTGCAAGGAAGCAAAACACAAGCAACCGAAAGCGTCGTCGAAAAAGCTGGACAGGATGCCGCCCTGGAGCGTTCCAACCGGATTCGTCTGGAGCTCGCTCACGGGAAAAACAATCGATATTCTTTTGCCTGACTCGAAAGACAGGATCTTACCTTCGTGAGCAACATACGTGGGCGCCGGCAGTTTGATGCTAGGATACTTCACGTCGAATTCAGGATCGAGGAAAAAAGCAGAGTAATCGTTGTCAGGCGTTGGCGCGGTCATCAGTTCTTCTGTCATGTCGGTCTCCTAAGATATGCGTTTTTATGCAAAACAGCTTCCGAATGCCTTGAACAGTTTAATCGGACCTTTGACGCGAATCTTTCTCAAGATGATTTCCTTGAACATCGAGCTTTCCTTGTGCAGCACGCGCAGCCAGGTTTTTGCATCTGCATGCACCCGTACGTCCGGGCTGCCTGTATGTCCTTGTTCTATTCTGATCGCTTTGTCTTTAATATAGATCGTTGCTTCGACCTGCTCAGCGCCGGTGAACGTGAAATGATAGGTTGCGCTCAGTCCTTCTGACTTGTGTCGCTGGAAAGCGATGGGCATGGATCCGAGAAAGGCTGCCACTGACGGCGGCCTGAGGCCGTTGCCCACGCGCTTTATTGTTTTATCGGGAAATTTCTTTAGCACATGACTCTCCGCATCTGAACCGGGCAGCACATAGACCGTCTCTTTTTTCTGCTGAAGCGGTTTAACCACGTCCTCGATGAATGCCTTTTTATCATCCAGATACTGCGGGATCACTTCGTCGCCCGCTGGGCATACGGCCAGACAATACACCGATTTGTAGCACGGCCCGTACGCCAGGCTCTGCCACATCGATACGGTTTCGGGATCGCTTATTCTGGTCCGGTAATCGATGGCGTTCTTACTATCCGCGATGTTTTCAACCCAGTCCGTGAATCCACCGACCAGTTCACGATAGGTATGGGTAAGACAGTTTACGGGATTGAAGACCCCATCCGGGCCTATTGCGCCCGTGGGGCAGGCAATTGAGCAAAGCTTGCAGTCAAGACAAGGGTTATAGTCCAAAGGACTGCTGTATTCGTCTAATTCAGCGTCGATAAGCACGGTATTGAGCAAAACAAAACTCCCGAAGACCGGGTGAATAACATTTCGATGGAGGCCCATTTTCCCCAGTCCGGCTGCAACGGCTATGGGCTTGTGAGATACCACGTGCATCTTGCCGCGCCAACGGTCGGCTTCCATCGGAAAACCTACTGCCGGGGTTGCAGCGCGAACACCTTTACGCTCGAGCGCGGCTGCCAGTGCATTGGCGGCATGAGACAGCCGCTCTTCCACCTGATGCAGTTCGAGGCTTGCGATGGAGCGTGCGGGGCTTCTCAGGTTTTCCCTGTTGATCCGCCCGGTAAAACTGATGAGCGTCTTGGTCCAGGGGAATACATTCAGAATGTCCGTCTTCTGATCAGCGAGTGTCGGACGTGCGATCTCGACAAAACCCACGTCATCAACGCCGAATTCCAGGCACATTTCACGCAACTGCCGGGCGCCCAGTTTCGAACTGATCGGTTGAAGTGTTATTGAAGCTTTTCTTTCGTTATAGCGTTTTACCGTCGGGTGCTCATTCAAATCGGCCATATATGTCTCCTTCGATGGGTTGTATGTACAACCCTTAGAGTAAAAAAAATTACTTTTTCCCTTTTCTGATAGTGTCGTGGAGCATCATTACCGCTGCAACTCCTTTTTCCCCCAGAAGTTCATTAGCCTGGTGTTGCGCCTTCTTCCATTGCGCGTGCATAGCTGCCATGATCTTCCTGCCTCCAGGAGTGACTGTGACAAGCGGGGACGTCCCGTCGCCCTGACTTTCGACGGTGATCCAGCCATTATTCTTCATCCGGGCCACGGTACGGCTCACTGTAGATTTTTCCATCAACAGCACTCTGGCGATGTCCGCTGAAGTTGCCCGGTCCGTGAGTGAAAGCATGGTGAGTATGTTCGCCTGGTTGAACTTGATGCCAAGAGGCTGCAGTGCCCTGTCGTAGACATTGGTTATGACCCGGTTCACGAGCCGCACACGGTAAGCAATGCATTCGGCGGAAACTATTTTTGCAAGTAGTGAGACGTCTCGTTCGTTCATATGTAATCCCTATGGGTTGTATATACAACCCAATAGTACACGGACACCGGTTCCGTGTCAATAGTATTCTCGCTTGATTTGGGAGTAATCACTCTCCGGCGGCCTTCAGGCAGCACAGGTCAATATGAGTACCTTGACCTTCCACCACCACTTCCGGCAGGTGACAGCCATGAGCCCGCTGCAGTACCCAAAATGGCTGCGTTTGAACGAAGCGAGGCTGCTGATGCTTGCCAAAAAACAGGATGCAACGACCGCGGCATTCCAGGTGGGTTATGGAGCCCTTCCCAATTCAGCCGCGAGTACGGTCGAATGTTCGGTGCACCGCCGCTCCGCGATATCACTCACCTGCGGCAGGTGGCCACGGCAATTGTAGGTTAGTCTTAATGTTCATGCGATAGCCGACAGGACATAATCGACTGTGCTAAATTTGTGCTAAAAATAATCCAAACAGGCATAATCATCGTAGCAGATATAACCATCGTAAAGCCGTCAACCCATTGATTCGTCGCTATAAACGGGAAACCAGGCGATTAATCAAGGATTGTGATTTTCTGCCTTTCCCTGCTGGCAGTCTTGGGGTCAGGGGTTCGATCCCCCTCAGCTCCACCAAGTAAATAACAGGGTTGACCGAAAGGTCAGCCCTTTTGTTTTTGGTGGAGGGGGATCGAACCCAAGGGAGTTTGAGGGAAAGAATTTCCCTCATTTTTTAGGGGAGACCACGAGGGGACGGGTCCCCTCGTGAAGCGAGCATGCGAGCGCGTAAGATTCCCCCTCAGCTCCACCAAGAAATCAAGGGGTTAGTCTAAATGACTATCCCTTTTTCATTTGAGTGTGCTAAATTTGTGCTAATTAATTTCTCCAGAGTCTTGTGCTCAGGGGTGCGAACAATTTCTCGAAATAGAAATTACAAAGGGTTAGCCTTGTGAGCTAACCCTTTTCGTTTTACTGTGCTAATTTCCCAACCCCGGATTCTTGTGCTTACCCCTCTTCATCGCAATCCCTTCATGCTTTCCACTCCGATATCGTCTGGAACCTGCTGATATGCAGACAACGATCGATCTTCACCAGCATTAGGGCCGTGGTCGGCGCATTGATGAATTCCGCGAGCGCGGGATGCTTACGCGCAAGAACCGTTGATGACTCGATTCGTACTTGCTTCCGACGCACTTCCCTCGCCCTGCCGAAGATCGTCATCGCCTCAGCGCCGAGGTAGTCCTCTGTGCTGTTCCCGCGGTTGTCGACTAAAAGTGACACACGGCTATTCTTGATCATATTCCTGTACTTTGTCGTCCCCTTGGGCGTTGCGAACAGCAGCCCACGCTGATCGGGGGTGAGCGCGAACGCCACGAGGCTTGCGTGCGGCCGATCGTTCGATGCCGTGGCCAACACCGCGTGGCGCTGGGTGCGGTCGAGCCGCTTCATCCGTGCGAGGACAGGAACCGCTCCCCTGCTTGTCATGGCCGGAATGGCGCCTGCGGTCCCGGATGCTTTCCTACTGTTCAACTTTTCACATTCCTTTCGTCGGTCTTTGCAAACGCTCGTTCACGACCAGCAGCAGCGGGAACGCGATCGCCCAGGCAATGCCGATGCCAATAAGATCTCCGGGATCAGGAAGCCGGGTCATGGCGCCGAGCTTGGCTCCGCTGTAGTAGGCCAATGGTCCGCCGATGGCTCCGAAAACCGCTCCTAGCGAGTAGCGTCCCCGAAGCCAGGCCATCGAAACGTTCAGCGTCGTGCCAAGGTTCACCCAGAGCATGACCATCCAAAGCGAGCTGAACGGCACGGGAAAAATGTATGCAACCGGGGAAAACATGCCCAGGGCGATCAGGATCGAGTCGAACACGAATCCCGTGCCTGCGGCAGCAATTGCGAGAAGCAGCTCCGGTCTCCAGTCCGGCGACAGTATGAGATGCAGGGCAAGCGCGGCCGACACCGCGACCACGCCGAGCCACGGCATGCCGTGTGCCGCTCCGAGCACCGCCGCG
>Ga0209048_10005926_pt1 | contig 11508 bp, 9 predicted proteins | sample FrelakmetCRP12CR_FD_187146 | JGI IMG/M metagenome (GOLD analysis project Ga0209048, IMG submission 187146) | Freshwater lake sediment microbial communities from the University of Notre Dame, USA, for methane emissions studies - CRP12 CR (SPAdes)... | ecosystem: Environmental > Aquatic >... | reverse complement strand
ACTCCGGGCAACAGCCGCGCCACCGATTCGATAGTGATTAGCGCCGGCAATTCCCCGCCCGCCAGAATATAATTCCCCGCCGATACGCGCTCGTCGGCCAGTTTGTAAACGCGGGCATCAAAACCTTCGTACCTGCCGGCAATCAAAACCAGTCTTTTTAAATTGGAAAGTTTCTCGGCCATTTTCTGGTCCAATTTTTTTCCGGCCGGATCCATGATGATTATTTTCTGCCCTTTTGTCTTTTTCCTGGCTTTTATTTTTTTCAGGCAATCGTATATCGGCTGTACCTGCAAAACCATGCCGGGGCCGCCGCCGTAGGGATGGTCGTCCACATGCTTTTGTTTGTCGGTGGTATAATCGCGAAAATTATGCGCGCTAATTTTAATGAGGCCGGCTTTTTGCGCCCGCCCCAAAATACTTTTGACAGAGTATTCATTTATTATTTCCGGAAAAATTGTCAGAACATCAAACTTCATAATAATTAAATAAAACCACCCTGCGATTTTATCACAGGGTGGTTCTTGTTGTCTATATTGATTTAGATATTCAGGTTGTCCACAGCGCTGGTGTCCACCACTTCATTTTCGGACCTCATAACGCGCGGGCCTCTTCCGCCGACCGGCTCATTGATCTTCAGGTTGACGCGGGCATTATGCTTCGCGCCGACGATCTTGAGCAGGGTGCGGATGGAACGGGCGGTCTGGCCTTGCCGGCCAATCACATAACCCATGTCGGACGCATTGATGTCCAAGATAATGAGCACGCCTCTCTCGTCAATAATGCGGTTGGTCTTCACATCTTCCGGATGGTTGACAATCGCCTTAACGAGCATTTCCACAAACTGTTGATCAGCTTCCATATATGCTCTTAACTTTCTTGATTTAACGCAGTCTGTCGACAATGTGGATAATTCCACCAGCACTGCTTTGCAAACATGATAACATTTTTCAGCCATTGCGGCAAATATTATGGCGCCGGTTGTTCTGCAGGGGTAGCCGGTTCGGCAACAGGAGCGGTTTCAACAACCGGGGCCGGGGCGGATGCGGGAGCAGGTGCGGCAACGGGAACTTCTTTGGGAGCGGCCGCTTTTTTCTTTTCCGCCAGTTTGGCGGCCCGGGTCTGGGAAATAAATACGGATCTTTTCTTTTCTCCGGAAACAATGCCGGCTTTCAGCAAAAGATTATTCACCGTGTTGGATGTCTGCGCGCCGGCAGCCAGCCAATATTTTACGCGCTCCGCGTCTATTTTTATGGCATTATCTTTATCATGCGGATTGTAATTTCCGAGTATTTCCAGGCTTTTGCCCTGCGTGTCCCTGCCTTTTTCAGAAATAATAAAACGATAGGTCGGAGAATTTTTCTTTCCTATGCGCTGTAAACGGATGGTCAACATATTTATTTTATGGATTAATGTGACGATTTTCCGCCAAAGGCGGATAAAAGAGAGCGTGCCTATATTACAATATTGCCGCTTACTTGTCAACCTGATATTGTCCGTCTTCTTCCATTTTCACGCTCAATAATCTGGAAACTCCGTCGCCGCTCATCACCACGCCATAGAGGGCGTCGGCCGAATGCATAGTAACGCGATTGTGGGTGATGATAATAAACTGCGACTGGGAAGACAACTCGGATAAAATCTGCGCGAACCGCCGCGTATTTGTTTCATCCAGCGCCGCCTCCACTTCGTCCAAAACCACAAAAGGCGACGGGTTAAAATTCAGTACCGCACAAATTAAGGCGATAGACGCCAAAGTGCGTTCTCCGCCCGACAATGTATTGATGTTTTTTATTTTCTTTCCCGGCGGATTAACCATAATGTCAATGCCGGTGAGAATCTTTTCTTTTTTCTTTTTTGGTTTTTCCGCTTCTTCCATAATGACCGCCTGCTCCGCCTCTTCGGCCGGCACTTCCTCTTCTTCCGGCTCGCCGTAAATTTCATAAATATCCGCGCTTCCGCCTCCGAATAATATTTTCGCATAGCGGTCAAATTCCTTGCGGATTTTCTTGAACGCGGCCGCGCGCTTTTTCTTCATCACCTCGTCCAGTTCCACAATCATTTTTTCCAGATCGACAATGGCGGCGTTGAGGTCGCTGATCTGCCCGGACAAAAATTCAAATCTCTCCTTGGTCTGCTGATAATCCGCCACCACTTCTTCGTCTATGCCGCCGATCAAACTAAGCTGGTATTTTAATTTTTGAATTTCCGCCAAAAATTCTTCCAATTTTTCCGGCTCTATTTCCGGCGGCTTGCGCTCGATAATGGAAATAACTGCCAGGCCCATCTCCGCCCTGACCTCATCCGTGATGGACTCCTGCCGCGTTTCCAGCCGCGCCACCCGGATTTTCAAGTCATTGCGTACTGACAAAATTTCATTGAGCCGGCTCTGTTTTTTCTGCATTTCATCCTGCAAAGAAAAAACCCTTTGCTTTTTATCTTCTTCCTCCTGATTGAATCTGTTAATTTTTTCGGATATGCCGTCAATCCCGTCCGCTTTGGTTTTGATTTCTTTTTCTAAAACAATTTTTTCCGCCTGCAGCTGCGACAGCATCTCCCCGAACTCTTCCGGACTGACATTCAATAAGGCCAGCTCCTGCTCCAGCCCGGCGATTTCCTGCTCCAGTTTTTTATTCTCCGTATCCAGCATGGCCTGGCGCGTTCTGGCGGCTTCCCGCTTCAATTCCGTTTGCAACAGTCCGGCTTTGGCCGATTCCTGCCTGGCGTCAATTTCAATTAAATTCTGTTTCAGCTGTAAAATCATCGCCTGATAATCCTGCATCTTTTCCTGGTCCCAGTTCAGCTTATGGGCAAAGCCGAGTGCGCCTTTTTTCACAAAACGGTATCCCCCGCGCATGGCCCCGCTTTTTTCAATTAAATCCCCGGCCAAGGTGACCATTCTGGTTTTTCCCACGCCGATTCTCTGCGCCACCGGCAGTGTTTCCACGACTATGGTCTGCCCGAAGACAAACGAAAAAACATTATCGAATTTTTCATCGTGTTTGATTAGTCCCGAAGCATAACCGCAAACGCCCAGCTGGGAAATTATTTCGTTTTCGTTTTCCGCCGCGCGTCTTTCGCTAATTTTGTTTATCGGCAAAAATGTGGCCACGCCCAGGCGGTTTTCGCGCAAAAATTCAATCGCCTTGCGCGCCACCTCGTCATCGGCGACGACAATCGCTGACAAATAGGATCCGGCCGCGACCTCCAAAGCCACCCGGTATTTTTCATCCACCTCGGCCAGCTCGGCCACGAGCCCGTAGACCTTTCCGAATTTTTCCTTATTTTCCAAAACGGCCTGCACTGCCGAAAGTCCGGCTGCCTGCCGGTAATTTTGTTCCGACTGGTCCTGCAGCATCTGCCCTTCCAGTTGCGTTATCCGCAGCTGTGTTTCATTTTTTTCCCGTGTGCAGCTTTCGACCAGATTCTTCTGATCCGCCAGCGCGCGTTCGGCGCCTTTCCATTCGGCCTGGACCTCGGCCAGCTGGCTTGATAAATTTTTTAACTGCGATTTTAATCCGGCCAGTTTGTCCTGGATCCAGCTGATATTCTGTTTCCCCGCCACATTATATTCCGCCCGCATCTGCCCCTCTTTTATCGCCAACTGCCTTTCCAAATCGTTTTTCTCCCGCGACAATGCCTGATATTTGGATTGTAGTTCGTTGAATAAATCCTGCCGCGCCGCCCCTTTCGCCAGGCGCGCCAATTCGGTCTGGATGTCCTCCAAATCTTTAAATATCACCCGGTAATCGCCGTCAACTTTTTCGAGTTCGCCTCCTAAACGGTCAAGTTCCCGCTTATTCGCTAAAAATAAAGAAGAATAATACTGTTCCTGATATTCCCGCAACTTTAATTCAACCTCCTGCCGTTTTTCCAGCTTTTTAACCTGCCGGGCCAGAATTTTCAGGCGCGGTTCCACTTCCTGCATCAGCCGCCCGGCCTGTTCGATATTTTCCTTGGTGCGGTCCAGTTTAAGATCGGCCTGATGCTGTTTTATCTGAAATTCTTTGATGCCCGACGCTTCATCTAAAAAATCTTTGCGTTCGGCCGGCCCGATGGATAACAAACGGTCTATCATCCCCTGCCCGACCACGCTGTACGAATGCTGGGCAAACTGCGCCCTGGCCAGAAGCAGATGAATATCCAGAAGGCGCACCGGATTATTGTTGATCAGATACTCCCCTTCGCCCGAACGGTACAGGCGGCGTGCCACGGTGATCTCCGGATAATCCGGCAAAATCTTGCCGTCATTGTTATCAAGCACCATCACCACCTCGGCCGCTCCCAGCTGCCCCTTTGATTCCGAACCGCTGAAGATAACATCCTCATTTTTCTTGCCGCGCAAATTTTTCAGGCTCTGCTCGCCCATCACCCAGCGCACGGCGTCGGAAATATTGGATTTGCCGGCTCCGTTGGGGCCCACAATGGCGGTAATGCTGAATTTTCCGCTTTTGACCGGGAGAAAATCTAAAACAGTCCTCTCGGCGAAGGACTTAAAACCTTTAATTTCCAGACGTTTCAGATACATAGGTAGGGTAGGACTTCAATCCTCTGGCTATGGCAAGAATTATATCATATCTTGACAGGGGTTCACAACAGATATACAATGCCATGTTCAATCATATGCAAGCCATAGCCAGACAAATAGACAACCGCCTGAAAAAAGCGGAAAAAATACTGCTGGTCGCGCACCAGAATCCGGATGGCGATTGTTTGGGTTCGGCGACCGCGCTTATCGAATACCTTGGTCAAATGAAAAAACAAACAACCCTTTTTTGCGGTTCACCCATACCGCGGCGTTACCAGTTCCTGCCCCATGTGCGGTTTGCCACGCTGGATAAAAGGATTTTCTCGGAGTGGGACGCGGAGGTCATTATCGTGCTTGATTCCGGCGACCTGAACTATGCCGGCATAGCGGAGGAACTCATTGACCACCCAGCCACGATTATAAACATAGACCACCACCCGACCAACACTAAATACGGGCATATAAATCTGATACATCCGGCGGCCGCCTCCACCACGGAAATTATTTACCGTTTTTTTAAAATTAACAACGCGCGCATTAACCGCGACATGGCCACCGCGCTCCTTACCGGCCTGATTTCCGACACGGATAACTTTTCCAATCCGGCCACTTCGGAATCGGCGCTGACCACGGCCGGCGAACTTCTCCGCTTGGGCGCCAACACCACCCTTATTCACAACTGGGTGACAAAAAATAAAACCATCAACATTCTGAAACTTTGGGGGGCGGTTTTAAGCCGTCTGGAAAAAATTGAAGAAATAGATATGGCCTATACATATATTACCAAAGAAGATACCGGCAAATACCATGTGGGCGATGCCGAACTGGAAGGAATTTCCAATTTTTTAAACCGGATGGACGGGCCGAAAATTTCCCTGCTGATTAAGGAAACTAAGGAAGGGAAAATAAAAGGCAGTTTCCGCACTTCCAGCGACGATGTGGATGTGGCGGCCATTGCCAAAAAAATGGGCGGCGGCGGGCATAAAAAAGCATCCGGATTCACGGCCGACGGCACCATTGACGATGTGTTGAACCGGATTATTGAAATTCAGACTGCAAAATGATATTATTAAAACACTAACATTAACAAAAACATATGGAAAATGAAATCAAATCGCAATACCTGATCCCCACCGTAATTGAAAAGACCAACTTCGGCGAACGCGCCTATGACATATATTCCCGGCTCCTGCAGGACAGAATAGTTTTCCTGGGCACGGCCATTGATGATAATGTGGCCAATATTGTCATCGCCCAATTATTGTTTCTGGACAACCAGGATCCGGAAAAGGATATTAAATTATACATCAATTCTCCGGGCGGTTCGGTCACGGCCGGCATGGCGATTTATGATACCATGCGATATATAAAGGCCGATGTCTCCACCATCTGCATTGGCATGGCGGCCAGCATGGCGGCCGTACTGCTGGCAGCGGGCGCCAATAAAAAAAGATTCGCCCTGCCCAACGCCGAAATTATGATTCACCAGATTATGGGCGGCATGGAAGGACAGGCCAGTGATATCAAAATACGCGCGGAAAGGATTTTGCGCGTCAAAGAGCGCCTCAATGAAATATTAGCCAAACATACGGGCAAAAACCTTGCCCAGATTGAAAAAGACACCGACCGCGACTATTTTATGACCTCTGACGAAGCGCTGAAATACGGATTGATTGACAAGGTAATCGAGAAGTAAAAAACAGCCAAGAATCCCGACTAAGTCGGGATTCTTTTTTTATTTAATTTTAGCCAAAAAACTGCTACCGCGCACCTTTTCCCTTGACAAATCCGTAATAATATGATATAGTAATCCGTTACTTAAAACACAGCACCCGCAAACATTGGGTAAGCTACAATAACGCAGAAACACCCTTCTACGCTTGATCGGGATGTGGAATAATGCTTATTTGTCTAGTTATGAGTTTTTAAGTAAGTATTATCCCGTATCCCACGACAAGCATGGAGGTGTGTTAGAGGGAACAATAGGCCTCGGCTCATTTTCTTCTTTAACACATCTTCTTGGGATCGGTTTTAAGGGGGAGGAACCTTCCCCCAAAAAAATTACAACACCTCGGCTTCACGCCGGGGTGTTTGATTTTCAATATTTTTTAGGGTGCTTCCACCGGAACAGTGGAACTGGTGCCGACCGCTTCCCCGCCTCCGCCCGCCGGCGTACTGCTGGCGCCCACCATGCAAATTTTCGGCAAAGGACGGTAGTAGCTTTCAAAAACGCGGTCAATTTTTTCACTGCTGGAAGTGATGCGCGTATATGTGAAACTGGCAACCGCTCCGCGGAAGGCCGCCTGGCACTTTTTCTCTCCCGGCTTTAAATCAGGAGAGACAACTTCTTCCGGCTCCCCTGCCGGTATCCACCTGCTCACCACCGGATGCGAATACCAGCCCTTGCGGCCGTCGCTTTTTCCCCACAAGGTAAAGGTCAGCTGCTGCTTTACATAATCAATGTTCGTCTGCAATAAAAGATAATTGCCCGTATCATTTATAAACCTAAAATCAACGCTCGGCTCGTATAATGTGGCATCCGTACCCGGATTGCCATTCACAGGGTCGGCATAATAACTGACCACCAGCGAATGATTGCGCCTCTCGGTGATGGGCATGCCCGAATTCATGGCCATCCTAAAAAGCGTGGTGCCGATCTGGCACATGCCACCGCCGATTTCATTTTTTATTTCTTTTCCCTTTATAACCGCCTCCGGCAGGAATCCGTTTTCCGCGGTAAAAGGACCGGCGTATTTAATGGCGGAAAACTCTTCGCCCGGTTTAACTAAAACGCCGTTCAAACGCTTGACGGCATTGGCGATATTTTTTATGCGGTTGTTATGGCTGTCGTGGAAAGTGGAATAACCCGATCCTATTACATCCGAAATTCCCAGACTGTTGACATTGGCAACCTCCACGTTCGGCTTAACCACATCGACGGCAATGGCCACGGTTTTTGCGGGTTCAGCCGGCCGGAAATTACGGTCGCGGAAAACCGCGTCCAAATCCTGATAAGTTTTTTCGGTATTTAATGTAATACCGGTCTGGCTGGCCTGAAATTCGCGCACCTTATCATTTTCCATGCTGAATTTTGCATCCAACGCGTGCGTATCGATGAACGGCCGCAATGTTTCCAGATAATTTTGTACCTTCTCTTTGTTTAATGAAAAAACCACGCCGTTTTCCGGAATTTTTACAACCTCAATCCAATCCGCGAATGTCTCCGGGGTAATATTCCAGTCCCTTCTTAATTTCGTCAGCGAATCTATATAATTCAAACCCAGATCTCCATAATTGAAAATCTCCGTTAGTTTCGGTAAAACCGCGTTCAAGTCGCCTGCGACGACGTCAGGAGAAAATTCTTTTTCTTTTACCTTAATAGGTTCCAAAGATAAACTGGCCAGATTCTTCAGCAGGTCGGTTTTCAGTGCATCGAAATCAAACAGCAAGCCGCTTTGCTCCGGGATAATTTCATATTTTAGAGGACTAATACTGCTGATCTTAACGCTGGCATTATGCGGCGGATTGCCAAAATTCAGCAAATAATTCTTTGCCGATTCAATAAAGCGATCTTCTACGACGAGCGGCGCAGTTAAGAACTGCGGATGCAATCTGAAATAAACAGGCAGCCAGAGATCCGACCAGAATTTTCCGGTCCGGCCGGTTGACATGGCCGACAAAGCCAGGCCCTCGCTTTCGATTCTGACCAGTTCCACCGAACTGTCGTCGGCCGGCACGGCATTGATCTGAAACTTTTCCGTATTGCCTTTATTGGTAAAATAAAAATCAATACCCTCTTTCGCGATCCGGTTGTTAAAATTTTCCACAAAATCAGTCACTTCCTTTTCTTTCATTCCGCCCAGCTGGTAGGATCCAAAGCTCACGCCGGGATAAACCTTGTCTTTGTAATATTGCTGATACGCGAAAGCGGAACCGATGAAAATTATGGCTAATGCCAGAATGCCGGCAACAATAGTAATCACTGTTTTCTGCCAGCGCTTTTCTTCTTTAAAAAAGTTGAAAGATTTAATTTTTTCCTTTATTTTCATCCAGCACATAATCTATATCTGTTTATTATGAAAAATTATTCCTCAATAATCATTATCGGTATTTCCTCTTTCGGATTTGCTTTGGGCAATTTTATCGTCAAAACGCCATTTTTATACTGCGCCTGCGCCGGTTCGGCTCTTACCTCCACAGGCAAAACAATGGTGCGGGAAAACTTTCCCCAATAGCATTCCTGGTAAAAATGATCGGCCGCCTGCTCAACAGGAGAATGCCTGGTGCCCCGGATGGTCAGCAGATCATTGTGCAAATGTATTTCAATATCTTCGGGCAAAGCGCCGGCCATAGTGGCAACCACCACCAGCTCTTCCTGCGTCTGCGCCACATCCACCGAGAGCTGCCCCTCGGCCTCCTGCTCGGACCACTTGCCCGTTGCCGCTTTAATTGAATTAATTATGGAAAAATCTTCCGCGCCGACGATATCGTCTATGGACAGGGAATATTTTTTTGATTGCTTGTCGAACATAAAATTAAAAATATTTTAATATCTGCCACCAGTTTTCCACAAACTCCGGCCTCCTGTTCTGATACTTCAGATAATATGCGTGCTCCCAAAGATCCAGACAAAATACCGGCTCATGGCCGAGAGAATAAGGGGAATCCTGGTTAGGCAATGAATAAATTTGCAATTTGTTATTTTCATTTCTAACCAGCCAGGCCCAGCCGCTGGCAAAATGCGACACGGCAACTTTTGTGAAGGCTGCCTTGAAATCTTCCAGCGAGCCGAAATCGGTTATAACCGCCTCTGCCAATCCCGCATCAGGCGTTTTTTGCGGCGCCATCGAACGCCAGTAAATATTGTGATTTACAAATCCTCCGCCCATATTTTTGATTGTGGCGCGATCGGCTTCTTCCATCGGTAAACTGTTGAGATTTTTCAAATAATCTTCTGCAGTGGGATAATTCAGTTCCGGATATTTTTCCAGCACAGCATTAAACTTGTCCAGATAGGCCTGGTGATGTTTGCTATAATGTATTTCCATGGTCTGCGCATCCAGATGGGGTTCCAGCGCATCAAAGCCATATTCTAATTTTGGCAGTTCAAATTTCATACTATCTCTTTGTTATTATTTACTTCTGGCAAACCGGGCAATATCTGGTACTGCGGCCGCCGATTTTTTTAACGCTTATAGTCCCCTTTTTGCACCGCAAGCATTTTTCTTTTTCCCGCTGGTATACCATCAGATAATCGATATAATTGCCCCGGCCGCCGTGCGCATCCAGATAATCTTTGAAAGTGGTACCGCCATATCTGATCGCTTCTTTTATGATGTGGCTGCAGTTTTTGTACAAGGCCGCCACCTCCGGTTTGGACAAGTTTCTGGCCTTGCGGTCCGGCAGAATGCCGGCATGAAAACAAATTTCATCCGCATAAATATTGCCGATGCCGGCAATCAGCGCCTGGTTCATCAAAATGGATTTTATGGGCGCCGCTCTTTTATCCAAAATTTCGCTGAATTTCTCCAAAGTAAAACCGCCGGTCAAGGGTTCGACGCCGTATCCGCCGAATATTTTTTCTTTTTCCTTAAGATTGACAATCCTGACATATCCGAACTTGCGCATGTCGTTGAAATACAATTTTGACCCGTCATTAAAAGTCCAGCAAATCCAGGTGTATTTTGTGGGCAGGTCTTTTTCTTTGAAATGAGGCAGATTGTGTCCGCCGGCCAGCACGCGGTGATTAAAACGGTATATTAATTGGCCGGTCATTTTTAAATGTACAAGCAAGAAAATATTATCTGATAAATCCATCGCCAATAGTTTTCCGATACGTTCAATACCTGTCACTTTCCTGCCTTTCAAGGACTTTACAAAATTGACCGGCGACAACGGGCGTATCGGATGCTTTTCCAAGACCTCAACACCGGCTATTTTTTTTCCCACCAATACTTTTTCCAGCCCGCGCCTGATTGTTTCCACTTCCGGCAATTCCGGCATAAAAACCAAAATTAATGTATTTACTATACCCCAAACGCGCCAAATTACAAAACCCATTCCTTGCCCTGCCGCACCAGAATCCGCGGCGCGTCGAGCGGCTCGGCCATCACTTCCTTGACGGCTTTTTCCATGCGCACACCTTGTGATCCTTTAATGAGAGCCGTGTCGCCTTCTTTCATTTTTTCCTGTAAAAATTTTCCCGCTTCCAAACTGGAAGCAAACGAGGCGATTCTATGATCGTCCATGCCCGCTTCCACGGCGGCCTTGGCTATAAATTTAGCTGCCTCGCCGACCGTGATCAGGCAATCAATGCCCAATTCCGCAATCCTAAAACCGACTTCCCTGTGCGCATTTTCCGTTTCCGCTCCCAATTCAAGCATATCTCCCAAAACCGCATACCTCTGGGCTCCCGGCCTCACATTTATCTGCGTCAATGCTTCCAGCGCGGATTTAGCCGCTTCCGGGCTGGAATTATATGTATCGTCAACGAGCAGCGTATTTTTTATTCCGGGAATAATGCGCATATGCCCGGCCAGTGGCTCCAATTTTGAAAGCGCCTGGGCTCCTTCCACCAGATTGACGCCAAAAACCACCCCGACGGCCAGGCCGGCAAGCGCCGCCGATATTACCGGACGCGCCATCACCCCGGGAAGAAACACGGGCACGGAATTGCCTTTATACACAACCTTGAAATTAAGGCCGGCGGGCCAGCCTGTTTTTTCATCGGTAATCACATTCACATCCGAAGCGCGCAGGTCGGCAATACCATTAAAACCATAAGTAATAATTTCCGCTTTCGTCGCTCCCGCATTCTGCATAACCATTTCATTGTCGGCGTTTAAAACGGCAAACCCATCCTGTTTCAGATGGGATATGATCATTCTTTTTTCCTGGGCGATTTTTTTAATGGTCTTGAAAAATTCAGTATGGGCATGGGAAATAAAAGTGAGCACTCCCACCTTGCACGGGGCGATATCGGT
>Ga0209048_10005925_pt1 | contig 11509 bp, 6 predicted proteins | sample FrelakmetCRP12CR_FD_187146 | JGI IMG/M metagenome (GOLD analysis project Ga0209048, IMG submission 187146) | Freshwater lake sediment microbial communities from the University of Notre Dame, USA, for methane emissions studies - CRP12 CR (SPAdes)... | ecosystem: Environmental > Aquatic >... | reverse complement strand
CGCCGTTGTGTATAATGCTGCAGTGTGGTCGGAACAGGATAATGGGATCTTAGTGGGCATTAGCTCCGTCGTAGCGCTCGTGCTTTCGGTTCTGCAAATGCGCCACGGCTGGGTGATCGACGGGTTTACAGCTGTGAAGTGGGGCGCCATGGGGCACCCGGGGCCGCTGTATCCAGTCTGGGGGCTGTTCCTAATCGCAGCAACCGTTGTCGGCACACTTGATTGTCGGCGCGCGCTCCGTGCGCCCGTTAACCCCACAGTCCAATTGCGGGTCAAGTACTGGTTGCTGGCTGCCGGGGTGGTGTTTTCGTTGGTCGTCACACACCTCGCAGCGAACTACGGCTTTCCAGTGCCGCCGCTCGGCGGACTAGGAAACATCTTGCTCGTCGGCATTCTCACCTACGCAGCAGTGCGGCACCGCGTGATGGACATCGACGTGTTCATTATGCACGCGGCGGCGACTGTCCTGGCCGGGGTGCTCCTTGTCCTGCCCATCGCGGGCGCGTTCATTTGGATGCACCATCTGCCGGCGGGGCCCAGCGGGTCTCTGGTGACCGGCTGCTTGTTGCTTGCCGCACTGGTCAGCCTGCTCGTGTTCTCACGCTTCCGCGCCTATCTCGAGATGGAAGTGGAGAGCTCGCTCTTTCCCAAGCGACGGGGAGCGCGTGATGCAATCCGTAACCTCACGGCTGAGCTGGTGAAGCTGCCATCGCGGGCCGATCTGCACGCGCGCATCGCGACCGCTTTGATGCAGGGCTTGGGAGTCAGCGGGGTTGCCGTGTATCGCGACACGCGCAGACCAGGACTGTTCACACTGGCACATGCAGAAGGCAGTATCGCAGCGCCACCATCGACCCGTGTGCGCGACGTTGAGAGGCTCGACCCAGCCCTGCCGGCTACTAGTGATGGAGTTCCCGCGGCGCCGACTGACAATGCGGCTCCGCCGTGGGAGGCGCGCATCCCGGTGTGCGCGAACGGAGTGCAGGTGGGCTTGATTGCGCTTGGTCCAAAGGAGTCCGGCGCGCGCATCGACGACGCCGACCTCACGCTGCTCAACATGGTCGCGGTGCAGCTGGCCATCGCCATGCAGAACGCGGAATACGTGAAACAGATCGAGACCCAGAAGGCAGAGATCGAACAGCTGCGTCGCCGCCTCGAAGCCGAGAACGTCGCCTTGCGCGCCGAGGTGCGCTCGGTTTCCCAGTTCAAGGAAATCATCGGGGCGAGTGCCGCCTTGCAACGCGTGCTGGCTCTGGTGGAGAAGGTCGCGCCGACCACCGCGCCGATCATGATCATTGGTGAAACCGGCACCGGCAAGGAACTGATCGCTCGCGCCATCCACGATCTCAGCCCGCGGCGCAACGGCCCGTTGATCAGCGTCAACTGTCCGGCGATCCCTGCGGGGCTGGCCGAGAGCGAGCTCTTCGGCCATGAACGCGGCGCCTTCACCGACGCCGTCGAGGCCCGGCCAGGGAAGTTCGAGCTCGCCGACGGCGGCACGATCTTTCTCGACGAGATCGCGGACCTCACCCCCGACATTCAAGTGAAGCTGCTGCGAGTTCTGCAGGAGCACGAGACGCAACGCATCGGCAGCAGCAAGGTGCGCAAGCTCGACCTGCGCGTGGTCGCCGCGACCAACCGCAACCTCGAGGAAGAGATGCACGCTGGCCGTTTCCGTGAGGACCTGTACTACCGCCTCGCCGCTGTCGTTGTCAGCGTGCCCCCGCTGCGTGAGCGCACCGGTGACATCCCGATGCTCGCCAGTTACTTCCTCGATCGCGCCGCCACGATGTATCAGAAACCCGTGACGGGCTTTTCCCTCGAAGCGCTCGATCGCTTCGGCCGCTACAACTGGCCGGGCAACATTCGCGAGCTGCAACACATCGTCGACCGCGCCGTGTTGCTCTGCGCTTCCGATGTTGTGACACCGGAGCACCTCGGAGATCTGGCTGCCACGCAGCGCGCGCCGCGGTCACTTGGCACGGCGATCCGTGAAGAGAAGCTGCGGCGTGTCGAACGCGCCCTGGCACAGACCGGCGGCAATCAAGCCGCCGCGGCGCGCCTGCTCGGCATGTCGCCGAACAACCTGGCGCGCCTGATGAAGAACCTCGGACTCAAATCATCGCGCATCACCCACTGACGGTGAATAGACGCCGAGTCTGACGCGCCGCGCCGCAGGTAGGGGTCTTCGAGGGCAGAAACTCATCGCGCGTGCATCAAGTTTGCGAGGGCAGCCCCTGGCGACCAACGGGAGCGGTCCATAGAATAGAAAGGACGCCAGGCGCAGCCCGTTAGATGTTCAGCGTGCGCTGCGCTACGGCGAGCGCGGCTTCCTTTATCGCTTCAGCCAACGTCGGGTGTGCGTGCACGGAGCGCGCGATGTCTTCGGCGCTGGCACCGAACTCCATCGCCAGTGCCGCTTCGGCGATCAGGTCGGAGGCGTTCGGACCAAGGATGTGCACGCCGAGGACCCGGTCGGTCTTGGCGTCGGCCAGGATCTTCACACCGCCCTCAGTCTCGTTCATACACCGCGCCCGGCCGTTGGCGATGAATGGGAAGCTGCCGACGTTGAACTGGATCTCCTGACTCTGCGCCTGCTCCTCCGACATGCCCACGCTGGCAAACTCCGGCCAGGTGTAGACGACGTTGGGAACGGCGTCGTAGTTCACATGTCCCGCCTGGCCGGCCAGCAGCTCGACCGCTGCGATGCCTTCCTCCTCCGCCTTGTGCGCCAGCATCGGCCCAGCGATGACGTCACCGATCGCATAGAGGCCGGGAACGTTGGTGGCATAGCGCTCATCCACCTTGATGCGGCCGCGGTCATCAAAGGCCACACCAATCTCGCGGGCACCGAGTCCATCCGTGAACGGTCGCCGTCCGACCGCAACTAGCACGACATCGCATTCCGTTTCGCTGGTCTTGCCCTGCGACTCCAAGGTCACGCGCACAGCGCCATTCTCCACGACTGCCCGCTGCGCGCTGGTCTGTAGTTGGAAGCTGATGCCCTGCTTCTCCAGTGCCTTCTGCAGCTGCTGGCCCATCTTGCGGTCCATGCCTGGCACGATGCGATCCATGAACTCGATCACCACAACGCGCGACCCCAACCGATTCCACACCGAGCCCAGCTCCAACCCTATGGCGCCCCCGCCGATCACCAGCAGACGCCTCGGGACTTCCCTGAAGCGCAGCGCCTCGGTCGAGCACACGATGCGCTCGCCGTCGAATGGCACACCGGCCAGCTCGACGGGTGCGCTGCCGGTCGCGATCAGCACGTGGCGCGCCGTGAGGCGGCGCGTCTCCGACCCGTTCGACACGTCGACGCTGTTCCCGCTGGTCAATCGACCGGTGCCACTGACGCGCTCGATCTTGTGCTTCTTGAACAGCCCGGCCACACCTTGCGTGAGCGTCTTCACTACCTTGTCCTTGCGCGCCAGCATCGCCGCAAGGTCCAACTCCACGCTGCCGACTGTGATCCCGTGTGCCCCGAGCCCGTCGCGCACGGCGTGGAAGCGCTCGCTGGAATCGAGCAATGCCTTGCTGGGAATACAACCGATGTTGAGGCAGGTGCCGCCCAGGGTCTTGTCCTTCTCGACGCACGCCACGCGCATACCCAGCTGCGCTGCGCGGATCGCGGCGATGTACCCGCCGGGCCCGGAGCCAATGACGATCAGATCGAAGGAGTCCTGAGTGGCCATCGCTGGAAGTCTTCGTAGAAACTCATCGCGCTTGAGTCAAGGTGCGAGGGCAGCCCCTAGCGACCAACGGGAGCGGCCCACAAAAAGACGCTGGGCGCAGCCCTAGATCTCGAACAGCAGGCGCGTCGGGTCTTCGATGCGCTCCTTGACGCGCACCAGGAACGTGACCGCTTGCTCGCCATCGACCAGGCGGTGATCGTACGAGACGGCCAGGTACATCATCGGCCGAATGACGACTGCGTCGTTGACCACGACCGGCCGCTTCTCGATCTTGTGCATGCCGAGGATGGCGCTCTGCGGCGGATTGAGAATCGGCGTCGACAGCAGCGAGCCATAGACGCCGCCGTTGGAGATGGTGAACGTACCGCCGCTGAGATCGGGGATGCTCAGCTTGTTCTGCCGCGCCAGCCCAGCGAGTCGTTCGATCTCCTTCTCGATCTCCGCGAACGACAGCTGGTCGGCGTTGTGCACCACGGGCACGACGAGGCCGCGCTCCGTGCCGACCGCGATACCGAGGTGCACATGTTTCTTGTACACGACGTCCGCGCCGTCGATCTGTGCGTTGATGATCGGCGAGTCCTTGATGGCACCGATGCAGGCCCGCGCGAAGATCGACATGAATCCCAGTGACACGCCGTGCGCCTCGGCGAAGCGTGCCTTGTGGCGCGCCCGCAACTCCATGACCGCGCTCATGTCGACTTCGTTGAACGTAGTGAGGATGGCTGCGGTGTGTTGCGCCTGCACCAAGCGCTCCGCAATGCGTTGCCGCAGGTGAGTCATTGGCACGCGCTCTTCGTCGTCGGTATCGTGCCCGGCCGGTCGCGGCGGCGCGGGCCGCGGCGCGATGCTCAGTTGCGGGCGTGGCGCTGGCGCATCCGCAGTCCGGACTGCTGCGTCCTGCGGCGCAGCCGGCTGCGCGAGGTGCGCGAGGACATCTTCCTTCGTGAGGCGTCCGCCGCGACCCGTGGCGCTGATGGTTTGCGGGACGAGTTTGTGCTCTTCGACGAGCCGGCGCACGGCTGGGCTCAAAACTCCCGCCGGGGTTGTTGCCGCCTCGGCTGACGTGACCGCTGCATTGGCTGACGTCGTTGATGCCGCTTGCTCGGGCTTCGCCGCGGCTTTCTCCTGCACCGGGCCGCTCTCGATGCGTGCGATCACGTCGCCGACCTGCACCGTTTCGCCTTCCGCCTTGATGATCTTGAGCACCCCGGCTGCCACGGCCGGAATCTCGACGCTCGCCTTGTCGGTCTCCAACTCCAACAGCGGTTCGTCGACCTGCACGGTTGCGCCATCCGCTTTGATCCAGCGCACGATCACCCCTTCGCTCACCGACTCGCCGAGGGTCGGGATGCGGACGTCAATTGGCATGCGCCTTCCGCAGTGCGTTGTTGATCAGTTCCGCCGCCTCGGCCTGGTGGATCTTGTACGATCCAACCGCCGGGCTTGCTGCCGCGTCGCGGCCGGCATATGCCAACGTGCGCGTATCACCGATCGTGCGCCGCAGGCGCCGGTACATCTCGTGCCATGCTCCCATGTTCCGCGGCTCCTCCTGCACCCACAGTACCTCGCGCGCCCCGGCGTACGGCGTCAAGGCGGCGGCCATCTCTTCCTCTGGAAAAGGATAGAGTTGCTCAACCCGGATGATGGCGATGTCGTGGATGTCGCGCTCACGCCGCGCCGCCAGCAGGTCGTAGTAGACCTTGCCGCTACAGAACAGCACGCGACGCGTCTGCCCCGGCTCGATCGGATCGATCTCGCTCAGGACCGGCTGGAAGCTGCCCTCGGTGAGATCGCGCGGCGATGACACACACAGCTTGTGGCGCAACAGGCTCTTCGGGCTCATGATGATCAGCGGCTTGCGGAAGGTGCGGTGCATCTGCCGGCGCAGCGCATGGAAGTACTGCGCCGGCGTCGTCAGGTTGCAGACCTGCAAGTTGTTCTCGGCGCACAGCTGCAGGTAGCGCTCCAAGCGCGCGCTGGAGTGCTCCGGCCCTTGCCCTTCGTAGCCGTGCGGCAGCAGCATCACCAAGCCGCTCATGCGTTGCCACTTCGATTCTGCCGACGCAATGAACTGGTCGATGATCACCTGCGCCCCGTTGGCGAAGTCGCCGAACTGCGCCTCCCAAATGACCAGGTTGCGCGGATCGGCGGAGCTGAAGCCGTACTCGAAGCCGAGCACGGCAGCTTCCGAGAGCAGGCTGTCGATCACGATGAAACGGCCCTGGTCTTGGCTGAGGTGATCGAGGGGAACGTAGCGCTCGCCGGTGTTGACGTCGCGCAGCACCGCGTGACGATGACTGAAGGTGCCGCGGCCGCTGTCCTGACCGGAGAGCCGAATCTTCGTGCCTTCGAGAAGCAGTGTGCCGAATGCCAGCATCTCGGCGCAGCCCCAGTCGATCCTCCCATCCGGTTGCAACATCTCGGCGCGCTGCTCGATCAGTTTGTGCACCTTGGGGTGGCTGGCGAAGCCATCGGGGAGTGCGAGGACGCCGTGCGCGACGCGCTGCAAGGTGTCGATCGGCACGGCGGTGTGCGCGCTCCAATCGTCGCCGGCCCACTGCAGACCTGTCCACGCGCCGCCGAGGGCGAACACCTGCTGCCGCGGCATGAAGTCACGGGCATAGTTCAACGCGTCGTTGAAGATCTCGCGCCAGTCGGCGACGGTCTTTGCCGACTCGTCGGCAGTGACGACACCGTCTGCGACGAGCCGTTCTGCGTAGACTTGGCGTACCGTTGGGTGGGCCTCGATCTCCCGGTACATGACCGGCTGTGTGAAAGTCGGCTCGTCGGCCTCGTTGTGGCCATACCGGCGGTAGCAGACGAGGTCGATGATGACGTCTTTCTTGAAGGTGTTGCGGAAGGCGATCGCCAACCGCGCCGCTTGCACAACGGCCTCTGGGTCATCGCCATTCACATGGAACACTGGTGCCTGGATGATCTTCGCGACGTCGCTGGGGTAGCGCGTGAAGCGATAGTCCTGCGGCGACGTGGTGAACCCGATCTGGTTATTGACGATGACGTGGATGGTACCGCCGGTGCGGTAGCCCTCGAGTTCCGAGAGCGCCAGGGTCTCCGACACCAAGCCCTGTCCGGTGAACGCTGCGTCGCCGTGGATGAGCACCGGCACGACGCGCGTGCGCGTGGTGTCCTGATGGTAGTGCTGTTTGGCGCGCACGATCCCTTCGACGATCGGATCGACGGCTTCGAGGTGGCTCGGATTCGAGCACAGCGACACGTGGACCGTGCGGCCGCTGCGTGTCGTGTGGTCGCGCGCGTAACCGAGGTGGTACTTCACGTCGCCGTCGCCCTGGATGTCCGCCCGCAGGAACGTGCCTTCGAACTCGGCGAAGATCATCTCGTAGGGCTTGCGGAGGATGTTGGCAAGCACGTTCAAGCGGCCGCGGTGCGCCATGCCCATGATGACTTCTTCCACCCCACTGTCGCCGGCGTCTTCGATCAGGGTGGCGAGCAACGGAATCAATGACTCGGCGCCCTCGAGGGAGAAGCGCTTCTGGCCAACGTACTTGGTGTGGATGAACTGCTCGAAGCCCTCGGCGGCCGTCAGCGTGTTCAAGATGTGCGTGCGGTCGTCCGCGCTCAGTTCGGGTTGGTTGAGCGTTGGCTCCATGCGCTCCTGCAACCACAGCCGCTGCTCCTTGTCGGCGATCTCCATGTACTCGACGCCGAGCGTGCCGCAGTACGTTGCGCGGAGCTTGGCGACGAGGTCTCGCAAGACCGCGGTTGCGCAGCCTTTGAAGCTCGGGCACTCCAGGGTGCGGTCGAGGTCGGCATCGCCAAACCCGAACTCGCTGGGCTCGAGCAACGGATGGCTCGTCTGGTTGTGGCCTAGCGGATCGAGATTGGCGATGAGATGGCCAAGCTCGCGGTACGAATGGATCAAATCGAAGACGCCGATGCTGCGCTCGACCGTCGGGTGTGCCGCAAGCGCGGCCGACGCGCTCGCCCCGTTGCCACTCGGTGCGCTCCCGCGGCCCGCCTCGAAGCCGGCGAAGAACAAGGCCCACTCCGAATCCACCGACTGTGGATCACGCAGATACTGCTGGTACAGGCCGTCGACGTAGTCGGCGTTGGCGCGGTTGATGAAATCGAGGTTCATCACGACATCACTCTCAACGGCACGTCACCATAGCAGCAAAGCCCAGCCAGCACAGCGGTCGCAGGATACCGGGGCCGCGCCTCAAAATACAGCGTGCCACGGCAGTCTGTCGTTCTGGGCATCCTCTCCCCGTAACCGCCCCGCCGGGGCGTGCAGGATTCACCACGAAGAGACCCTTCCGGTGCGCCGCGTAATGTGGCATGTCTGAACCGCAAGGGCGTAGGCGCAGCAACAGGGGCAGACGACGCCCGTTGAGAGGAGCCAACCATGACAGAGCGAGTGCGAGAGATCTTAGGCTGGTATTCGAGCGATACGCCAGGCACGCGGAGCAACATTGCCCGCATGCTGAATCACGGACGACTGGGCGGCACGGGCCGCATGGTGATTCTGCCCGTCGACCAAGGCTTCGAACACGGTCCGGCGCGCAGCTTTGCGCCCAACCCGCCGGCCTATGATCCACGCTATCATTTCGACCTCGCGTTGGCGGCTGGATGTAGCGCCTATGCAGCCCCCCTCGGCTTTCTGGAAGCTGGTGCGGCGGACTACGCCGGCGAGATTCCGCTCATCCTCAAACTCAACAACTCCGACAGCCTCATAGGCGGTGCCGATCCGAGCCCCGCGATCACCGCGAGCGTCGACGACGCGCTGCGTCTCGGCTGTGCGGCGATCGGCTTTACGATCTATCCCGGTTCGTTGGCGCGCAACGAGATGTACGGTCAGATCCGCGCGCTCTCGGAAGAGGCCAAGCGCAAGGGACTTGTGGTCGTCGTCTGGTCGTACCCGCGTGGCTCGGGTGTATCCAAGGAGGGGGAAACGGCGATCGACGTGGTTGCCTACGCGGCGCAGATCGCTGCGCAACTCGGGGCACATTTCATCAAGGTGAAGCCGCCGACGGCACACATCGAACAGGCCGCGGCGAAGAAGGTCTACGAGAAGGAGCACGTGCCGGTCGGCACGCTGACAGAGCGCGTGCGCCACGTGGTGCAAAGCGCCTTCAATGGTCGGCGCATCGTGATCTTCTCGGGTGGCGAGGCGAAGGAGACCTCAGCCATCTTCGACGAGGTGCGCGCCATTCGCGACGGTGGCGGCTTCGGCTCGATCATTGGCCGCAACTCGTTCCAGCGGCCGCGCGATGAAGCCATCAAGTTTCTACACGACGTCATGGACCTCTACGCGGGGAAGACGAAGTAGACTGCGGCGAGGCTCAACGCAGCGCGGCAATCCCCTGAGCGTTGTCGGAGACGATCAGGGCGCCCTCGATCTGCTCTAGCGCAATTTCTCTGACCGGGGCGAGCCGGGAGCCGAAGCGCGGCACCGACGGTTTCGCGAGATGGCGGCGAATCGCAATGCGGTTCGCCGCGAAGCGTCGGAAAAACGCCGCTTGCCGAATCCTCGCCATTACCGTTGAACCGCCGCCGCCGGCTTCGGTGCTACGCTACGGGACCATTAACGTGGTCTGCGTCGCACGCACAAAGCGCGCTAACGGGCTCTAAACCGCAGCGTTTTTGTCCAGATCAGCCATTCGCAACGTCCGGGGCGCGAAGCGGCCCAACCTGACCATGCCCGCCGCGAAAACCGCAGCCTCCGTGGTACACCTCTTGCGACCTCCCATGGCATTCCGCAGCTCTGCAGAGGTGCGGCAGATGGGAGAAGGCAGAGCACTCGATGGTCCTCAGCACCCCCGGACGCGTAGGCCGTCCAGAGAACGCGCAGGCGACCGCTCCCGCTGGCCTGGCCGGGCTTGGTAACCGCTTCGTTGAGCTCTTTGGTCGCAAGCTGTCGCGGCGGAGCTTCGCTGCCGAGACGGCCCGCTTGATTGTGGCAGCCGTTCGGGTCAGGGCGGTTGCCATCCTCGGTTACGACCGCCGCCGGGATCGGCTGATGCTGCTGGCGGAGAACGGCCTGCGTCCCGAGGCCCGGGTGGTGTTGGGCGGCGGTGCCGATTGTACCTGGGACATTCCGATGCGCGGCTTGCGGAATCGGCGCATCGCTGTTGTCGAAGCGGCACATCAGAATCCGTTTGTCCCGCCGTCGCTCATCGAGCTGTCCCCCGACGGGTTGTGCATTGCCTCGGTGCCCCTCTACTACGACTACGAGCCGGTCGGTGTGGTGCTGTTGTTCGCAGCCGGCAGCCGGGCCTTTCCCGATGCGCATCTGCAGACATTGAGTCAGGCGCTGCGCGTCTGTGCCCGCGGTCTGCGCGACAGCAGCGGTCCCGCAGTGCGGCCAGCCCCGGTACAGCGGCGCGACGACAGCGCAGCGACCCGTCCGCTGGCAGCCACCGAGGCGACAGCCGCCGCCGCTGTGACGCCGCAACCGGCGACGGAAGCGGCTCAACAGATCGCTGCCGAACTTGCCGCCAAGGTGCAGCGCTTGGAGGATGACCTGCGCCGCGCGCATGAGGAGGTCGAGCGCAGCGCGCAAGCAGCGCGCGCGTTGACGGCTTCGGCAAACGCCGCTGCACGCGAGCGTGACGGTGCCGTGCAGCAGCTCGCCGACGCAGAGCGTGCACGCGCAGTCGAGGCGACCGGGCTGCGTGCCGAGACGGCGGCGCTTGAAGAACGCCTGCTCGCGGTGGATTCTGAACGCGCACGCTATCAACGCCTCGCCGAGGCGCGCAGCGCCGCTACCACGCAGTCGATCCACAAGCTGGAGAGCGAACGCGACGCCCTCAGCGAGCGGATGACCATTGCCGAGGCCAGCGCCGCGGCGTTGCAGACGCAGCTCACGGCGGAGCACGCCGAACGCGAACGGTTGGCAACGCACGTCGAGCTGCTCACCGCCCAGGTCCGGGCTGGTGCTGAGGCGCTGGAGCGCACCCAAGCTCGCTACGCGCACGAGCGCGCCACGACCGAAGCCGACCGCGATGCCTGGAAGGCGCAAGCCTCTGCCGCGCGTGCCCAGCTGGCGGAGCGCTCGGAGAGCTTGGCGGGACTGGATCGCGAGCTGCGCGGAACCGTCATTGCCCGCGACAGTGCCGCCAGCCAGTTGCAAGCGGCGCGGGCGGAGATCGACCGGCTGGCGGCGTTGGACGAGGAGCTGAGCGTGCGCGCCACGCAGCTCGAGACCGCACGGGTCGCGGCCCTCGCCGAGGCAACCACCCTGCAACGAGCGCTCGAAGAAGAGCGCGGCAAGCGGCAGCATGTCGAGGAAGCGCTGCGGACGGATCTCAGGGCGGCGCTCCAGGAAACGGAACGGACCGCCGCCGAAGCCACCACCCTGGCCATGGAACTGGCGGAGCTCCGGCGCGGCGTGGTCGAGCGTGACGACCAACTGGCGCGTCTGCGCGCCGAGCACGACACCGCCCGTCAGACCGAAGCGGACTCTCTGCAAGCCAATGCAGCACTGCGCGCCGAGGTCGCGACGCTTACCGCGCAGCTCGAGCACGGTGGTGCCGAGCGCCAGCAACTGCTGGGCGAACGTGCCGCCTTGCGCGCCGCACTGAGCGATGTGCGCCAACGGTCGAGCCACGCGGATGTCGCCCACGCGGCGACCCTCGGACAGATCCAGGCCGAGGCGGTCGAGCTGCGGCGGCAGGTTGAAGCGCTCAGCACGGATCGCAGCGCGTTGGCGAACGAGTTCCCGGTGCTGTCGAGCTCCCGGTACGTGAAGACGTCGTCGCCGAAGTGCAGCGCGATCTTCTCCGGACTCCGGTCGGCGGCGTCCTGGAGGAAGTGATGCAGCGGACGATCCGGAT
>Ga0209048_10005924_pt1 | contig 11510 bp, 11 predicted proteins | sample FrelakmetCRP12CR_FD_187146 | JGI IMG/M metagenome (GOLD analysis project Ga0209048, IMG submission 187146) | Freshwater lake sediment microbial communities from the University of Notre Dame, USA, for methane emissions studies - CRP12 CR (SPAdes)... | ecosystem: Environmental > Aquatic >... | reverse complement strand
GAAGATGAGGATGTACTTAAAGCGCCGGTCCTTTTTGAGGTCGACAATACGGTCACGGAACGCCCACAGCACATCTTCGATGCGCTTTTCGGGCAGCGTTCCCAGAGTGGCCTCGTGCTCCGGCGTCTCGATGATGACCTCATGCGCGCCGATGCCGTTCATCTTGTCGAACATGCCTTCGGCTTGCCGGTTCAGCCCGCCTTCGATCCCCAGCGCGGGAAACTTGTTCGGCACCACGCGCACACTCCAGCCTTCAGAGTCGCGCCCGCTGCCGTTGGGGCGGTACGCCAGTACCTCGGGCGGCGTCTTGCTTTCATTGCCGGGACAGAAGGGACAAAAGCCGCCCTTCATCTTGACTGGGTCGCGGCTGAAATCGGTGGGACGTTTGGAGCGGTCGGTAGAGATGATGACCCAACGGCCTATGATTGGATCTTTGCGTAACTCAGGCACGGTTAACCTCAGGGAACAAAGTTAATATCTTACGCCACGGCCCGCGGTACGGAAACGGTCCTGCTCAACGGTCAAACAAAAAGCCCAGACCATTCCGGTCCGGGCTTTCCTTCCAACCGGTTGTTGATGCTTAAACGCCTACCGGCACTCCGGGCATCGTCGACTTGGTGTGTTCGCCGGCCGCCAACTGGATGCACTCCTCGAGTACATCCATGGCGATGTCGGCCTGTTCCTTGGTGACGATAAGCGGAGGTGCGATACGGATGCTGTTGGGCCCGCAACCCAGCAGAAGCACGCCGCGCTCGAAGGCCAGTTCCACAATGCGATCGCGCTCGGCGGCGCCCTGCGTCTTGGTCCTCTTGTCGGTGACGATCTCCACGCCAATCATCAGCCCGCGCCCGCGGACGTCGCCCACCAAGCTGAGCCTCTGTGGCCAGTCGGCGATCCGCTGCATGATGTGCTTGCCCACCACCTCGGCGTTCTTCACGCCTTCGCGCTCCAGCACGTCCATGGTCGCCAGCGCGGCCGCAATCGCGACCGGGTTGCCGCCAAACGTGGACGCGTGCGAGCCGGGTACCCAGTCCATGAGCTCTGCTTTGGCCATCATGATGCCCAGCGGCATGCCGCTGGCAATGCCCTTCGCGCTGCACAGAATGTCGGGCTCGACGCCGGTGTGCTGGACGGCCCACCACTTGCCGGTGCGGCCTGCGCCCGACTGCACCTCATCCACCACCAGCAGAATGCCGTGGTGGTCGCAGATGCGCCGCAACTCCTGCATGAATACCGTGGGTGCAATCACGTAGCCGCCTTCACCCTGGATGGGCTCGACGAAGATGGCGGCCACTTCCTCGGGCGCCAGCGTCGTCTTGAACAGCTTCTCCTCGATGAAGCGGGCGCAGCCCAGGGCGAACGCTTCCGCTTCCTGCGCACCCCCGGAGCATCCGCGATAGACATCGGGATAACGCACGTGAGTCACTCCTGGAACCAGCGGAGCAAAGCGCCGCTTCTGCTGCGGCTTTGAGGCGGTCAGCGACAGCGCGCCCATGGTGCGTCCGTGGAACGCGCCGTAGAACGCGATGATGTTCTGCCGCTTGGTGTGATAACGCGCCAGCTTCAGCGCGGCTTCCACCGCCTCCGCACCCGAGTTGCCGTAGTAAAACTTGTGCGGCCCCTTCATCGGTGCGACCTTGGACAGCCGCTCGGCCAGCGTCACCATGCCCTCGTAATAGAAGTCGGTGCCCGACATGTGAATCAGCTCGGCCGCCTGCTTCTGGATGGCGGCCACGACCTCCGGGTGGCAGTGCCCGGTGGAAGTCACGGCGATGCCGGCGGTAAAGTCGAGGAACTCATTGCCGTCGACGTCTTCCACGATGCAGCCGTGCCCGCGCTTGGCAACCATCGGATAGGAACGCGTATACGACGCCGAAATGTATTGGTGATCACCATCGAGAATGCGTTTGGCGTTGGGACCGGGCAGCGCGGTGCGGATGTTGGGGCCGGCAACGTGAGTCAAGGTAGTGGTGGTCATGGTCTTCTCCTATTAGGCTTGCGGCGCCTGTTGTGCGCCGGAGCTGCGATCGGACCGCGCCTGCATATCTGGTTGGATTCGACAGCGCGGTTCAGGAACGAAGCGAGGGGCCCGGGCTAGTCGCCTGAGAAGAGATTGGGGCGCGACATGTAGGGAGACAACCTGGTCTGCGCGCGCGATGAGATCGGTCGTGACCACGTTCCCCGCACACTCCGGCCGAGGACCGTGTCGAGCACGGCGCTGGCGAGGTGATGCGCGTTGGTCAGGCGGACCTGCATAGACGTATAACCATCTTAATTATAGCCAGTTTATGGGCGCAGCGTAACCCCCCAAGCCGCATTACGAGCGCTACCCCGTCGCCGAGGCCTGTACCTTCCCGGCCCCCGCTTCTTCTGCGGCGTCCACGAGCTTCTCCTCTGCCGCCTGCTGTGCCGCCAGCGGCTTGGTCAGCTCAGGATCCTTGCCCAGGTAGATCTTCAACAGTTCCACGGTCTCCCGTGAGCGCTTCTGCAGTAACTCGCTGGCCTTCTCGATGCATTCGTGAGTCGGCTTGCCCGAATTGGGCGGCGGCAGCATGGCATAGTTTTCGCAAAAGCCAATTTGCTCAAAGTAACTCATGAACGCGATCTCCGCCTGTATCAAGTTCGAGAGCGCCACCTGCGTCTTGTCGATCGGTCCGAGAAAGAAGAGGCTGATGAAGCTGGCCGCGCCCAACCCGCAAAATACGCCGGTGTAAATTAGATTTTGGGTGAAGGCGCCGTAAAGCGCAGCGAATCCAAACAGGCTGACACCCATCCAGAACATGACCGAGTTCATGAGCGTCACCATGCGATAGGTGCGGGCGGAGTACTTCAGGGTGTTCTTGAAGATATCCAGGGTGGCGTTGCCGAGCTCGATCAGCCGGTCCGACTGCGCCTGCGCCCGGACCCTGCTCTGGGCCTGCTGGTTGCGGATCATGTCGTTAATCATGTCCACTGAACTCACCGGCGGGCCGGCTTGTCCCGGCGGCTGAGGAGCGCGCGACGACGGCGAAAAGGTGGCGCGTAAGGTGGCAATCTCAGAGGGCGAAAGATCATAGCCGTTGGCTTTGAGGGTCCCCTCGAGGTCGTGGACCAACTGGCGCGAGAACGCCTCGTTGGTAGCTACAAGGTCCATGACTTGCCGCAATTGATCTGCGCTCATAACAGACTCCAGTGGCCTGACGAATTTCCGCTCCGCTTTAGCCGATCTCCAGAGATCCCAGCATTTGCTGAACCATCGGCAGGAACAGGTCGTACTTTGCTGGTTCAGAGGTATAGGTCACGTAGTAGGCCCGGTTTCCACTCACCACGTAATACTGCAGCCATTTCAGCGCCCGTTCCATCATTGAGCCGGTATACACCGTGCGATACGCCGGCCTCCCTCCGATCTGGTCCTTGGTGGCTTTTTCCAGGAAGGTCGCTTGGAATTGCTGTAGCACGGTGTCGCCACTGGCGGCTACCACTTGTTCCAGAGTCATGGGTTGCGGCAAGGGCTCCACGAAAATGTTCAGGTTCTCGCGGAACTCGTCGAACGGGTCCTCCTGCGGCGACAGGAACACTACCGCGAAACCGGCAGCGCCAGGTTGCTCGATCCTTTCCCAGCTGCTGGGGTATTTCATCCAGATGCCGTGCTCCAGGTTCATATACACCAGGAAATCACTGGCTTGGGGCGGCGTTGCGGCGTTGGGCATGGCTCCTCCTGGTTCGCTGCGCGCCATTGTAGGCCGCGGCTGCACTTAGCAACAGGAAAAACGAGGAGGCGTTCGACTTTGTTTGAAACTGAGCGTCAAATCGCGGCGCAACCCTCGGAAACGCAGGACCGCATAGACAAACCCAAACGGCTTGGGTTAGACTAAGAGCGTGGCATCGCTTCGCGTTGGCGGCGTGCGATTCGTCGCCTATCCGCAGGACCACACTCCGTGTCACGTGCACGGCTTTTCCGGCGAGACGGAAGTGATTGTGGATCTGCGAACGAACCGCACCGTTGCCGTGGCGGGCCGCCCGGACGCTGTCCGTCCGGGAAATGCCAAACGAAGTTCCGTGCGTCACATCCTCGAGGTAGCGGCGCAACACTTCGACGAACTGATCACCTTGTGGGAGAGAATGCATGCGTAATTCCAAAGCAAGCGTAGTCACGACAACTCAGGAGATCGATCGAGCGCTCGCGCAAGCCAGCAAGTTTGCGGCATCGGAGCGGCGGGTCATGCGCGCAGAATACGAAAAGAAGGCCGACATGCTGACCCTCTACCTGGACGATGGCGTGCGGGTATCGATTCCTCGCCAGAGCCTCCAGGGATTGCAAGATGCGAGGCCAGCTCAAGTGTCGAAGATCGAGATTTTGGGGCGTGGAACCGGCCTGCATTGGCCGCTGCTCGATGTGGACCACTACGTTCCTGGTTTGCTGAACCACGTGTTCGGAACCGGGCATTGGATGGCGGAATTGGGTCGTCGGGGAGGTTCGGCCACGAGCACGGCAAAGGTCGCAGCCGCGCGCGCCAACGGCAAGAAGGGCGGCCGGCCGAAACAGCGGGTGGCCTAGCATCTTCGGCGGGACCCTCTGCCAGCCCCGGCGCTCAGCAAGCGAGTGCTGATTGCTCGACCCGACCCCTCCTCGGTTGACCCGTTTTCTGGCAGCCCCCTACAATCGAAGATTCTCCACCGCACGCCAAGCTTATGCCACTTCAGTTCTTTAATACGCTGTCGGGAAAAGTCGAAGAGTTCCACCCGCTGGAGGACAACCTGGTCCGCATGTACGCCTGCGGGCCCACGGTCTACGACTACGGGCACATCGGCAACTTCCGCACCTTCATCGTTGTCGACACGCTGCGGCGCTTCCTGCTGCAGAGCGGCTACCACCTTCGCCACGTCATGAACATCACCGACGTGGACGACAAGATCATCCGCAACGCCGCCCGCGACGGCCTTTCCGTGCAGGAGTACACCAGGAAGTACAAGCAGGCGTTCCTGGAGGACGCCGACGCGCTCAACATCCAGCATCCCGAGCTGCTGGTGAATGCGACCGACCACATCAACGAAATGGCGCGCTTCATCGCCGAACTGGAGAAGAAGGGCGTTGCCTATCGCACCGACGACGGCTCGTACTACTTTCGCATCGCCAAGTTTCCCGAGTACGGCAAGCTCTCCAAGAAGGACTTCGCCGGTATGACCGACGGAGCGCGCGTGGATGTCGACGAGTACGACAAGGACAACGCCCGCGACTTCGCGCTGTGGAAGTCGCCCAAGGAAGGCGAGGCGTTCTGGGAAACCGAGATCGGCCCCGGCCGCCCCGGCTGGCACATCGAGTGCTCCACCATGTCCATGAAGTATCTGGGCGAGAGCTTCGACATCCACCTCGGCGGCGAGGACCTCATCTTCCCCCACCACGAGAACGAGATCGCGCAGTCGGAATCGAAGACCGGCAAGCAGTTCGCGCGCTACTGGGTGCACTCGCGCTTCCTGCTGGTCGAGGGCGAGAAGATGGCCAAGAGCGCGGGCAATTTTTTCACCGTCCGCGACCTCGTCCTGATGGGACACAAGCCGTCGTCCATCCGCTTTCTGCTGATGTCGGTGCCCTACCGCAAGCAGCTCAACTTCACCTTCGACGGGCTCACGCAGGCGGCGAACTCAGTTGAACGCCTGCGCAACTTCAAGCTGCGGCTCCAGACTTCGCAATTTCCTGAAGAGACCAGCCAGAAGATCGCCGAAATCGCCAAGCGCACGTCGGACGAAATGCGCGCCGCTCTGAACGACGACTTGAACACCGCCCAGGCGCTGGGCGCCATCTTCGACATGGTGCGCGACGTGAACGCCGCCGCCGACGCCGGAGAAGTTCGCAACGGCGATGTGTCCGCGCTGTTGAAGGTGATGGCGCAATTCGATGAGATCTTCGCGGTGCTGAAGGACGACGATGCCGCGAAGGTGCGTGCCACGGTTGAGTGGGCCAAGGCCGAGGGCCTCTCCGACAAAATCAGCACCGCGACTGCCGAGCTGGCAAAAGCAGCCTCACTCTCCGACGCCGAGGTCGAACAGCTCGTCGCCGAGCACTCACTAGCGCGCAAGACCCGCGACTTCGCCCGCTCCGACGCCATCCGCGCACAGTTGGCCGAGCAGGGCATCCTGCTGGAGAACACCAAGGACGGCGTGCGCTGGAAGCGGAAGTAGGGCGGCAGGGCCGTGGTTTGTGCAGCGGATTTCGTTTCTGTAGAACAGCCCGAAGGGCGGCTCAGGATAGCCCAGCACGAAGTGCTGGGTAGGTATTTCATAAATGCCCCAGCCCCGGCAGGGGCGTAGCATCGTGGGTATTGAAGCCCCTTCCGGGGCTGATTTATCTCCCTTGCTGCCAAGCGCCGCGCTGGGCTATCTTGAGCCGTCCCGCTTCGCGGGACTGATACCTGTGCACATCCGCGTCACACAACAAACGGAAGTTTCGCGATCGAGGTGACAACCAAAATGATCACTCCGCAATTCCCTCAATCTCCTCTATTACCTCGGGGGTGAGTTCCAACTCGCGGCTGGCCAGGTCCTGCTGCATGTGTTCTGCGCTCGATGTTCCGGTCAGCGGCAGGATCCCAATCGCCCGCGCGAAGCTGAAGATCACTTGCGCCGGGGTGGCCTTCATGCTGCGGGCTAGGCCCATCACCGGCGGATGCCGCAGCACCTCGACATTCGCGGTCAGCAGCGAGAATCCCTGGTACACGATCTTGCGCTCGCGGCAGAACGCCCGCATATCGCGGTCCCAGCCCAGCCGGGCGTAGCACCGGTTCTGCACGAACGCGGGAGCCTCGGCGTGGGCTGCTAGCATCTGTTCAAGATGTCCGAGCGAAACGTTGCTCACTCCAAGCAGGCGCGTGCGGCCCGCATCGCGCTCCTTCACCATCGCCTCCCAAACCGCGGAATCCGCTTCCGTCCAACCGTACCCGGACGCCGGGCCGTGCAAAACGTAGCTGTCAACGTAGTCGGTACCGAGATGTTCCAGCGAGCTGGCCATCGACTGCGCGACCTGTACCGACAGGCTGGCGCCGGTATCGTACGGCAGCCGGTGATCCTGCCCATTGCGATAGGTAAACTTCGTCTGCAGGAAAACCTCGCTGCGACTCACAACTCCCGCGGAATAGGCCGCCGCCAGCCCTTGGCCGACAGCGGCTTCGTCGTAATGCCGCCGCTGATTAGCAGTGTCGATCGCGCGAAAGCCCGTGCGCAGCGCCAATTCTGTCAACGCGGCAGTGCGTTCTTCTTTCCAGGCAGTGCCGTAGAGGAAATCAGGGATGGGTGGGGATTGCGTGGCAGGCATCGGGCTATTCTGTCACGGGCACTCAACGGCGCTCATTGCTTCGGGTCCCAGCCTCGCCAGCGCGGCCACCAGCGGCCTACGTTCTTGCAGTACTCGACATAAGGCGCACCGAACTTGCTACGCAAGGTCGGCTCTTCATACAAGAGCACGAATAGGTGTAGTCCCAACGCGACCGCAGCCACCACGGCGATCGCCACCGGATTGGCGTGTCCGAAGACCACCCACAGCCCGATCCACCCTGCGGCAAAACCCACGTACATGGGGTTGCGCACGTAGCGATAAAACCCCACCACGACCAATCGCTGCGGCGGAGCGATGGGCACCGGTGTGCCGTGCCCCGTCCATCCGAAATCCCAGACGCAGCGCAAGGCCACGGCGAATCCCAGGACCGACGGAACCGCCGCCAGCCATCGCCAACGCGCCCCGCCCGCCGTCTCCACCCGGAAGCCGAGCCACCCGGGCAACAGCCAGAACCACAATGCGAAGAACCCCGCGCCCACCATGAGCGAGGCGGCCGTGGTCGGCCAGTGACTGTCTGATGCGAGGGCCCGGTCACTCCCAGACGGTGTATTCGCCATCGATCCTCCGGACGTGCCCATTATGCTGCCGGGACGAGCCCGTTGCACGTTAAGGTTTCCAGTGCGACGGCGTCGAGAAAGCGAGGCATCAAGATAGCATCTTAGTCCCATTGACAAATGTCCACAAAGTGCTATTATGCGCCGTCGGGCGATTTGGAATGTCCGGCCCGTTACGATCAGCTCGGACGGCGAAAGCTCTTTGACATAGTGCGCAAACACCTTGGGGCTCATCCTAGCCTGACAGTAAGCCTTTATAATTGAAGATGATACGATAACTTGTTTAGAATGAAGCGCTCACCAACAAATCTTTCTAAGTAATTGATTTTAAGGATTGAAAAGCTTGCATGGGAGGGGGCTACTTAGACCTCTGATTCGAGCTCCGGCGGTCCTTCCAGCCGTTCCGTGGGCTGTCCGGGGTGGATCCTCGCGGTCGTCACCAGCGCGACGGCGGCAACGATCACCACGGTTCCCGCCAGCATGAAGGCGTCGAAGCGCTCCTTCAGCACCAGCCATCCCAGGAACACCGCGACCAGCGGATTCACATACGCGTAGGTCGCGACCTTCGGCGTCGGCACGTGCTTCAGCAGCCAGATGTAGGCGGAGTATCCCACCCACGAACCGAACACCACAAGGTAAAGCACGGCGATCAGCGCACGTCGGGTCAGCACGATGCGATGCACCTGTCCGGTGACGACGGACACAATGGTGTTGCCAACCGCGGCGAACGTCATTTCCCATCCGGTTGCGGTGAACGGGTCAACCTTCATCTCCCATTTGCGCGAGAAGACCGAGCCGATGGCCCAGCTCATGGATGAGAACAGCAGGGTGATGGACGCGACGAGCTGCATGGTGCCGAGCGTGTTGCGGTGCTGGAACTCCGGCCAAAACAGAATTGCGATGCCGGTGATGCCCAGCAGCACACCCAGCAGCCCGCGCCGAGACAGGCGGTCGCCCCGGAAGACGAAAACTTCCAGCACCAGGAACCAGATGGGCGTGATGGCGACGATGAGCGCGGCAAGACCAGTGGGCACGAACTGCTCGGCCCACGCCAGCCCGCCGTTGGCTCCCACCAGCAGCAGGCATCCGATGGCCGCCAGCCGTAGCGCTTCGTTCCAGGTAATGCGGATTTTGCGTCCCATCACGGCGCACGCCGCCAGCATCAGGGGGCCGGCAATCAGGAAACGCATGGCGCACATCACCGCAGGCGGAAGACCCTCATCGTCGCAGATGCCGATGGCCAGGTACGTCGAGCCCCAGAACACGTACACCAGTGCGAAGGAGACGATCACTTGCAGGCGGTGATTGCGGTCGACGGTCATGAAATAGGGCGCGGCTCAGTGCGACGAAGCCGCCGGCTGGTGCGCTGCCGAGCGGGCCGGTTCTTTGCGCAGGCGATGTCCGGTGACCAGGACATAGTGCACACCCGAAATCGTGGTGAAGGTGAAGGTCGCGTAGAGAAAGAACTTTCCCAGCCACAGGACGGAAGGCACGGCCGCCACTTGGGCGAGCACGACAAAGAAGACCGCGGAAATCTGGCACAGAGTATTGATCTTGCCGAAGATGCTGGGCCGGAAATCGCGGAAACCAACGGTGGCGTAGAGAACGACACAGGTGGCGACGATGCACAGATCACGGCTGAAGACCAGCACGGTGTACTTCCACGGGATCTTCCTGACGAACGACAGCACCAGGAAGAGCGAGCTGAGCAGCAGCTTGTCGGCCAGCGGATCGAGATACTGTCCGAGCAGCGTCTGCTGGTGCAGCACGCGCGCCAGCAGGCCGTCCAGCGCGTCGCTCAGCCCGGCGGCGATCAGCAGCCCCAGCGCCCATCGCCATTGGCCGTCAAAGACCGCGATGATGACGAAGGGAATGAAGATGAGGCGCAGAAGGGTGATTTGGTTTGGCGCCGTCCAGAATTCGCTCTTCACGCGGGTCCCTCAAAGCTGGAGCTCGTGCGTCTCGCCTGTGGCACTTGCGCTTCCGAGCGGTCCAGCATCGATTCTGACGGGTTTGTCGCTGACTGGCAACCCAGGGACGCGGGCGGCAACATCGGCTCGTCCCCTGCGAAATCGGGTGTGGGAAGCGAGCAGCGGGAGAGTCGAGCAATGCGTCGCAGTGAGCGTGGGCGAATAGCGAGGCACGAATCATGATTTGGCTGACCCGGTTCGTCGTTCGAAGCCTGCAGTCCATAAGCAAACACCTGCCATCGGACGAGCCTGAGCACCTGGCCACCGGCAAGCGTGGCGAGTCGGAAGCCTACCTTTACTTGCGCACCCTGGGCTATCGCATCGTTGGCGGAAATTTTCGCGTTCCCTACAACCGCGGCGAAATTGACTTGATCGGCTGGGACCGCGGCGTCCTGTGCTTCATCGAGGTGAAGACGCGCACCAGCGCAGACTTTGCGCCGCCTTCGGCCGCCGTCGACCTGGAGAAGAAGCGGCGCATCCTGGCGGTCGCGCGACGTTATATCCGGCGCCTGCCGGGCGATCGCCCACCGCCGTGCCGCTTTGACGTGGTCAGCGTCGTGATGGGCGATGAGCATCTCGAACCGGAATTTACTCTGCAGAAAGGGGCCTTCAGCTGGGAAGACGACAAACCCCGTGGCTCGCGTCGCGAGTATCGCCGCTTCTGGCGTAAGAGGTAGTTATCGTGGACCGTCAATCGCTTTGGATCTATTTACGGGCTTTCCCTACGCGCTGTGCGGTGGCGAACATCAACGCGATGGTGTCCATGTCCTTCGGCTGCACCTTTCCCGGTGGAATTCGCAGATGTGTGAGATCTTCGAGCTTGAGCAGCAAATCGACGAGCGCCATCGAGTCGATCAGTCCGGAGGACACCAGCGGAGTGTTCTCTTCGATGAGCACGCCGGGCTTCCGGATCAGCCGCGCGATGTGTTCCGCCATCTGTTGCGCTTCAGGGGTCATGACAATCTCTCCTGAGATTCGGCGTTGAGTTCAGGATGTTCCTTCAACAACTTCTCACGAGTGGTGGAACGCGCCGGTTTTCCGGCGGTGCTCTTCACGATCCATTTCGGGGGTTTCAGAAAAATGGCCCGCACCGCCACGCCAAGTGCCGCGACCACTTGGCTGCGGACCTCCTGCTCAATGCCCGCCGATCGGGCAAGCATTGGTTCCCTCTCCACTTCCGCAACCACTACGATGTCTTCCGTTCCGAGATCGGGATTGTAAAGGCCCATGGCAACCACGCGACCGTCGTGAATGGCTGGATGGCTTGCAACAATCTCTTCGATGTCCTGAGGATAAAGGTTCTCGCCGCCAACAATGAGCAGGTCTTTCTTCCGGCCGACGACATAGAGTTCGCCATCGAAACAAAAGCCAAGGTCGCCGGTGTGATACCAGCCGTCGGCGAGCACTTGCGCCGTCAGCTCCGGATGGTTGTAATAACCGTCAAACAGGCAGTCGCTCTTGAGCAGGATTTCGCCGACATTCCCATCGCCGAGGGCCGCGCCGGATTCCGATACGATGCGAATTTCCTGGTTGGGCAGCAGACAGCCCGAGGAAGTAAACGAGACAGCTCCTGGATCCTCTTCCGCGACGCAGACGATGCGGCGTTCGCTGCGAAATCGCTGTCCATTCGCCCATATGCGCGCTGGACCGTCTTCGCGTGCGAGGTCCGACTGCGTT
>Ga0209048_10005923_pt1 | contig 11511 bp, 11 predicted proteins | sample FrelakmetCRP12CR_FD_187146 | JGI IMG/M metagenome (GOLD analysis project Ga0209048, IMG submission 187146) | Freshwater lake sediment microbial communities from the University of Notre Dame, USA, for methane emissions studies - CRP12 CR (SPAdes)... | ecosystem: Environmental > Aquatic >... | reverse complement strand
TCACGACGCGACCGAGCCACGGCTGGGGGAGGAGGTGGTCGGTGCCGTTCATCCAGAGGATGGGGCCCACGAGGAAGCCCTCGTGCTCGGCCTCGAACCGGCGGATCATCTCCACGAGGTCCTTGGCGTCGTCGGGGAGGTTGGCTCCGTTGCCGTAGCCGTCGGCGAGGTACTCGGCCCGCACGGTGGAGCCGTCGGGTGCCTCCCACCAGAAGCCACTGCGGTCGATGGCGGCGGGAACCCCCCGCCACACGACGGCGTGCTCGAGGCCGAACTGGCGCAGCAGCTGCGGCATCTGGGCGATGTGGCCGAACATGTCGGGCAGGTAGCCCACCTGCATGGCGCCGCCGAACGCGGCCGCCCGTTCGAGGCCGAGTTGGAGGTCTCGGACGATGGTCTCGCCCGACACCAGGAACTCGTCCATGAGGATGTACCAGGGGCCCATGCCGAGGCGCCCCGACGCGGCCAGCCGGCGGATGTGCTCGGTCTCGTCGGGCCGCACCGCGAGGTAGTCGTCGACCACCGCCATCTGCCCGTCGAGCATGAAGTGGGCATAGGACGGATCGCGGTCGAGCAGCGGTAGCAGGTCGTCCACCAGGTCGACGAGCTTCAGTCGGAAGGTCTGGAAGGCCGCGTACCACTCGCGGTCCCAGTGGGTGTGCGGAACGATTGCCACCTCGCGTGCCATGGTGCGAGCCTAGGCAACCAGCGCATCCGGCCGTCGTGGAGAGAGGAAACCCATGCGCACCAGGTTCGTACTCGCACTCCTCGTGTTGCTCGGACTGTCCGGGCTCGCCGCGTGCGGGAGCAGCACCACATCGACCACATCCGGCGGGGGCGGGACCACGTCACCCCCCACGGGCGCCGCCGGTGGTCTCGCCGGCACCTCCTGGACCCTCCAGAGCTACCAGGGAGCAGCGCGCGCCGCGGTGCCGGCCGCGCCCGGCTCGACCGCGACCCTCGTGTTCCGCGACGGCGGCGTGCTCAACGGCTCCACGGGGTGCAACCAGTTCGGTGGCACCTATGTCCTCACGGGCGGACAGCTGTCCGTCGAGCTCGGCCCGATGACGCAGATGGCGTGCGTCTCGCCGGTCCTGCAGGCGCAGGAGGCCGCGGTCATCCAGCTGCTGCCGCAGGTGACCGGGTTCCGTTCGGCGGACGGCACGCTGACGCTCACCGGTATCGGCGACGCCACGTTGCTCACGTACGCGGCGGGCCTCGCGGGCCTGGAGGGGACGTCGTGGAAGGCGACCGGGGTGAACAACGGAGTCGGCGGGCTGGAGGGCACCGCGCTGACCGACAACCTCACGGCCGCGTTCGGCGCCGGCGGCGCGTTCACCGGCTTCGGAGGCTGCAACGATCTGAGCGGCAGCTACGCGACGAGCGGCAGCGACGGGCTCACGATCACCGGGCTGGCCGCCACGACGAAGGCCTGTGCCCCCGACGTCGACGCCCTCGAGACCCAGTACGTCGCGGCTCTGCGTCAGGTGGCGACCTACGAGATCTCGGGGGACAGGCTCACCCTGCGCGACAGCGGTGGGGCCATGCAGGCGACCTTCCGCCAGGCCGGCTGAAGGCTGAAGTTGGCCCACCCGCTGCTGGCGGGCGGCCCCGTCAGCATCCGGGGCAGCGCACTCCGCGGGGTGCAGCGCCGATCACCTCTAGGGTCCGCAGGGTGAGGAATCCGAAGCTCGTGCCCCTGATGGCTGTCGTCGCCGTCGCGATGGGTGCCTGCTCGTCGGGCGGCCAGGGCAACGCGTCGACGTCGTCGTCCGACCCAGCGACCACGACCGTGCCCGACCAGTCGGGCGCCCCGCCCGTGACGACCACGGTGTTCCGTGCCGGCGAGGGTGGGTACAGCACGTTCCGGATCCCCGCGGTGGTCGCGGTCCGTGACGGTTCGCTGCTGGCGTTCGCCGAGGGGCGCACCAGCTCGGCCGCCGACGACGGCAACGTCGACCTCGTGCTCAAACGGTCGAGCGACGGTGGGCGCACCTGGACCGCGCTGCAGGTCGTGTCCGAGGACGGCGCCAACTTCGTCGGCAACCCGTCCCCCGTGGTCGATCAGCAGACCGGCCGCGTCGTGGTACTGGCGACGCACAAGAACGGCGGCGACACCGAGCTCCAGATCCTGACCGGCCAGGGCCAGGACTCGAGTCGGGTGTGGCTGCTCACGAGTGACGACGCCGGCGCCAACTGGAGCGCGGCGCGTGACATCACGTCTGAGGTCAAGCCTCCCGACTGGCGGTGGTACACGGTCGGGCCCGGTCACGCGGTGCAGCTCACCGCCGGTCCGCACACCGGCCGACTCGTGGCCGCCGCCAACCACACCGAAGCCGACAAGGGAGCGGGGGACCACGTCCTGATCAGCGATGACGGGGGGACGACCTGGAGCGTCGGCGCGGACGACACGCCCGGGCCCGGTCCGATCGTGCCCGACGAGAACACCGCCGCACAGCTGCCCGACGGGACGATCGTGTTCTCGAGTCGGAACCAGAACCAGGACGCGCCGTGGCACCGTCTGCGGACCACCTCGACCGACGCCGGCTCCAACTTCAGCGTGCCCTATGCCGAGCAGGTCGGTCTCGTCGTGCCGGTCGTGCAGGGCTCGCTGTTGTGGGCGGGTGGTGCGGGCGGACGCCTGGTCTTCTCCGCCCCCTCCTCGCCCACCGACCGGGTCGACCTCTTGGTCAGGGCTTCGACCGATGCCGGGGTCACCTGGAGCTCGGGCACGACCATCGCGGCTGGCCCGGCGTCGTACTCAGATCTCGTCGGACTCCCGGGCGGCCGGGTGGGCGACCTCTACGAGACCGGGAGCAGCGACCCCTACGAGCGGATCGATTTCACCGTCCTGGGCGAGCAGCGGGTTCCGTAGCGTCGCGGCGAGCAGCGTCGTCGCCTCACTGGTTCGCGGCGGCGGGTCGGCGGCCCACCAACAGCGCCAGTTCGAGCCACTTCCACGCGCACTGGACGTGGACGTACCCGATGTCGGTCAGCCAGGTCAGCTGAGTGTCGACGCTCGTCAGCTTGTTCGACGGGTCGTCGGCGGCCGGATCGGTGCCGATCCGTTCGAGGAACCGACGGTGCAGCTCGTCGTCGGGTGAGGCGACGTGCTCGAGGTTGGCGAACACTCCGCCCGGCCGCAGCAGCGCGAACGCCTCGCGGCACACCGCCCGCTTGCGTTCGTCGACCACGTGGTGGATGGCGAAGCTCGACACCACGGCATCGACCGATCCGGGGGCCGCCAGCGAGTCGATGGGCGAGTCGAGGTCGTGCGCGACCACGGTGACACGCTCGTCGCCGGCGAACCGGGCCTCGGCCCGCTCGAGCATCGCCGGGGAGAAGTCGGCGGCGACACCCCGTGCGTTCGGACGAGCGGTGAGCACGAGCGCGAGCAGGCGGCCGTCGCCGCAGCCGAGGTCGACGACCGAGCCGACCCCGTCGGGGAGCTGCGCGATCAGCTCGGCCTCGCCCTCGGTGCGGTGGGGGATCGCGTCGGCCTTGCGCAGGTAGGCCAGGGCGTGGTCGACGTCGGGCCACAGGTTCACGGTCATGGGCCATGGTGACGGCGGGGCACTCGGTCAGGCAAGCGGTAACCGACCGCGCTGTAGACCGGCGCGGACCTCGCCGGCCGGTCGTCGGCCGCCCATTCGGGCCGTCGGGCTACGGTGCGCTGTCGCCGCGAGGCAACGATGGGGAGGCCCGCGATGGTGCTGCGCAACCCGCAACTCCAGGCGCTGCGTCGTCACCGCGTCCCGACTTGGTGGCGCGACGCGAAGCTCGGCATCTTCGTGCACTGGACCCCTGCCTCGGTGCCGGCGTTCGCGCCGGTCGACGTCGACATCGGTGGGTTGCTCCAGTCGGCGCAAAGCGACGCGCTCGCATCCATCCCCTACGTCGAGTGGTACCAGAACTCCCTGCGCTTCCCCGGCAGCCCCGTCGCCCGTCATCATCGCGAGGTCTACGGCGATCGCCCTTACGAGTGCTTCGCCGCCGACTGGGAGGACGCCCTCGGGCAGTGGGATCCGACAGCGTGGGCGGCGCGATTCGCGGCCGCGGGCGCGAGGTACGTGGTGTTCGTGGCCAAGCACGCCGACGGCTACTGCCTCTGGCCGACGACCGTGCGCCATCCGAGCCGCGCCGGCTGGTACTGCCGGCGTGACGTAGTGGGGGAGATGGGCGAGGCCGTGAGGGCGGCCGGGATGCGCTTCGGGCTCTACTACTGCGGTGGCTTCGACTGGTCCGTCGACGACACCCCGATCGGCACCATGTCCGACGTCGTCGCGGCGATCCCACGCGGCGACTACACGGAGTACGCCGACGCGCAGGTGCGTGAGCTCATCGCCCGCTACCGACCGAGCGTGCTCTGGAACGATGTCGCGTGGCCGGCGGAGGGCAGGCGGCTTTGGCCCCTGCTGACGCACTACTACGAGCAGGTTCCCGACGGCGTGGTCAACGACCGGTGGATGCCCTGGAGCCCGCTGTTGGCCGCGACCCGCGTGAGGCCGGCCCGCCGGCTCCTCGAGGCGGGTTCGCGGCGCGAGGCCCGGCGCCACTCGGGACTCGTGCCCCCAGCGCCGCCTCACTTCGACGTGCGCACGCCCGAGTACGCCACCTTCCCCGACATCCAGGGCCGGCCGTGGGAGGGCGTGCGCGGCATGGACCGCAGCTTCGGGTACAACGCGGCCTCCCGGCCCGAGGACTTCATCGCCCGCGACGAGTTGCTGTGGACGTTCACGGACATCGTGGCCAAGGGCGGGAACCTGCTCCTGAACGTCGGCCCACGTGGCGTCGACGCTCAGATCCCGGAAGAGCAGCTGGCCCGCCTCGACTGGCTGCGCGCGTGGGTGGTGCCCCATCGTCGTGCGATCTCGGCCACGCGCCCGTGGGTCACGCCGGGCACGGTCACCGCCGACGGCAATCCCCTGCGGTATACGACGCGCGACGACACCGTCTTCGCGTTCGTCGGTGGTGGGAACGGGCCGGTCGTACTCCCCGATGTGCGGGCGACGGCCGCCACCGTCGTCGAGAGCCCCGAGGGGGTCGCGCTGGCGTGGAGGGACGCGCGGTGGGGCATCGAGGTCGACCTCCGGAGGACCGCGGCCGACCCCGAGCCGACCGTGGTCGCGATGCGATTCGTCGACGCGGCGGCCGCTGGGCACGGCCCGGTTCGGTCGGAGCGGCCGTAGGGTTGCGCCATGCACGATGCCGTCACCGTCCACATGGCCGCGCCCCCCGAACAGATCTGGGAGCTGGTGAGCGACGTCACCCGGATCGGCAGCTACAGTCCCGAGACCTTCGAGGCCGAGTGGCTCGACGGCGCTGACGGCCCTGCGGTGGGCGCGCGGTTCCGTGGGCACGTGAAGCGCAACGGCAGAGGCCCCGTCTACTGGACCACCTGCACGGTGCTGGCGAGCGAGCCGGGTCGCGAGTTCGCCTTCGGTGTCGGCGCGAGCGACAAGCCGCTGAACGTGTGGCGCTACCGCCTCGAGCCCATGGGTGACGGCACCGACGTCACCGAGTCGTTCGAGCTCACCCCGACGCTGCCGATCCGCCTGTACTGGGCGCTGTTCGGCTGGGCGCGAGGGCGGACGAACCGCAACGGCATGCAGGCCACCCTCGAACGCATCAAGGCTGAGGTCGAGTGACCGCGCCCTTCCCCCGGGCTCGATCGATCCGAATCTCTCCGGCTGCACCCTCGGAACCGCCCGTGGGCCGGCGTGCCGTAGCGCTCGTCGGGACGAAGGACCCTGGGCACACCGACAGGCCTGGCGGGACGATGGTTGCCGATCGCCGGAGGTCCCGCGATGCCGAGGACGCCACCCCGTAGTAGGTCCGTGAGTCGGCGCCGGTTCCTGCAGGTGGGCGCGGGCACGGCCGCCGCGATGGTGCTGTCGCCCAGACTCGTGGCCGTCGCGTCGCCCGCGGGCCTCAACCAGGCCGATCGTGCCGTCGCTGCCTACTCGGCCCTGCAACGGTCCTTCACCGTGGGCGACGGCTCCCTCCTCTACCGCGAGAGCCTCCCGTGGGCAGGCAATCCCTACTCCTACCTGTGGCCGTTCTCCCATGTGGGTGGCGGGACCCTCGACCTGTTCGAGCTGGGTGCGGTGTCGCTCGACGCGGTCGACACGGCGATGCAGGGCGGCCTCCCGGCCTACTGGGATGCAGCCGGTGTTCCGGTCGGGTACGAGTCCTATGTCGTGCCGCCCCTCGGCGCCGGTGGCGACCGCTACTACGACGACAACGCGTGGGTGGGGCTCGATCTGGTGCGCCAGTACCGGCTCACCGGTCGCGCCGGCGCGCTCTCCCAGGCCGAGGCGGTCTTCGCCTTCATCGTGAGTGGCTGGGACACGAACCCCACCCATCCCTACCCCGGCGGTGTGTTCTGGGTCGAGTCCCCTGCGAACCGGGACCGCAATACCGTGTCCAACGCGCCGAGCGCCGAGCTGGGCATCCAGTTGTTCGGGATCACCAAGACCGCGAGCTACCTCGACTGGGCCATGCGCATGTACTCCTGGGTCGACGACACGCTCCGTGATCCCGGCGACGGCCTGTACTGGGACCACGTCGCGCTCGACGGCACGATCGAGCGCACCAAGTGGAGCTACAACCAGGGGACCATGACGGGGGCGAACGTGCTGCTGTTCGAGCTCACTCGGGTCACCGACCCCGTCGCGGCCGCCGCATACCTGGCGCGCGGTGAGGCCATCGCTACCGCGGCGCTCGACTACTACGCGCGGCCCGACGTCGGCCTGGCGGGCCAGGGGCCGGCGTTCAACGCGATCTTCTTCCGCAACCTGCTCGCGCTCCGCTCGGTCTCGGCCGATGCTCCCCTGCGGACGAGGATTCTCGCCACGATGGCCGGGTACGCCGACGGTCTGTGGGTGTCGAACCGCGGCCAGGACGACCTGTTCCGGTTTCCCGCGGTCTCGCCCACCGTCGCTCTGCTCGACCAGGCCGCCGTGGTCGAGATCTACGCGAGCCTCGCCCGAGCCGAGGGTGACGTCCCGACGCCGACGACCACCACCTCGACGACCACCACGTCGACGACCACCACGTCGACGACCGGGACACCCCTGCCGGTCGAGGCACCGTCGTCGCCGGCTCTGGTCACCCCGAAGTTCACCGGATAGGGCCGTATGGCACATGGACGAGCTCCGCGGCGGGTGTGATAGTTCAAATGGATCATCTCCGAATTGGCTCGGACGATCCTGCACGGCCCCCGCGAGATCGGGGGTCGTGCGCGTTACCCCTGGCCCACCGCCCGGGGCGATGTCGCCGAGCGTTGCCACAGCGTGGTTGCGGCGCGACCCTGGCCACTCATGCGCATCGCGTTCGGGACCGACGAGGCCACACCGCTCACCAGCTGGATCATTAGCCGGCTGACTGAGTTGGGTCACGAGGTCGACGTGCTCGCGGAAGGTGACCCCTGGCCGGACGTCGGTCGGTTGGTCGGCGAAGCGATAGGGGCCGGACGGGCTGATCGCGGCGTGGTGGCCTGCTGGACAGGAACGGGAGTGAGCATCGCTGCGAACAAGGTGTCGGGCGTGCGGGCCGCACTGTGCACCGACGCCGAGACCGCACGGGGTGCCCGGCGCTGGAACGACGCCAACGTGTTGGCGATCAGTCTGCGACTCGGCTCGGACGCGGTGGTCGACGAGATGCTGCAAGCGTTCCTCGGCACCGAGGTCGACCCCGAAGAGGCACCCACCCTCGCCCGGCTCGACGACCGTTCGCTAGGTTGAGGCCATGCCAGTGTTCGTGATGCTTTCAACCCTCGGGCCGGACGGCGCGGCCACCCTCCGCGACCACCCTCAGCGGCTCAAGGAGGTCAACGCCGAGGTCGAGTCGATGGGCGCACGGGTGCTCACCCAGTACGGCCTGCTCGGCCAGTGGGACTTCCTCACGATCATCGAGGCGCCCGACAGCCTCGTGATGGCGCGCATCGCCACCACGCTCGCCGCCCGAGGCACGTTGAAGACCCGCACGCTCACCGCCATCCCCGTCGACGAGCTGATCGACGCGCTGGGTGAGGGCGTCGGCGAGTCGTGGAGGGGCTGACCGGGCGTCTCGCCGGTCAGTACCACCAGGTGCCGCTGCGGCGCTTGGGCTTCTCGGGGCGCACGTCGGCGTCGCCGAATCGGGTCGGGAGCTCGTTGCCGTCGGACAGCCGCCTCACGCGGTAGCCGGCCGCGTCGGCCGCGACCACCTCGAAGCCGCGGGCCCAGCGTCCGTCGAAGCGGTTGCGCACCTCGATCGCGGTCCCCGGTGGGTGGGGCAGTGGCGGCATCACAGTGGGGGCATCGGTGGTGGCCATGGCGTCTTCCTTCCCGGGATGATCGCTCGACCCTGATTCTGTCGCCATAGCCCGTGCTCCGGGTGACCATTTCCACGATTTCCCGTCGTGGACGCCGTGAGTTCACGCGTCGGAAATCCTCAGCGGGTGTCGCGGTCATTCTCACCTCATCCCACGCTGCGCGCCATGCACCGGCTGGTTCACCTAAGGTGTGACGGATACCACGGCCTGGGGCCGTCGGCCGCGGGTCCGCCGGGGGTGGGCCCATCGATCAAGGGGGAGTACATGGAGTCTGGTCGCGTCGCTCGCACGCCATGGGTGCGAGTGCTGGGGGTGGCCATCGCCGCCCTATTGTTGGCGGCCGCTTGCGGCTCGTCGAAGAGCAGTAGCAGCGGCGAGTCGACGTCGGGTACACCGGTACCCACGCCCGATGTCACCAAGGCCCCCTCGGGCCCGCCGAAGACCGGCGGGTCGGTCAGCTTCGGCCTCGAGGCCGAGAACAGCGGCATGGACGCCACCAACGACCGCTGGGCCATCGCCGGCAACATGCAGGCGAGCGCCATCTACGACGCGCTGACCGCCTACGACGCGAACGGCAAGGCGCAGCCCTACCTGGCCCAGTCGCTCACGCCGTCGGCCGACTTCAAGACCTGGACCATCAAGCTCCGCCCGAACATCACCTTCACCAACGGCGAGCCGCTGACCGGTCAGGCCGGCGCGAACTTCCTCAACGCCATCCGGGCCTCGGCCCTCACCGGTGCGGCGCTGAAGAACCTCGAGACGGTCGCGGTCGACCCGGCCGACCCGTTGTCGATCGTCGTCACCACCAAGATCCCGTGGGCGTCGTTCCCGGCGGTGCTGGTTGGTCAAGCCGGCATGATCCCGGCACCGGCGCAGCTCGCGGCCGCCCCGGGTGAGAAGGCCTCGCGCCAGCCGATCGGCACCGGCCCGTTCATCATGAAGGAGTGGGTGCCCGACTCCAAGATGACGCTCACCAAGAACCCGAACTACTGGCGCAAGGACTCGAGCGGCGCCCAGCTCCCGTACCTCGACCAGCTCGTGTTCCGGCCGATCCCCGACGTGCAGAACCGGGCCAACGCCCTCCAGTCGGGTGACATCAACATGATGCACACCAGCAACCCGGCCACCATCAAGCTGCTGGAGGGCAAGGCCAAGAGCGGCGATCTCCAGGCCGTCGTCGACAAGGGTGCCAACGAAGAGACCTTCTTCATGATCAACACGGCCAAGGCGCCGTTCGACGACGTGCGGGTGCGCCAGGCCCTGGCCTACGGCACCGATGTCGACGCCTACCTGAACGTGCAGCAGATCGACCCGGCCACCAAGGCCGACAGCCCGTTCAACAAGGACGACCCGTACTACGCGGATTCGAACTTCCCGACCTACGACCCGGCGAAGGCCAAGGCCCTCATCGACGAGTACAAGGCCGAGAAGGGCATCAGCGACATCACGTTCTCCCTCGCCACCACCCCGGTGCCCGAGAACCAGGCCGTGGTGCAGCAGATCGCCGAGCAGTGGGCCCAGATCGGCGTGAACGCCCAGCCGAAGGGCACCGAGCAGGGGCAGTTCATCGTCGACGCCGCCCTCGGCAACTACGACGTGAACCTGTGGCGCCAGTTCGGTGCCCAGGACCCTGATGGTGACTACGTGTGGTGGACGTCCAACAGCGTCGCCCCCATCGGCGCCCTGTCGCTGAACTTCGCCCGCCTCTCGGACCCGCAGATCGACGCGGCCCTCGACCAGGCGCGGGGTTCGGCCGATCCGGCCGTGCGCAAGGCGGCGTACAAGACCGTCCAGGAGCGGTGGGCCCAGCTGGTGCCCTACGTGTGGCTGAACCACACCCAGTGGCTGATCGCGGCGGCCAACGATGTCCGCGGCCTCAGCAACGGCCCGCTACCCGACGGCCAGGAGTCGGCGCCCTATCAGTCCGGCACCTTCCGGCTGACGGCCACCTGGATCGACAAGTAGTCCGGTCGGGTCCGGGCGCCTCGGTGCCCGGACCCGACCATCACCGAGGAGCGCCCGCGGCCTCCCGTGGGGTGATCGGGCCGGCGTTGCCTACGCTGAGCCGACCGCCTCACGGGAGGTGGCGCGTCCAGGGGAGGCCAGAGTGTCGAGCGACGAGCTGAAGCTCACGGAGTGGACCACCTGCGGCGGGTGTGCGGCCAAGTGGGGTGCAGGCCTGCTCGGGGAGCTCGTCGCCGAGCTGGGCCCGTCGGTCGACCCGGCCCTGCTCGTCGGGTTGGCACCGTTCGACGACGCCGCGGTGTACCGCGTGTCGGAAGACCTGGCCCTCGTGTCGACCACCGACTTCTTCCCGCCCCTCGTCGACCGGCCCGACGACTTCGGTGCCATCGCCGCCGCCAACGCGTGCAGCGACGTGTTCGCCATGGGTGGGCGGGTCGCGGTGGCCCTCAACATCTCGGCCTTTCCCGAGGCGCTACCGCGCGACGCCATTGCCATGATCCTGGCCTCGGCGGCCGCGGTGGTGGCCGAAGCCGGTGGCGTCGTGGCCGGAGGTCACACGATCCGGTCGGAGGAGCCGATCTTCGGCCTCGCCGTGCAGGGCTTCGTCCACCCCGACCACATCCTGACGAAGGGCGGTGCCCGCCCGGGGGACGTGCTGGTGCTGTCCAAGCCGCTCGGCACCGGCGTCGTGCTCGCCGGCGGCGAGGCGGCCGACAAGGCGGCCGCCATCGCCCGGATGAAGCTGCTCAACCGGTTCGCCTCCGAGACGCTCGTGGCCCAGGAGGGTGGCACCCACGCCGTCACCGACGTGACCGGTTTCGGGCTGTTCGGCCACGGGTGGGAGATGGCCGAGCGCTCGGAGGCCCGGCTGGTGTTCGACGCCGATCGGCTCCCGTTGTACGACGGTGCGCGGGCGCTCGCCGAGGCGGGCGGCACGTCGTAGTGCCCGGCATGAAGGCATCCGCCGGGCAGTTGTTGTTTACCCCATCGCAGCTTTCCGCCGCATCGCAGTTACCCGCCGCCGGCCGGCATACCGCCGTGCTCTTTGCGTCCGCCGGACAGGTGGCAGTGCTGCCGGTGCACTCTTCGGCTGGATCGCAGACGCCACCCGAGGCGCGGCATTCCACGGTGTTGGCCTTGAAGGCATCGGATGGACAGGTGTTGTTCGACCCGTCGCAGCTCTCGGCGACGTCACAGTCGCCGGCCGCTGGGCGGCACTCGGCCGTGAG
>Ga0209048_10005922_pt1 | contig 11512 bp, 9 predicted proteins | sample FrelakmetCRP12CR_FD_187146 | JGI IMG/M metagenome (GOLD analysis project Ga0209048, IMG submission 187146) | Freshwater lake sediment microbial communities from the University of Notre Dame, USA, for methane emissions studies - CRP12 CR (SPAdes)... | ecosystem: Environmental > Aquatic >... | reverse complement strand
AACGCGATCCGGATGCTGGTGGAGACACGGCTCGCGGCACTGGGACTGAAGCCGCAGGTCGCCATGGAAATCGACGCGGTGTCGGCGATCCTGGAGCTCGTTGCCGAAGGGCATGGCGACGCGGTCTTGTCGCCACGGGCGCTCCACGGCGCCGATATCGCCCGCCGGCTCGTGTCGCGCGAGATCGTGCGGCCCCGCCTTGCGACGACGCTGTCGATCGCCACGTCTTCCCAGCGACCATCGACGCCGCTGCAGCAGGCGACGGTCGCCTTGATCGAATCCGCGGCCCGGCGCACAGTGGCGTCGTGACCTCACACCCCAGTCGATTAAAGGACACCAAGATGGCCGACGCCCAGCGCATCGACGACCGCAGCGTGGCCGTCATCGGGTTCGGCGAAGCCGGCCGGATCCTGGCGGCCGGACTCCAGGCCTCCGGGCGCTTCGACGTCTGCGCGTACGACATCCTGGTCCACGAGCCGGCGGCGCGCGGACCCATGCTCTCGGCTGCCGTCGAGCGCCACGTGACCATGGCCGAATCGCACCGCGAGGCCATTCGCGGCGCGCGCATCGTCGTGTCCGCGGTCACCGCCGCGTCGTCGACCGACGTCGCGCGAGAAGCCGCCGCCGCCCTGGTCGGTGGCCAGATCTTCGCCGACATCAACTCGGTGTCGCCCGGAACGAAGCGTGCGAACGCGAAGTTGATCGAGGGCGCCGGTGGACACTATGTGGACGTCGCCGTCATGGCGCCCATTCCGCCATATGGGCTCAAGGTTCCCATTCTCCTGGGCGGCGCCAAGGCCGCGGATCTTGCCGCGCTGCTGACGCCGGCGGGAATGAATTTCGACGTCGTCGCCGACGACATCGGCACGGCGTCGGCGATCAAGATGTGTCGCAGCGTGATGATCAAGGGGATGGAAGCGCTGGTCGTCGAATGCCTGCTGGGCGCACGGCACTACGGCGTCGAGGATCGCGTGCTCGCGTCGCTCGAGGAGACGTTCCCGCAGATGAAATGGGACGAGCGCGCCGACTACCTGGTAAGCCGCGTCGTCGTGCACGGGCGACGGCGCGCGGCCGAGATGCGCGAGGTCGCGGTGACGATTCGCGAAGCCGGGCTCGAGCCGTTCATGTCGGGCGCGACGGCGCGATGCCAGGATCGGATCTCCGACATTGTCGATGCCGGTGCCGGATCGCGCGCGATGAAGGGCGATTTTTCGTGGCGGACGTTCGCCGATGCGCTGGCGGCCCGACTGCCGCACTGAATCGCGCGCGGTTCAGCGAATTTCGCCGGGCACCGCGCCCTTGCGCAGCGCCGGCACGACCGGCGGCTGCCCGGTCTCCTTCAGGATGCCCTGCGCCTCGGCGGACAGCAGGAACGCGACGAATTCCATCGCGTTTTTCGTGTCGCGGGCGGTCGCCGGCACTGTCGCCGCGTTGCGGATCGAGTCGCTCAGGTTGACGCTGTCCGCAAAGCGGACGATGTCGACATCGCCGCGCGCAGCGACTGCCGCCGAGTAGTAGACGATCCCCGCGCTCGCCCGGCCTTCCTTGACGGCGGCGAGGAGGCTGGGAACGGTGACGGGATTCGCGGGGTCGGACGGCGCGCTGTCGATGATCTTCTGCGCGAGGTCTTCTTTTCCCTCCGCCGCCGCGGCGCGCTTCACGAATTCGATCGTGCGGTTGGTGGCGAGATCCTTCTCGCCCGTGATGCGCGCGAACTTCACCTGCGGACCGGCGAGGTCGGCGATCCTGCGGATTCCGAGCGGATTGCCCTTGGCCGTGATGACGACCATTTCGTTGGCAGAGAACACGACGTACCAGGTCGCCGCGTCGAGGTCCGTGCCCGCGACCTTCTTGCCCATCAGGTCCTGGTCGATGACCGCCGGCGACGACGGTGCGAACACGTCGCAGCGATCTCCCTTCAGGATGCGCCCGGCGAGGTCGCGCGACACGCCGGACGTGAGCGCAATCGTGACATTCGCGTGCCTTGCCTCGAATGCCTTCTTCAAATCGCGCATCGGCCCGGCGAGCGAGTCCGCGTGAAACACTTCGATCGGGTCGGCCATCGCCGGAGCGCTGGAAATCGCCGCCAGCAACAGCGCAGTCGCGACGCGTCGCATGGAAACGATCGTCAGTCTTCGCATGATGCCTCACCGGGTGTCCGAGTGAACGAGCGCGCGCTCGAGCGCGCGGACCACGTGCACAGCCGCTCTTCCGCCGCTTGCCCGCATGCCGTCGGCGATCTGATGGCGGCAGCTCGTGCCGTCGGCGACGATCAGCGTCGCGGGATCCGCCTCGCGCAGAGCGGGCAGCAGCGACAGCTCCGCCATGCGCATCGAGATGTCGTAGTGCGCGGCCTCGTAACCGAAGCTGCCGGCCATGCCGCAGCAGCTCGACTCGACGACCTCGACCGCGAGACCCGGGATCAGTTGCAGGACGGTCTTCGTCGCCGCGAGCGCGTCGAACGCCTTCTGGTGACAGTGGCCGTGCAGGAGCGCCCGCTTTTCCGGCAGCGCGACGAGCGGCAGCCGCAGCCTACCTGCCGCGTTCTCGCGCGCGAGGAATTCCTCGATGAGCAGCGCTTTCTCGCCCAGGCGCTTGGCGGCGTCCCCCAGCCCCATCACCAGGAACTCGTCGCGCAGCGACAGCAGGCACGACGGCTCGATCCCGACGACCCACGCGCCGCGCTCGACGTGCGGCGCGAGGGCCGCGATCATGCGGCGGGCCTCGCGCTTCGCCTCGTCGACCAGGCCCGCGGCGAGAAACGTCCGCCCGCAGCACAGCGGACGCACGGGCTCGGCGTCGTTCGCGGCCGCTCGCGCGACGGCGACCCGGTAGCCTCCCGCCTTCAGCACCGCGAGCGCAGCGTGGGCGTTTTCCGGCTCGAAATAGTTCGTGAACGTGTCGACGAACAGCACGACGTCTGCCGTGGCGTCACCTTGGTCCTGCGTGCGCAGGAACGCGTCGCGCCGCCAGCGCGGCAGCGACCGTCGTGCCGACAGGCCGGTCCATTTCTCGGATACGCGGGCGAGGCCGGGCAGCGTGTCGCGCAGGTTCGCGAGCCACGGGATGCGACCGGCCCACGGCGCCCACCGCGGCAGGAACGCGATCGCGCGATTCTTGAACGGCAGGCCGTGCGCGCGGTGCCATTGATGGTTGAACTCGATTTTCATTTTCGCCATGTCGACGCCGGTCGGGCACTCGCGGCGGCAGCCCTTGCAGCCCACGCACAGATCGAGCGCGTCGCGCACGGCCGTCGACGCGAAATCGGCGCCGAGCTGGCCCGAGAGCGCGAGACGCAGCGTGTTCGCGCGCCCGCGCGTGAGATGGATCTCGTCGCGCGTGACGCGATAGCTGGGGCACATCGTGCCGGCGTCGAACTTCCGGCAGTGGCCGTTGTTGTTGCACATGTCCACGGCCTTGCCGAACCCCTGCGCGGGGTCCGTGCCGGTCCCCGGCGCCGACAGGACATCCGCGCCGGGATCATAGTCGACGTTCCACGCCGACCAGTCGAGCGCGGTGGTGATCGGCAGCGTTCGATACCCGGGCGGAAAGCGGAACAGCGCGCGGTCATCCATCCGCGAAGGCCGCACGATCTTGCCGGGATTCATGAGGCCCGCGGGGTCGAACAGCGCCTTGATTTCCTCGAACGCCCGCGTGAGGCGCGACCCGAACTGCCACGCGACCCACTCGCTGCGCACGAGACCGTCGCCGTGCTCGCCGGAGAACGCGCCCTTGTACTCGCGGACCATGGCGCTCGCCTCTTCGGCAATCGCCCGCATCTTCGCCGCGCCGTCGCGCCGCATGTCGAGGATCGGCCGCACGTGCAGCGTGCCGACCGACGCATGCGCATACCAGGTGCCGCGCGTTCCGTGCTTGCGAAACACTTCCGTCAGGCGGTCGACGTAATCGGCCAGGTGTTCGAGCGGGACCGCGCAGTCCTCGATGAACGACACCGGCTTGCCGTCGCCGCGCATGCTCATCATGATATTGAGGCCCGCTTTGCGCACGTCCCACAACGCCTTCTGGGCGCCGGCGTCGACCATCTTGACGACGCGGTCCGGCAGTCCGAGGTCGCCCATCAGCGCCGCGAGGTCGGCGACGCGCCGCACCGGAACGTCGGCGGTTTCGCCCATGAACTCGACCAGCAGGATCGCCTCGGGCTCGCCGACGAGCGCCGCGTCGATGACCGGTCGGAACGCAGGATTCCCGCGCGCGAGGTCGATCATCGTCCGGTCGACGAGTTCCACCGCCGACGGCCCGAGCAGGACAATGCTGCGCGCGCATTCCATGGCGCGATGGAGCGTCGGAAAACTGACGACGCCGAGAGCCCGATGCACCGGCAGCGGCGCGAGCTTCAGCGTCAATTCACGCGTCCACGCGAGCGTCCCTTCGCTGCCGACGAGAAGATGCGCGAAGTTGACGCTTGCGTCGGCCGTGTAGGGCCGCTCGCTGACCGGATGGAAGACGTCGATGTTATAGCCGCCCACCCGGCGCAGCACCGTCGGCACCCTGGCCGCGATTTCGTCGCGCTCGCGGTTGCCGATGGCGCGCAACGCCTCCACGAGCGAGCGCACCTTCGGCGGCGCATGCGCCATCTCCGCATCCGGTCCGAAACGCGCCGTCGTGCCGTCGGCGAGCAGCGCGTCGATCGCCAGGACGTTGTGCACCATGTTGCCATAGGCGATCGAACGCGATCCGCACGAGTTGTTGCCGGCCATCCCGCCCAGCGTCGCCTGCGCCGACGTGCTTACGTCGACCGGGAACCACAGCCCGTGCGGCTTCAGCCACGCATTGAGCGCATCGAGGACGATGCCAGGCTCCGCGGTGATCGTGCGCTGGTCCTTGTCGAACGCGACGACGCGGTTGAGATGCTTGCCGTGATCGACGACGAGCGCCGCGCCCACCGTCTGCCCGCACTGCGAACTGCCGGCGCCCCGGGGCAGGAGCGGCACGCCGAGTTCGCGGCAGACATCGAACGCCGCGCGCACGTCGGCATCGGAGCGCGGCACCACGACGCCTAGAGGCTCGACCTGGTAGATCGACGCGTCCGTTGCATAGCGGCCGCGCGACGCGCGATCGAACATGACCTCGCCCGCCACCGCGCCGCGCAATCGCCGCGCGAGGTCGCTGGCGGCGCTGCCAGGCTGGAACACAAGCGGCTTGGTTTCGGGTGCGTTCACGGTCAAGGCGCGTCACGGCCGCGCGACGCGAACAGGGATTATGATACCTTTCGCATAGAAGAATTCGCCGGATTCATCCGCGCGATTCCCCCCGGAGGCACCATGTTCCAGCTCGACGCGCACCCATCCGGGCGCCATTTCCTGCAGATCCCCGGTCCCACCAACGTGCCGGACCGTGTGCTCCGCGCGATCGACCGGCCGACGATCGATCATCGCGGGCCGGAGTTCGCGCGCCTGACGCACGAAATTCTCGACGGGCTGAAGGAGATCTTCCGGACGGCGAGCCCGATCGTCACCTATGCGGCCTCCGGCACCGGCGCGTGGGAAGCGGCGCTCGTCAACACGCTCTCGCCCGGCGATCGCGTGCTGATGTTCGAGACCGGGCACTTCGCGACCTTGTGGCGGGCCCTTGCGGAGAGACTGGGCCTGGTCGTCGACTTCGTCCCCGGCGATTGGCGCAGCGGCGTCGACCCCGTTCTGGTCGAAGCGAAGCTCGCCGAGGACAAGACGGGCGCCGTCAAGGCGGTGCTCGCCGTTCACAACGAGACCTCGACCGGCGTCGCATCGCGCATCGCCGAAGTTCGCCAGGCGATCGACCGCGCCGGACATCCCGCACTGTTGATGGTCGACACGATTTCGTCGCTTGCATCGATCGACTACCGCCATGACGAATGGGGTGTGGACGTCACCGTTGCGGGCTCGCAGAAGGGGCTGATGCTGCCGCCGGGCCTGTCGTTCAACGCGGTCAGCGACAAGGCGCTCGCCGCGGGCAAGCAGGCGAAGCTCCCGCGCTCGTATTGGCGCTGGGACGAGACGATCGCGATGAACCGCCAGGGCTATTTCCCGTCGACGCCCGCCACCAACCTCCTCTACGGCTTGCACGAAGCGCTCGCGATGTTGCGCGAGGAAGGCCTCGCCAACGTGTTCGCGCGCCACGCCCGGCACGCGGAGGCCACGCGCCGTGCCGTGCGCGCATGGGGTCTCGAGGTGCTGTGCCGCAATCCCGCCGAGTACAGCAATTCGCTGACCGCGGTGATGATGCCGGAAGGCCATGACGCGGATGCGCTGCGCAAGGAAATTCTCGCCCGCTACGACCTGTCGCTCGGGACCGGGCTCGGCAAGCTCGCGGGACGCGTGTTCCGCATCGGTCACCTCGGCTGGTTCAACGATCTCATGCTGTGCGGCACGCTGTGCGGCGTCGAGATGGGTCTCGCGGTTTGCGATGTGCCGTACCGCAAGGGCGGCGTCGGGGAAGCGCTCGAATGCCTGCAACATCCCGGAACAACGGCAACGACGACAACGCAAAAAAAGCGGGCCGCATGAGCGCCGCGGTGCGAGCGACACAATCGATTGGAGGTGCATCGTGATGGATTACAGATCAACGCTTTCGGCGCTTTGCGGATTCGCGCTGCTCGCCGCCGCCACGCCAGCGCTTGCGCAGATCGAGGTGAAGCTGGGCCATGTCGGCGAGCCCGGCTCGCTGTTCCAGAAAAGCGCCGACGAGTACGCGAAGCGCGCCAACGCGAAACTCGGCGGCAAGGCGAAGGTCGTTTCCTATGGCTCGAGCCAGCTCGGCAGCGACGAGGAGATGATGCAGAAGCTCAAGCTTGGCACCATTGACATGGCATTGCCGTCGACGGTGATGAGCTCGCAGGTGGACCTGTTCGGGATCTTCGAGATGCCCTACCTCGTCAAGGATCGCGGGCACATGGCCAGGATCGAGAAGGACATCTTCTGGACAAAGCTCGAGCCCGAGGCCGAAAAGAAAGGGCTCAAGGTGCTGGCGGTGTGGGAAAACGGCTTTCGCCAGATCACCAACAGCAAACGACCGATCAAGGCGCCGGCCGATCTCTCCGGGATCAAGCTCCGCGTGCCCGGAGGCAAATGGCGGGTGAAGATGTTCCAGGCCTACGGCGCGAACCCGAGCCCGATGAAGTTCTCCGAGGTGTTCACCGCGCTTCAGACCGGGGTGATGGACGGCGAGGAGAACCCGTTCACGCAGATCTACTCGGCGAAATTCCAGGAGGTGCAGAAGTACCTGTCGCTCACCGGACACGTGTACACGCCCGCGTACCTCACCGTCGGCAAGACGAAGTGGGAGACGCTTCCGCCGGACGTGCGGAAGATCCTCGAGGACACCGCGAAGGAAACGCAGGCCTACGTCTACGAGACGGCGGAGAAGGATGACGCCGACCTGCTCGTGAAGCTGAAGCAAGCGGGCATGCAGGTCAACGACGTCGACAAGGATGCATTCATCGGCGCGAGCAAACCCATCTACGAGGAATTCGGCAAGGAAGTCCCCGGCGCAAAGGACGCGATCGACCGCGCCGTCGCGCTCGGGAAATAATCGGTGGCGCCGACGCCGGTCCGGGCGGGCACCGCCGCCGCGCTCGCGTTGTTTCGCTCGCGTTACGGCCGGATCCTCGAGTGGGTCGTCGGCGCGCTGATGGTCGCGCTGTTCGTCGAGGTCACGCTGGGCGTGGTGTTCCGCGCACTCGGGCAGGCGCTCATCTGGTACGACGAGCTGGCGTCGGTGCTGCTCGCGTGGCTCACGTTCTATGGCGCGGCGCTCGCCTCGGTGCGGCGCGCCCACATCGGCTGCCCCGAATTGGTCGAAGCGCTCCCGTGGCGGGCGCGGCGCCTGCTCTCGATAGCTGCCCAGCTCATCGTGATCGCATTCTTCGTGCTGCTAGGCAGCGTCGGGGCGTCGATCCTGCCGATCCTGGCGACCGACTCGATGGTGAGCCTGTCGTGGGTGCCGATGAGCGTCGTGCAATCGGTCATTCCGATCTCCGCGGCGCTGATCGTGATCGCCGAGGTCACGCACCTCGCTGACCTCCTCGTCGCGACCGAGCCGCCGGACGCTGCCAGTGGTGTCGCGCTGGCCGACGGTCTGCATTAGGGATTGCGCGATGGGAATCATGCTCGGGCTTTTCGCCGCCGTCCTGGCCCTCGTGCTGATCAACGTGCCGATCGCCGTCGCGCTCGGCGTCGTCGCACTGATCGCGATGGTCGCGACCCACGGGATGGGCATCCTGCCGAACCTGGCCATCGTCACCTACAACGGGGCGACGAGCTTCCCGCTGCTTGCGATCCCCCTGTTCATTCTGGCGGGCGCGATCATGAATGCGTCGGGAATCTCGCGCCGGCTGATTGCGTTTGCGTCGTCGCTGTTCGGCTGGATCCGCGGCGGCCTCGCGCACGTGTCGATCGGCGCGTCGCTGTTCTTCGCCGAGATCTCGGGCTCGGCGGTTGCCGACGTCGCCGCATTGGGCTCCATACTCATCCCCGGAATGAAGGCCAAGGGGTACCCGGCACCCTTTGCCGCAGCGGTGATGTCGTCCGCGGCGACGCTCGCGGTGATCATTCCGCCGTCGATCCCGATGATCCTGTATGCCGTGATGGCGGAGACCTCGGTCGTCCAGCTGTTCGTCGCCGGCATCGTGCCGGGAATCATCGGCGGCATCGGCCTCATGGGCATGGCCTACGCACTGGCGCGCCGTTACAACCTGCCGCGCGAAGAGGCGTTCTCGTGGCAGCGCGTGCGCAGCACCGCGCGCGAGGCGCTGTGGGCGTTCCTGCTCCCCATCATCATCCTCGGTGGCATCTTCGGCGGCGTGGTGACGGCGACCGAGGGCGCCGCGCTCGCCGTGGTGGCGGCACTTGCGGTGGGCCTCCTCATATACCGCGAGCTCAATATCGTGCACCTGCGCCAGGCGATCATCGAAGGCGCGATTCAGACCGCCGTGGTGATGCTGCTCGTCGCGACCAGCGCACTCCTCGGCACGTATCTCACCGAAGTGCAGGCGCCGCAGGCGCTCGCGCACGCCGTCTCGGAGATGACGCGCAACAAGTGGCTCGTGCTGGCGCTCCTCAACGTGCTGTTCCTGCTGCTCGGCATGTTCCTGCATTCGGCGGCGGCGATCATCCTCGTCGTGCCGGTAGTCATGCCGCTCGTCAAGGCGGTCGGCATCGATCCCGTGCACTTCGGCCTCATCGTCACCGTGAACCTCGGCATCGGCCAGCAGACGCCGCCCGTGGCGAGCGTGCTGATGGTCGCGAGCTCGATCGCCAAGGAGTCGATCTGGGCCGTCACGCGCGTCAACATCTGGTTCATCGCCGTACTGCTGGCCGTGCTGCTGCTCGTCACCTACGTGCCGGTGACCGGCCTCGGTCTCGTCAACCTTTTCTATCGCTAGGTATCGTGTGGACGGACTGATCGACGTCGCGCACGACGGCGCCATCGCCACCGTCGTGCTGAACCGGCCGGCCAAGCTCAACGCGCTGACCAAGGCGATGTGGATCGAACTGGGTGCGGCGATCGATGCGCTCTCCTCCGATGACAGCGTTCGCTGCATCATCGTCCGCGGCGCCGGCGAGAGGGCGTTTTCCCCCGGCAACGACATCGCCGAATTCGCGACCGAGCGCGCCAACAAGGCGCAGGCCATCGCATACGGCGCCGCCATGCACGACACGGCGCGCGCGCTCGCCGAGTGCCGCCATCCGCTGGTCGCGCAGATCCACGGCATCTGCGTGGGGGGCGGCCTCGAGATCGCCGCGCTGTGCGACCTGCGGATCTGCGGCGCGTCGAGCCGCTTCGGCGCACCGATCAAGAACCTGGGACTGGTGATGGCGTACGCCGAGATGGCGCCGCTGGTGGATCTCGTCGGGAAAGCCGTCGCGCTCGAACTGCTGCTCGAAGGCCGCATCCTCGACGCCGCCGAAGCGAAGGAAAAAGGCCTCGTGACGCGCGTCGTGCCCGATGCCGAGGTCGCGGCCGAGGCGCACGCGACTGCCGAACGCATCGCCGACGGGGCTCCGCTGGTCGCACGCTGGCACAAGAAATTCGCGCTCCGGCTCGCGGACCCTCGGCCGTTGTCGGCGAAGGAGCGCAACGAGTGCTTCGACTGCTTCGACACCGAGGATTTCCGCATCGGCTACGCCGCGTTCCTCGCCAAGCGCAAGCCCGATTTCCGCGGCAAATGAACGCCGCCATTCCTGCCCCACCTCACCCGGGTCCGCTCGCGGGCATGCGCGTGCTGGAGCTCGCACAGATCATGGCGGGACCCACCTGCGGCGCGATGCTCGCGGATCTCGGCGCGGACGTGATCAAAGTCGAGAAGATCGCCGGCGGCGACGATGCGCGCGGATATCGGGAACCGCGCGTCAACGGCATCTCGGCGCCGTTCCTGATCGTCAATCGCGGCAAGCGCGGCATCGCGCTCGACCTCAAGCGTCCGGAGGGCCGCGACATCCTGCTGCGGATGGTGCGCACGGCCGACGTGCTGATAGAGAACTTCCGGCGCGACACGATGGACAGGCTGGGCCTGTCGTACGACGTGCTCGCCGCCGAAAATCCGGCGCTCATCTACTGCGCGATCACCGGCTTCGGACGCGAGGGCCCGCTCGCGGACAGCGGCGGCTTCGACCTCGTCGCGCAGGGGTTTGCCGGCCTCATGTCGATCACCGGCGAGGCCGGACGGCCCCCGGTGAAAACGGGCAATCCCGTGTCCGACATCAACGCCGGCATCCTGGCGACCGTCGGCATCCTCGCGGCCTATGCACATCGCTTGCAGACGGGCCGCGGGCAGATCGTCGACACGTCGCTGATGGAGGCGGCGCTGCAGCAGACGTATTGGCACGCGGCGAGCTACTTCGCGACGGGCGAGTCGCCGGGACCGCTGGGCTCCGCGCACATCCTGACGGCGCCCTACCAGGCCTTCAGGACGAGTGACGGCTGGATCAACATCGGCGGCGCGAACCCGTCGAATTGGGAGCGCATCGCCGACGTCCTGGGTCATCCGGAGTGGCGCGTCGACGCGCGGTTCGCGACGAACACCGCGCGCATGCAGAACCTGCCCGCCCTCGTGACGGCGATGAATGACGTGCTGGCGCGAAAGACGCGCGCCGAATGGCTCGCGCTCCTCGACGCCGCCGGCGTCCCGGCCGGACCGGTCCACACATTGGGCGAAGCGCTGACGCATCCCCAGACGCTCGCCCGCGGAATGGTCGTCGATCTCGTCCATCCAAAGGCGGGTCCGACCAAGGCGCTCGGCTGCCCGATCCACTTCTCGGCCACGCCGACGCGCGTCGACCGCCCGGCGCCGCTCCTCGGCGAGCACACGCGCGAGCTGCTGCGCGAATGCGGCTACACGGACGCCGAGATCGATTTGCTGGTGGCGGACGGAATCGTCGCGACTGCGAACGCGAACGCCTAGGGAGCCTCTGCACAAGTATTCGCGGTTGCGACGGTGGCATTTCGGGATGGGATGCCTCATTTGCCAAATGAGGCGAGCCGAAGCGAATGGTCGACCCCCTTCGCGAGGCGCGCG
>Ga0209048_10005921_pt1 | contig 11514 bp, 5 predicted proteins | sample FrelakmetCRP12CR_FD_187146 | JGI IMG/M metagenome (GOLD analysis project Ga0209048, IMG submission 187146) | Freshwater lake sediment microbial communities from the University of Notre Dame, USA, for methane emissions studies - CRP12 CR (SPAdes)... | ecosystem: Environmental > Aquatic >... | reverse complement strand
TGTATGGGACTGTACACATTGTGGTGACTAAATGGTGACTCCGGGTACGCCTATGTTTTGGAGCCTCGACGCAATTCGCGACTCATCATGCTCGGGGCTCCTCTTTATATATAGCTTAGCTTGACAAACTCCGAATTTGTCCGTCCATGTGCAGCAACTGATGGGACACTCTTCGTCGTATGTTACGCAGATATATGCACATTTGGGAACTACGGAACTCTTAAGTTCTGTTGAGAAGATCGAGATTGGGTTGTAGTCCCATTTTACTCATTTCAGTTTAATACTTTGACATTCTGATTGGGAATATATAAATTCGTGCAAATGTAGGGTGCTACAAATTACATTTCTTGTAGAGCTACCTCAGAGGGGTAAGGCAATAAATGAGGTGGTAGTTATTATTATAGCATATCGTATGAGTTTGTTCTTAATTATCCAGTTATGACAAATGGGGAGCAGAACCGATTAAAAAGGAGAAATCAGGGAAATTGCAATCGAATGGAATGAGCTTACGGATATTTTTAATGAGTCTACATGAATTTACAATCCGGAAATATATTGGTAATATTGTGGCATCCGGTCTAGGAGGGGGTTCCTTTGAATCCGAATGTCGAGAGATGTGATTGCTCGTTGGATGGTTATCGCCGTCACTTCGATTGTTCTTTTTACCTGGAGTATTCCCTCACTTCCTGCATGCTCCGTCGAATGAAATCAATGTGTTCGTGCCCTGCCGAGAGGATCCCTGGATTCGAAGCGAAAGACTGGCCCCCATTTAATTGCAAATCAAATTCATTATAGGAGGATTATCATGAAATCTCATTCACTGTTTATAGTAACAGCCGTCATACTGCTGATAACGAGTGTATGCACGGCTCAGATTCCTCGCACCATGTCTTATCAGGGCATCCTTGCCGATACGTTGGGCAATCCAAAGCCGGACGGCTCATACGCGATCACCTTTCGGCTCTACGATGTCGCCTCGGGAGGAACGGCGTTGTGGACCGAGGTGAAGACGTTGATGACGAAGCGGGGACTGTTCAGCACGGTGCTCGGCGAACAAGTATCACTGAATGCCAGTGTAAGATTCGATAAGTCATACTGGTTGGGGATTCAAGTTGCGGCCGACCCCGAGCTCTCTCCTCGCATCCCTCTGACCTCAGTTGGCTACAGCCTCAATTCTGCCCGAGCGGACACCGCTGGCTTCGCTATAACAGCACCAGCACAGGCATTCGTCGATAGTGCGCGGATTGCCAGGACAATCCCAGATGGTGAGATTACCAGTGCGAAGATTGCCGATGGAACAATTCAGCGTGCAGACGTACAACCATCGTTCAAAGCCCCTTTCAGCGACACAAGCGATTACGCACGGCACATCCCACCAGTAAGCATATGCGATAGCGCTCGGATTGCCGGAATGGTTCCAAACAACTCCATCACCTCGGCAAAGATTCTTGATGGTACGATCCAGCGGGTTGATGTTGCAACAAATTTCACCGCACCGTACGCGGACACGGCAACATACGCGCGATCTGCACCACAGAGCGCTTTTGTGGACAGTGCACGGATTACAGGAACGGTTCCTGATAATTCAATCATAAGTAGCAAGATCATGGATGGAACAATCCAGCGAGTGGACGTTCAGCCATCATTCAAAGCTCCCTACGCCGATACAGCAGATGCTGTTCGCACGATCCCTCCGGTTAGTGTCGCCGATAGTGCACGCATCGCTGGGACGATTCCGAACAACAGCGTTACCTCAGCAAAGATAGCCGATGGAACTATTCAGCGCGCAGATGTCCAATCGAAGTTCAAAGCTCCGTACTCAGATACATCAGACTACGCGAAAGCAGCCACTCCATCCGGCAGTGCCGCTGGTGATCTAACGGGGACATTCCCAAATCCAACGATTGCCAACAATGCAGTTACATCGTCAAAGATTCTAGACGGGACAATCCAGCGGGCAGATGTTCAGCCATCATTCACAGCCCCGTTCAGTGACACCGCCGACTACGCACGGACAACTGGTACCGCTACAAGTTCTTCTACACTTGTGCCCGGTGCAAACATTACCGGCAGTGTATACGATGGGCCCGTTGTACAGGTAACTAACAATGATTCTTCGGCTGGAGGTGGGTACGCGCTCAGCGCACAAAATTATAGCCATTTCACCTGGCGACCAGCGATTTATGGAGAGAACAAAGGGTTAAGCGCGGGTGTGTTCGGTCGTGCGGATAACTGGCATGCTGTGGTAGGGTGGAATCAGAGCAACACGTCTGCCGGTGTGTGGGGAAAGAATGTTGGTAGGGGGTACGGTCTGAGAGGTGAAAGTGACCACGGTACAGGTGTCTATGGTAGTAGCTCCGGTGACTCAGCGGCTGTGTATGGTTACAATAATGGAACCGGCAGAGGTGGATTATTCCAGATGAACAACACGAGCAATAATAGCGTAGCGCTGGAAGCATCTACCAATGGATTCGGTGGTGAGGCCATGTATGGCCACGCCGATGGTTCAGGGGGTGGTGCCGGATGGTTCGATATAACAAATACCAGCAACTCCGCTGATGCTGTGTGGGGTCTCACGCAGGGAATCGGACCTGCTGGATATTTTGAGATAGGTAATTCGACGAACTCCAATCCGGCAATCATAGGAAACACGGATGGCACTGGTCACGCCGGCCTTTTCTACGTTGCAAACTCATCAAGTGGAAATTCAGCACTGCTGGCTGATCATACCGGCTCGGGCGTAGCCGTCCATGGGTACAATGAGGGCACTGGAAAGGGGGGCTTGTTCCAGATCAAAAATGCAAGTAATTCCAGTGTTGCGCTGGAGGCCCTCACCGACGGAACGGGTGATGTCTTCTACGCACACACTTCTACGGCGACTAACAGTGTCCACGTCGTTTCAGGCACCGCAAATGGCAATGGGGTGTACTCGGAAGCTAACAATGGTATCAACGCATGGGGCGTATACGGCGCGAGCACCGACGGCATTGGACTGTACGGATACTCGAGTACAGGAATGGCTGTCCGGTGCAACGGATGGTTTTACCAAGACAACGGCATCTTCGAAGCACATCCGTCATCAACCGTTTGGACAACGAACAAACCAGCGACGGTTAAGCTCAACGACGGGTCAAAGGTAAAACTCTTCACGGAGGAATCCGCAGAACTATATTTCACAGACTACGGCGAGGGGACTCTCAGCAGCGGTAGAACTCACATCGAGCTCGATCCTACATTCCTCCAAACGGTCACCGTGGACAGCAAACATTCGATGAAGGTCTTCGTCCAGCTCGAAGACGATTGCAACGGCGTCTATGTTGCCAACAAATCCCGCTCCGGCTTCGATGTCGTCGAGCTTCACGGTGGAACGTCGAGTGCACACTTCTCCTATCGTGTCGTCTGCAAGCGCAAATACTACGAAGACGAACGACTCGCTACTGAGGAGCAAGATATCCGCTTCAACACGACGATGTTGGAAAAAGTCTGGCCTGAGGTTAAAGCAAGACATCAGGAGGAACAAACGAAGATGAAGCTCATAGAAGAACAGACGAAACGAATTCGACCGTTGGAACAATCTCAGAATTTGAATGGACTACGCCACGGCAACGGAAATCATCGATAGAAAAGTGGGCTGGATCGCAATTGCATCAGTCATAGCGCTTGTGGCGATGAATGGAGTGAAGGTGTAGAATAGCAAGATCACTTGGTCAACGTTTAACATGGTCTATGCTGCATCATTATCGTCGGGTGCGACGGTGCAGTCAGTCGCGGGTCAGTCGTTTTTTGGTCAGGCGCAAAGGAATGATCTGTCCATCAACAGTGGTTTCCTGTCAGATACCTTACTTAGGTGGATGGTCACGGAAATGAAAAACAATTTGATATTCCCGACTTCGTTATGATTAGAGCAAAACTATCCCGATCCCTTCAATCCGACCACGGTTATTCGGTACCAACTCCCCATTCAGAGCATAGTTGCGCTCAAAATCTACAACACGCTCGGTCAGGGAGTGAAGAATTTGGCGGATGGGATGCAAGACGCTGGCTTCAAATCCTTTGCATGGGACGCAAGCAACTTCGCAAGCGGGGTTTATTTCTACCGTCTCGAGGCAACTAGCATCGCTGATCCCAGCAAGACTTTCACTCAGGTCAAAAAAATGATTCTAGCAAAATGAGTGCCAAGTCAAGGCGCTGATGTTCTTGTTCTATGAAAAGTTAGAACTACGGTAAGACTCCCAAAACCGTATAGCAGGAGATGGTCGTTAGCAGAAATGTGAAGCGATAAGCCATCTGACAACGTAGCCTGAAAAAGGGCGCTATGCGAAGGAGCGGGTTGCAACGCGAGTGAACTCAGAAGTAGCCTCGTAAAGATCATAACTGAGAGAGACGAGCCTCTGTTTTATGGGCGAAGTCAGTAACAGTGAATTGACAGAAAGGGAATGAGAATCACTGTCCTCTCCGGGGTATTAGAGGCGACACGTTCCGAAAGACATCAGTGCAACTTGGGAGACCCTACCCTCGACTGGAAAACTCCGGCGGAAGCCGGGGACAGTAGGAGACAATGTTGATAAGGAAACGAAACAACATTGACGAGGGAGGGAGTCGGACACAACCATAATACCTATGATGAAGATGCAGCAAAACATCTTCGGAGGGAAGGGTTGTGACTTGAACGGGGTTACACAAAGAGTGGACGGACGTGGCGATTGCCCGGAAGGGCTAACAACGCAAGATGTAACGTTCTGGAGACTTGGCGGTAACTATGCCGGCAAATGAACGGAAGTTTGCCGGAGGACTGTTCTCGGAGAGCCGTATGAGGGAAAACTTCACGTACGGTTGTATGACCAATAAAGCTGATGTGTTCAGCAGGAGACAGACCTGCTGTGGCAAGAGCCAAAAGCCACATAGCTCGGATGGAGGAGTGACGGAAAACCAACACTCTAAAATCTATCGACAAGGACATCGTAAGGATGTCAGCAAGTTACCAGGCCGTAACGAAAGTAAATGCACAGGTGGCCCTGAAAGTGAGTAGCCCCAGAGGCCGAGCCCGCAACTGTAGGGCGAAGGCAACATGGATAGGTCGAAATTGGATGAAACGACCTATACACCCTGGCGGGGTGGTAGCAACAGCATGGTAACAAGGGCACATCAAGCGATTGGAGAAGCCCTCCTCATCCCGAGAGAGAAATCTTCGGAAGCAAGGTAAACCCTATAACCGGAGAAACCGGGAAGTGGGTTCAAGATGAGAGGGTGGCGGATGGGTTCGTATTAGCAAAGAAATGGGGTAAAGCCCATGGAGCAAAGGAACCCTACTGCTCATAACTATTCCATCAACAAGGAAGGCAGGGACGGTATGATAAAGGCGTCCATCAGTCTGCAGGACCTGAGACGGAAGATATATCTGAAGGCGAAGGCTGAAAAGCCATGGAGATTCTGGGGACTATACACCCACATCTGTAAAATGGAGACGCTCCAGGAAGCTTATCGGTTGGCCAAACAAAACAACGGGGCACCAGGAATTGATGGAGTCACGTTTGAGGCGATCGAGGAGGCTGGAGTGGAGGACTTTCTGAAGCAGATTGAAAGGGATTTAAAGTCCGAGGAGTATGTGCCCCTTCGAAACCGGAAAAGGGAAATCCCAAAAGGCAATGGAAAAGTCAGAGTCCTGGGGATTCCCTGTATTCGGGATCGCGTGGTTCAGGGAGCTCTCAAGCTCATTATAGAACCAATCTTCGAAGCTGACTTTCAGGAGGGGTCGTATGGATACCGCCCCAAGCGCACAGCTCATGCGGCAGTCAACCGCGTGGCAACGGCAATCGTGGAAAATAAAACCAAGATCATCGACGTGGACCTCAAGGCCTACTTTGATAACGTTCGGCATGACATTCTTTTGAAGAAGGTCGCAGAACGGATCAACGATGAGAAAGGCATGCGATTGCTGAAGCTGATTCTGAAGGCCAATGGAAAAAGAGGGGTTCCGCAAGGGGGAGTAGTCTCTCCGCTGCTGGCCAACATCTATCTCAATGAGATAGACAAAATGCTGGAACTGGCAAAAGAGAAAACCCGATGCGGACCCTACCAGTACATCGAATATGCACGTTTTGCTGATGATCTGGTAATCATGGTAGACGGCTATCGGAAATGGGCCTGGCTTGTGAGTGGAGCATACAAGCGACTGCTTGAAGAGTTGGAAAAGCTCGATGTGAAAGTAAATCAAGAGAAGACGAAAATCGTCGATCTCGTAAAGGGTGAAACGTTTTCATTCCTTGGATTCAACTTTCGGCGAGACAAAACACGTCGAGGGAAATGGGGAGTGAGAATCACGCCAACGATGAAGGCGAGAACGACCCTTTTACGGAAACTCAAAGACGTCTTTCGTCGACATAACTCACAACCGGTAGATCGGGTGATTTATCTCATCAATCCGATCTTACGGGGATGGGTAAACTACTTTCGCGTCGGGCACTCCAGCCGGTGTTTGTGCTATATCAAGGACTGGGTGGAAAAGAAGATTAGGAGGCACTTAATGCGAGCAAGAAAACTCCAAGGTTTTGGTTGGAACAGGTGGAGTCGAGCTTGGTTTTATGACACCCTCGGTCTCTTTCGGGACTACAGGGTACGATATACCGGGACTTGACAGCGCTGGCTGACCAGTAGGTCGTATAAACCTTGAGACGAAAGGAGCAGGAAAGCGTAAGACGGGAAATCCGTACCCTACGTTTGACGTGGCGGGGACTGGAAACGGGGTCGAAAGGCCACCGCGCCAGTCCTCGACCCTACCGACGAGGGGACGGTGGAAACCTAGCGGAGTGACTATAGACACTGGTTCGTCATGATGCATATGACGGATTTAGGAGATGGTTCACAATGTCAAGGCGCCACTGCCCTACTCTACATTCAAGATTGTAAAAGTGACACCCTCAATAGCAAAATATTCATATGAAGAAAACTTTATACGAACATTACAAGAGAAAGAAACAAATCGGGAAATCTATTATGAGTGGGAACCTAAATATCCTGCTTTAATTGCTGAGGAATTTGTTTCTTTAGGTTATGTTGTAAAAATGAAAGAATTAAAAATTGGTCATTTCTTTATAGTAAAGAAGAATCGTATTGATGGACAACCCTTAATGATAAATATGGAAAATGGTAAACGAGAAGTTGAATATGATAAATCAATTTGGACTTGCATTGATATAGCTATTGAATCAATGTATAGTAGTTTGAGTCTTATCCTTGAGAATGATAAAAAACAAGAAATACCATTTGCTATTGATAGACTTCAACCAGATGAAGGATCAATTATAATTGAAATGCCAACTAAAGATTATCTTGAGAAGAAGTTTGGAGATGAAATGGCATCACTAATTGTTCAAAGTAAAGTGAAAATTGGAATGACTAAAGATATGTGCATATTGTCGTGGGGTACTAAGAGTATCAATACGACCATAGTTTCTGGAAATAATACGGAACAATGGATATATTCATCTGGGTCATATCTCTATTTTACCAATGGTCTTCTTTCAGGAATTCAAAATTGAAATTTAGTATCATAGACAATCAAAGGAAAGCGTCATGTATGCCCCCTCCTATTTTAGGGGTGATATATTGTTATTTTATTGTTTAATCGCTTTGGGTTTAATTCCCCGCCGCTTGCAGCGGGGAGATTCATTTTTATGAGACTTTCACGATTTTTTATGATACTTTCAGCATTGTTCGGATTCATAGGATCATGCTGGTTTGTCTATGGAACAGCATTCATGTCAAAGGAAGATATACATGGGTTATCGGTGACGTTTATTGATTCAGACTCTATATTGTTACGGAGATAGCTCTATAAAATAGATTTTCAAAAATTGTAAGTTCATTTCGGGGGCCCGAATTTTGCGCAACTCACAGTCTTTGACAGTGTCTTCGAAATAACATTCTGATCAATTAATACGAAATCTGCATGAGGGAGAGGCAGATCTTCGTTCCATCTCCCCGATTTCTTTGATTTTTTAATGAGTCGGGCGTGATCCTTGAAAAGATCCGATGTTTAGGGGTAATTTAGCTTGATTCTCACATCGTAAGATTGTACCTTTCAAGTATAATTTCTTGGCGTTCCGAAACACGAACGCGGGGACGTTTGGTTCCGGACGTCAATCGTCACATCCACATGTTCTTGTTTTAAAAGGATCTTGCTGATGGAGGTTCGGGAGTTTCGAGTTCAAAGTGAACCACAACCTACCAGGAAGTATATCGATTCCTTTCGGCAAAGGTCCTCAATTGAAATGAATTAAAAATCCTCTGTTTGAACCACGTGTGAGTACATCAAAGGAGATTCAAAATGAGACTCTGGAATTTTCTTGTCCTCATGATATTTGTCATCAGCACCGGAGGATTTGCTCAATGGTCAATTGACCCTTCTAAGAACACTCCCATTTGTACAGCTGACAGCGATCAAATAGACCCCCAGATCGTTACTGATGGAGCTGGAGGGGCGATTGTGGTTTGGAAAGACTATCGCCGTGCAAGAGGAGATCACTATGACCTTTACGGCCAGCGAATCGCTGGGAGCGGATTTTCAAGGTGGCAGCATAATGGTGTCTTGGTCAAGTTGGGCATTTACTGGAACTCGCCATTCACCATTGCAAGTGATGGTCGTGGCGGCGTCTTGGTCGTTTGGGATGATGCATATCGCATCTATGCACAAAGGATAGATGCAAATGGCGTGAGGCGGTGGGCAAGCGCCGGTACGATGGTCGGGGGTGACTTCTCTCCTTCAGTAGTCGATGATGACTCAGGAGGAGCGATTATCGCATGGCACACAGAATCGCAAATCCTGGTGCAGAGAATTGATTCGGCAGGCAACATAAGGTGGCCATCCTCCGGCAAGGTTGTTTCGACGAAACCGAATGGGACTGGCTTTGCCAAAATAATGAGCGACAACGCAGCGGGCGCGATCGTCGCATGGCAGGACTACCGCAATAACCTCGATGACAACATTTACGCTCAGCGAATTAATGCAAATGGAGAGAGACTTTGGGATTATTATGGCGATTCCAACGGAGTGCCGATTTGTACGAGTCACTATGATCAAAAGAATATTAGTCTTGTGCCTGATACATCAGGGGGAGCGATTATCGCTTGGATAGATGACCGTAATGGGCTTAACAGGGACGTTTATGCTCAAAAAGTGCGGGCAAACGGGCATGTTGTTTGGACCCTGAATGGTGTGATGGCGACTTCGCCGAATTACAAGCAAGTCAGTCAATTGACCGTGGCGCCGGATGATGTGGGTGGGATCATTCTTGCCTGGGCTGACGAGGCGACAAATCCATACGTAGCTTACACCCAAAGAATCGACACCAGGGGAGTTGTGAAATGGGACTCACATGGACTCAGGGTTTCGACGGGAGGCGCCCCCACAATAGTGAATGGTAGGCAAGGAAGCGCAATCGTGACGGTGATGGGGTGGCCAAATGGTATTTATTCTGCATACATCGATTCTGCTGGTTACTTAGTATGGTCTACGCTGGTAGCTGGCCCTGGATCTAATCCTCTCAATACGTATCCTTGTAGCGTTTCCGATGGATTTGCCGGGGCAATAATTGCATGGTCTGACAATCGGAACTCAATATACACAGACATCATTGGCCAACGAATATTTTCCAACGGAAATCTATTCGACCAGCCTCAAATCACATCCATTTCTGATGTGCCAAATGATCAGGGCAGTAATGTGGAGATTACATGGAACAAGATTGCCTGCGATGATACGGGAACCGGGACATACAAGCTCACCTCTTACAGTGTTTGGAGACGGAAGCCAAGTGCCGTGATAAAGAAGAATCTTCTACCCCATCGGTTCGCCGAAATGGATGACACCCTTCACACACTTTACGATTCTCTAGTTAGTATCCCTGCGGACCAGTCTCAGTTATATCATGCCATTGCGGCCACCCTCGCAGATTCGACGGCAGGAGGGGTGCCACGGTTTACCTACTTGGTTGTTGGGACGACCACAGATTCCTCCATAACTTTCCCATCTGCGCCGGACAGCGGCTACTCGGTTGATAATCTCGCTCCAATGAGTGCCACATCTTTGATGGCCGTCTTTCAAATAGGTCCCAAAGTTCATCTCAACTGGGCCAGGGACGTCATAGATCCAGACGTAAGTGACTATGAAGTCCACCGATCTACCCAGCCTGATTTCACCCCTTGGCTGGGGACGCTCATCGGGACGATCGTTGATACAACGTTCACTGATACAATGCCACATTCGAATGCGTCAAATAATTATCGAATCATCACAAAAGATATCCACGGAAATATTAGCATGCCCTCTGACCCAGCACAGGTATTGATCGGATCACAGGATACAATCAGGATGGATGTGCAAAGCAGATGGAATATGATTTCCGTCTCGCTGTCTGTAAATGATTACTCTTTGGCAACGCTATTTCCCACTTCTGTTTCAAATGCTTTTTATTACGACGATAAATATCGAGTCCAAACCACACTTCGGAATACGGCTGGTTATTGGCTTAAGTTTGGCAACAATCAAGAAATTACTATCTCCGGCTATCGAATCTCAGATGCTGCCGTAGTCGTTAATCAGGGTTGGAATCTTATCGGGTCAATTTCAGATTCGGTTGAGGTTTCGACGATTATGACAGAACCATCAAGCATGACAACGAGTGATTTTTATGGCTATGAAGGAAGGTACAATATAAGCAACGTAATTTATCCAGGTAAAGGATACTGGGTAAAAGTTGATCAACCAGGTATGCTTATACTTACGAGATTATCACCATTTATGATTAAATCAGCATCGTGCATCCACATCGTCCCAACAAATGATCTCCCACCGCCACCGCCTGATGAATCTTCACTTACTAATAATGAGATGCCTCGAGAAAATGTCCTTGAACAGGCGTACCCGAATCCCTTCAATCCAACCACGACAATTAAATACCAGTTGCCGGTTAATAGCAAGATAAGCCTGAAAGTGTATAACGCTCTTGGCCAGGGCATCGCAACACTTGCTAATGAAGTCCAGCAAGCCGGTTACAAATCTGTGGAGTGGAATGCGGGTTCAGTTGCGTCGGGAGTTTATTTCTATCGATTAGAGGCAACATCGATATCTGATCCAGGCCACACCTTTACCCAAGTTAAGAAGATGATCCTATGTAAGTAAGCCTCATCTGAATAATGGATAGTTATCGTCCGCCCCGCTCTAAGCCACCGGGGTTTATTATTCATGATGCGCTTGTTGTTGAAGTCGGGCGTATATTTCGCCCCGTGTACATAAGCAAGCCGCAAAAATCTTAATATTATTCCTGATTTACCCAATCTTGATATGATGGGAGGTTAATATATCTTAACCGATCAATTTTGTTCACCCTCTAATTTATTCGAGTTTACCCAAAATCTAGGGAAGTGCCCAAAATATAATTTGAAGAGGAGAGGAGAAATGGCGATATTGACGCATGGTGAGCCTAATATAAAAGGAAAGGAGAGCCATGGACGCGA
>Ga0209048_10005920_pt1 | contig 11516 bp, 9 predicted proteins | sample FrelakmetCRP12CR_FD_187146 | JGI IMG/M metagenome (GOLD analysis project Ga0209048, IMG submission 187146) | Freshwater lake sediment microbial communities from the University of Notre Dame, USA, for methane emissions studies - CRP12 CR (SPAdes)... | ecosystem: Environmental > Aquatic >... | reverse complement strand
TATCACGCGGGACGAAGCGGACCGCTTTGCCGCCGCGCTCGCCGATCGTCACCGGGACGGCACGTTCTTCGCCGATGCGTTCGGCTACAACGTGGCCGGGACGAAGGTGTAGCGGCGATTCATCCGCCGGCCCCGATAACCTGCGCCAGCCGCGCGATGCCGCTCGCAATCCGCCGCTCCGGCAACGCGGTGTACCCGAGCAGCAGCCCGTTCCAGCCCGGCGCCCCTGTCGCGTAGCGTGACAGCGGAAACGCATCGATCCCCGCGGCGCGCGCACGTGCCGCGACGACGTGATCGGGCATGCGCCGCGGAAGGTGCAGCGCCGCGTTCATCCCGGTGACCGCCGGGCCGAGCCGCGCGCGACCGCCGAATTCGTGCGCGCACGCGGCCACGAGCGCATTGCGCCGGTCCTGATAGACGGCGCGCATCTTCCGCAGGTGCGCGTTGAAATGACCGCCGTCGGCGAAATCGGCCAGCACCGCCTGCAGGAGCCCGTGCGTATGGTCGTCGAGCTGGCCGCGCACCGCCTCGAACGCGGGCACCAGCGCGTTCGGCAGCACCGCATAGGCGATGCGCAGCGACGGAAACACCGCGTTCGTGTACGTGCCGAGATATATGACGCGCTCGCCGCGGTCGAGGCTCGCGATCGGCGCGATCGGCCGTCCTTCATAGGTGAACTCGCACTGGTAATCGTCCTCGACGATCCAGGCGCCGGCGCGCTCGGCCCAGTGCAGCAACGCCACCCGGCGCTCGAGCGACAGCGTCACGCCGGTCGGGTACTGGCACGATGGCGACACGCAGGCGAGCGCGGCCCGGGGAGCGATGCGCACGCCGTGCGCAACATCGAGCCCGCCGTCGTCGACGCGCACGGGGACGCAGCGCGCGCCGGCCATCCCCAGCGCGGCGCGCAGGTTGGGATAGCCCGGGTCCTCGACCCACGCCGCGTCACCGGGTTCCAGCAGCACGCGCGCGACGAGGTCGAGGGCCTGCATCGTGCTGTTGACGATCATCACCTGCCCCGGCGCGCACGCGATCCCGCGCGCGGTGGCGAGATGTCGCGCCGTCGCCTCCCGCAGCGGGCCGTGCCCCATCGTCGGAAAGTAGCCGAGCAGCGCCCGCCCGCTCGAGCGCATCCGGCGCGCCAGCAGCCTGCGCCAGAGGTCCAACGGGAAAAGATCCAGCGCCGGCAAACCGGCGACGAAGGCCTCGGGCCGCGGCGCGCTGAACGGCGCATGCGCACGGGATGCGCTGCGTCCAAAGGCGGAGACATTCGCGAGCGCGCGCCGCCCGATCTCCGCGGGTCCGCGAACGCGCGCCGGCGCCGCCCTCACGTCCGGAATGGGGACGTCGGCCGCGACGAACGTGCCGCCACCGACGCGGCGGACCAGGAAGCCTTCGGATTGCAGCCGGCCGAGCGCTTCATCGACGGTGTTGCGCGAGACCTGCCAGTCGGCGGCGAGCTGCCGCGCCGACGGCAGCCGGGCGCCCGCCGCGAGACGTCCCTCGACGATCGCCCCGAGGCAGGTCTTGTAGATCTGCGCGGCGAGCCCGAGCCCTTCGTTGCCGCGCCCGCTCTGCAGCGGCAGCAGCGCGCCCTGCGCCTGCCTCGCCATGCCGTTCTCCGTCGCGCACCCTCAATGGCCCAGTAATGTACGTCTAAATGGACCTTGTGATAAGGCCATTTGCGCGGCAGGATCCGGACTGGCGAATGAGGGTTCGACGATCACCGGAGGTTTCCATGAAATTCCATCTTCTGAGCTTTCTCGGCGTAGCCGCTGCAATGTGCGCGTGCGCGGTCTCGCACGTGTTCGCCGACGACAAGCCTGCCGTACCCCCGCCGCCGGCCTGCACGGCCCCGGAATTCCGGCAATTCGACTTCTGGCAGGGCGAATGGGAGGTCCGCGACGCCGCCGGAAAGCTGCAGGGCACGAACCGCATCGTCAGCGTGCACAAGGGCTGCGCGCTGGAGGAGCACTGGAGCGGCGCCGGAGGGTTTTCCGGCACGAGCCTCAACCTCTACGACGCCGGGCACAAGCAATGGCACCAGACGTGGGTCGACAGCAGCGGCGCTCTGCTGCAGCTCGACGGCGGGCTCGTCGACGGCAGGATGGTGCTGTCAGGCGTGACGCCGGCTGCGAGCCCGGCGACGGGGCGCACGCTGCAGCGGATCGCGTGGACGCCGCTGCCCGACGGCCGCGTGCGCCAGTTGTGGGAATCGTCGAACGATGATGGAAATACGTGGACCGTCGCCTTCGATGGGTACTACACGAAGGTCATCGGATCCCGGACGACGGCGCCGGCCGGCGCCGCGATGCCGTTCTACGCGCGCCTGTCCTGATTGATCCAGGCACAAACGACGCCCATCACTACCATCGCCATCGTGTCGAAGATGATCTGCTTGGCGACGACGTTGCCCGGCATCGGCTGGACGGCATAGTAGATGAGGTAGGTCGGGATGACCGTCAGCACGGCCACGGCGAGGCCGAAGCGCACGCCCTGGCCGAGAAACGGTTTCGCCTCGCGGCCCATGCGATAGATCCAGGTGAAGCCGATGCCGATCAGCACGTGCGCGGCGATCATGAATCCGATGAAGTTCATCTGCTGGTCTTCGGGGCGGAAGATCGCGCCCAGTGCCTTGTAGTCGGGGCCGAGCAGCCAGCCATGCACGACAAAACCCAGCATCAACGACATCACGGCCATGACGACGGCCGAAATTGCAACGTTCATGTTCATGCTTCCTCCGCTTCCGGTACGTTCCGGGCCTTCCCCGCGGGTCCGCGGTCGTCGCGTCCCGCCATGCCAAGTATCGTCAGTGGCTTTCGCGCCCGACCTTTGCTCCCGACTTGCCGACCAGGAAATCGAGGTCGACGCCTTTGTCCGCCTGCTGCACGGTGTCGCAATAGAGCTTGACCCAGCCGCGGTCCGAATGCGGCTTCGGCGCCTTCCACTTCGCGCGACGACGCGCGAGTTCGGCTGCGCTCACGTGCAGATGAATCTTCCGTTTGGCGACGTCGAGCTCGATCAGGTCGCCATTCTGCACCAGCGCCAGCGGCCCGCCGGCGGCGGCTTCGGGCGCGGTGTGCAGCACGACGGTGCCGTACGCGGTGCCCGACATCCGCGCGTCGGAGATCCGGATCATGTCGGTGACGCCCTTCCTCAGGAGCTTCGCTGGAAGCGCAAAATTGCCGACTTCCGGAAAACCCGGGTAGCCCTTTGGTCCGCAATTCTTGAGCACCAGCACCGAATTGGCGTCGACGTCGAGCTTCGGATCGTCGATGCGCTTATGCAGGTCCTCGACGTCGTCGAACACCACCGCGCGGCCCTTGTGCTTCAGGAGCCTGGGCGTTGCGGCCGAGGGCTTCAGCACGCAGCCGTCGGGCGCGAGATTTCCGCGCAGCACGGCGATGCCGCCCTGCGGCTTGAACGGCTTGCCGAGCGGGGTGATCACGTCCGGGTTGTAGTTGACCGCGTCCTTGCTGTTGTGCCACAGCGTCTCGCCGTTGACGGTGAGCGCCTTCTTGTGAAGGTAACGTCCGATCTCCCTGATCACGACCGGCAGGCCGCCCGCATAGTAGAAATCCTCCATCAGGTACTTCCCCGACGGCATCAGATTGACGAGGCACGGCATGTCGCGGCCGAGCCGGTCCCAGTCGTCGAGCGTCAGCTTGACACCCATTCGTCCCGCAATGGCGAGCAGGTGGACGACCGCATTGGTGGAGCCGCCGATCGCGCCGTTGACCATGATCGCGTTCTCGAAGGCGTCGCGCGTCAGGATCTTCGACATCCGCAGATCTTCGTGGACCATCTCGACGATACGCCGGCCCGCCATCCGCGCGAGCACGCGGCGGCGCGAATCCACCGCCGGAATCGCCGCGTTGGTCGGCAGGCCCATGCCCAGCGCCTCGACCATCGACGCCATCGTCGACGCGGTGCCCATCGTCATGCAGTGGCCGGCGGAGCGCGACATGCACGACTCGACCTCGAGCATGTCGGCGGGCTTCATCTCGCCCGTCTTGAGCATCGCCGTGACCTGCCACACCATCGTGCCCGAGCCGATGTCCGTGCCCCGGTACTTGCCGTTCAGCATCGGTCCGCCGGAGACGCCGATCGTCGGCAGGTCGCACGATGCGGCGCCCATCAGCAGCGACGGCGTGGTCTTGTCGCAGCCCATCAGCAGCACGACGCCGTCGAACGGGTTGGCGCGGATCGACTCCTCGACGTCCATCGCCGCCTGGTTGCGGAACAGCATCGTCGTCGGGCGCATCAACGTCTCGCCGAGACTCATCACCGGAAATTCGATCGGGAAGCCGCCGGCGTCGAGCACGCCGTCGCGCACGTGCTGGGCGAGCTCGCGGAAATGCGCGTTGCAGGGCGTGGCCTGCGACCACGTGTTGCAGATGCCGATCACCGGCCGGCCGTCGAACTGGTCGTGCGGGATGCCCTGGTTCTTCATCCACGAGCGATGCGTAATGGCATCGCGGTCCCCGCGGCCGAACCATTCGGTGGAGCGAAGCTTGCTTTTCCTGCGTGCCGGCTTGGTGCTCATCGATTGCCCTGAAATAGGTGGTCCTGCGGAAACTAGGCGAGCCTGACGCCCGTTGTCTGGTCGAATAGATGGACGTGCGTCGGATCCACGCCGAGCGCGATCTTGTCCGCGGGATTGACCGAGGGCCGACCGTGCGTGCGCAGCATCACCTGCGCCTCGCCCGCCTGGATCAGCAGCTCGGTCTCGGCGCCGGTCGGCTCGACGACGATAATCTCGGCGGGGACTGTGATGTCGCTCGCCGCGGAAACCGACAGGTGTTCGGGCCGCACACCATAGGTCACGGCCTGGCCGTCGGCGCCGGCATGGCTGAAGAGGGGCCAGCGCACACCGCCCGCCACCTCGACGAACCCGCGGCCGTCGTGACGGCGGATGGTGCCGTTGATGACATTCATCGCCGGCGAGCCGATGAATTGCGCGACAAACAGATTGCCGGGTCGGTCGTAGAGCTCGAGCGGCGTGCCCATCTGCTCGATGCGGCCGTCGTGCATGACGACGATCCGGTCGGCCATCGTCATCGCCTCGACCTGGTCGTGCGTCACGTAGACGGTCGTCGTCTTGAGCCGCTGGTGCAGGGCCTTGATCTCGGCGCGCATCGCGACGCGCAACTTGGCGTCGAGATTGGACAGCGGCTCGTCGAACAGGAACACCTTCGGGTCGCGCACGATCGCCCGACCCATCGCGACGCGCTGCCGCTGCCCGCCCGACAGCTCGCGCGGGAAGCGCTGCAGATAGGGATCGAGATTCAGGATCTTCGCGGCCTTCGCCACCCGTTCCTCGATCATTTCCGCCTTTTCCTTGCGCAGCTTGAGGCTGAACGCCATGTTGTCACGGACGGTCATGTGCGGGTAGAGCGCGTAACTCTGGAACACCATCGCGATGTCGCGGTCCTTCGATTCCATCTCGTTGACGACCTTGCCGTCGATCGAAATCGTGCCGCCGGTGATCTCCTCCAGGCCCGCCAGCATCCGCAGCAGCGTTGACTTGCCGCAACCCGAGGGTCCGACCAGCACGACGAACTCTCCATCGTGGATGTCGAAGCCGATGCCGTGGATGACCTTGGTGGTGCCGTATGACTTCTCGATGTTCTGGAATGCGACGGTCGCCATTTCGTTTCCTCAGCTTTTCACCGCGCCGGCGGTCAGTCCGCCAACCATGTAGCGCTTGAACGTGTAGTAGATCGCCGCCGGCGGCAGCGCGTAGATCAGGCCAGTCGTCATCAGCAGCTCCCACGGCGAATCATCCGCCGACAGGAAGTGGCCCAGCGCGACCGCGAGCGTGATGTCGCGGTCGTTCGACAGCAGCAGGAAGGCGTACAGATATTCGTTCCAGGCAAGCAGCAGGGCGTACGTGCCGACGGCGACCAGCGACGGCGCCATCAGCGGCAGGTAGACGAGCCGGAAGAGCTGCATCGGCGAGGCACCGTCCATCCGCGCGGCCTCGTCGAGTTCGAACGGCAGCTTGTCCGAGCTTTGCTTCAGCACCCAGATCGAGTACGGCGCGGCGATGGTCACCATCGCGAGAATCAGCGCCCACTGGTGATTGAGGAGGCCGTAGACGCCCATTGCCTTGTACATCGGCACCGCGAGGAAGGCGGCGGGGATGAAGTACGTGAAAAGCGCGAGGTTCATCACCGTGCGCCCGCCGCGCGCCTTCAACCGGCTGATCGCGAACGCCGCGCAGGTGGCGACGATGAGCGTCAGGGCGCCCACGGCGACCGCGATGAGGAGCGAGTTCCACAGCTGCAGCCAGAAGTGGTTGAGGAAATAGTTCTCCTGGTTGAATACGATCGCGAAATTGCGCAGCGTCGGGTGCTCGGGCCACAGCTTGCCGCCGAACGCCTGGTCCTTGTTCGAGATCGCGAACAGAAAGATGTGGTAGATCGGCAGCATCGTCCAGATGAAAACGGGAATGCCGACCAGCAGCAGCTTTGCCTCGGTCGATGCGGAGCGGAGGAAAGAACGGCGGCTCATCGCGACAGCCGTTTCATCATGAAATAGACGAGCGGCAGCACGAGCGGCATCGCGCACACCACCGTCGCCATGGCCATGTCGACCTGGTCGAGCCGCAGGTAGCGGATCCCCAGCGTGGCGAGGATGTGCGTAAGGTCGGCAGGCCCTCCACCTGTCAACAGGTAGACGCTGTTGAAATCGCCCAGCGTCCAGATCATCGACAGGATCAGCGACGTCACGTAGAGGGTGCGCATCGACGGCCACGTCACAAAGCAGAATTTCTGCCACGTGGTCGCGCCGTCGACACTTGCTGCTTCGTAAAGCTCGGCCGGGATCGCGAGGCGGCCGGAGATCAGGATCAGCGTCCAGAAGGGCAGCGACTTCCAGATATGCGTCAGCATCGCCATCGACAGCGCGAGCCAGCGGTCGTTGAGCCAATTCGGGCCGTCGAGCCCCGTCAGCGCAAAAATGGTCTGATTGACGACACCCCATTCGGGGTTGAGCATGAAACGGATCGACAGGATCGTCGGGATCGACGGCACCGCCCACGGCAGAATGAAGATCAGCGACAGCCACTTGATCCAGGACCGGGTGTTGACAAAAAAGCCCGACAGGAAGAGCGCTGCCGCCATCTTGAGGTTGATGGCCACGACCAGGAAGATGATCGTGTTGATGACCGATGTTTCGAAGACCGGGTCGTCGACGAGGTTTACGTAGCTTTCCGGATGCCGCGCGAGCCACAGTCCGTAGCACACCGGGTACAGCACGAACACCAGGAAGACGACGACGTAAGGGGCGAGCAGCGCGTATCCCCACGCCTCCCATGTCGTCAGCCGCTTCTTCGGCGCGCCGGTCGGTGTGGCCGGCTCGACCTTCGGTAATGCGAGCGTCGACATAAGGAATAAATCGTGGGCGCCCGCGGCGCCCACGGTCCATCAGAAGTTTTCTACCCTGCCACCTGCTTGATGCGCGCGATCATCTCGTCGACCGCTTTCTCGACGCTCCACTTCTCGCTGACCACACGGTTCATCGCCTTGGCCCAGACGTTCTCGTTGTTGAGGACGGTGAACTTGTAGTTCTTCGTGAACTCGAATGGCGTCGTGCCAGCGGCGAACTGCTTTTGCACAGACGTTCGATGCGGATCGGCGAGCCAGAACGACAGTCGCGCTGCGCCGGCCTTCGTCACCGGATACCAGCGGCCGAGCGAGCCCTCGACGTACGGAGTAAGGTTTTCCTCCTGCAACAGAAACGTGACGAACTCCTTCGCGCGCTTCTTGTTCCTCGAGTCGGCGAAGATGACGCCGGTCTTGACCGCCGCGCGATACATCACCGGCGAGCCGTCCGGCTTGTTCGGGAAGCCGGAGGTCTGGATCAGCTCGTAGTAGTTCTTCTTGGCCTGCTCGCGCTCCTCGGGCTTCAACGACGCGTTGTTCATGTCGTCGTACCACTTGGCCGGAATCGAAATCGTCGCATTGTGCGTCATGACGGTCGTCTTGTTGTGGAAGGCAACGTTGTTGTCGGGATCCTTCCAGCTCGTCGACGACGGCGGCGTGCAGCCCTTCTGGTAGGGCATCACGTAGTCGCCGAGCGCCTTGATGAGCCCGGCCCTGACCTTCGGGTCGTCGACCAGCACCTTGCCGTTGTCGTCGACCAGCTTGACGTTGTAGGCGTCCATGAACGTCAGGAACGAGTAATACGAGTCACTCGAGTCCACGCCCATCGGGAAGCCCGTGGCGAAGCCGCGCTTGCCGGTCTTTTTTCTGTACTCGGGCTGCACCTTGTCGCACCAGAATGCCCAGTACTCCTTCCAGCCGGTCGGGATATCGGATTCCTTGATCCCCGCCTCGGCGAGCATGTCCTTCCAGTACATGATGTGCATCGTCTGCTGCTTCAGCGGAAAAGCGTAGTACGCCTTCTTCTTCGCCTTGTCGTTGTAGAGCCACGTCGTCTCGACGGTGTTCGGCAGGAACTGGCCCTTGATCGGCGTAATGACGTCGCTGATGTCCTCGAGCTTGCCCTCGAAGGCCCACTTCGCGGTGACCTGGAAATCGAACACGTCGATATACATGACGTCCGGCGGGTTGCCGGCGTCGAGTGCGGCGACGGCTTTCGGGATCCCGTCCTGCACTGCGTACTGCGACAGGTCGACCTTGATGCCGGTCTTCGCCTCGAATTTCTTGATCGCCTCGAACAGCGCGTCGTCCTCCGACTTGTAGAAGCCCTTCACCCACCACACGGTGAGCTTTTCCTGCGCGGCGACCTGCCCGGACAGGACAAGCGCGGCAGCGGCGAACAGCGCAATGCCCAGCCTTGAAAATATCTTCATGAAACTCCTCCTAGTGGAAACTGCGCCCGTTGTTTTCTGCCGTCCGTTTCGTCTGCCAGACTAAGGTTTGACTGCGGGGGTGTCAACCAAAGAAACCTCGCTGCAAGCTACATTACTGCGCCCAGGTACCAGGGCACGAATTCGCTCTGCCCGTAACCGTGGCGCTCGCTTTTCGTCCGCTGCCCCGACGCCGTCTCGAGCATCAGCCGGAACAGGCGCTCGCCGGTCTCGTCGACCGCCGCCGTGCCGTCGGCGATCTCGCCGCAGTTGAGGTCGATATCCTCTTCCTGCTTCACCCACAGCGGCGTGTTGGTCGACAGCTTGAGCGACGGCGACGGCGCGCAGCCGTACGCGGAGCCGCGGCCCGTGGTGAAGACGATCATGTTCGCGCCGCCGGCGACCTGCCCGGTGGCCGACACGGGATCGTAGCCGGGCGTGTCCATGTAGACAAAGCCCTTCGCGGTCACCGGTTCGGCGTATTCGTAGACATCCACCAGGTTCGTGGTGCCACCCTTGGCGACGGCCCCCAGCGACTTCTCGAGAATCGTGGTGAGCCCCCCTGCCTTGTTGCCCGGCGACGGATTGTTGTTCATCTCGCCTTTTTCGCGCGTCGTGTATTCCTCCCACCACTTGATCCGCGACACGAGTTTTTCGCCGACGGCGCGCGACACGGCGCGCCGCGTGAGCAGATGCTCGGCGCCATAGATCTCCGGCGTCTCGGAGAGGATCGCCGTGCCACCGTGGCGCACGAGCAGGTCGACGGCAGCGCCGAGCGCCGGGTTGGCAGTGATGCCCGAGTAGCCGTCCGAGCCGCCGCATTGCAGGCCGACGGTGATGTGCGACGCGGGCACCGGCACGCGCGTGACCTCGTTCGCGTGCGGCAGCATCTCCTCGATCAACGCGATGCCGCGCGCGATCGACTTGGCGGTGCCGCCGGTGTCCTGGATGCTGTAGGTGCGCAGCAGCGGCCCCTCCTTCAGCTGCTCGGCGCCGAGCAGCGCGCTGATCTGGTTCGCCTCGCAACCAAGACCGACCATCAGCACGCCAGCGAAATTCGGATGCTTCGCGTAGCCGCCAAGCGTTCGCCGCAGGAGCTGCATTCCCTCGCCGTGCGTGTCCATCCCGCACCCGGACCCGTGCGTGAGCGCCACGACGCCGTCGACGTTCGGGAAAGCAGCGAGCCGTTCGTGCGTGAAATGACCGGCGATTCCACGAGCGACGGTCGCCGAGCAATTGACCGTCGACAGGATGCCGAGATAGTTGCGGGTGGCGACCCGGCCCTCATTCGGTCCGGACGCGCGCACGATCCCCATGAACGTTGCCGGCGGCGTCACGTAAGGTGTGGGCTTCACATCGACGCCGAACGCGTAGTCGCGGTCGAATGCCCCCATCTGCAGGTTGTTCAGGTGGACGTGCTCGCCGGGCGCGATATCGCGGCTCGCGAAGCCGATGATCTGGTTGTAGCGCTTGACCGGCGCACCCTTGGCGATCGCCCGCGTCGCGACCTTGTGCGCCGGAGGAATCAGGCCGACGACGGTCACGTTCTCGTCCATCAGCTTGGTACCGCCGACCAGCTGCTGGCGGGCGATGACGACGTCGTCGTCGGCGTGGAGGCGGATCGTGAGCGATGCTTGCGTGAGCATGGGATGACCTCGTTTCGTCAATGCACGGACGCGCGCGCGACAGCGAGCCGGTCGATCGCGGTGAAGTCCCAGTCGATGCCGAGACCCGGGCCTTCGGGCGCCAGCGCGAATCCGTCGCGCACGGCCATCCGCGACGTGGTGATGGCATCGAGCTGCGGAATGTATTCGACCCACGCGCCGTTGGGTACGGCCGCGACCAGTGACACGTGCAACTCCATCAGAAAATGGGGACATACCGCGACATTGAAAGCCTCGGCAAGGTGCGCGACCTTGAGCCATGGCGTGATCCCGCCAATGCGCGCGCAATCGACCTGCACGATCGAGCAGGCGTCGCGCTCCAGGTATTCGCGAAAGTGCGACGGGTGGTAGAGCGATTCGCCAATCGCGACTGGCATTGTCGCTTTGGCGGCAAGCTCGACGTGACCCGCGAGGTCTTCCGCCGGCAGCGGCTCTTCGAACCAGGCGAGCCCGAAAGGCGAGTACGCGTACGCGCGTCGCAATGCCTCCGATACCGTGAATGCCTGGTTTGCGTCGATCATCAGCTCGAATTCGTCACCAACCGCTTCGCGCACGGCGGCGAGCCGCCGCACGTCCTCGGCAATCGACGGCTTGCCGACCTTGAATTTCGCGCCCTTGAAGCCCTCCGATTTCGCTGCGATCGCCTCGTCGACGATCTGCCGGGCGGAATGGTGCAGCCAGCCGCCCTCCGTCGTGTAGACGGGGATCGCCGCCTTCGCGCCACCGGCCATCTTCCACAGCGGCTGCTGCGCACGGCGGCACTTCAGGTCCCACAGCGCCGTGTCGATCGCGGCAAGCGCGAGACTCGTGATCGCGCCGACCGCGGTGGCATGCGTGTGAAAGAAAAGATCTTTCCACAACCCTTCGATTTCCGCCGCGTCGCGGCCGATCAGCCGCGGGCACAGGTGATCGCGCAGCAGCGCCACCACCGACGAGCCGCCCGTGCCGATCGTGTAGGTATAACCGACGCCCACCGCACCGTCGCTGCACGTGATGCGCACGATCGGCGTTTCCTGCTTCACGAACGACTGGAT
>Ga0209048_10005919_pt1 | contig 11516 bp, 8 predicted proteins | sample FrelakmetCRP12CR_FD_187146 | JGI IMG/M metagenome (GOLD analysis project Ga0209048, IMG submission 187146) | Freshwater lake sediment microbial communities from the University of Notre Dame, USA, for methane emissions studies - CRP12 CR (SPAdes)... | ecosystem: Environmental > Aquatic >... | reverse complement strand
TCGCCCTTGAACTGCTGCGGCAGGCCGAGGAGGTGGTGCGCGCCCTGGAGTCCGGCGAACACGCGCTGCGCCTGTCCCCGGCCGGGGTGGCGCCGGCGTGGCAGCTGGACCTGCAGGCCGGCACCGTCGCTGCCCCTGGCTGGACGCTGAGCTGGCCCGCGACGGCACTGGCCGAGGCCATGGTGGCACCCGCGGTCGGCCTGGCCGCGCTCCTGGTTTCCCTGGACAGCCGACACGCGGCCAATCGCTACCTCAGCGACTTCACCACGCGCGGGCGCGCCGTGCTGGCCGCGGTGCGGGCCCTCGTCGCCCGGCCCACCGAGGAGCCCCGCCGGCCGCCGCGACGCCACCCGCGAAAGCACCAGGCACCCGAGCTGCAGCGTGGCGCCCGCGTCCGGCGCCTCCGCTTCCTTCCCTGCGGCCAGGCCAGGGGCGTGGCCGGGGAAGGCGCCTGCGAGTTGCGGGCCCTGGCCCCGGGTTTTGCCCTCATCGGCCGTGCCTGGGCGGTGCTGGTGACCGGCACCGGGGTGGTGGTGCGGCGCTGGGCCGCCAACGACGGGCTGGTAGTGGGCCCGGGCGGCGAGGCCTTGCTGGCCACCGGGACGCGGTGGCTCCGCGTTCCCTTGGGCGAACCGGACGCGCGCTGGCTCCGGGACCACGATGGAGCAGCCCTGGACGGCGGCCTCCTGGTGACGGACGAGCAGCTGCTGGTGACGACGCGGCCGAGCGGCATCCGCGCCGTCGACCGGCTGACGGGCCGCGAGCTCTGGCGCTTCCTCCCCCAGCGCCCGCAGCGCCTCTTCCTCGGGCTGCAGGCAGGACGCGTCCTCGTCGCTTCCGAGTCCGGCACGGTGCACGGACTGGACGTCGCGCTGGGCTCGGTCCGCTTTCGCCTTGCCGGCCCCCTGCCCTGTCTCGGCCCGCCCCTCCGGTGGGGCAACTCCTCCGTGGTGATGCTGTCGCGGGGCGACCGCCTGGCGCTCCTCGTGTTCGACCCACACGACGGCGCCGTCCGGTGGATGCGGGAATTTCCGCTGGCCGCCGCCGGCGCGCCCCTAGCGCGCGGCGCGCGTCTGCGCGTGCTGGGCCACCGGGACGGCGCACCCGTCCTGTTATGCCTCGGCGCTCGCGGCGGCACGCAGTGGGAACGCCCACTCCCCCTCGGCCCAGGGCCCTGGACGCTGCAGGCGGACGGCGAGGGCACGCTGGTGGCGGCCGCCGACGGCTCGGCCCTGCGGGTAGACGCGCTGGGACGGCTGGACTGGCGCCTCGGCGGACAGCAAACGCACGCCGCCACCCCGGCCACGCTGCAGCGGCGCGTGCTGTTTGTCCCCGGGGACACCGTCCGCGGCGTGGACACGCGCTCCGGGCGGGTGGTGGCGGAGATTCCAAGCCCGGGCGGCGCCCACGCGCTGGTGGCCACCGAGGCTCTGGACGTGGCCGTGCTGGACGCCGCTGGGGACCTCTCCCTGTGGAAGCTGGGGGCGAGCCTCGGGGTGGTGGAATGAAGGCACAGCCGGCGCGTCCCGCAGGCCGACCGCCGCCCGGGGGCCGTCCGCTGCGTCCGGGCTGACGGTCGCTAGCGCTTCGGGGACTTGGCCGGGGCCTTGGCTTTGGCAGCCTGGGCTGGGTCAATGTCCTCGATGCTGCGCACGCTTTCCTGCGCCCCTTCCCAGGTCTCCCCGGGCCCCAGGCGCCACTCCTCCGGCACGGCGGTCCGCCAGGTGTAGGTGGCGTTGGCGTCCCCGCCACTGGGGGCGTGGGAACGCACGCTGAAGGTGGCCTCCATCTGCGCCACGCCGGCCGGGACGCGGTCAAATTCATACTGCGCCAGCACCATCTGCGGGGGAAACTCGGCGATGAGGCGCTCGGGGTATTCGTTCTTCATCCCGGGTCCCCCGGCCGACATCTCGGCCACCAGCTTTCCGGCCGAGTCCAGCAGGCGGAACGTCGCCGCGATGTCCGCCGAGGTGACGACACGCTTGGCGCCGGAATGCTCATCGTCTTTGGTGTAGCGCTGCGCGCCCCACAGGACGAGGGGCAGCCGGACGCGAGGGCGTCCCCCGGCCGCACTGACGTCGGCCGTCACGACGTCCAGCCGCATCCCCTTGTCCGTGCCGGAGAAGATGGGCAGATAGCGCCCGGTGTGCATGCGGTCGAAGAGAGCCTTCTCCGCCTCGTAGAAGGCCTTTCTGTCGACGACGGTCCGGGACGCGGGGGGCGTCGGCCGCCGACCGTCCGGCAGGGTGGGCAGGTTCTCCAGTTCCTTTTCCTGCGACTTCCGCTGCTCCAGCTCCACCAGGTACTCGTCGAAGGCAGGGCTGAGGTTGAAGCGCTTGCGGTAGGCGTCGACGCCTTCGAAGTACCACTTGAAGAAGCTTTGCACCTCGTCCAGGTACTGCTTCTCGTCCGGGATGGACCGAATCCACCCCAGGCGCTCCAGCGCGTCGGCGCGCAGCCGCGCGGCGGCCGCCTCGCGCTGCAGCGTCAGCCGCTGGGCTTCGGACCGGCGCCAGCCCACCACCCCCACCCCGAGGAAGCCGGCGACGACGAGAAGGAAGAGGAGGAAGGCGTTTCGGCTCATGCGCGGAGGGCTCCCCGGAAGGGCAGGTCAGCGAGCATCGCCATTTTCGCCCCGCGCTTCCACGTTTCCGCCGGCGGTGACACCGAGTCGTCCCCCCTCCCACACCGCCCGCACGTCCCACGGCCCGGCCGGCGCCCGCGCCACCACCTGGGCCAGCCCGTCGAGGCCGCTGCTGTCCAGCCGCCCGGTGGCCCAGGCACGCGTCCCAAGGTGACGCCGCAGCGCCCGGGCGGCGAACAGGGCTTCGGACAAGTCCACCGGGAAGCGGCCGCGCCCCGGGCCGTGGGCCAGCGCCTGGGCCCAGGTGTCGAAGGCCACCGCCCCGAGCCCGGCCGCCTCCGGCCGGTCCCGCAGTCGCGCGCGGGCCCAGGCCCCGAAGGCCGAGTGCAGCCCGGCGCCGGCCTCCCACCGGGCGCGAAAGGGCCCGGAGGCCGCAAAGGCTTCCAACTCCTCCCGCCGCCCGGCCAGCACCAGGCGGGACAGGGGCCAGCCCTGGTCGAGCGCGTCGGCCAGCACCGCCAGCCGGTAGCTTCTGTCCTCCGCCAGTCCCTCCGGGTCCTCCGGCGCGGCGGGCCAGGGGCCGTAGGCCGCGTCGAATTGGGCCCAGGGCGCACTGGCTACAGCAAGCGCGGGCGCGTCGTTGGCCCACCCCGGCCAGCCCAGCGGTGCCCCAGCCCGTACCGGCCAGAGCGCCCGCAGCCGCCGCAGCGTCTGCGCCGCAATGTCAGGAGGATGGCCGTCCCCTTCGAAGACAAGGGCCCGCAGGGCAGGCAGCCGCGGCAGCAATTCCGCCAGCAGGCCGAAGACCTCCTCACGCACCGGCTGCGTGTGGTCATCGGCGTAGAAGCCGCGGCCGGAGGCGCTGCGCGTCACCACCCCGCCCGCCACGTGCACTTCCACCACCGCGTCCAAGGGGAAGCCGTCCAGCCCGGTGGCCGGGGGAAGCCCGGCCGCCAGCTGCGCGGACAGCAGGTGGCCGAGGTCCAGCAGCAGCGGGCAGCCGGTGCGCTGGTGCAGCGCCGCCATGAAGTCCAGCACGTGCAGGCCTCCACAGCGCCAGCCGGCCACCGGGTTTTCCAGCACCAGGGGCACGGACAGGTGCGCCTGCACGTGCGCGGCGTGGGCCACCGCGTCGTCCAGCCCCTGGGGGGTGAGGGGCGGGGGCAGGTACAAGTAGCCCGGCAGTGGCTGGCCGCGGCGGTGCCACCAGCCCACGTCGTTGCCCACCCAGGCAGAGCCCACGCCGCGGGCATGCGCGTCCAGGTGCGCCAGCGCCGCGGCGTCCTCGAGTTCCGGGCCGTATAGGTTGAGGTGGACGGGGTGAAACAGCACCGGCACGCGCTCGCGCGCCTCCCACAGCACCGGGAACAGCGACGCCTCCCGGCGCGCCTGGGCCAGGTCCAGCGGCGCAGAGTACTCCACCACGTCGAAGAGGCCGGGGAGGGCTGCCAGCAGCGCCCACGGCTGCGGGACGTCCCGGACGGAGAGGTTGCTGCTCAGCCCAAGTCCACGGAAAGGCAGGTGCACCACCACGGCCCACCCTACTCCATGCGCATGGCTTCCACCGGGTCGAGCCGCGCGGCGCGCGCCGCCGGATAGATGCCGAAGACGAGGCCCACCCCGCTGCTCATCGCCAGCGCCAGCACCACCGCCCACGGCGGAACGACGGTGGGAAAGCCGAAGGCCCAGCGGGCGAGGAAGGCGATGCCGAAGCCGAGGACCAGCCCGATGATGCCGCCCACGAAGGACAGCGTCACCGCCTCGATGGCGAACTGGCCGAGGATGCGTGCGCGCTTGGCTCCGAGTGCCTTGCGGATGCCAATCTCCCGCGTCCGCTCGGTGACGGAGACCAGCATGATGTTGAGGATGCCGATGCCGCCGACGATGAGGGACAACAGGCAGATGCCGGCGCCGCCGGCGGCGATGACGCGGCTCAGGTTGTTGAAGGTGCGGGTGACCGACTCATTGGTGTCAATCTCGAAGTTGTTGGGCGCCCCAGGCGCGACGTCGCGCCGCCGCCGCAGCACCGCCGTCACCTCGTCCTGGGCCCGCTGCACGTATTCCGGGCCGTTGGCCACGACGTTGATGCGCAGGCTGTGGTCCTTGCCGTAGGCGTCCATCGCCGTGGTGAGCGGCAGCACCACCACGTTGTCCATGTTGAAAAGGCCGAGAAACTTGCCCCGCTTGCTGAGGACGCCGATGACGTGCAGCACCTTCCCGCCGACGCGCACCGTCTGGCCGAGCGGGCTCTCGCCCGGGAACAGCTGGGCGGCCACCTCCGTCCCCAGCACCACCACCTTGCGCTCCTCCTCCACCTCGCTCGGGCTGTAGAAGCGTCCCTCGGCGATGCCGAGGATGCCGGTGGTCTCCAACCACTCGGAGGTGGCGCCCATGACGAAGACATTGGGAGACGTCTCGGCGCGGTCGCTGGCCACCTTGAACAGACCGAACCCGGTTTGGCCCGAGGCGGTCTTCACCGACGGGCAGGACTCGCGGATGAGCTGGACGTCCGAGAGGTGAAAGGCCGGCCGCCGCTGGAAGCGCCGCCAGTCCATGCGCCCGAAGTTGATGCCCCCAGGCCATTTGGAGACGGTGAAGGCGTTCGCGCCGAGCTGCCCGAGGTCGCGCGTGACCTTCAGCCGCAATCCCTCAATCAACGCCATCATCGACACCACGGTGGCCACGCCGATGACGACCCCCAGCAGCGTCAGCAGCGAGCGTAAGGGATTGGCCAGGAGCGTCCCGAAGGCCAGCCGCACGTTGTCGAAGAAGCCGAGGAGCTTCATTCGTGCCGCAGTGCCTCCACCGGGTCCAGTTGCGCGGCGCGCGCCGCCGGCCAGATGCCAAACACCAGCCCCACCAGGGCGGCGAAGCCGACGCCAGCCACCACCGTCAGCGGCTGCACGGCGGCGCTGACGCTGGTGACGGCGGACACCAGCTTGGCCAGGCCGAGGCCCACCGCCGTGCCGAGCACGCCGCCCAGCGCGGAGACGGTGGAGGCTTCCAGAAGAAATTGCACGACGATGGTGCGGCGGCGCGCCCCCAGCGCCCGGCGGACGCCAATCTCGCGCGTCCGCTCCCGCACGCTCACCAGCATGATGTTCATGATGCCGATGCCGCCGACGATGAGGGTGATGATGCCCACGGCCACCGCGACGCCGTACAGGGCACCGGTGAGTCCCTTGTAAACGTCGGCCAGCTGCTCGGCCCGGAAAATACTGAAGTCGTCCGGCTTGTCCGGGGGCACGTTGCGCACGCGCCGGAGGATGCCGGTAATCTCGTCCTCCGCCTTGTCCAGGTTCTTCGGGTCCTCCAGGGCCACGTCAATGTTGAAGTCACGCTTGCCGTAGACGCCGAGAAAACTCTTGAACGGGACGAAGGCCACCAGGTCCAGGCTCTGGCCCAGCAGGTTGCCCTTGGGGGCGAGCACGCCTACCACCCGGTACGGCCGGTGGTCGATGCGCACGCTTTCCCCGACCGGGTTTCGGTCGGGGAACAACGCCTCGGCCACCTGGGAGCCCAGGACAATCACGAAGCGTTCATTGTCGCTGTCGGCGTCGGTGATGAAGCGGCCCTTGGCCACTTCATAGCCCCCCACCCGCTGGAAGTCCCCCAGGGTGCCAGTGACGTCAACGCCCGAGGCCGTCTGCTCGCGGCTGCTGATGTCCTTGGACTCCTCGTTGAGTTCCGGCACGACGAAGGCGGCGTAGCGCGACTGGGCGGCGATGGCCTGCATCTGCGGCACGGTGAGTTGCTTCCGGTTGCGGTACATCCACCAGGTCGGCCCCATCGAAATCTGCGGGGTGCGCGAAATGTTCAGCGTCGCCGTGCCCAGGCTCTCCAGTTGGTGGGCGAAGGAGGCGTTCAGCCCCTGGATGATGGAGATGATGGCAAGCAGCGTGGCCACCCCGATGCCCACCGCGGCCACGGTGAGGATGGTGCGGAGGGGGTTGGCCCTCAGCGAGCTGAGGGCGATGCGGCTTCCTTCGTAGAGTTCAACGCTGGGCTTCACGGGGCAACGGCGGCCGCGGCAGCCCGCGCTCGCTCGGCCCGACTCTCTAGCGCCACCTGTGCGCCGGGTCCATCGGAGACCACCTTGCCGTCCATCAGGCGCACCGCCCGGGGACAGCGCGCGGCGATGGAGGGTTCATGGGTGACGAGGACCAGGGTGTGCCCGGCGGCATGCAACTGCTCGAAGAGGCGGATAATCTCCTCGCCGGTGGCCGAATCCAGGTTGCCGGTGGGCTCATCCGCCAGCAGCAGCGAAGGCTCCGTCACCAGGGCCCGCGCGATGGCCACCCGCTGGCGCTGGCCGCCGGACAATTCATTCGGCCGGTGGTGGACCCGGTTGGACAGGCCGACTTTCTCCAGCGCCGCGGCGGCCCGCTCGTGCCGTTCCCGCGCACGCAAGCCCCGGTACACCAGCGGCAGCTCCACGTTGGCCTGGGCCGTCTCGCGCGGCAGCAGCTGGAACGTCTGGAAGATGAAGCCTATCTCCCGGTTCCGGATGTCGGCCAGTGCGTTGTCCGACATCCCGCTGACGTCGTTGCCGTTGAGGATGTAACGGCCCGAGGTGGGGGTGTCGAGACAGCCGAGGACATTCATCAGCGTGCTTTTTCCGGAGCCGGACTGGCCGATGATGGACGTCCACTCCCCCTTCTCGATGGAGATGGAGACGCCGTCCAGCGCGTGCACCTCCTCCTCACCGACCTTGTAGTAGCGACGGATGTTGTCAAGCTGGATGAGCATGCCGCTAGCCCTGGGCCGGCGCGCGTGGACCCGGGCCCCCGGGGCCGCCGGTCTGCATTTCCTTCAGGTGGTCGCCGTCCTTCAATTCCTTGGAAACGGTGCGGAACGGCCCCTCCACCACTTTCTCGCCCTCCTGCAGCCCCTCGAGGATTTCCAGGTCGGTGTCCGAGGCGATGCCGGTGCGCACGCGGCGGATGTGCGCCTTGTTGTCAGCGTCGACGACGAAGACGACCTTGGCCAGGGCCTCGCGGCTGCGCTTGGCGGTGAGGGTGGTGTTGGCCTCGCCCGCCTTGGTGGCGTCGGGCAGCTGCTTCTCCGGCCGCACGGTGACGGCCTGGATGGGGACGATGATGGCGTCGCTCCGCGTCTCGGCGGTGATGCGAACCTCGCTGGACATGCCGGGGAGGACTCCGGCGGGGCGGTTGTCGAGGAGTACCTTCACCGGGAAGGTGGTGACCTCGGACTCGGTGCCCGGGTTCTTGATGGTGGCCTTCTGCGCAATCTCCACCACGGAGCCTTCGAAGGTCTGGCCCTCGAGGGCGTCGACGCTGAGCTCGGCCCGCTGGCCGGGCTTGAGGAACACCACCTCGTGCTCGCCCACCTCAATCTTCACTTGCATGTTGTTGAGAGCGGCGATGGTCATGACCGTGTCCTCGCTGAAGTCCGAGCCGCGCACCCGCTCGCCAATCTCGCGGCTCAATTCGATGACGTTGCCGTCGATGGGGGAGATGAGCTCGGTGCGCGCGACGTTGGTCTGCTGCTGTTCATACTGCGCGAGGTTGCTGGTGTAGCGTTCCTTGGCGGAGTTGAGGCGGGCCACGGCACCGTCGTAATTGGACTTGGCCAGGTCGAGCTCCGCGCCCGAGGACATGCCGCGCTCGGCCAGCCCCTTGGTGCGCTTGAGTTCCAGGGCGTAGCGGTCCACGTCCACCTGGGCGCTGGCGATGTCACTCTTGGCGGCGTTGGCCGCCGCCAGCGCCTGCTTGGCCTGCGCCAGGAAGGGCCGGGCGTCGATTTTGGCCAGCACCATCCCCTTCTTCACCGGGTCGCCGTCCTTGACGAAGCGCTGGATGAGGTCGCCGGAGAGGTTGGAGGAGATTTTCACCGTCGTCACCGACTCGATTTTCCCGGCCCCCACCACCACCCGCGAGATGGGCCCCTTGTGGGCCTTGGCCATCTGCACGTCGACCGCCGGCGGTGGCCGGTCCCGCAGGCCGGCGATGGTGATGGCCACGACGCCGACCACGAGCAGCCCCAGAATCAACCCCTTCCACCACGTCATGGCTTCGCTCCGTTGCTGAGGGTCCCCATCGCGCGGGCCAGGCTGGCCTGTGCGTTCTCCACGTTGGCGCGCGTCTGCAGCAGGTTCAGCTCCGCCGACAGCAGCTTCACCTGCGCGTCCCGGACATCCAGCGTGTTGCTGGCCCCGGCGTTGAAGCGCTCCTGGAAGTACGCAAGATTCTTTGCGGCGACCTCCCGATTTGTCGTCAGGACGTTCAGCGCCTTCACCTGGTCAGCCAGGGCATTGAGGGACGTGCGGACCTGTCCGTCGACGTCCCGCTCGCTCTGGGCATAGGTGGCCTGCGCCGCCCGCCGCTGCTGCTCGGCCTGCCGCGACAGGGCGAACGTCGACATGCCGTCGAAAATCTGCCAGTTCAGGTTGACCGACAAGGTGGCGCCGGTGTTGATGCCCCATTGGTAGAAGGCGGTGCCGAAGTCGTTGCTGTTGTGGAACACTTGGCCGTTGAGGGTCAGCCTCGGGAAGAGGTTGGCCTGCTGGACGGTGATGTTGCTCTGGGCCGCGTCAATCTGCGCTGCGTAGGCCCGCAGGATGGCGCGCCGCTGCTTCGCCGTCGCCGTCGCTTCCACGTAACTTGGCGGCGGCGGCGGTGTCTGACCGAAGACTTTCGGCTCGACCGCCACCAACTCATCCGTCTCCGGGCGACCCAGCCAGGCTGCCAAATCCGCCTGCGCCTGCACCACCGCGATGTGCTGCTGGATGGCGTTGTTCTGGTCCGTCCCATAGTTAACTTGCGCCGCCAGGGCATCGCCCTTGATGCCCTTGCCCGCCTCGTACAGCGCCTCGCCGCGGTCCCACAATTCCTTGCTCTTCCGGGCCGTCTGTTCCAGCACGTCGAGGGAGCCCTGCGCCGTCAACAGGGCGTAGAAGCGGCGGATGGCCTCCAGCTCCGAGGCATCCTCCTGGTCCATGGCCAGCCCCTTGTTGGCCCGCTCCAGCTCCCCGGCCTGCTTCAGCTGAAACCATTGCGCCACGTTCACGATGGTCTGGGTAAGGTTGGCGCCGGCCTGGAAGTTGTTGACCTGGTTCGGCGGGCTGTTGGAGGTGATGGCGTTGCCGCTGTACACCACCGTCCGCCGCGTCTCGGTGTTCCACGCGAAGGCCGCGCTGTAGCCGACAAACAGTTGCGGCAGAAGCGCGCCACGGAAGTTGGCCACATTCTCGTAGGACTCAATCCAGGTCAGCTCGGCCTGGATGGCGGTGAGGTTGTTGCGCGCCTCGGCGCGCACCTCCTCAAGCGTGATGGGGGTGGCGGCCACCAGGACCGACAGCAGCAGTCCCGTCACCGGCCACCTCCGGAGGTGAGTCCCGGCAGTCCGACGCCAAACACTCCCACCGCGGCGAGGAACAGGGCCGCGCCGACCAGCAGGCCCTGCCGGCGGCGCAGGCCCACCACCGCAGCAAAGCCGACGCCTACCAGCAGCGCGGACCACAGGCTGAAGAAGTCGAGAGAGGAGAGAAGGCGCATGAGCTTGGGGGACTGCGCGTGGAAGACAGCGGCCAGCGAGGAGGGAAGCAACGTCTCGGCGCGGCTTTCGCTGAGGGGCGGCTGGACGAGCGCGACGAGGCCGTAGAGGAACCGGGAAAGCGCCAGCGGCAAGGTGCCGACGGCGGCCGCGGTGAAGAAGCTGCTGAAGCCGCCCTTCTTGCCCAGAAGCCAGGCCAGCAGCACCAGCACCAGGGCCATGCCGAGCACCATCAGCGAGGGCAGCACCAGCCCCCCGGCGATGGACGTCACCAGCTTCAGCCGCTGGGCCTGCTGGATTTGGTCGGCGAGGTCCGCCTCGGGCATGCCCTTCAGCTGACCGCTCGCCTCGAGGCCCTGGATGATGCTGGGAGCGGCGTTCCAACGCAGCGCGAAACACGCGCCGCTGAAGGCCGTGGCCACGGACAAAAGCAGGACGGGCCACAGCGCCCGGCGGCCCTCCACCGCCGCGGGGATTGCAGTTGCCGGGTCGGTCAGTACCTTGGTGAGCAGGAGGGCCATGGTGCGACGCGGGTTACGAGCATGGGGAGGAGCGATTGCCAGCGGTGGACGTCAGGCCCGACAGAGTGGCCCAAAAGCGCGGTGTTGCGCCCTGTAGCAGAATTTTTGCCGGGGGAGCACCCCCGGGGTAAACGCCAGGGAAGGGTCAGCCGGGTGACAGAACTCCGGGGCCCTCACACGTCCCGCCGGCGCGGGGAGGACGCTTGGTCGACAGCAGCGACTTGGGACAGGTGCTCGCCGAGGCGGAGGACATCGCCCGGGCCGTCGGCCAGAAGCTGACGTCTGCGCATGTCGTGCTCGCCCTTTTCACCGTGGATAACCCCGGGGCCCGGCTGCTGCGGGAACGCGGTGTCGACGAGGATGAGTTGCTGGGACGGCTGAACGGCACCCCCACCGAACCGGAAGGCACCCTGGCCGAGGTCCGCGCGCGGGCCCAGGACATCGCCCGCCACTGCGGCTCGGCCGAGGTCGACTGCCTCCACCTCCTCATCTCCATCACGCGCGTGCGCTGCGCGGCCCAGACGCTGCTCGGCGCCGCCCGACTCGACCTCATGCAGCTGCGCAACACCGCCCTCTCCTATTTCCTGAGTGGCCGGATGCCCCGCAAGCTGCAGCAGCGCGTCCCGGTGGCGGTGCCACACCAGGAACGGCCCGCATCGCCCGCCGGGCGGCCCGCGACGGCGGTGGCCCTGGCCACCCCCGTCCCCCCTCCCCTCTCCCCGCGCGCGCTGGTGGATGCCGAGCCGGAGGACGTCCCCAGCGCCACGCCCGCCGTCCGGCCGGCCGAGGCCCCGGTGCTTCGCGTCGTGCCCAGTTCCCTCGAAGACTCGGTCGGCCTGGACCGCCAGGCCTTTCCCCTCCTCACCCAGCTGGGCCGAAACCTCACCGCCGCGGCA
>Ga0209048_10005918_pt1 | contig 11516 bp, 11 predicted proteins | sample FrelakmetCRP12CR_FD_187146 | JGI IMG/M metagenome (GOLD analysis project Ga0209048, IMG submission 187146) | Freshwater lake sediment microbial communities from the University of Notre Dame, USA, for methane emissions studies - CRP12 CR (SPAdes)... | ecosystem: Environmental > Aquatic >... | reverse complement strand
GATGCCGATAAATCGTTCGAGCGAACCAAACATCGCACGATGTAACATCACGGGCGTCACTTTCTCACCTGATGGTGCGATGTAAAATGCTCCGAGACGTCCCGGCAAATTCAAATCGACTTGAATTGTCCCACATTGCCAATCGCGGCCGATTGCGTCACGCAACACATATTCGAGTTTCGGGCCATAGAAAGCGCCCTCGCCCTTATTTAAGGTCCATGGCCGCACAGATTTTTCCAGCGCCCGTTTGAGGGCCACTTCTGCCTTATCCCACACCGCATCATCGCCAATGCGTTGTTCTGGTCTATCGGAAAATTTGATCCGTACGTCATCGAAACCAAAATCAGAATATATTGACAGCAACTGATTGTTGATCTTGAGGACCTCGTCCGCAATCTGATCTTCGGTGACGAATACATGTGCATCATCCTGGGTGAAGGCACGCACGCGTAAAAGTCCATGCAGTGCACCCGACGGTTCAAAGCGATGCACCTTACCAAATTCGGCAATCTTCAGCGGCAAATCGCGATACGATTTCAATCCGTTTTTGAAAATCTGCACATGGCCTGGGCAATTCATCGGTTTGATTGTATAGAGACGGCTGTCGTCTTCGCGCTTTTCGGTAAGGAATAACATCTCCCGATATTTTTCCATGTGACCGGTCGTGATCCAGAGCTGCGAGTCCATGAGCTGCGGAGTATTCACTTCGAGATAGCCTTCCTCCATCTGACGCCGGCGCAAATAAGCCGTAAGTGCCTCGAACAACGTCCAACCTTTGGCGTGCCAGAACACGGCACCCGGCGCTTCTTCCTGAAAATGGTAGAGATCCATTTCACGACCGAGGCGGCGGTGATCGCGCTTTTCGGCCTCCTCGAGCATGTGGAGATACTGATCAAGCTGCACTTGATCGGGCCACGCAGTGCCATAAATGCGTGTGAGCATTGGATTTTTTGCGTCGCCGCGCCAATAAGCGCCTGCGACTTTCATTAACTTGAATGCATTCCCAACTTTGGCAGTTGAAGTCATATGCGGGCCGCGGCAGAGGTCAAACCATTCTCCCTGCTTGTAAATCTTGATTGGCTCGCCGGGGGGAATTGCATCTATGAGCTCAATTTTAAAGTTCTCGCCCCGATCCGCAAACACCTGCTTCGTATCCTCGCGCGACCATATTTCCTTGGTGAATGGCCGGTCCTTCGCAATAATTTCCCGCATTTTCTTTTCGATCGTCGGGAAATCCTCAGGCGTAAAGGGTTGATTACGAAAGAAGTCATAATAGAAACCGTTTTCAATCACCGGCCCGATGGTTACCTGGGTGCCGGGCCAAAGTGTTTGCACGGCTTCAGCCAGCACATGCGCGCAATCATGGCGGATCAACTCTAAGGCACGAGGATCGTCACGTGAGATGAATTCAATTTTACAGTCGCGCTGGATTCTCTCCGATAAATCCTCAAGCACGCCATCGAGCACCATCGCGACCGTACGCTTGGCGAGCGAAGGTGAAATACCCTTTGCAATTTCGACGCCGGTTGTGCCGGGAGTAAATTGACGGCGGGCGCCGTCGGGAAAGATCAGCGTAATCATTTTTCCTCTTCTGCTCACTCACTGCCAACGAACGCAGGTAAGCCGACCAGCATTTTTTGAAATCGCGTAAATCCGCCATTTTGGGTTCAGCGAATTTTCGCGCCCGCAATATATTGTGGTCATTGCGCTGCATTAGCGGATTACAAAAATTCCGAGTCGTTCGCAATACCCCAAGAACGTCACATTCGACCCGAACGGATGACACATTCGGAAACAAATCTTGGTCAGTTAAGAATTAGAACCAGACCCGTCCAAACAAGAAGACGGAGCCGGCGCAAACGACGGGTGAAGCGGCTTGCGTAACGAGCCGCAAGACGGGAGACGGTCATGGTCCGAGGCTTGCGAAAGCCTCTACGTGCGTACTCGTGCGTGCGTCGGAGCATCTACATCTTAACTGCAGTACTCATTGCGTTTTGCTATTCTGGAAATTACGCAAAAACGCAAGACTCCAGGCCGATCAAAACCGGGAGCGATCCAGCGGCGCTGGTTCGCCTCGGCGAGCAGATCAATCAAAACACGATTGCGCTCGTTTCGGGCAATCTAAATGCAACCTATCTTTCGATTGCTTACGATCTGTCGGCAGTCCTCGACGATGGGGACAATCTTCGTATCTTACCGGTCATTGGGAAAGGCGGCGGCCAGAACATTCGCGATGTCCGATTTCTTAAAGGTATCGATCTTGGCATCACGCAATCGAATTTGCTGAATGGCTACCGTCGGTCGAACGAGATCGGAAATATCGACGAAAAGGTCGTCTACATCACCAAACTCTACAATGAAGAAATGCATTTCGTGGTGCGCGCCGATAGCGGCATCACTTCGCTCGAAGAACTAGGTGGTCGAACAGTCAATTTCAGCGACATTGGATCCGGAACGCAGCTCTCGACGCGCGATATTTTCGAACGCATCGGCATTAAACCCAAAGAAGTTAATATGGGCCAGGCGGATGCCGCCGAAGCCCTGAAGCGCGGAGAAATTGATGCCACTATTCTGATTGCGGGAAAGCCCACTGGCTTCACGGGCAAGTTGAAATCTTCTGATGGCTTTAAGATTTTGCCGGTTGCCTATTCCAAGCCTTTGCAGAACGATTACTTGCCGGCCGTCCTGACGCATGAAGACTATCCGAATCTCATCAAGGAAGGCGAAGTAATCGATACGGTTGCCGTCGGCGCGGTGTTGATAGCCTATAACTGGCCACGCGACACCGATCGCTATCGTAGGATCTCGCGTTTCATCGACGCCTTTTTTCCTCGTCTTGCAGAATTTCAGAAACCACCTCGTCACGTAAAATGGCGCGAAACGAATCTCGCGGCAAAGCTCCCTGGCTGGACGCGCTTTCCATATGCCGAAGAATGGCTGCAAAAAAATCGTCCGCAAGTAAGCACGGCCGGAAACGAACGTGCACAGTTCAACGAATTTGTCGCGTCGCGTGGAACTGGTGAAGCCTCTCTCGCGGCCGGCGGAAGCTTCGAAGACCGCGAGCGATTATTCCAGGAATTCGTCAAATGGAAACAGGCGCACGAGCGCCGTTAGTGAGGAAAGTGATTTTCGTGCAAGCGTGAGCCGACGGAGTGTTCGGCATTGGGAGAGCGTTCATGAGTATCCAGGGCAATTCTCCGCATTTGAGCGGCGATCAACAAGCCGGCCACCGGCAGCGTCCCACCGAGCGAAAACTTCCAAGAGCCACCGTCTGGCCCGCTTCGGATCAGCCGCTTCCGGAATTCTTACAACAGGCACGGCGGCGTTCGACGGAGACAGCACTGCAATCGCCTCTCGCTTCTGAGCCGCCGATCCAGGTCTCGGCGGAAGCACCGATCGCTCCGCAAGAGGTGCCCGGTCTTTCTCCCTTCGAATTGGAAGAGCTAGAGCGCGAAATCATGGGTGCACAAGTCCGTCCACGCCGTTCGCTGACGCCGGAACATATGCCACCTCCGCCGCCACGCCCTGCGCGTCGGCAGGCGCGGATCGTCTCGCGTGAGCCAATGTCAGGGCTCGTGATGCGCCTGTCTTTCGTGGCCGCAGTTATCGTGCTCGCGATGCTCTTTTTCATCGGAAAAATCTCCCTACCGACTAGCTGGAAGACTACAGCGGTCGAACCATTAAAGCGGCTCGGCTCGCTCGTTTCCGGTCCCGCACAAACGCCGCCTGCCCCTGAACCGGCACGCATTACGCCAACCCCACGGCTCGTCATCGAATCGGCGGACGCAGGAAACGAAGATGAAATCGGTCTTGGCGTGAAAATCCAGGGTCCAATCGAGGGTGTCCTTGCGATTGTGAACGGAATCGCAGCAGGAACAACCCTTACGCGAGGACAGCCATGGGGTGAGACCGGCTGGTTGGTGCCAGCAGCGGAACTGGGCGCGACCAAACTTCGTCCGCCGGCCGGATTTTCCGGCGAGATGCAATATACCGTCTCGCTTAAAATGCCGGATGCAAAAATCGCCGATCGTCAAACACTGCGCCTGCAATGGTCAGCCACATCGAGTAATCGCGACAATGACGGTCTTCGCAAGCTTGAGACCGATGAAATCGCGACTTTGCTAAAGCGCGGCCAGACGCTATTCGAAAACGGCGATATCGCCGGCGCGCAGCTCCTGTTGCAACGCGCGGCCGAAGCCGGGGATCCAGTCGCCGCGATGGCGATGGCATCAACATACGATCCGGTTGTTTTACAAGACTTAGGCGTCCGGGGATTTTCTGCGGACGTGGGGAAGGCCCGTTACTGGTACGAGAAGGCCAGAGAGTTCGGGTCGAAGGAAGCGCCAAGGCGGCTCGAGTCGCTGGCAAGTCAGGGCCGTTGAAGCGCTCAGCGCGCCGGAGGCAGTGTACTAGTATCAGCCTCCGGCGTGTCCGTTAACGCCTCGCCAGCGACCATAGCGCCAAGGGAGATACCAGCGCGCGCGATCCGGCAAATCTTTCGGAACAAAATCCAATCCCGAAGTGCCAAAAGAATTACAGCGCAAGAGGCGGGCGACCGTCATCCATCCACCAGCCCACAAGCCAAAACGCGCTATCGCTTCGTCGGAATATTCCGAACATGTCGGAAGGTGTCGGCAACGAAATCCAACTAGTGGTGAAAGAGTGAAGCGATAAATCCGGATCAATCCCTGCCCAAAAAGGCGGGGGAGCTTGAGCGCCTCATCAAGTAACGTCACTCCGCCGCCTGCTTGCCTTTGCCTTCGATCTGATCGAGGGCATCCACAACAGCGTCGAACGTCAGCATAGTGGAGGCGTGGCGAGCATGGTAATTACGTACCGGTTCCAACACCGCCAGATCCGCCCATCGGCCGCCGGGCGGCGGGCCGTCCTCTTTCAGCATTTTTCGCATCTCGGTACGAACCTGCCGTAGCTCGCTGGGCGAAGAGCCTATGACGTGCCGGGCCATAACCGACGACGACGCTTGACCCAAGGCGCAGGCCCTTACTTCATGGGCAAAATCCGTGACTCTACCCTCCTTCATCGATAGATCGATTGTGACGGTAGAACCGCACAGCTTGGAGTGGGCCGTAGCCGAAGCGTCGGGATGCGGAAGGCGGCCAATTCTAGGGATATCGCCTGCCAGCTCCAAAATCCGCCGATTATATACGTCATCCAGCATGGTTTATTTTTTCCCGACCCTGTTCCGTCAATTGCAAGACACAATCGGAAAGAAATATAGTGCTGGGCTGGTTAGGTAGGAAGGCGCTTATCCGGGAGGCGCTCTCGACCCAGGCCACGCATGCAACCGCGAAATTTCTTGCGGGCGGCACGTTTATTGTAATGGAACACCGGTGACACTCCGGCGGACTTCAGAAGCCGCCGGTCGAACGGGAGAGTATGTAATGGATGCCGTCGTCAAGAGTTTTCCTCGGGACGTTGTAAAGACTGAAGCCAAAAAGCCAGAGCCCGTCGAGCGTCCAACGCGCGAAGCGGCCGAAGCCGCGGCCAAGACCCTGATCGCCTGGCTCGGGGATAACCCGAACCGCGAAGGTTTGGTTGATACGCCACGGCGGCTCGTCAAGGCTTTCGAGGAAGTCTTCAGCGGCTACCGCGACAAACCCGAAGACGTACTGGACCGTACTTTTGGCGAGATTGGCAACTTCGACGATCTTGTCGTCGTCCGTCAGATTCCATTTTATTCCTACTGCGAACATCACATGTTTCCGATGATCGGGCATGCGCACGTCGCCTATTTCCCGATAGAGCGCGTCGTTGGTCTTTCCAAAATCGCACGTGTGATCGACATGTATGCTCGACGACTGCAAACGCAGGAGCATCTCACATCACAAATCCTATCCGCGATCGATGAAAACCTGAAGCCGCGCGGCGTTGCCGTCATGATCGAGGCCGAGCATATGTGCATGGCAATGCGTGGTGTGCAGAAGCAAGGCGTATCGACCGTGACTACGCAGTTTAGCGGCAGCTTCCGGAACGAACCGGATGAACAGGTGCGCTTCTTCAAGCTCGTTCGCGATCCGCGTTCTTTTTAAGGATTCGCGGACACCTTTCTTCACTTCGAACCGGACGCTATATGTGTGGCTCTCCGCCCTTTAAGGCGGCATGGAGCCAGTCATGCCTTCGCGCTTTGCAGCCCGCGGTAGCGACCGCGAGATCGAAACCGGCGCTCGATTTATGCCGGAATTTGACGAAAACGGATTAATTTCTTGCATCGTTACCAATGCCGACGACGGCGAAGTGCTAATGTTGGCTCACATGAACGAAGACGCCCTGGTGCGAACGATCGAAACGGGCGATGCTTGGTTCTGGTCGCGGACGCACCAGCAACTTTGGCGCAAGGGCGAGAGCAGCGGCAACACGCTCACGATCCAGGAAATGCGAGTGGATTGCGACCAGGATGTTATACTTATTAAAGTAAGAATCTCTGGAGGCGGTGTCGCCTGCCATACAGGCGCACGCTCATGTTTCTACCGGCGGATGCCGGTGAAACGACCTGCCGACAATTCGATCGCATTAACTTTCGTTGAAGATTTAAAACGCTGACGCTGTTTCGTCATGGTTCAGTATTACATGTCTTCGCCGTCGGACAGCACCAGAAGGATGCTAACGTGTTTCAAGTCTTCTCCAGAAAATCGATCGAACCCCTGGTGGAGGCTCAACCGCCTTTCGATCGGCAAGAGCCGAAAGCGGCAAGACCTAAGATAGGTCTTGCGCTCGGTGGCGGTGCTGCACGCGGCTGGGCTCATATCGGCGTGATTAATACCTTGGTCGCGAACGGAATTGTGCCGGACGTTATTGCCGGCACATCGATGGGCGCTCTGGTCGGCGGTGTTTGGGCCGCTGGCAAGCTCAATGAACTCGAAGCCTGGGCGAATGGCATTAACAAGCGCCGCGTGCTGGGACTTCTCGATTTTCGTATCGGTGGACCGGGCTTGATCAGCGGCGGTCGTCTCGCAGAATTGCTCAGTCGCAATCTTGGTCGTCTCGAAATCGAGGATTTGCCTGCACGTTACGCCGCAATTGCAACCGAACTCGGAACTGGCCATGAAATTTGGCTTACGCGCGGCAACCTCGTCGAGGCCATGCGCGCGAGCTACGCCTTGCCCGGAATTTTCAGCCCTGTGAAAGTCGCGGGCCGCTGGCTGATGGACGGGGCACTTGTCAATCCGATTCCGGTTTCGGCGGCGCGTGCACTCGGCGCTCGCGTCGTAATTGCTGTCAATCTACATGCTGACGTTTTCGGTCGCGGGACGGTGATTCAGGACACGCTCATTGAACCTGAAGAGATATGCCTACCCGGTCCAGTCGAGAAAGCACGTTTTGGAAACGTATTCCGCATTGACCGGCTGATTCGAAAACAAATCTTCGGCCAGCCGACCGAAGGTCCTCGAGGAATTTCGTCGGTTATGGTTGACGCCTTCAACATTACCCAGGATCGCATCGCGCGCTCCCGTCTCGCGGGAGATCCGGCCGACGTCATGATCTCGCCCAAACTTGGCAAGATCGGCCTATTCGAGTTCCATAATGCGCCGCGCGCGATCAAACTCGGTGAGGAAGCAGCTGAACGCGTCCTTCGTGAACTCAACGATGCGATCGCAGCCCTCGTCTAAGCCGTCATGATATAGTTGCGAAGCGCCGAACTCTCGTGTTCCATCTCCGCCAGCCGGTGCTTCACCACATCGCCAATCGAGATGACGCCGGCGAGCTTCCCATTTTCAATTACCGGCATATGACGGAATCGGCCAGCGGTCATTCGACCCATAAGCTCTGCCATGGTGTCACTTGTCCCGCACGTAACGACTTCGCGAGTCATGACACTAGCGACAGTGGCTTGAAGCGCAGCGGCGCCTTCTTTTGAAACAGCCTTCACAATATCACGTTCGGAAAGAATGCCGGTCACACGATGGTCGGCACCTGTTACAATGAGCGCGCCGATTTTTTGTTCCACTAACAAATGAGCGGCTTCACCGAGTGTTTTATCGGGCGTGATGGTGGTGACGTCACGGCCCTTTGTATCAAGGATTGCACGCACGATCATAGGACGTCCTCCATTTCCGAGTCCCCCACTCCACTAATGATCCTCCTCTTCCCCCGTGGGGGCAAGAGGCACACCAGACATTGTGCGAGGTACCGGGTCGAAGAACCGAAATAGCAAAAGTCCCGCAAGAAAGCCGCCAACATGGGCTTCCCAGGCGACCGTCGCATCAGTGAAACCTGAGGAGAGTGAACTGATGCCGAAGATCAAATTGAACAAAAACCAGATCGCCAAAAAGGTAACGACCTGCTTATTTTTCAGAGCAGACGTGAGGGACACTGCAGGAATTTTGTATGCTTCTGGATCATTCCGGCCGAATAACCCAAGCGGCCCACCTTCGGCGAAAACAAAGCGACATGCCGCAGCCATCATGCCGGAAATCGCACCTGACGCACCAATTACAGGAATCAATTCGCCCCAATGCATGACCAAAAAAACGGCCGCACCCGCCGCCGTCGTAGCCGCAAAGAATGCAAGGAAGCGGGCTGCTCCAAAACGCCAGGCAACAGCGCTTCCGAAGGCGAGAAACCAGACCAGATTTCCGACGAGATGCATGATATCGGCATGCAGAAACGCATGCGTGACGAAGGTCCAGATATCGGCTCCAAGACCGCCAGGGAATTTAACGGTCACAGCGACAGTTTCGTCGTAACGCGCCGGAATGAACGCAAACCAAAGCAAAGCCAAGAGATCACTCGTCTTGTCAAGAAATGCGCGCATCCCATGAACCAGCGCCATGGCTACGCTTAATCCCAACACAACAGGCGGCACGTTGAAAATCGGCTCGGAGGAGCGGGCCATGAAAGATTTCCGTGTGAATGGAAACTGAGATAAGCCGCGCGGCAAGTCGCATGCAAGCGGTCTTACATGAAAGAAAGGACCCGCGAGAGGAGCCCTCCACTCGCGGGTCGTAGGTCACGTCGAGCCACTCCCAAATTCGCCTTGGCACTCTAGCCGCTCGAACTAATTGGTCGAGCGACAGTCGGCTTTAACCCTAATTCCAACGAACTTTGCCATAATCGCCCTTTGGCACGTTGAATGCTCCGTCTGCCTGCGCTGTCTCGTCTTGCGATAGCCGCACGGAGTCACCCATTGAAGCACGCTTCGTCTCGCGCCCTTTACGAATACTGGAACCGTTTGCGCGCGGCCCGCGCGGCGCCTGAGCGCGGCCAACTCGAGCCCGGCGCCATTCGTTCCATTCTGAGTGACATCTTGATGATTGAAATCGGCGGCCCAGAGCGATTCACTGTCCGTCTCGCCGGAACCCGCATATGTTCCCTAATGGGACGAGAATTAAAGGGCCGGGCCTTCACAGACGCTTTCGCTCCGGGTGATCGGCCGGAAATGCTTCGCGTGCTTGACGAAGTCGCAAAAACTTCAACTCCCATGGTTGGCGGCTTGGTCGGTGAGAGCGCGGATAAACGCCTGCTCGAACTTGAACTCCTGCTTCTGCCGCTCCGCCATCGCGGTCGCACCGAGGCGCGAATGTTAGGTTCGTTGGCCGCGCTGACTTTCCCTTATTGGGCCACGCTTACGCCACTTGTTTGTCTGCGCATCGCTTCAAGTCGCGTCATCGAAGCCATAGAAGCTTTGGCCCTTGGCAAACCTGGAATGCCAGATCCTAGGCTCCGTGCCGTGGGGCATTTACGCGTATTACCTGGCGGAAGAGCTTAAATGTTCAATGATCATGATTCTGGGTCGACCTCGTTCCAGGATACGTGCCGTTAACCACAGCTCGATAGGGTCGAGTCGATTTCCGCAGGTGAACGGCCCTCACAATGCTTCAGACAAGACGTGCGGTACGAGTGCTTCCGCTCAATCAGGAGCGACGCAAGCATCAACGTGTCAAGATTCAGTTGACCGGCCGCTACATGCTGCAGAATCGCCAAGAATATCCTTGCCAGACCCTGGATATGTCACCGGGCGGCGTCGCCTTAATCGCGGAGATGAAACCGCAAGTTGGCGAGGCTGTTGTGGCCTATGTCGACCACCTTGGCCGGCTTGAAGGACGTTCGGTCCGCCTGTTCGGTCAAGGCTTTGCGATGACGGTGGCGGGCACACTTCGCCGCCGGGACAAGCTTGCGAACCAGCTCACTTGGTTCGCCAATCGTCAGGGCCTAGGGATTCCCGAGGATCGCCGTCATGAACGCTATGTGCTCAGCGATCCGCGGTCGACCCTTACTCTTTCGACGGGGGTCACTATTCCCTGCCGTATTATGGATGTTTCACTCTCAGGCGCGGCTATTGCAACGGATTTCGCAGTCGCGATCGGCGTGCCAGTCAAGCTCGGTCGCACCCCGGGCCGCGTTGTTCGCCAACTCGAAGGTGGCTTTGCCATGGAATTCAGTCGGATCCAGAATCCGGATACGCTTGAGCACGATCTTGCCAACGAAGGTTGAACCCAAAAATTTTTGAATTTTTCTACACAAGCGCAATCATTCCCGCCGCTTTTATTTCTATTTAAACTCAGCAAATCTGGCAGCTCCTAAAATTGAATTTTTAACTTCCCTGCATTGCCACCAATGCGGCGTTCCATTCGTGCCTGTTATTGTTGGATCGAACCGCAAATAGATAAAATTTGAATCAAATTTAAATTCAATTTCCCACAAAATTAAGCCAATGATAATTCAAAATTGAATCGCATTTACGTCCGCGATTTAGCGTGGCTGAAAATTTTTTTTGCCATTTTGCCTCCCAACAAAAAGAGGGGGCGAAATAATGTTGGACGTGGGAACGCTCAATCGATGCACCAGGGCTGTGATCGTCACGCTATTTGCGCTGGCGACCGCGATGCTTGTCATTCCACCCAGGGCGAATGCCGAGCAAAAAATGGCTTATGTCGCTGTCGGCGAGAATACACCTGCGCCGATCGGCTGGATCCAGTTCTGTGACGAGCAGCCAACCGAATGCAAGACCGACGGTACGGTCGTCGACGTGAAATTTTCCAAGGATGTCTTCCAGAATCTTGATCGTATCAATCGCTACGTTAACGAAAAGATCAAACCGATGACCGACCTAGAACATTATGGGGTTGTCGAGAAATGGGCATATCCGGACGATGGCTACGGTGACTGTGAAGACTATGTGCTACTAAAGCGGCGCATATTGATGCAGCTCGGTTGGCCGCGCTCGGCGCTACTCATCACAGTCGTACGCGACAAAAAAGGTGAGGGTCACGCGGTTCTCACTGTCCGCACCGACAAGGGCGAGTTCATCCTGGACAATCAGGAAAACGAAATCATGCCCTGGGCTGATACTGGCTATCGCTATGTCAAACGCCAGTCACAGTCCGATCCGAATATTTGGGTTTCACTAGGCGATACGCGTCCGACAACTTACGTCGCGGCACCTCGCTAATGCAGATCTGAATCGCGCGCCCGGTCACGTCCCCACCCCTCCCCGTCCCCGGACCGGGTTCGCGGAGGCCGGCTCTTCCCCCAGGAGCCGGCCTCACTTTCTTTCA
>Ga0209048_10005917_pt1 | contig 11517 bp, 11 predicted proteins | sample FrelakmetCRP12CR_FD_187146 | JGI IMG/M metagenome (GOLD analysis project Ga0209048, IMG submission 187146) | Freshwater lake sediment microbial communities from the University of Notre Dame, USA, for methane emissions studies - CRP12 CR (SPAdes)... | ecosystem: Environmental > Aquatic >... | reverse complement strand
CGGATTCACTGCCCTGTTTCACCAGCCATGCTGTGACCAGGTTGACAATAAGAGCTATCGAGCCAATCCCGATCATCACCACCGACTTTACTTCTACCGGCGAACGTAAACGTTGATACGCTTCGTAAAAGATGCCAATGGCGATGATTGCCAGGGTAGTTGAATTGATCAGGGCGACCAAAATTCCCGCACGATGATTACCGTAAGTCTTGCGGTCATCAGCAGGCTCAAAGGTCAGGCGCACGGCATACCAACTCAAAGCCAGCGCAATGACATCCGTAAAATTATGGGCTGCATCGGTCAGCAGGGCCAGACTGTTGGAGAAAAAACCGGCAACTAATTCAATGAAGACAAATCCCAGCGTTATAACCAGCGCCAGGGCCAATCGAGAAACTGTCTGGTCGGTGAGACCATTGAAGTGCGGGTGCGTGTTCACAAAAAATCGTTGCGGTTCGTCTCTTATAGGATATGCCGTATCATATCACAGTTAAATAGCCTGCCTCAGGCTATCAATTAACTTCTTATGGAGTCCACACAACCACTCGCTTCTCAACATTCCATACGCCGCCAGTTTTTTTCATCAGGATCAGGTAACCTGCTCCCGACTTATAACAGACTGTGCTTAGGTAGACCAGAGCCTGATCCCTTGATTGGTTAAAGCCAACCCTGGAAAGGGTCAGTGCGCCCTGGGCATCAGGGAATTTCGCTTTGAAAGCTTGTTGGCTATTGCAGATCTGGCGGAAATTCTCCGGATTCACCAGGTTGTAGGTCACAGAAAGGGGAAAGCGAAGCTCCAGCCCGTAGGTCTGTGAATTGATGGATTTGAAATCCTGGAGTGTTATAGGATCGAGAGATGGGATTTGCCCCTTGACGTAAACTAACAATCGATCAATATCGCCTGCCTGGACATCCATGCCGGTCCAGTCGTTTATGACGATCTGTTTGACATTAGGTCCCAAGATTGAAGCCTGGCTGGCTTGAATCAGGGCGCCATAGATGGCATAATCTTCTTGAGTGACGCCTGCCGCCGTGGGAGTGGCCGGCGATGTACAAGCTACCAGGAAGAAAATAAGAAAAACGATCGGCAGGAGTTTAGGCATTTTTTTATTGTAACACGCAAATCATTTCATTCATGTTTCCTCTGGCGGTTTTAAAGCTTTAAAACTCCGATATAGCAGGACATCATACACGATCTTTAAGCCGCCTGCCAGGTAGAATGGGGCGCCAAAAAGAATGGGGATAGTCAAGAACAACCCGCTTAAGGACGGAGAAAGAGCAGCTCCGAGGGAACGAGCGATCGTGGTTACACCCGAGGCGGCTGAGCGCTCATCAGGGGCGACCACAGCCATGGTATAGGACTGGCGCGTCGGCACGTCCATCTGCGAGAGGCTGAAACGCACAAGCAATACGAAAATCGTGGACAAAAAGGTAGGCATGAGCGGTACCATGATGAGCATCACATCGGATGGCAGGTGAGTGAAGACCATCGTGTTGATCAGGCCGAATTTCGCGGCGAGACGAGCGGCAAATAAGGCAGACAAGCCAGCCAGGATATTGGCTCCAAAGAAGATCATTCCCAGCACTGCTACATCCGTGCCATACTTGAGGTTGAACCAATAAGCGACCATGCTCTGCACGATTAAAGCCCCTGCAAAGGCGTCTAATGAGAATAAAACGCTTAATTTAAAGACCACCTGGCGAGATTTGTACAGGCCCAAGAAACGCCTGGGGGGCTGGTCTTGCGGAGATGAAGGCGAAGAGCCGGCGTGCGGCTCTGCACCTCTGAAGCTATCCAGTTGGCTCGACTTCATGGCGGACAGATTGCGCGGGACTTCGACAGCAGGGGAAAGGCACAGGAAAAGACAAGCCAACAGCAAGCCGCCCGCGGCGTATCCCATCAAGATAACCTGGTAGGAAACCAGGGGTGTAAGCCCTCTTGCCTGCAAACCGTGAGCCAGCCCACCGCCGATTAACGCTCCCAGCGCGGTAGCAAACGAGCCCAACATGCCATACCAGGCGAAGACCTGCGTACGCCGGCGATCGGGCACAAGCTGGGTTAGAGAAGCCTGCTCTATAGAAAGGAATGGTCCAATCTCGTTTCCGCTGGGGCTGAGCACACCCAGTATGGCTGCAGCGATGAGCAAAAAGACATTCCGGGTCAGAATAAAAACGATTCCAGCCAGGACCATCAGCAGCGAACCCAGGACCAGCATCTTTCGGCGGCCAATCCGGTCGGCTGAGGTGGTGATCCATAAGGAGACGCCCGCATCGCCTAAAAGTGTGAGCGACAGGAGCAAGCCAATCTGCTGGTCAGGCAGGCCATCCTGCACTAGATATAAAACCAGCACAACCGACAGGAAACCGTAGGCAAAGAGCCTCAACAAGCGAGTCGAAAACAATAGAATGATGTCAGGCTTGTGAGTCGTCATGGGTTGAGCGGCGGATTAGCTCCATGTAGAATTGGATGACCTGGGTGTAATTTTCAAGTGAAATCCGCTCGTTGGCGCCATGCGGGCGGTCGATATCCTCCGGGCTGACCCGCAAGGGGGAAAAGCGGAACAGATTCTGGCTCAGCCCGGCGTACAGGCGGCAATCCGTCGCTCCGAGCACCAGTCCCGGCGCGACGATAGCGCCAGGAAAGACCGTGCGGATCACGCGCGCCAGGGTCCTGAAGGAGGGCGAAGCAGCATCAGAAACGTTCGACGGCTGGCTTTGCATCGCGGTCAATGGGTGGATTTGTACGACAGGATTATTGACCACCTTACGGATATGAGCAAGCACATCCTCGAAGGTCTCTCCGGGCAGGATGCGAAAATTCACTACTGCGCGGGCGCGGCTGGGCAAAATGTTATCTTTAACCCCGCCTTCGAAAATCGTGACGGCTGTGGTAGTGCGCAGCGTGGCGTTCGTAGCGGCTGAGCTGGCTAGCAAGCGTTTGACCAGGGCGCCGAACAGCCAGAGGTTAGCGAAGACCAGGCGGATTGTAAACGGCATTCCGGGGGCAAGGGAGGCAAACATTTGTCGAGTTTGCGGCGTCAGTCGCGCTGGGAAAGGATGGCGCTCCAGGCGGTGAACGGCGGCGCTGAGAACGCCGATGGCTGTGCTTTGGGAGGGCATGGAAGCGTGACCGCCTTCAACTTCGGCGCTCAGATCGACGCTCAAATAGCCCTTTTCGGCGACGCCTACCAGGGCTACCGGCTTCGACACAAACGGAACAATATGTTCCAAGACTGTCATCCCTTCGTCGAGCACAAATTCAGCCTGCACACCTCTGGACTGGAGCAAACGCACGATCTGGGTGGCTCCGCGCTTTCCAGATACTTCTTCATCTTCACCAAAAGCCAGGTAGACGGTGCGCTGGGGTTGGAAGCCGGCTTTCAGCAACATCTCAGCCGCTTCGAGGATGCCAAGGACCGACCCTTTGTCGTCCATCGTACCCCGTCCCCATAGATATCCTTCGGCGATGCTGCCTTCGAAAGGCGGGTATTTCCATTTGCCTTGTGTGCCGGCTTCAACCGGCACCACGTCGATATGACCCATCATGATGACCGGTTTCAGAGCGGGATTAAACCCCTGCCAGGTATAAAGCAAGCTCGCTCCTCCAGCCCTTTCTATGACAAGCTGCGAATGAACGAACGGAAAGGTCTGCTCCAGATAGTCGTGCAATTTGAGGAACTCGCTTCTATCCTCCAGTTCTGGATCATCGCATGAGACCGTCTGGAACTGCACGGCCCGCGATAGATGCCCGGCAGATCCCTGGTTATCCACGGGGTGGAAGGAGGTAGGTTCGATTGGAGGGTTTTTGGATGAAATGAGGGCGGTGCGAGCCAGCAAAACAATGCAGAGGACGATTAAAACGAAGAGAATGAAGAATATCAAGATGGGCATCGATGACCTCACTTAACCGAATTATATCGTTACCCCTGAAAACCTGCTGGATGTCCCAGCCAATATCGGTAAACAGGCGCGAAGACGCCTAGGCAATTGAAATGCTTGCCCAAGCGCTCGATTGCAAAGGGGTTTATCCCACTACTTTTATCACCAGGATGGTTATGTCGTCGGCAGGAGGGTTGCCATTTGTAAAAGCTTGCAACTCGTAGCGCAGCGATTGGATTAGCTCGCTGGGAGGCAGATGCGCCTGGCGCTGGAGCAAAGCCGCCAACCGCTCAGAGCCATACTCTTCGTTGAAATCATCCATCGACTCGGTCACGCCGTCTGTGTAGAACAAGAGGATATCCCCGGGAAGCAGGTTGATGCTTTCAGCGAGGAAGTGGAAACCCTCCACCAGGCCAATCGCCGCGCCGGTGGGGGACAGCCAGGTAAGCGGCTGGCCTGCCCCTGGACGGAAAACCAATGGAGGATTGTGCCCGGCGTTACAGTAGACCAGGGAACGGGTTTGCGGGTTATACGAGCCGAGGAAGAGGGTTACGAATGTGGTGAAGTGGATGTTGTGGATGAGAAGGTGATCTATCTGACGGATGACTTCATCGGGAGAAGTGTTGAGAGGGGTGAGGGTGCGGAGGAGGGTTTGCAAACTGGCCATGTGCAGACTGGCCGAGATGCCATGGCCGGCAACATCGGCGATTACCAGACCCTGGGCCTTATCCAGGAAGGGGAAGAAGTCGAAATAGTCGCCGCCGACGATTTGAGCAGGCCGGCTGAAGGCCGCCATCTCCAGGCCGGGCACGTCAGGCATAGCCAGGGGCATGAGCGATCGCTGCACGCTTTGGGTCAGCTCCAATTCGGATTCCAAATGGCGCGCTTCTGCACTGGAGAGGTGATCCAGGCAGACGCTGTAGGTGTAGTCCATCTCGAGCTGCGGGGAGTTTACGTAATCGTTGCATACCTCGCAAATGCCGAGGCTGCCATTTTCGGCTTTTTCGATGGTGACGCCAATCAGATCCAGGCGTTCCTCGAGATCCTGTTCGGAGGCTGGCCCGAGATATTCTTTCTTTCTCAAGGGCGAAGATGCCAGCAGCGACCCTGAAATCGTCTGGCGGGTTTCCACCAGGCCGTCCCTGATTTGATCTAAGATCTTGGGCTTGACATTCATTTCCATATTCGACTCCTCGAACTGTAAAAGCAGATATTTGATATTCCAGAAATTCAACTTCGAAACAATTATGTTGCAGTGATTGCCAAGGTAGGCAAAACTCGCTCCGATTATAGCATATTTGTTCTATTTTGCCAAGGTGCCAGCCAGAGAGAACTGGCTGAGCCAGAAAGAACTGGCTTTATAAGGAAACCCAGGAGATATAGGCCCCTTTTGATGTAAGATACTATATGTTATCTAATTTATCCTATAATGTCAACGGCGCTGGAAGAAGTCAGCAAGATTGCGGATAGATTCTTAGATTGGCGAGGGAGGTTTTACATTTCGATTAATAAATGGGAGATATATCGCAGATCCGAAAAGAAGCCTGTTGACTCTTCCTGAGGGTTCTTGTATGATAAGTTAGGCAGAAGGGTTGGCGGTTGAAACGTTCGATGCCAAATATGTGTTTATGAAGGATTATGTCCTGATCAGCCGCCATTTGGTGGGTGTAACGATTGGCGAGATGACAAAAACATACCCACAAAAAAAGCGAGGGAAGCGCTTAACCCGCGCCTATGTGGCCTATCTATTCTGCCAACAGCAAGGCTGGCCGATGGAGAAGGGGGATCGATGGGTGGTTTTTAAAGTCACAGATACCGCGAAACTACCGCAACTGTTCGAGCTGTTAGAATGGTTCGATAGGCGAGGAGAAACTATTCCACTCGTGGAGCTAACAGATGGTTGATTATTGTTGCCTGTATGGTTAAACTAAAAGGAAAATAGGCGGGGAGGGAAAAAATGAAAAAAAACATGGCAGGCTTTGCTGGCACCCTGGTTTTATTAACCATGATTACGCTGGCAAGCACACAATCGGCGCGGGCGGAGCCAGTCCGAGGTGCGGACCAATGCCAGGACTATTATCTCGCACAGGCCGGCGACACTTTCGCGAGCATCGCCCGGCAGTACAGGATCAACGTCAGCCAACTGTTAGATGCAAATTCTGGTTATTATTATCTCAAGCCACGGGTTGGAGACTTTTTATGCATCCCATATCCAAATTTTGGAGGGCACTCCGGGACCAAGGACCTGCATGCCAAAATCGTAGATTTCAATTTGAGGGTTTGGGGGTATAACTTCGATTCTAACGCGGACTATACAGTAAAAATCAGCTCGACAACTCTCGGCGCGAGCAAGCGATTGGGAATCACTGGCTCCGACCGGCAGGGGAATATCGCGGATACTTTCCTGATCCCGATGAATTTCGAGTATTCCCCCTCTTTCGAGGTATGTTTGAAAGAAATTCCCACTAACCATCTCACCTGCATCACGATCCGGAACCTGTACCAGGCAGGCAACCCGCCTTGTTATATCACGACAAATCCGGACGGGGGCCAGACTGCCACCTGTATAAGTGAACCAACGGATGGCATCGATAGCTCCCTGCCGTAGGTAAAAGGATTAAGGTTCTGTTGAAAACAGGTTAGGAAATCGATGGAAATGGATGTAAAATAAGTAAGATTGTGATCTGGAAGATAAGGAAAGTGGAAAGGAGATTGAGGATGGCGAACAAAGGCGAACTTTCTTTCTTGACAACGACGGCGATCCGAGTTGTAACGCTACTGGTTATCCTGAGCCTGTTCGCGCTGGTACTGCCAGCCGGAACTTTTGCCAGCACGAAACCGCTCGGTACATGCGCGAAGAATATCAACCCGGCTACAGACTATTGGAACCACGCGCTGCCTCCATGGCTGCTGGTACCGCCAACAGGGGCGCATCACAGAGGTCCTTGTTTCAATAAGCCCAATACCACCACGACAACTACGTCGCGCGGCGGAGCGGGGGCGACAGATTCCGTAGTCCCAGGGATCCGGCATAAACCGCCTCGCTAAGGCTGGTAGAGACATTCCTGGCAAAGATTTGCAGGGCAAATCTTTGCCATGCAAAACCAATCGATAATTGAGGAGAAAGCTGATGAGTTTCTTATCAAAAACCAGTATCCGGTTGTTCTGCGCAATCCTTATCCTCTCTATGTGCGCAGCGATGTTCCCCCAGATTGCCCTGGCAAGCGGAGGACTCAACGGGACGCCCAATCTGCATGCCAGCGTGACCGGCAACCCGGTGCGGATTGTTACGGTGTGGGGTTTTCACTTGTTTGCAAACTCGGATTATCGAGTGATGGTACGCCCGATGAACTCGTCCCAGGGATTACAACAGACCGGCGTAATCCATACCGATGCACTCGGCTCCTTTTCCGGAGTTTATTACATTCCAAAGCTGATGAATAAACCGAGCGTCCACGCGTACCAGATTTGCCTGGTGGATGTGATCCGCGCGTTCAGGGTGTGCGTGGCCGCGGGCGCCCATTAAGCCGTACATCTTACCATCTAAAAGCACCCGGAGCAGGGTCGAGGATATGCCTCGATGCTCCGGGTGCTTTTTCATCTTCCTATCTCATGAAATGAGGTCAGCTATCTAAAACCAGGGCCAGATCCTGGGGAACGAGGAACCGTTCGATATGTTCGGTATAGTCGGGAAGCTGGCGCTCGTAGGAGCCGGTCATCAAAGGAGAAGAGATGACATAGTCGGCGGTAGCGCGATCGCAGGCCACTGGAATGTTCCAGACCACGGAGATGCGCAAGAGAGCCTTGACGTCGGGGTCATGCGGCTGCGGGGAGAGAGGGTCCCAGAAGAAAATCAACAGGTCGATAGCGCCATCTGCAATGCGCGCTCCGATCTGCTGGTCGCCGCCTAGCGGACCACTTTGCAAACAGATGACAGGGGCATCCAGGTTCTGAGCCAGCATCTGGCCGGTAGTGCCGGTGGCGTACAGCTCGTGCTGTACTAAAAGGTCTCGATTGTAACAAGCCCATTCGAGGAGATCGCTCTTCTTGTTGTCGTGGGCTACCAGGGCGATACGTTTTCGAACCTGGATTTCTTGCGATCCAGGCTGTCCATCGGGTGCGGACAATCCTGGGAGTTCTTGAAGCTTGATTTGGTCAGTCATTGTTACCTCCATATTCTCCTCGTTGGGCATCCTTTCGATCAATTTAAATGCAAACCCACTACCAATCAAATGAGAAGCGTCCGTTGCCGGACCTAGTTTGTCTTTAAGCTAAATCTCAAAAGGGGAAGGTTGGGCGCAAAAATGGCCCGTGTGGGGAGGAGAGAGCAGGATTATACCACAAGAGGAAGGAGAATCAAGGAAAGGGATAGAAAGGCGAATTGAGAGATGGATCGGGCTGGCCCTGACTATGGCTATCTGCACCAGGGCGAGTCTGGTCTGTCGAGCTTTCCTGTCCGCTATTCTCCAAGTTTTGGCTTTCACCGCGGTCCGAATAGGGCTGATTTACGCTGTCGGATTGGTTCGATCCAAGCAAATCTGAAGGGTCACCGCTGGCGGGTTTCTGAGCGGTCTCGGTCTCGTCTGATGACGCGGTCAGGCCTTCGTCCTGAGCGGAGGTCGAACCGGTTGCCGGGTCGATGGCAGGGCCATTGTTTTTTGCAGTCTCTTTATCCTGAGGTCCGCTTTCATTTCGTGTGTTGACGGCAGGACCAGGGATGATTCTTCCTGACCCCTCATTGTCACCCTCTTGGGGTTCTGCCGGACTACCATCCGAGCTGCCTTGCGGAGTTAACGTAGCTGATGGGGTAGGAGCCGAGGTTGGATTCTGGCTGGCTGGCTGGTCTTTCAATGTATTTTCGGTGTCGTCCAGGGTGTTCTTCAGCCCGGGGCGAAGGGTTTCAGGAGCGCTCGTAGCTAACTGGTTCAAAATCTTGTTGTAAGAAGCCAGAGTGATGGAAATCTTTTGGTCCAACAGAGCCGCACGGGCCGGGTTAGTTTTGGACAGCGCCTGGGTAGACTGGACAGCCTTTCCGATATAAGCCAGGAACTCCGTACTCAGCTCCGGGACCTGACTGTAACGACCGACGGTAATGAGGCCGTTGATCTCATCCAGGCGGTGGCCGGCAAATTCAAGATACAAAGCGGCTTGCACGCCCCGATCCGGTTTGATGGACAGCTCGGCCTGCTCCAACCCGGTCTTAACAGGATAGAGCCGGTCGCCGGGTAGAGAGGAACGCGAAGCAGCGGCCATACGCGTACCGCCGATCACAAAAATCAGGACAAAAACCGAGCAGGCCAGGGTGAGGCGCAATGGAAAACTCAGGCTTAAGCTGTGGAAGAAAGCTGACAGCGGGCGGCGAGAGACCTGCGGAGCGGGCGAAGGTTCCGGGAATCTCTGGTCGACTTCCGTCAAAAAGCGTGCTTTCGTGCGGGCGGCGGCCTGAGGGTCACGCGCCGGGGTAGGGCGCAACAGGTCGAACATCTCTTCCAGGCGGGGGTCAATTGGTTCTTCGTGATTCTGCGTCATATCCACACTTAACCATCTTCTTTATCAAGGAGTAAACGCCGCAGTGCGGCGAGAGCACGATGTTGTAAGGCACGGGTCGCTTCGGAAGTTTTGCCCAGGGCAGCAGCAACGGCTTCATGCGACCATTCTTCCAGGAAACGCAACTCGATCACCTGCCTCTGATCGGGAGGCAACCGGAGCAGAGCACCGAGCATGCGCTCGCGTTCCAGCTTTTCGGTCAAGAGGTGGGAAGGATTATCCTCCGGACCGGCCTGGATGTCATCTTCCAGCAAGAGATTCGGTAATGGCTGGCGGCGGTAATGATCGGTGACCCAGTTGTGAGCTACACGAAACAGGTAAGGCCGCACATCTACCACCAACTGCCGATTCTCTTGCACGACACGCAGGAAGCGGCTAAATGTTTCTGAGACACAGTCTTCTGCCATGTCGCTATCGCCGAGCAGGCGAACCGCATAGCGAAACAGCTCCGCACTGTGCTGCTCATAAATGTCTACCAGGGCCTGCTTATCGAATGCTGAAGCAGACTTCAATGCGAGACGTTCCATGGCCATGTTTTTTTCGTTTTTTCATTAAGTAAGACGCAGAGTTTGAAAGAATGTGACGGGTATAGTTAAGATTTGGTTAAGTAAAAGACTAACGTTCTGGGAAATAGAAGCCGTTATTCTAACACAGAAATTGGGTCTTTTGACATAGGCAATAAGGCCCATTCTGGCCAGCAGACTGGCTAAGAGATTGGGAGGAAATCCCCGGTGGAGTGGAAATAGAGGGGGAGGGTCTAGGAACCAGCGGCTTTTTTCAGGCGAAGCCTCAGAGCATTCAATCGCATGCAGATTCCGGCGGCGCGCAGCCACGATGCCTTGACTCCATTCCGCCGGGCGCAAGCGAGCATGTCAGTCCATTCCTTGTAGATATAATCGGCTTTGAACCTTACGCGGAGGATCTCCGCATCGGTGACGTCGCGATCGAAGCAGGGAGGCAATGGAAAACCCCACAGGCGGAAACAGAGAATGGTGCGGATGCACTTTTCGCATTTGCCGCAGTTGCGGTCCTTCCTTTCACCTACCAGGCAGACTCGCAGATGCTGGCGAAGCTCGGGCCATTCATTAAGAATGCGGACTTTATCGAATCGAGACCAGCCTGCGCCGTCATGCTGTATTTCGAATGCAGTGCTAGAGCACAGCCAATCGGTTACCGGGTTGCTGCCATGAGGCAAATACAGGCGATTATAAGGATAGGTGCTGGGGATCAGTCCGGTGTTAAAACCACCCTGGAACAGGCTGAGAGCCGAGGCGATCGAAATCCCATGAGAATCGTGCCAGCCGCCGGCCAACTTTTTTTGGTTGGTGGCTATAGGGATCAACGTTACGCCGAGGCTGTCGAGCATGGGCTTGACGTTCAGACAGACGCGCTCGAAATCATCCTGCTTGCGCAGGGTAATGTCGAAGCCATGGACAAACAAGGCTGCTTGCAAATTGAGGGTCTGCCGGCTGGCGGGCAGGGATCGATGGCGAAAAATCGTAAAGTTGGAATCCACTCCGCCGGAATAAGCGGTGATGGCCCGCGACTCACCTACCTTCGGAGATTCCATCTCGGTATCGGCCAGGATTTCAATTTTCGTATAGATATCGGGACGCCATAAAGCCCAGGCAGATTGGAACTCGTCCAAATGGCGCAGCAGGGAGGGAGAGACCTGCCCATGGACAACCAGATCGGCTGGGGCTTGCATTGCCGGGCAGAGCAAAGCCAGGACAAAGGGGTCGGAGCTCGTGGTTATGTCAGAAATATGCTCGGAAGGCAGGCGGTACCAGAGGGACTGCCGGTCAGTTGGGGTTGCCGCGGGCATTTCGACAAAAGCCCCCAGGGTAAGCTCGCCGCCTTTTTCCGTTGCTTCGATGGGGTAGACATGGATTTGAGGCATGGGAATATTATAATCTTTGTAGTATTTTTGAGCGCATATGCGCTCAAAAATACTACATTGAAAGACCAGCTATTCAGGGAGGGCAGACAGCCGTCTGGTTGTTTAGCGCAGATCCACCCTTTGCATGCCGGCCGCGAGGAGCTGGATAGTTTCCAGGTTGCCGGCTGTCGCGAATGGGTCGAGGAGCGGGCTGC
>Ga0209048_10005916_pt1 | contig 11518 bp, 9 predicted proteins | sample FrelakmetCRP12CR_FD_187146 | JGI IMG/M metagenome (GOLD analysis project Ga0209048, IMG submission 187146) | Freshwater lake sediment microbial communities from the University of Notre Dame, USA, for methane emissions studies - CRP12 CR (SPAdes)... | ecosystem: Environmental > Aquatic >... | reverse complement strand
TGAGCCCAACGAGCTACCAGGCTGCTCCACCCCGCGGCAGAGGGCGCACCTTATCGGAGACGGCTGGCCTCGTCAAGTCGCGCCAGGGACGCTATTTGGTCGACGGCGCGAGCGCGTTCTCCTTCGTGATCATGAGGGTCGGCAGCACGATCTTGTGAGGAACCTTCTCCCCCGCGAAGATCCGGGCCGCGGCGTCCACGGCCTCGCGGCCTCCGGTCGGATAGACGAAGGTGGCGGCGAGCTTGCCGTCGGCGACCATCTGGCGGCCGCCGTCGAGCCCGGGCAAGGCGTCGATGCCGATGAATTTCATCTCGCCGTCCCGGCCCTTGGCCTTGGCGGCGAGGTAGGCGCCCATCGCCATCGGGTCGTTGTGGGCGTAGACGAGGTCGATGTGCTCGTGGGCGGCCAGCGCCGACTCCATCTGTGCCATCGCTTCTTCGCGCAGCCAGTTGGCCACGGGGTCGTGGACGATCTGGATGCCGGAGAACGGCTGGATCGCCTCCCGGAAGCCCTCGCTGCGGTCGCGCGCCGGCGGAGATCCCGGCAAGCCCTTGATCTCCACGATCTGCCCCTTGCCGTTCAGGAGCTCGGCGATGTACTTGCCCGCCGCCCTGCCGATCTCGCGGTTGTCGGCGCCGATGAAGAGCGTGTACGTGTCGCCCTCGATGGCGCGGTCGAGCACGATCACCGGGATCCCCTGCTCGAAGGCCTTGCGCACGATCGGGGTCAGCGGTTTCGCCTCGTTCGGCGAGATCAACAGCAGGTCGATCTTCTGGCGCAGGAAGTTCTCCACGTCGGCGACCTGCTTGGCGTTGTCCTGCTGGGCGTCGGCGTACGCGATCTCGATGTCCGGAAAGTCTTTCGCCCGGGCCGCGACCTCCGCGTTCATCGCCACGCGCCACGGCTCGCCGAGGTTGCACTGCGAGAAGCCGATCAGGTGCTTGCCGGATTTCGCTTTGCCGCAGCCTGTGGCGGAGATCGCGACGGCCGCAAGGAGCACGGCCAAGACGAGCCGCCGCATCGCATCAACGTCTGCGCCGCTGGAGCCAGACCGCGCCGAGAATGATGACGCCCTTGAGAATGAGTTGGAGGTTCGCGTCCACATTGTTCAACCCCATGATGTTGTTGATGACTCCGATGATCAGCACGCCGACGAGCGTGCCGCCGACCGTTCCGGTTCCGCCCGAGAGGCTCGTTCCGCCGATGACGACCGCGGCAATGGCGTCGAGCTCGTACGCCACGCCGTCGTTGGGGTTGCCCTGCTCGAGCTGCGCGCAATGGACGATTCCCGCGAGCGCCGCGAGGACCGCGGCGATGACGTAGACCGACGCCTTGTGCCAGCGGACGCGGACACCAGCCAGACGCGCGGCCGTCTCGTTGTCGCCGATGGCGTAGAGGTACCGACCGGCGCGCGTGCGCGAGAGGTAGATGTGCATCGCCGCCACCGACGCCACGAAGAGGACCGCTGGCACCGGCACGAACGGAACGACGACGCCGGCGATCGCGCGCATCGTCTCGGGCGCCCCGCCCGGACCGAACCCGAGGGGAATCGCGGTGCCGCCGCTGACGTAGCGCGCCACGCCCCGGGCGGCGCTCATGGTGGCCAGTGTCGCGATGAAGGGCTGCAGGCGCCAGCGCGCCACGACGAACCCGTTGACCGCGCCCCAGAGCCCGCCGACGGCGAGGACCGCGAGGGCAGCGGCGGCGAGCGACAGACCGCCCTTCATGAGGAACCACGCCGTTAGCGTCGCCGCCAGCGCCAGCACCGAGCCCACCGAGAGGTCGATGCCGCCCGACACGATGACGGCGGTCATCCCGACGGCGAGAATTCCCTTCTCCGCGACCTGGCGGAGGATGTCCGTCAGGTTGCCGATGCCGAGAAAGACCGGGCGGCCGCCGCGCACCGGCGAGAACAGGACCGACAGGACCACCACCGCCGCGAGGCCGAAGAGGCCCGTGAGGTGCGAAAGCCGGTGGCGCCGCGGCGGAGCAGCGGGCGGCGGGGATCCTCCCCTCACCCCGACCCTCTCCCCCCGCTGGGGAGCGACGGAGTTTTCAGGGCCGGTGCCCGCGGCCGCCGCGAGCACGCGCTCTTCGGTCGCCTCCTCGCGTGAGAGCTCGGCCGTCACCCTCCCTTCGCGGAAGACGACGACGCGGTGGCACTGCGTCAGGATCTCCGACAGCTCGGAAGAGCAGAGCAGGATCCCGAAGCCCTCGGCAGCCAGCCGGCGCAGGAGCGTGTAGATCTCGGCCCGCGCCGCGAGATCGATGCCTCGCGTCGGCTCGTCGAGCAGGAGCACCGACGGCGACGCGAAGAGGCACCGCGCGAGAACCGCCTTCTGCTGGTTCCCGCCGGAGAGCGTCGCGATCGGCGCCGCGGGCGAAGCGGCGCGCACGCCCGTCGCGCGCATCCCGAGCTCCGCGGCCTCCCTCTCGCCGGAGCCATCGATCCAACCGAACCGGCTGACCTTCTCGAGCGCGCCGACCGTGACGTTGCGGCCAACGGTCATGTCGGGAAAGATCGCCTGCGACTTGCGTTCCTCGGGCAGGAGTACGAGGCCCGCTTCCCGTGCCGCCGCCGGATCGGTCGGACGATAGTCATGGCCGCCGACGCGAACACGGCCCGAGACTTCCGCCTCGAGCGCGCCCGTCAGCGCCAGGAGAAAGTCGGTACGGCCAGCGCCGATCAGGCCCGCCAGGCCGACGATCTCGCCGCGCCGCACCGAGAGCGACACGTCGCGCACGCGGAACCCGCCGGGACGGTCCGGGTCGGCGACCGAGAGGCTCTCGACCCGCAGAACCTCGGCAGAGCCGGGCGGCAGCGGCTCGAGCTCCACGCGCGGAATCTCACGCCCGACCATGAGGCGCACCATCTCCGCCTCGTCGAGGCCCGCCGCGTCGCGGGTCGTGATCCGCCGTCCGTCGCGCAGCACGGTCACCCGATCGGCCAGCCGCCGGACCTCGTCGAGCTTGTGGGAGATGTAAACGATCGCCACGCCCCGCTCGGCAAGACGGCGGACCAGTTTTTCCAGCCGCGCGGCGTCCTCGGCGCCGAGCGAGGCCGTTGGCTCGTCCATGACGATCAGGCGCGCCTGGAGAGACAGCGCTCGGGCGATCGCAACGAGTTGTCTCTGCCCCGCCTCGAGATGCTCGACCGCGTCGCCCGGGCGCACGTGCGTGTCGCCGAGGGCCGCGAGCTCGTCCGACGTGCGCGCGTCGAGGGCCCGCCGGTCGACCAGTCCGAAGGGAGTGCGCGGCTCGCGCCCGAGGAAAACGTTCTCCGCCGCCGACAGCGGCGCGACGAGCTGCAGCTCCTGCGGGATGACGGCGATTCCGCCCGCGATCGCCTCGCGCGGATCGGCGAGGCGCCGGGCCTCGCCGTCTATCCGCACCTCGCCGCCGTAGTCCGCGATCTCCCCCGCGAGGATGCGTACGAGCGTGGACTTCCCGGCCCCGTTCTCGCCGATGAGCGCGTGGACCTCGCCCGGCAGAACGTCGAAGTCCACGCCGTCGAGCGCACGGACGCCCGGGAACGCCATGGAGATCCCGCGGGCCTCGACGAGGGGGGTCATGGGGGCGTCTCCCCCCTCACCCCAGCTCACCCTCTCCCCCGCCGCAATCTCGCCATGACGCCGGAGCCGCCGCGGCCGAAGTGGTCATGGAGCTCGAGCCAGTCGCGGTAGAGCGCATCGTAGGCCGCCGCGGCCGCCGGGTCGGGCTCGACCCGCTTTTCCTTCAAATGCGCCATCGCGCGGGCCGCGTCCACGAACGACGCGTGGCCGCCGCGCGCGACTCCCGCGGCGACGGCGCCGAGCATGGCGGCGCCGAGCGCCGACGCGTTGGCGGTGGCCGCGAGGGCGATCGGCCGGCGCGCGATGTCGGCGTAGACCTGGACGAGCAGCGGGCTTCGCTCGGCGAGGCCACCGACGGCGATGAGCTCGCGGACCGGGATCCTCTCGGCCTCGAAGGCGTCGAGGATGCGCCGCGTGGAGAAGCCCGTCGCCTCGATGAGCGCGCGGTACATCTCGGCCGCCGTCGTCGCGAGCGTCATCCCCACGACGAGGCCCGACAGGCTCGCGTCCACGAGGACCGACCGGTTGCCGTTCCACCAGTCGAGGGCGAGCAGCCCGCGCGCGCCCGGCGGACAGGCGGCCGCATCGCGCTCGAGCGCGGCGAAGTCGCCGCCGCCGGCGAGCTTCGCGAACCAGCCGAAGAGATCGCCGACGGCGGGTTGGCCCGCCTCGTAGCCGGAGAAACCCTCGATGATCCCGTCCCGAACGACGCCGCCGATTCCCTCGACGGCCGCGTGACGTTGGTCGAGCAGCATGTGACAGGTGGACGTCCCGATCACCATCACCATCCGGCCGGCTTCGACGACGGTCGCCGCGGGGACCGCGCTGTGCGCGTCGATGATCGCAGCGGCGACCGCCGTGCCCGGCGTCAGCCCGAGGCGCTCGGCCATCGCGGGCGTGAGCCCGCCGACCGCGCGCCCCGGCGGCACGATCTCGCCGCCGAGCTTGTCTGGCATGTCCCGAAAGCGCGGATCGAGCGCCTCGAAGAACTCGGGCGACGGAAAGCCCCGCTCGCGGCTCCAGAACCCTTTGTAGCCCGCGCCGCACGCATTGCGCACCCGCGCGCCCGAGAGCTCCCCGACGATCCAATCGCCGCCCTCGACGATGGAGGACGCCGCCGCGTAGACCGCGGGATCTTCCTCGAGGATCTGCAGCGCCTTGGCGACGAGCCACTCCGAGGACGTCTTCCCGCCGTAGTCGGCGAGAAACGCCTCGCGCCGCGCGGACGCCATCGCATTGATGCGGTCGGCCTGAGGCTGCGCCGCGTGATGTTTCCACAGCTTCACCCACGCGTGGGGCCGCGCCGCCCACCGGGGCAGGAGGCAGAGAGGCCGCCCCGCAGCGTCGACCGGCAGCACCGTGCAGGACGTGAAGTCCACGCCGATCCCGACGACGGAATCCCGCGCGACGCCCGCCGCCGCGAGGGCTTCGGGCACGGCCTTTGCGATCGCTTCCACCCAGTCGCCCGGATGCTGGAGCGCCCAGTCCCCGGGCAGCCGCTCGGACGAGCCGGGCAGCGCCGCCTCGATGACCCCATGGCGGTAGTCGGCGACCGCCGATCCGAGCTCGCGCCCGGTGCCCGTCTCGACGACGAGGGCGCGGACCGAGGCGGTCCCGAAATCGAGACCGAGCGCGCAGGGCTCGGTCACGCCCGGTACTTCGCCGCCTGGTGGCGATCGAGCGTCTGCTCGGGATCGCCGCAGAGATTGACCTCGAGGCCGAGCGCGCGCGCCATCGCGGCCTTGCGCACGAGGGCGCGGTTGGCCGTCGCGGCATCCGGCGCATAGGCGACCTGGATATGGTTGGCCATGTGCTTGGCCATCATCTGGTCGCGCGTGATGCCGTAGAGCACCGCGTGCATGATCGGCCACTGCGGCGTCGTCGCCTGCCAGCGCCGCTCGGTCTCGGCGTCGGAAAGCTTCACGACGCCTCCGCGGCCGATGTCCATGTGGAGGCCGCGGTCCTTGACGTAGACGCGCGAGAAGACGATCTCTCCCGGCTTCGAGACGCCCTTCAACGTCGAGCCGCCCTTCGGGAAGTACATCGGCGGCTGCCGCTCGCCGCGCGCGCCGCCGTACCCCCCGATGAAGTGCGACGCGGGCGCGGCGCCCGAGATTTCAAAAACCCAGACGAAACCGTGCACGCCGCTCTCGTCGACGGAAGCGCCCCACCGCACGTCGTGGAGCGTCGTCGACGGGTCGATGCCGAGATCGGTCCAGACCCGGTTCGTGAGCAGCGCGTCCACGCCCGCGCACTCGTCCACCTCGTTGAAGTGGGGCACCGCGAGTCCGTCGAAGAGCGGCCGGCCGTCGGCGCCCGAGACCGGCGGGCGGTCCGGGTTGTTCAGGAGCCCCTCGGCGAGGTCCGAGGCCACGCAGGTGTCCTTCAACCCCTGCTGGTACTGGATGCCGACCGCGGCGCAGCCGAAGTCGGAGGCCATCCTCACGGCCGCGTCGTACATCTTGAGGCCTTCGAGCACCTGCCCCTCGGTCAGCTCCGTGGCCTCGTCGCGCCCGAGCGCGAACGTCATGCCGCGGCCGCGCAGCCACTCGTCATGTCGCCGAGCGGTCTCGTCGGAGACCTCCCGCATCGCCGCGTACAGCATCGACTGCGAGAGCCGCTCCTTGAAGAGACCCATCGCGTGCATGAGCTCGTCGGGGACGATCGCGTTGTACATCCCCATGCAGCCCTCGTCGAAGACGCCGAGGATCGCCTGGTCCTGCCGGAGCTCCCGCCCGAGCGCCTCGCCCCGGAGGCGGTCCTGCTCGGACGACGGGCCGAACGTCCGGTCCTCGATCGCCTGGGCGTGGCTCGTGTCGTGGGCGATGCGGCCCTCGGCAAGCCACTGGCGCAACCCGCCGCGCGCGAAGCCGTCCTCGAAGTCCTCGCTCCAGATCGAGCTGTACGGGATCCCCGCCTTCGTCAGCGAGGCGTTGACGTTGAGCATGCCCACCAGGCCCGGCCACTCGCCGCTCCAGTTGGCGAGCGTCAGAATCGGCCCGCGGTGCTTCGTCAGCCCGGCGAGGATGTGGCTCGTGTACTCCCAGACCGCCTCGGCCACGACGAGCGGCGCATCCGGATCGATCTTCCGGAAGATCTGCATGCCGCGCGCCTGGCCGTCGATGAAGCCGTGCTTCTTGTCCGGGTCGTACGCGTGGCCGCGGACGACGCGGCCCCCGAGCTCGCCGAAGGCCTTCTCCACCGCCTTCTCCAGCGTCTGTTGCGCCGGCCAGCACCGCTGGTTCGCCGCGATCCGCGAATCGCCGCTGGCGACCAGGACGACGTCCCGCCCTCCCGCCTTCTGCGTGCTCATGACTCTCCTCTCGCGAACTCTTTCGGTCGCCTGGGACTAGCGCGGGCGCGGCGTCGGGGCCGGCGCGGCGCCCGGGATCGGCGTTCCGCTCGGCTTCGTGAGGGCGCCGGGCGGGTAGAGGAGTACGACGTCGTCCGACTGAACCAGATGCAGCTCCTCGCGAGCCACCTTTTCGGCGGGGAACTCGTGGCGGTTGGCGGCTTCGATCGCGGCCTTCAGCTCCGCGTTCTCCTGGCGCCGCTCGGCGATCTGGCGGTCGAGGGTCGTGACCTCGGAGCGGGCGCGGCGCAGTTCGAGCACGCGCCGGTCCGAGAGCAGGAGGATGCCCATCAGCACCGAGGACACCGCGAGAGAGATGAGAAAGGCCGTCATCGGCCGGGGACCCCGCGGGGCGTCGCTGTCCTCTTTCATCGCAGGAAGGCGGCGCGCCCGGCAAAGGCGCCGGCCGACTCGAGCTCCTCCTCGATCGCGAGCAGGCGGTTGTACTTGGCCAGGCGCTCGCCGCGGCAGGCCGAGCCCGTCTTGATGAGCCCGGCGTTGACGGCGACGGCGAGGTCGGCAATGGTGTCGTCGGGAGTTTCGCCCGAGCGGTGCGACACGATCGTCCGGTACCCCGCCGTCTGCGCCATGCGCACGGCGTCGAGCGTCTCGGTCAGCGTGCCGATCTGGTTCAGCTTCACGAGCAGCGCGTTGCCCACGCCGTCGCGGATGCCGCGCGCGAGGATTTCGGGGTTCGTCACGAAGACGTCGTCGCCGACGAGCAGGATCTTCTTCCCGAGCTCGCGCGTCAGCGCCTTCCAACCTTCCCAATCTCCCTCGGCCAGGCCGTCCTCGATCGAGAGGATCGGGTACGCCGCCGCCAGATCCGCCCAGTAGCGGATCATGCCGTCGGTCGAAAGCGACTTCTTCTCGCCCTTCAGGTGGTACTTCCCGCCCTCGTAGAACTCCGAGGCGGCCGGGTCGAGCGCGATGACGAGGTCCCGGCCGGCCCTGTGCCCGGCGGCCTCGATCGCGGACAGCAGCAGCTCGATCGCCTCCTTCGACGTCGCGATGTCCGGCGCGAACCCGCCCTCGTCGCCCACTCCGGTCGAGAGCCCCTTCTTCTTGAGAATCCCCTTGAGCGCGTGGAAGACCTCGGCGCCCGCGCGCAGGGCCTCGGCAAACGACGGGAACCCGACCGGGCAGACCATGAACTCCTGGGGGTCGAGGCGGTTGTCGGCGTGCGCCCCGCCGTTGATCACGTTCATGAGAGGCACCGGCAGCGTGGCGGCCCCCGCGCCGCCGACGTAGCGGTAGAGCGGCAGGCCCACAGCCTCCGCGGCCGCCCGCGCGACGGCGAGCGAGACGCCGAGCATCGCGTTGGCGCCCAGGCGCCCCTTGTTCGGCGTGCCGTCGAGCTCGATCAGGATCCGGTCGATCAGGGCCTGGTCGCGCGCGTCGGCCCCGGAGAGCTCCTCGGCAATTTCGCCGTTGACGTGCGACACCGCCTTCAACACGCCCTTGCCGCCGTAGCGCTTCTTGTCGCCGTCGCGCAGCTCGAGGGCCTCGCGGGAGCCCGTCGAGGCGCCCGACGGCACGCCGGCGCGCCCGGAGGCCCCTCCGGAAAGCAGCACCTCGACTTCCAGGGTCGGATTTCCGCGCGAATCGAGAATCTCGCGACCGTGGATGCCCTCGATCGAAAAGCTCATGGAGTCCTCGAGCCCAGAATCCCCGATGCGACCCTGAAAATCAACCGGATTCCGCCCCCTGCGGTAGAGTCCCGCCGTGAAATCGGCGGCGCCGGCGGCCGGCCTCCTCCTGCTCCTCGCGGCGCGGTGCTCGACGGTGGACACGCCGCCCGAGACCGCGCGATTCATCGTCCGCGCGCCCGACCTCGCGCACCCGATCTCCGAGCCCTACCCCGCCTTCGCCGAGCCCGAGGACCCGGTCAAGAAGGGAGTCTTCCGGCAGATCAACGCCGACCGCTCGGCCGCGGGTCTGCCGCCCGTGGCCTGGGACGAGGCCGCGTCCCGTGTCGCCGATGCCTTCGCCGCCGAGCAGATCCGCGAAGGGACGCGCGGCCACGTCCTGCTCGACGGTCTTCCGCCGTACGCGCGCACGGGGCTGGCCGGGATCTTCGGCTTCGGAAGAGAAAACGTGGTCTCCTGGTCGACGACGGCACCGACTTTCCACGAGCCCGCCCTCGGCCTTGCCCTCGAGGGCGAAGCGTCCATGCTGGCGGAGCGGCCGCCCGAGGACGGCCACCGCCGCACCATCCTCGATCCCGACGCCACCCACGTGGGCGTGGGATGGGCCCAGGGCGGAGGGCAGTTCCGCATGGCCGAGGAATTCATGACCCGGCGTCTGGCCGAGCTCACGCTCGAACGCGTGGCGCAGGATCCCGCAACGATACTGGTCAGGGGCAGGACAACGGCCGGCCAGAGTCTGCGCTTCGTGACGCTCGCCAACGAGCCCGCGCCGCGCCGCCTGACGAAGGCCGAGGCCAACGCGAGGACCCGGTACACGTACCCGGAACCGCGCCTGGCCTTCGTGCCCGAGGGCATCAAGTCCATGCAGGTCGTCGGCGCGGCGACGCAGGACAGGCTGCGCGTGGGCCAGGGCGGCGACTTCTCGTTTCGCTTCACGCCGGGGCTGCCGGGGCTCTGGACGATCGTCTTCCACACGACCGACGGAAAGGAAAGGGCTAAGCCCGGCGGCTTCGCCGTGCTCCAGGTCGAGAAGGCGCCGGCGCGGTGATCACGATCCTCGCAGTCGCCGGCGCGGCCGGGGATCTCGCGCCGGCTTTCACGCGCCACCCGTCGGTCGAGGTGCTGGCCGCTTCCGACATCGAGGACGCCCTCGAGAAGCTCGCCCGCAACCGCCGCATCGATGCCGTGCTTCTTCTCGGCGGCCCCGCGGCCCCGGACGCGGCGCGGATGATCCGCGAGGAGGACCCCGGCGCGCCGCCGCTCTACGCGCCGGCCAGCGCCGGAGCGATCCCGGGCGTCATCGGTCTGGCCGATGCCGCTCCCGAGGTCATGGCCGAAGCCCTCGCCCGCCTGCTGCAGCCCGAAGGCTGACGGGCGCGCAAACCCCGCGTACAAAAAAGAAAAGGGCGGCCGAAAAGGCCGCCCCGGATGCGCGCGCGGGCCCTCGACGGGCCGCGCTCCTCCTCCTCACGCCCCCAGCGAAGTCTTCTTCGCGAGAACGTATCCCACCGCGGCAAGCAGAAGAACGAGGGCTGCCAGGCCCTTCGGCGACAGCGCCGGAACGACCGCGCCGACGGCCGGGATCAACTGGCCCGTGAACGACGCGGCGGTGTTGATGACGACCGGGGTGGTTCCGACGGCACGGCCCGTCCACTCGAGAGCGGCGCCGTTGTCGATGCAGCTCGGGTCGGAGGTATCCGAAAGGTTGCCGGCGGCAATTTCGCTCCAGACCTGGGAGTAGCCATTGGCGGTGTAACGGTCGGCCGGCGTCGTGCCGAGCCACGAAATCGTGTACTGCAGCTCCAGGCAGTTGGTGTCGGCACCGTGACCGCCCGCGGCCGTCGCGCCGGCGAACGAGAACCCGCGATCGTTTCCGGCCAGATACAGGTCGGCGCCGATGAACGCGTCGAGCGTCACGACGGGGTTGCCGTCGCCGACGAAGGAGAGCGCGATCTTCGCGGCGGAGTCGCCGTTGACGTAGGTGATCGTTTCGGTCAGCTGCACCGAGGTCGTGGGGATGTTGACCACGACGACCACCTTGAAAGGATCGATGGAAGAGCCGCTGCCCGTGACCGGGCTCAACGAAACCGGCGCCAGACTCCCTCCTCCGACTCCCGTGGAAGCGGGACCGTAGACCAGCCCGCCGGCAGGGTGGACGAAGACGCCGGATTCGGCGGTCTGACCGGGCGCGGTGTCGCCCGGGAAGAACTGCCCCGAGCCGGGTGGATTCGAGACCACGTTGGAGTTATAGACCTGCATGGCCGTGTCGTCGCCGATGACGACCGTCAGCGGGTTTCCCGAGATCGTGACCGTCGCCTGCGGGGCCAACCGGGAAGGACGATTTTTTTCCGCCAGCAGCGGTCCGGCAACCAGAACGAGACACGCGACCAAGAGTGAGAAACGTTTCATGGCCCCGCCTTTCAAGAAAATTTTGGAGAACGCTACCGGCACCGGAGCGGCCTGTCAAGTCGGACAGGTAGAAAATCCTTCTCTGGACGCACGAACAGGGTCGGTGGCGGGTCCGCCGCCGGGCCGCCGGGGGCCGGCCTAGCGCCCGGGCGGGTCACCCGGGCCGTGGTAACTTCGGCGTTTTGGGGGTTTTGGCATGGGCGGTTGCGGCAGCGGAGGCGGGTGCGGGATCGGGAACGCGTACAACCCCGGTCAGTACGTCGGCATCCGCATGAACGAGCACGAGGACGGCCGCAGCGTCCTCTGCGACACCATGGGAATCGAGGTCTCCCGCAAGCTGCGGGTCATCGTCGAGGGCGATTCCGGGCTGGAATATGCCGAGATCACGAACCTGAGACCCATGATCATGAAGCAATGCCAGCTGCGCGATTCGCGCCGGTTGGTGCGGGTCGCAAGCGACACGGACCTCGCCTCGTACAAGGCGAAGGTCGGCCGCGAGACCCTGTTTCTGGCCGACGCCCGCACGATCGCAGCCG
>Ga0209048_10005915_pt1 | contig 11519 bp, 9 predicted proteins | sample FrelakmetCRP12CR_FD_187146 | JGI IMG/M metagenome (GOLD analysis project Ga0209048, IMG submission 187146) | Freshwater lake sediment microbial communities from the University of Notre Dame, USA, for methane emissions studies - CRP12 CR (SPAdes)... | ecosystem: Environmental > Aquatic >... | reverse complement strand
CTGCAGGGAAACGGGGGCCGGCCCGATATAGCCGCTGAGGTCCAGAAGCCGATCGACCCGTTGCCAGCCTCGCTCGAGCATGGTATAACGGTGGTTCTGAAAACCAACCAGGCCGCGGATTTCGATCAGTTTTTCCTGGTAGAGGTGCTGGAGCAGCGTCTCGGTCATCGGCACCGACAGGCACAGTCTTTCGGCCGCCCGAGCCGTGGTGCAGTTGGCATCCGCATAGACAGTCTTCAAGGCCAGGTCGGCCAAGAAGCCAAAGTCCAGTTGGGTGTCTTCCAATGTTCTTGGGAAGGTGGGGGAAAAAATATCTTTTGGAAACTGATAGCTGAAATCGTGCATGGAAAAACCTCTCTAAACGTAGCCTTCACAACCCTGAACACCTTGAGCCTTCTAATTATTATCGTCAACCTTCTAATATTCTTTAGTTGAGCCTCCAACACTGCCGAGGTCTGGCAACAATACGTGACGTCGGCCTTAGCCGTGGACACCGGATCTGTTCGCAGCCAAAAATAATTCGTCAATAAATCGACATCCATAAGTTAAAATTTGACTAAATTATCAGTCTATAATTTTTCTGATACACAAATTATTATTATAATTGGCTTCAGAAACAGCCACGCAAGTATGTTTTCTTGGAGATGAGACAACTATTTTTGACTAATTTTGGTATATCGGTTTAAAACGAAGTATTTTTAAGAACTTATGTATAAGTTATTTTTTTAGGTCCATATACCAATTTATCAAATTTCTATAAGATTCATTTGGCATATATTATGCAGTAAACAGGGAATAAATAATTTATTTAGGAGGAAATACAATGGTCACTTATGATTCTTTATTGTTGTTATTTATTGCTGTTGAATTGGCATTTATTTATTTTAAATTACCGGGATCGTTAGGGGGAAAATAAATTTTTCGATTTACAAGAAAGTATTACGAACCCCCAAATGAAAAAATGGGGCTTTTGATTTGGACATAAGAAAGTAATTTTTCACATAGCGGGATAATACTGCTGTTCAGCGGGTCCATAGGATGGACCCGCTACCCCCCCGATCACGGCGTAGCGGTGCTTCTGGAAACCGGCCAGGGCGCGCTTTCAATCAGTTTTTCCTGGTAGAGGTGCCGGAGCAGCGGCTCGGTTATCGGTACCAACAGGCACAGCCTTTCATCGGCCCAGGCTGTGGCGCAGTTGGCTTCCACAAAAACGGTTCTCAAGACCAGGTCGGCCACGAAGCCGAAGTCTATTTGGGTGTCTTCCAATGGTCTCGGGAAGGTCGGGAAAAATCACCTTTTGGAATCTGATTGCTGAATAGGTCGTCATGCGAGATCTTAGCATAATTATGCCCTGTTTAAATGAGGCGGAGACCCTTGCTAATTGTATTTTGAAAGCCAAGAAAAGTATTGAAACTCTCAAACTTGAGGGGGAAATTATCGTGGCCGACAACGGCAGTACGGATGGTTGTATAGGAATAGCCGAGAATCTGGGCGCCCGGGTGGTGCACGTTAAAGAAAAAGGTTATGGCAATGCTCTTCGGGGAGGGATAGACGCGGCCACAGGAAAATGGATTGTTATGGCTGACGCCGATGACAGTTACGATTTCAGTGATATTTCTCCATTCGTGGAGAAATTGCAGGATGGCTACGATCTGGTGATGGGTTGCCGTCTTCCGAAGGGGGGCGGGAAGCTCATGAAGGGGGCCATGCCATGGAAACACCGGTGGATTGGTAATCCGACACTCTCAGGGATTGGGAGGTTCCTTTTTAAATCCCCAGTTACTGACTTCCACTGCGGGATGCGAGCGTTTACTCGGGAAGCCTTCCAAGAGATGGACCTTAGGACTACAGGTATGGAATTTGCCTCGGATATGGTCATTAAGGCCAGTCTGAAGAAAATGAGGATTGCTGAAGTTCCTATCACTCTCCATAAAGATGGGCGCTCCCGGCCTCCACATTTAAGAAGTTGGCGAGACGGGTGGCGGCATCTACGCTTTATGTTGATATATTGCCCTGCTTGGCTTTTCCTCGTCCCTGGAATGTTTTTACTAATATCGGGGGGCTTTTTTGGAGCACGCCTGTGGCTTGGTCCAATAATTATAGGCGTTGTGGGTTTCGACACAAATACTATGATAGTTTGTTCAATGGCCGTAGTCGTGGGTCTGCAAATCACTTTGTTTGGAATTTTCGCTCGGGTATTTGCTATTGGGGCGGGTTTGTTACCTCCAACACCGCTTTGGGATCGTTTGGCAAAATTCTTCAACTTGGAAAAAGGGGTTATTTTCGGCATAATAGTATTATTTGGTGGTATAATATTCCTTATTAAAGCCTTTCTATATTGGAAAGCGGCAGGCTTTGGAATGATTTCTCACTCCGAAGGCCTGCGCCAGGTTATCCCGGCTGTTACGTTAACTACTCTTGGTGTACAAGTGATCTTCTCAAGCTTTTTTCTCAGCATTCTTGGCCTACATAGAAAGTAATTGTTTACTATCCAGAATTATCATTATCTTCGAATATACAATTTCATGAGAGGGAAAAATTGGAGACTTTCTTATGCCAGTGGACGCACGGCGCACCGACTCTCAAGCATTATTCCAACGCGAACAGTATAGCAAAGGTGGTCTAGGTCGTTGGTACTGGGACTGGCGGGATAGTTTTGTTTTGAACTACATTGCCCAAGAAGACCAAAATATTTTGGATTTAGGTTGTGGCGAGGGAATTACCCTTGAGCGTCTGCTGCGGAGATTCCCCCGAAGTAATGTCCAAGGAATTGATATTATGCCGGAAAATATTGAGATTTGTAAATCTCATCGCCTTCCGGTTCGTCTCGGAAACCTTCAGGCACTAGATCTGCCGGACTCAAGTCAAGATTGTGTGTTACTCTTGGAAGTAATCGAGCACTTGATTGAGCCAGAAAGTGCTATTCGGGAAATTTGTCGGGTGTTGCGCCCTGGGGGAAAGCTTTTGGTTCTGTTTCCTAACGACCGACTGTTCTTTCTGACACGGATATGCACTCTAAGATTGAGGGAAGCCTTTTATGATCCTGGCCACGTGAGGCAATGGACCCTGGTGGACATGGTCCGCCTCCTTTCTTCCTTCGATTTATGCATATCGGCTCTGAGGATGATTCCGTTTTATTTCTGGGTATTGTCTTTACACGGGCTGGTCGTGGCATCAAAAAAAGGGGTGGTTGGTGATAAAAGCTCTATTCGTTAGTGCGGTCAATCCGGCCTCAGAGGTAGAACGACGCTATCCCGACCTCGGATTGGGATACATTGCTGGAATTCTACGTGAGAAATTCGGGTCTGAGATTCAGCTTCGCATCATTGACAACGACTTCGACAAAGTATTTAAAGATTATCAACCGGATTTTGTGGGGATCCGGTCTGTTTCCCAAAACTATGGCCAGGCTAAGAAGATTGCAAGAGTAGCCTATCAAGCAGGAGTCCCGGTGTTAATGGGAGGCATTCACATTTCCGCTTTGCCCCACAGCCTCGAGTCGTCTATGGCTCTTGGCTGTATAGGAGAGGGGGAAGAAACCATTGTTAGACTGACCGAACTCTTCCTCGACAAAGGACAATTCCCACCAGAAGACCTGATGAAGATTCCTGGACTCTGCTTCTGGGATGGTGACCGGCTGAGTCTTACCTCTCCTCGCTCACCCATCGCGAATTTAGATAGTATTCCGCTTCCTGCCCGGGATCTGCTCAGGATCAGGGCGCATACCTATATGTTCACCTCCCGCGGGTGTCCGTATCGTTGCCGCTTCTGTGCTTCATCGGCTTATTGGGGGCAGCCCCGGTTTTTTTCGGCCGATTATGTGGTTAACGAAATCGGAGTACTCAACGAGACCTACAAAGTCAATTTTGTTACTTTTTATGATGATATGTTCATAGCCGACATACCTCGTCTGAAGAGCATCGCCGAAGGTTTAGGCCGAGCAGGCCTTCTTAAAAAGATGAAATTCTCTTGCTCCTGCTCTGCCCCAAACGTCACTGTTGAGGTCGCTCAGATTCTTAAGGATATGAATGTGGTGTCAGTGGCCATGGGACTTGAGTCCGGCTCTGATAGAACCTTACATTACCTAAAGGGAAAAGCTTTTTCCGTTGCCAAAAATCGCCGGGCGGTGGAAGTCCTAAGGAAGAACGGCATACATGTCAATGCCGGCTTTGTGTTGGGCTCTCCCGAGGAAACGGTCGACGACATGATGGAAACCTATCGTTTCATCAAGGAGACCCCCGTTTCTCTTGTGGACATTTACGTCTTGACCCCATATCCAGGTACCTTCATTTGGGAATATGCACTGAAGAGACAATTGATCGGCGCTGACATACAGTGGGAGACCCTAAACATCAATTTTGATCTGAACCATCATAAAGCTATTGTTTTATCTGAGGCGTTGAACCGGAATGAACTTTTTGCAATTTACAAGAGATTCCGCCGCCTTCGATTGTGGCGCAATCTCAAGAATATCTGGTCGCACCCCTACCTAATTGATTTGCCGAAGGTCGCATTGGGTACCATAAAGGAGAGGGTTTACCAACTTTTCCATAGCTCGTGAGAAGACTGTTTCGGGGTTAATTCGGGATGATCGTCTTGATAATTTTTCACCTGTGACGGGGCAAGCCCGGGCCGCTACAAGACTCATGTGAAACCAAGGATCATGTTTCCGCTTAAGGTGGGTAACGCCTATTAGACCCGCTACTCTGTCACGGGTTCCTTAAATTACCCAAAACCATTAAGAAACCGAATATCCAATAGGATGTTCAAATGAAACGGGACATAAAGTGAGATCAATATGAAGAAATTAGCGCCCTTCGGGCGGGCTTTCATAACCTCATGATCTACCCCAAGTATTCCGTTATCCTCCTGACGAAGAATGCCGGTGGAGTTTTTTCTGAGGTTCTTGACCGATTGTTCGAATGCGAGGGCATCAACGAAGGCGAAGTCATAATGATTGATTCCGGATCAACTGATCTAACTCTTGAATATGCAAGAAAATACTCCGATATAAGGCTATTCAAAATTCATCCTTCTGATTATGGGCATGGCAAGACTCGCAATATGGGCGCAGGCTTGGCCAAGGGGGACTTCATCATATATCTGGTCCAAGATGCAATTCCTGCCAATTCTAACTTCCTGAAGGAACTCATGCGCCCGCTTACGAATATAAACGTGGCCGGCGTTTACGGTCGGCAGATACCAAGGGCCTCTGTGGACCCAATCGAGGGGTTTTTTTTGAAGGCAACCTATCCCGAAACCCCACAGATTCGAACGTACTCTGGGGTGGCCCCAATGAAAATCGATTCTCTATTTTTTTCAAATGTAGCCTCTGCTCTTAAGCGAGCGGTGTGGAAGAAAATTCCGTTCAACGAAAACCTCATCATGAGCGAAGACCAGCAGTGGGCTAAAAATGCATTGCAGGCCGGTTATTGCATACTTTATCAACCAACGGCAATGGTCAATCATTCGCATAATTACGGGCTGAAAGAAACTTTCCAACGAAATTTCGACAGTGGTTTTTCCCTGCGGGGATTGGTCGACGATACTCTGAGACAAATGGTATGCTATGAGATGAATTATCTTTTGGCCGGGATAAAGCAGCTAACCTTATGGGGTAATACGAGGCGGGTCCCTTATTTCCTTTTAAAAGAGGCTTTACGATCTTTAGGATTCTTTCTCGGACAGAAGTCGAACCTCTTTCCCTTGCGGATCAACCGAAGGCTTAGCATGCATAAGTTTTATTGGGATCGATATGAAAAAGCTGGTTTGTGAAGTCCAATATTTATGTAAATACCTATGAATATCCTGCTTCTCAATCCTCCGGCAAGGTATCAAGGCATGGAAAGCCTGATAGTTCCGCCGTTAGGTCTAGCCTACGTGGCGGCCACATTACGGCTTGCAGGCTTCCAAGTCTCTATCAAAGACGCCTTGGCCGAACAGATGAGCTGGAATGAATTAGAAACCTTCCTAAAAGATGTGCATCCAGACATTCTAGGTTTGAGCAGTATGACTCCCGTTATTGACACAGCATTCAAAGCTGTGCGAATGGCTCGTCCTTATGTTTCCACAATTGTCATGGGAGGACCACATGTCTCTGTCTGGGGTCAGGAGGTCTTCCAACAGTGCCCGGAAGTAGATTTTTGCGTAATTGGCGAGGGAGAAGAAACCGTGGTGGAGCTTTTTGACGCGCTGGTAGCGGGCCGATGTCCGGACGCCATTCCTGGATTAATGGGCAGAGGATTTGCCGGCCCTCCCCGCTCAATGATCAAGGACTTAGACTCTTTGCCTTTTCCGGCTCGTGATTTATTGCCCTTGGCACGATATCGTTACCCATTTTCCAAGACCAGCCGAGTTACTACCCTTTTTACCTCGCGGGGTTGCCCTTTTGATTGCATTTTTTGTGACAAATCAGTTTTTGGGTCCCACTGGCGAGCTCGGTCTGCCGATAATATCTTGACGGAAATCGATGAAATTGTGCAAAGATTCCAGACAACTTCTTTCATAATTTATGATGACCTATTTACCTTGGACAAACATAGAACCAAAGCAATTTGTGAGGGTATCTTGCAACGTGGTTATAAGGTTGACTGGAAATGCGAAAGCCGGGTTAATTTGGCTGATCCGGAAATTCTGCAAATAATGAAGCGAGCCGGTTGCTCCATGATCGCTTACGGTGCGGAAAGCGGGAATCAGCATGGGCTGGATTATTTAAATAAAAGGTTTAAGGTCGAGGATACTCGTAGGGCCTTTGCCTTCACCCATAAGGCCGGGATCGCTACCATGGCCTACTTTATCCTCGGCATTCCAACGGAGAGTTTTGAGGATGAGCTTCAGACTATTAAGTTTGCTAGGGAGATTGACCCAACCTTTGCCCAATTTAGCACTCTATCCCCATATTACGGCACTCGCCTATTTCAGGAGGCAAAAGAAAGGAATTGGTATCATGAGGTTTATGCCAATAATCCCCTTGACAAGGACCTAAAACGACCCATCGTCAACTCCCCTCAATGGAGCGAGAGGAACCTACAAAGAATCTTGAATCGAGCCTATCTTTCTTTTTACTTAAGTCCTCGATATATCATCAAAAAATTACTTGGGATAAGAAGTATGGCCCAAATGGCAAATGTTTTTCGAGGATTTATATCGCTAGGAAAGTGGCTGATAAAAATGGGTAGTTTATGGCGGAATAGGCGTTAATAGTCATTTCCATTTATGGCGTTTTGTCAGGCTTTACCAGTGATCCGATTGAAAATGACCAAATATATTTTAGAAATATCCTAGTTTTTCCGCACCTTGCTAATAAAATGCCTCAACTATCCTTTCAAAATATACCTCAATCGAATCACGTCAAGTTTGCCCTCGCCTGTGGAATAGCCTTAAATGCTCAAGGATTATTAAACAGTCTTATAATATGGATATCTGGCTTATCGAGCCTTGATATTTATAGTAATTCTTACCATGTTCTCTTTGTTAGAAATGAACCGCCAGTATTTTTGCTATTATTGGTACTTTTTTGGTTTGCAAACCATTACCTTTTAAGGGACTGGTTTCCAAATAATAAACTCTCTTTCTTTAAGGAAGGGAAAATATTTAACATTCCATGGTTAGGGATAATAATCATAGCAACAGTTTTTTTTACTTGGATGGGAAACTTGCTTATTTTGCACGATTTCCCTCTGAGCAACGACGAGTTCCTGCCCCGATTTCAAGCAAAGATATTTTTATCGGGCAATGTCAAGTCGCATCTGCCATTCGAATTTAGAGAATTTGGTGAAGCGATTACTCCGATTTATGCAATTTTTGATCCCAAAGAAGGGACATGGATTAGTGCTTACCTGCCCGTATACGCTTTTTTGCGTACCCTATTCCTCGGAATTGGAGCTGAATCGCTGATTAATCCTTTTCTGGCCGGCATGAGTCTCCTGATTATATCCTCCATAGCTCACCGAGTCTGGCCACAAGAGCCCGCTGCGCCGTTTATTGCAGTTGCCCTACTTGCAACTTCAACCCAATTCTTAATAACTTCCATGACTTCCTACAGTTACCCTGCCCATCTATGCTTCAACCTCGCATGGATATATTTTTTTACCCGCGGAGATCGTTTAGGTAATATATTAACTCCTTGGATAGGTTTTTTTGCCTTAGGCCTTCACAATCCTTTTATACATGCCCTTTTTGTTACGCCCTTTCTCCTATCCTTGTTATGGAAAAGGAAATGGGGACATTTTATCTATTTTGGTTTGGTTTATGGAGGGGGATGTCTCCTGTGGTACCTCTGGTGGTCTCGAATGGTAGTTCTTAAAAGCCCCAATATGCACGTGTTCCAATTGCCCGGATTTTATCAATTGGTTATCCAGCCCATGAATTTAACCATGCTCTTTTCCTGGCAGTCCATTCCTCTTACCGGCTTAGCCTTATTGTCTTTTAGGCTTTTAAAAAGTTTGGGTCCACTATTCCGTTTATTGGCCTCGGGATGTTTGCTCACTTTTGGATTTTTTTTATTTTTCCCTTTCGATCAAGTTTTAGGTTGGGGATACCGATTTTTTTATGGTGTTTTAGGAAACCTGGTGATACTGGCATTGGCCGGATGGTTTATTCTTAAAGAAAATTTGGGTCCCAAAAAAGCATGGGGATTTTTAATATTGGGCAGTGTGTTAGCAATATTGGTTCAGTTGCCAATTCGATGTTTACAAGTAGAAAGTTTCGTTCGCCCTTTTGCCCGATCCGCCCAATATATTCAATCCCTCCCCTACTCATTTATCACCATTGATCCCACTAAGGTGTGGTTTGCTCAGTTGTTGGTCCGAAACGACCCTTTTCTCAGAAACCATCCGAGAATCTTATTCGCGCCCTATTTAAACGGGGATCAAATGGTCAGATTAAAAACGCTGGGAACTGTCCATGCCATACAGCCTGAAGAATTGGCCCGATTTGGACTTCACCCTATCAAGCTCCGACATGGCTCCCCATAGGGCAAAAGAATAGGCCTCCGCAGGGCTCGCCCTCTTCAGTTTAGGCCCCCGACCTGAGGGCTGGGCCAAGTTATGGCCCCGTCTGGTTCGGAAGGAAACTCAACTCGAAGGGGATTAACAACGGTGCCGGAGGAAAAAGTTTTCGTTCCAAATCGGCCTCGTCCAGTTCCTCCGGAAAAGGCCAGCTTAAGTCGGCGGCCGCGGTCCGGCGCAGGCATCCGCCTATGATGGCCCGACCGATGGAACAACTCCGGGCGATAGGGCGTTTGGTCATTCTTTGTTCTTGTTTTAAGCGGATGCCTTCCCTGATCTTGCTCATAGATAACCTCTTCATTGGGCCCTGTTCCTCCTCCTGTCGCGTTTTATTGGCACAAGGCATCAGGAGAGTTTATCCCGCGGGGCTACTTTCCTTCCTCCACGATGGTCTGATAGCCGTGAAATCAGTGGCCGGATCCACGTGAAATACACAAAATTTGAATGAATTTTAAACTCTTATCCTTTCTGCGCGGGAATTTTACCAACGAGTTCAAAATTTGTTTGGACCGTTCTTATTGATTCCCCTAACTGAATGATTTCATCTTCCTTTATTGGTCCCAAGTGCATAGCTGCCTGTTTCAAGTATTTTATTTTAAAAGGATTTATCCCCATAATTCTACAGCAGGTGGCATCCACTGCCGTCAAATTTCGACCCATCACCAAGACCCCCGCATTTTTGGGTTTTCCCATAATCGGGCCGTCCCCCTCCATGCCAACAATCCCATCTACAATGGCAAAATGCGGACGGACCGTCATATTAATGTCTATAATTGACTCTTCAATCCCTGCTTTATGCAAAACATTCTTAGGCCAGCCATAATAGATTCCAGGCATGACCCCGAACATATTTTTCATCGACAAGGTAACCCCTGCCCAATGATGTGTCTTCATCTTGGCCAGAGAAACGATCCAATCGACCTTTTTCAAAGTTAACGGAAAAGTTAGAGTTTTTAGCTTTGATATCCCGGCTTGGTTTTTGACGACAAATCCTTCGTCATTATTCAGGTCGACAAAGGGAATTTTATCCTCGAAGAGAATTTCGGCCATGCCGGACTCCTCCAGGACCATCAGCGAGTCACGAATATGGCCAGGCCCTTCGGCAACCAGAACCTGCGATGCCCCCAGCCCTAGAAAGGCCTCTACGCATCCCCTGACGAACATTGGATGGGTATTAATCTGGCCGGCCCCTTTATGGGGTTCTACCAAATTAGGTTTCAGCAAAATCTTCTTCCCCCGTATCTCATCCCTGCCTACACCCAATTCCTTAAACCCGGAAACAATCATTGATTTTATATCAGTGGTGTAGTCTTTCGACCGGGAGATAAAGGTTCTTTCCGGCGGCCATGTTTTTCCGCAATTCTGGAACAAAGGCGCTGAAAAAAGTCCCAAAAGGCTAAGGATAAACTCCCTTCGCCTCATACCAATTTTATCGATCACATCCATAAATACACTTTTCTATGCTTTTACTAACAGTCTCATAATTGAATCGACTACCTCGTGGTTCTCTTATCGTCATTCCCGCAGCGCTTTTGGGCGGGAATCCAGCCTCGGTCTGGTACGATTCTGGATCCCCGATAAAGGCACTCGGGGATGACGGTCGGTGTTATGTATAGACAATTATGAGATCCTTAATAAAATCAAAAGATTCCCTTTTCAAGCCCAGTTTTCATAACTAAAGCCAAGAGTAATATGCTATAAGAGGTTGTCCCAAAACTCCCGATCTTTTCTTCCCTCTTTAAGCAGTCTATAATTAAATTTTCGGCCTCTCTTGGTCGTTTGCCCCAGGCCCCAAGCCCCAGGATCGACCATCCTAAAGAAAATGGGCTGCGAATGAGCCCTACCTGACCATTCAGATAGGTTAGGCTCCGGGCAACCTGTCCAGACGGCACTTGGTCCGCAAGCGCAGAAAGCGCCAGTCCGGTAGAATCAGGCATTGGCAAAAGTTCAGTCCCAAAGACAATGGTGTTTCCGTAATTCCAGCCACCTTTAGGCAACTGCCGATCCAAAATCATGCTGACGGCTTCTTTAACTCTTGGATTATTCCCGTATCCAGTTTTTTTAAGAGCGATTACAGTCAAACATGTGGGTTCGATCCAGGAATGGGTTCCATCCACCCAGGGCCATCCCCGAAGGGCCGAGTCGTGTTTGGATGGACTGTTTTCTTTCTTTTTCCAATGAAGGCCGGTGGTTTTCAATAAAAATTCTACGGCAAGTAAAACGTTTTGGTGAAAGAGTTTTGATCCTTGCCAGGCCAGGACAGCCAAGGGGGTGGGCCAGTAGACTTCCGGATGATCTAAAGAAATAGGTATTCGCCCGTCTTTCAGTTGGCTTCGGGCTAATCGAGAACGCGAAGAATCGATAGTTTCTGGATCGATCCTGGCCGCATTAAGGGCCAAGATGGCCCAGGAAGTGGCATCCGGGCGATAGGATCCATTTTCCTGTTCGGAAAACCCTCCATCATCGAGCTTTCTTCTTTTAATTTTTCCAATAAGGTTCTCGACCAGGGAG
>Ga0209048_10005914_pt1 | contig 11519 bp, 5 predicted proteins | sample FrelakmetCRP12CR_FD_187146 | JGI IMG/M metagenome (GOLD analysis project Ga0209048, IMG submission 187146) | Freshwater lake sediment microbial communities from the University of Notre Dame, USA, for methane emissions studies - CRP12 CR (SPAdes)... | ecosystem: Environmental > Aquatic >... | reverse complement strand
CCTGCATCCCTTGGGTTCCCAGGGAAGCCGAGCTCATCCAGGGAGATGTGGCGCTCGATCCACCTGTCTCCCCACCCCCGAGTGAGCCCCTATTTTAAGGGCTGACATCCCAACTTTGGGAGACGCTCTTTTGAACACTGAAGCCTCGACTTTTGGGGCTGAAATCCCCGCCAAGGGGACAACCGACCTGATCCTTGGGACCGAGGTGCCCGCATCGTGGGGGCGGATAACGTCATCGTCGAGCCGCTCAGGCTGCATTAAAGATTTCACCACCGGGTGGTCTCTTATTGTGCGGGCGATGATTTATCCTCATTACTAAGGCAGATGATCTCACCAGTTTCCAGGGCTGATTTTTCGATCTGGCTGATGAGCTGGGTCTGTTCCTGCGTCTCGCTTGACTCCAGAAGGCGTGTGGCATGATGCCAGACGGAATCGCGCCAGTGCGCAATCAGACGCGAAAGCAATAGCTCATCAACCCCCCCCAGCAGCTTATCGATAACACCGATGATCGGCATGACCGGATCGAGGATTTGATCTTGCACTGCATCCACCGTGTGTCCAATCACATCGTTGATTCGACAATGGTCAGCGTAACGACTGAGGCGTTGTTGCTCGGAGTAATTGTTCCATTCCGGTCTGAGCAGCTCGACCATGTTTAGCACCAGGTCGTAGTTAACGTGGGCGTTAATGCCCACCAGCATCTTCTGCAAAGGGGTAATTTTGGGGTCGCCGGCTGCATTATGCGCAAACTGCCACACCTTGGGCGCCGATTCGGGATCGCGTTCATAGGCCTGGAGTGCAACGAAATAGTAATTGGCGAAGTTTTCCATCACCCGCTCCACCCAGGCGGAGTCCTCGAATTCCTGTTTTTGGACTGCTTCAATAACATTATTTGTCATCATCAAGTAGCAACGCAGGAACAGCGCTTTGTCATCTGCTGCGTCTTCCCATTGCTGGATGAGCGACTGCATTTGGTCAACTAGGGGTGTGCCGGATTGCGCCATAATTTTCTCCTTGGCTGAGCCTGGTGCGTCTAAGTGAAATCTCACCTGGCCGGTGCAGCCTGATAACTGATTATACTGCGAGCGCGGCCGCAACAGGCACCCGCTGAGGCTGAAGTAGCCCCCCTCAATCCCCCCGTTTTCAAACCCAAAAACAGGGGGAAGAAAATCTTCTTGTAGAAGGGGTCGCTGACCTTGGTTTTTCATCCCGCACACCTGACCAAATCAGATACTTTGGAGAGGGATTTGACAACGCTCGTAAAGAAAATTCTTGTATCGCTTGCAAAAAAAACACTCTTCATCGCTCAAATATTACATTCGCGATGCTTCGTCGCGAAGAACGCTCCTTGAGCATTCAATTACCTCGCTCCCAAAATAGGGTCGCGAGGCTTCGTCGCGAAAATCGCTCCTTGATCGCTCGTATAGAGCACTCGCTATACTGCGTCGCAAAGTACGCTCCTTGAAATTCAAAAGCATTCAATTAATCTTAACCCACTAGTTTTACAGGTATTCGTTTTGGGTAAAAACGATATAGAGACGAATGCCTTTTGGTAACATGCAGGTAGGTGAAAAGAAAGGTTGAAGGGTTGAGGATGAGTAAAACATGGCCATATAATTATAGCACAAATGTTCTAATCCACAAGGGTAATTACTCACCTCTTTGAGCAGTTCTCTTTAGGTGAAATAAGGATTCTGTCATTGCGAGACCAGCGTTCCAGCGAACTTTGCTGGCTGGTCGTGGCAATCCTCCTTTACCAAGATAATTCAACAGACTTGCCATTCCCAATAGACCTATTATGTCCGTGGAAGATTGCTTCTTCGCACAAACCGCTCATCGCAATGACAACAAAGCAGAATAGTTAATCGGGTAAAAATCCATACTCATTCACGGTAAGCCAACGGGGATGCTCCCGACAACATGAGAAGTTTCAATTTCAATATGCATAGGGAATAACGCAGACTGTAAAAACAGGAATGAGTGGTGAGTAATTACCCACAAGGGGTTTATGAATCTTTTAAGATTTCTAATGTTAGGAGGCTTGTGAACATATAGATAGCGGATAAGCGGATAACGGAAAAACCACCCCATACAGATTAGGGGATATAACATGATACACAAGTAGGGGTATATACAAGATACTACACAAATAACCTCTGCACAGTTTTATATAATGGATGTATGCTTGACTAGGAAAATTTTCTACTCTATAAAAAACTGGATAAGAAGGAGCACAAATATTATGAAAAAATATTCTAAAGACGTTTGGATGATGGCTAGAGATATACTGCTAGAACTTGGTGGAGATAATAATTGGATTCAACTAGGCGATATTGTAAATGGTGTTCGAAATAGATGGGCAAATGAAGATGTAGTTGCAGGAACAATTCGTTGCCAAGTACGTATGCGATGTGTGAATGGACACCCAGGACACGATGAATACCCTGATAAAGGGAAAATGTGGAAGGAGCAGCCAACTTTCGTTTCAAATAAGTCAGGAAAATATAGACTTTATAACAAAGAACGCGACTATGAAATTTATATCGCTGCCCTAGCAGAGGATGGAATATCTCCAAACGAGATAATGCCAAAGAAAGCGTTTAAAATAATAATTCCACCTCCACCTAATTTACCGCCAGTGGAAGTATCTAGCGCAAATATAAATATTAATGACCCTATCGGTTTACTTGAAAAATATGGGAAGCAACTGGGTTTTCAGACTCAAAGAGAGTGGCCTGTTCCCATGGGACGAATTGATCTGGTTTGGTATAAAGAAATATCAATTATGCTCCCACAAACCGTCACAAGGAAATATCCATTGATTGGATTTAAAATTGAGACTAGCTGGCGTACAAGAAAACATATCAAGGGAGATATCCAGAATTTACAGGCACTTAAAGCTCCCCTTGGGATCATCCTACAACAAACATCTTTGAAAGATTATACAAACGATGTCGCAAATTTAATTCGCACTGTAAGGGATTTCTTAAAGGAATTAGGCGTAAACAATATTTTAGTTTGGACGGATGAAGATCTTATAAAACTAGGTAAAGAAATAGTTTGATTTATTCCGCCCAATCGGAGGCGATCATTTCGGCTTGCTGAAGGACGGTCTGGGTAGCTTTCTCCTGCTTATCAGGCGGATAACCATACTTGCGTAAGATGCGCTTGACCATCACCCGTAACTTGGCACGCACGGCTTCTCTTACCGTCCAGTCGATGGTGACATTCTTATGAACCATATCCACAAGCTCGCGGGCAATACCTTTGAGGGTTTCGTCACCAAGGACCTTGACGGCGCTATCATTGACCTCCAAAGCATCATAGAAAGCGACCTCATCATCGCTCAATTTGAGAATCTCACCCCGTTTTTGGGCTTCACGCATCTCCTCTGCCAGTTTGATCAGTTCAGCGATAACCTCAGCTGATTCGAGGGTGCGGTTCTGGTACATACGTATGGTACGCTCAAGCATGGCAGCAAAGGAACGCGATTGAATCAGATTCTTGCGCATACGAGTCTGGATCTCATCATTGAGAAGTTTTCGCAGCAACTCTATGGCCAGATTCTTTTGGGGCAAGTCTTTGACTTCGGCAAGAAAGGCATCTGATAGGATAGAAATTTCGGGTTTTCGGAGACCTGCGGCAGAAAAGATGTCAATGATACGATCGGTAACAACGGCGCGCGAGATAATTTGGCGGATGGCAAGGTCAATATCTTCGGCGGTACGCTCACCTTCCACAGTGGACTTAATCAAAGCGGCGCGAACAGCCTGGAAGAAGCTAACATCATCCCGGATGGCCAAGGCACGATCATCAGGGACTGCCAGTGCAAAGGCGATGGATAATTCCTTAACAAATTTCAAGAGACGGGACTTGCCATCTTCCTGGGCCAGAATATGCTCCTGAGCCAGGGGAAGCAAACCCAGTTTCTCCTGAGGTGTGCCATGCACCCAGCGAGTCCAACTGAAACCATGGAATAGACCCTGGCAAATTTCATATACCCTGAGAAGCTCCCTGACGGCCACATCCTGATCAATGGCAGTCTTGCCTCTACCACCACTTTCGGTGTAGGCAGCGAGGGCTTTTTGGAGATGATAAGCCAAGCCAAGATAATCCACAATCAGACCACCGGGCTTATCCTTGTAGACACGATTGACGCGGGCAATGGACTGCATGAGCCCATGACCCTGCATGGGCTTATCGATATACATGGTATGCAAGTGCGGAACATCAAAGCCCGTCAGCCACATATCACGCACAATAGCAACTTTGAATGGATCCTCCGGAATCTTGAAGCGATCGGCAAGCTTCTCCCGGCGATGCTTGTTGCGAATGTGAGGCTGCCAACCCAAAGGATCACTGGCGGAGCCGGTCATGACAATCTTGATGGCACCCTGATTATCTTCATCGGAATTCCAGCCTGGACGCAGGGCAATGATGGCATTATAGAGGTCCACACAGATGCGACGGCTCATACAGACGATCATGGCTTTGCCATCCATGGCATCCTGGCGAGCATCAAAATGCTTGAGAATATCCTTGGCGATCAGATGGACACGTTTATCAGCACCGACGACCGATTCCAAGGCAGCCCACTTGGTCTTGAGCTTCTCCTTGCTCTCCGTCTCTTCGGTTTCGGTCACTTCCTCGAACTCGGGGTCAATCTTAGGTCTTTCTTTTTCATCCAAATCCAGCTTGGCAAGGCGGCCTTCATAATAAATCCTAACCGTGGCACCATCCTCCACGGCCTGCTGGATATCGTAGATACTGATGTAATCACCGAAGACGGCACGAGTATTTTTATCGGTGAGCTCGATGGGAGTGCCAGTGAAACCAATAAAAGAGGCGTTGGGGAGGGCATCGCGCATGTGACGGGCATAACCGTCGATAAAATCGTATTGAGAACGGTGAGCTTCATCGGCAATGACCACGATGTTATGCCGGTCACAGAGCACACCGGAACCTTCGAGGAACTTCTGAATGGTGGTAAAGATGATGCCACCGGCAGCCCGACCACGCAATTTCTCAATCAGATCAGCCTGACTTTCGGCTTGCTCTGGTTGCTGGCGGATGACCTCAGAACAACGCGAGAAAGTGCCAAATAACTGGCCATCCAAGTCATTCCGGTCGGTGATGACCACGATGGTGGGGTTCTCCATGGTGGGATGCAGCACGATGCGACCGGTATAAAAGACCATGGTGAGGCTCTTGCCTGCCCCCTGAGTGTGCCAGACGACGCCAATACGACGGTCACCGGGTTTGCCTTCCTGCATGCGGGCGGCAAGGTACTGACCCTTTAGCTCGCTAACGGCACGTTTTTCAAGCGAAGCACGGATGGTCTCATCCACAGCGACATTAACGGCATGGTACTGGTGATAACCAGCAATCTTTTTGACTGAAGGAGCGCCGCGGTCAAGCTCAAAGACAATGAAATAACGCAACAAATCGAGAAAACGGCGCTTCTCGAACACGCCTTTGAGCAATACTTCAAGCTGAGTGATTGAAGAGGGAGCCACAGACTCACCGCTGATGGTCTTCCAGGGAAGGAACCATTCCTTACCAGCGGTGAGGGAACCGATGCGAGCATTCAGACCATCCGAGACGATCAGGACTTCGTTCGTAACGAATAAAGCCGGAATCTGTTCTTTGTAGGTTTGCAACTGATTGAAAGCTGACCAGATGGTGGCATTAGGATCGGCGGCATTCTTAAGCTCGATCACACCAAGTGGTAAACCATTGATGAAAATCACCACATCCGGACGACGGTTGACCAAGTTATTATGATAGGAAGCTTCGACGGTGTATTGGTTAACCTCTAACCAATCATTGTTGTCGATATCTTCGAAATCAACCACCCCTACACAACCGCTGACCAAGCGACCATCTTTGGAATGGTAATCCACAGGAATGCCCTCCACCAGCATACGATGAAAGGCATGGTTATTGCGTAAAAGCGAGGGTTGGCTTGGGCGAGCAAGCTGGTTAAATGCTTCCTGAAGAACTACATCTGGCAGATTGGGGTTGATCCGTCGTAGAGCTTCTAGCAGACGGTCGGAAAGAATCACTTCCTGGTAATTCTCACGCTCGGGTTTGATACCGTCGAAAGCCAGGTCTGGACCGAAGGCAAGCTGGTATTTCAGTTCGCCAAACCAATCGAGGGTGGCTTGCTCTAAAGTGGATTCTGTGATTGGCATAAATTATTTCTTGGGTTTGGATTTCTTTTGTCTTTTTTTTCGAATTCTATTTTGTTTGCGTTCTGCCAATTTTTTTCTGAACTTTGCAACTTGAGATAACTCTTTCTCGGCAATGTTTGCCCTTATAGTTTCAGCCTCTCGCATTTCATCAGCTTGCTTCTGCCTTATCAATGCAGTATTTGCCATCTCAGTTGCAAGTTGTACTGAAACCAAAGGTCGATAAAGGGCAGGTATTTTTGAAAGAACATCAGCCGGATCTTCCCCATATTTGTTTCCAATAGTTTCTTCATAAAGCAGGTGTTGTTCTTTTAGACTAATGGTTGCTTGGTCAATAATGCCACCAAACACACTCTCAACTAATTTTTCATCTAATAAATTTATTCCGGATTGAGCAAATTCCAGCAGTAATATTTCGAATGCCCTATCTGTTAATTGCTCGCTAGGGCATGGAAATATACTCGAAGCGAACTTTAAAAATGATCCAGTTTGCCAAGTAATTCGATTTCCTTGTTCAATAATATTCAGCATTGATGTGTCGCTAATAAACCAAGATGGGGAATGTTCACCTGGTTCTGACAAAATATGATAAGAACCATTCCTTTCCTTTTTAACAATAAGCATTGCCTCCGATTCAGGTATAGCCTTTACTTGCGGATCAGCCATCTGATCGAAATCTCGAGTAGAAGGAAAAACTTGGATCAAAGTATTAACTATCCTACCAACATATTCTTGGGCTTCAGAACTATCATGAATGTTATATCCTGGCCAATCCGTTAAATCTACAATTTCTATTCCTGACTTTATCAAAGCTTTTTTGATAGCATTTTCATCTGGATTAGAATTTTCAAAAATTAAGTACTTATATGATGACCAGTCATTAGGATTTCCAGCAGCCTGCCAATTAATAAATCCTTCTAAAAAAACATTAGTTTTTGGATAAGGAGGTTCTCCCATGGCTGCAGCAATAATAAAATAGGGATTTGAATTACTGTCACGTATAACAGAGTTAGCAAACCGTAAATGTTCTTGTGTTTCATTGAACAATTTTTGAGTCGTGAATAAACGAATGCCTATCGAATTAAGATGTAAAAAACAATCCCGAAAAACAAACCAAGTCGGAGATGCAATTGCTAGAGCAGGTATTTGAGCGCTAGAATCAACAAGCCAAACTGTATTTTTCGCATCGTTGAGCCTCTCTCTTGCAACGTCGCCAAATATACCAAGTGCATGAAACGCGAAAAAACCTTGTGCTATTCGCCCTAAATATTCCCGCTCTGATGATTGAGCATGGGCAAATGCATCGACTGATATTGTGCAAAACGCCTGTCGCATTAACAAATCGTCATATCTTGATGAGGCCTCTTGTATAAATTTTATTATTGAACTTGGTAATACATGATCAGGTCTTGCGCCTGTAAATAGAGTGGTGGCTAAACTCAAACCACCTCGTTTGAAATACACAGTCAATGAGGAATCAATGTCATGCGCAATTTGATTGGCACTTTGAATATCTAAAGACGGATATTTTTGTCTGATCCTCAAATTAAGAGATTTTATAAACCTATCTTTTTGATGCTCAAAAATCCTTCTTTGTTCAATAGCTTTTTCTTCCGCTTTTGGGTTTAGTAGAAATTTATTCTCTATAGGAGTCAATAATTCCTGCTCGATGGCTTTTCTGCGTATTTGATTAGCAAATTCGGTTGGTAAATTAATGCCATCTGGCCAACCAGCAATGCGTAAAGCTTCCTGTAATGTAAAGGTACCGACATCCTTCAGCCGAGGAATGACTGATTGTAAAGCAGATATTATTGATAAAATACGTTTTTCTTCAAAATCATCAACCTGACAAAGTCGGTTAAATACAAAATATCCAGTCGCTGAAGAACCCACGTCGATAGGATTATTTATCAAATTTGCTATCTGCTTTTTAATTACAATTGATGTACGCTTAGGGATAAAATCGCTAATACTTTCGAGCAAGCGTAATAAATTATGATGTTCCCCGTCTTTATTATCATACGGAATAATTCTAATTTTGAATTGTTCTAGATATTCCTTTCGATCATGATCGTTTGCATCAGGAGCAATCCAGCAAATCGGTTGTATAACCCCAGCCCCCGCCTTGGCAGCTTCAAGAACATGTTTTATATGAGGATCGTCCAAGGAATGCCCAATAATCACTATACGATTCATTTGAAGTACTGCAGCCATTTTTTGACGCCAATACTTCCACTCAGGCGCATCGTTTATCGCTCGGTATTGACTTGTTGATAGAATCAAGCCCTTATCAGATCTTAAATCACCATGCAATTTAAATATCGCCCCATTTAAATCAGGTAATAAATGACCGAGATGATCTTCCGAATTTGAATAAGTAATGTAACTTTGGTTTACAGCTACCAGATTATGTTGAATTTCATCATCGAAATTTGTTGTTAAATATACTGGTATCGGCCATTGGGCGATTAGCTCATAGATTTTATTGTCTGTTCGTGATGGTATAAGATTACTGTTTAAATGTTGCAAAACGCGTGCGGTACCCAATATTGAAATAGCTTGTTCGAATACACTGGGATAATCTCGCCGTTTATAAGCCGCATTAATTTCTGCCAGATTCGCCTTCTGACTTTCAACTTTAACTAGATCCAATGCAAATTCAGCAAGTTTTCTCCAACTAGGATAACCTCTTTCAATCGATGGACCAGAACCTACTAAAACCCAAGCTTTGCCTGACTTAAGATAGTCGATTAATATTGAATCCATAATAAGTCCTCCTGAGATCATTCATAGTCAAGGCATTTCCAACCGAATCTCGCCACGCATTAAGCGCGGTAGGAAGGTGTCGCGAATGTTCGTTAGTGTACGGGACTCTAAATTATTGGAGATTACTCGATCTATTATTGGATACATTATTTCATCCATCTTTGATAATTCTTGTTTATCTGGTACGTAAACTTTAGCCAAAGCAAGATGATATCGCTGAATATGTCCCATTGTAGTCGTCTTACCTGCAGCAATATCTTGAAATTCGGATAAATGATGCTTTATCCATTGATAGTAGAACCATTTAGGATATTCTTCGGAAGTAACTTTAAATAAATGCTGATTCAATGCACCTTTTCCACCACACCAAATCACTACTTCCAAACTACCTGACCAGGAAAATAATATATCACCATCATAAACAACATATTCTGGAGGAACCTTAATACTTGCTTTATCCGCTTCTTCAGTATTATTTTTTCGTAATTGAGCAATCTTAATTACAGGCAAATAAATGTCATTTTCTGGCGGATATTTTTGCAAAGCAAGACCATTAAGAAAATTAGCGATTTTATCTAAAGATTTTACCTCCCACGCCTTTGCTTCGGGATTATCTACAAACCAGTGCTTGAACAGAGCCTGAGCCATCTCTTCCAGAGTGGCGTTCATATGACGATTGAGCTCGATTTTATCGTCCAGGGAGCCAAGGACTTCGACAATAGTGTGCTGTTCAGAAAGAGAAGGAAGCGGAATTGGCAAATTTCGTAAAATAGACAAATTTATCAGCGGGACAGACGAGCCAGTATTTTGTTGTCGAATATATTCAACCATTTGTGGTGATGAGAGCCAATAGAAAGCAAAAAGTCTATCAATCTTATTGGGGTCTAGTCTAGCTCGCATCTGCTTGTTGGAAATTATATATCTGGAATATTTCGAATTCTCAGGTATAAGACCAACCTGACCAAGAGATCCAGCGGCTGTAAAAATTAAATCCCCTGGTAAAGCTTCACAATTAGCTAGTTCTTGTGATTTTGCTTCAGTTATAAAAACGAATCCATCATCAACGAAACGAGTCAAATCTGCCGTAAGGTTATTCCCCCGAATAACAGGGATACCTTCTGGGACAAAAAAGCGCATACCAATATTTGAACCAAAAGGACCAGATACAATTGCCCTACAATTGGTTTCTTTCACATCATCGAGTTTTACCCAATGCCAGTTACTTATCATAAGTGAGTTTCGATAGATATTGGATAATGGTTACTTCCAAATTTCTGCTCTCTGCAAACTGACTATTCAATATCTCAGTAAATCGCACAATTTTTTCCTCAAACGGTTCAACATCTTCTTCCAATTCTGCTGCTCCAACATAGCGACCAGGTGTGAGCATATTCCCCTGCCCATGTATCTCATCTAGCCCGGAAGACTTACAAAAACCAAGTATATCTTTATAATTATTTCCATTTTTCCAAGCATGAAATGTACCAGCGATTTTGGTGATATCCTCAGTAGTCAAATCACGATGGACTCTGTCAATTAAGGTACCGAGTTTTCGAGCATCGATAAACAAGGTTTCTCCATGTCGATTACGCGATTCAGCTCTCCCCGCCTTGCTACGTGTCAGAAACCACAAACACACCGGAATCTGGGTGCTGTAGAACAACTGACCAGGTAAAGCGACCATGCAGTCCACTAAGTCAGCATCGATAATAGCTTTGCGGATATCACCTTCGCAAGAAGTGTTACTGGACATGCTGCCATTGGCAAGCACGAATCCCGCCATGCCAACAGGAGATAGATGGTGGATGAAATGTTGCACCCAAGCGAAGTTAGCGTTTCTGGCAGGTGGCACTCCAAATTTCCAGCGTTTATCTTCACGCAAAGTCTCACCAGACCAATCGCTCATATTAAAGGGCGGATTGGCAAGAACGAAATCGGCTTTGAGGTCGGGGTGCAGGTCGTGGGTAAATGAATCCGAAGGCTCCTTACCAAGGTCGCCTTCGATACCACGAATGGCAAGGTTCATCTTGGCGAGCTTCCAGGTATTGGGATTGGATTCTTGACCATATACGCTTAGATCACCAATGCGCCCGCCATGAGCCTCGACAAACTTCTCAGACTGTACAAACATACCGCCGGAGCCACAGCAAGGGTCGAAGACGCGACCTTTATATGGGGCGAGCATCTCAACCAGTACACGAACTACTGAGCGGGGAGTATAGAACTCACCACCCTTCTTGCCCTCCAGACTGGCGAACTGGGAGAGGAAATATTCATATACCCGTCCCAGGATATCCTGCTTACGGGATTCTTCATCCACGAAATTGATGCCACTAATCAGATCCACCAGACCACCCAGGCGTTGCTTATCCAAGGTGGCGCGACCATAGTTACCCGGAAGCACATTACTGAGGACAGGATTATCACGCTCGATGGCGAGCATGGCATCGTCGATCAGGTTACCGATGGTAGGTTGCTTGGCGTTGGCACGCAGGAAGGACCAGCGAGCTTCGGGTGGAACCCAGAAGACGCGCTCGGCTCGGTATTCATCGGGGTCTTCAG
>Ga0209048_10005913_pt1 | contig 11520 bp, 8 predicted proteins | sample FrelakmetCRP12CR_FD_187146 | JGI IMG/M metagenome (GOLD analysis project Ga0209048, IMG submission 187146) | Freshwater lake sediment microbial communities from the University of Notre Dame, USA, for methane emissions studies - CRP12 CR (SPAdes)... | ecosystem: Environmental > Aquatic >... | reverse complement strand
GTCCCAGTGTCAGCAATGGGGCTTTCAGCGCATCATGCCAATAATTGATGATTGCCGTGCCAAATGCACCATGACGACCACTATCGAAGCCGATGCCGCCTATACCCATCTCATCAGCAACGGCAACATCAGCCGCCGCTTCAACCCTGACGGGAAACCGGTGCTGAAAACGGGGGACCCTTCCAGGCAGATCATCACATACGAGAATCCCGTCCCGATGGCTCCTTACCTGTTTCTGGTTTGTGTGGGCACCTGGGACACTCTGGCCGAAGAGGTAACGTATGACTCGGGTCGTACCGTGCGTCTGGAATACCTCGTACCGCCTGGGACCGCTGATGGAGCTCGCATTCCCATGGAGATCCTCAAGGAGGCCATTCTCTGGATCGGCAAGACGCAGGGGTATGAATATACTGGTGACACTTACCGCACCATCTGCATGACCAAGTCGAACTTCGGGGGAATGGAAAATGTCGGGAATACCACCATCGTAACTGATGCCGCCTTGATCACGGAACATACCCTGGATTTATCGTTGCTTTATGCTCATGCCGTGATCGTCCATGAATTCGAGCACAATCAGTGCGGCAGTGAAACCACCATGGAGACCCCCTTCGACGTATGGCTGAACGAAGCCTACACGGTGGATGTGGAACGGCAATTTATGACCGCCGTCTTCAATCCATCCTTCATCCGTCTGAACCAGGTGGACGGCATTCGCAATCCTTTGCTCGGGCCTTTGGCCATGGAAGATGCGGGTCACGTGGGGCGCATTGTGCGCGAAGGCTTTAACCATCCGGACGAACTGATCGACAGCGTAACCTATGTCAAGGCGGCTGAGGTCATTCGTATGCTGCGCCTTGTTCTTGGCAACGATGCCTTTCAGGCTGGAAAGACACTCTACTTCTCCCGATATCACCACGGGAATGCCAATACCGACCAATTCTTCCAATGTTTTGAAGAGGCTTCAGGGATTTCTCTGGATCATTTCAAGCAGGGGTGGCTCTTTAACGTGGGTTATCCAAGAGTGACCGCAGAGGCTTTCTATGAACCCGCCGCTGCGCGGTTTCGAATGCATTTTGAACAACAATTGCCGCAGGGACAGGTCCCTTTTCATGTGCCCATTCAGCTCGCTCTGGTGGACGGACTGGGCAAAGATGTAACGGGTAGCGCTCAGGTTTTCCAGCTCAAAGAGGCCAAGGCGGACCTGGTTCTTGATAACCTTCCGGAGCCCCCTGCCTTCGCATCTGTGAATCGCGACTGGTCATTTTATGGGACCTTCGAGCTGAAAAACGTAACCACGGAAAGCTTAGTTCGGCAGATTCGCCTGGACCCCAACGCCTGCAGCCGGATAGAGGCCATGCGGCAATTCACCGATCAACAGCGAATCAGGCTCTTGGAGGATACGGAGGCAGCCATCGATCCTGAGTGGTTGTCTGTTTGCGGGGAAATCCTGAGGGACGAGCGGTTGCCGGTTGCCCTGAAGGCCTTCTTCCTGCGCATTGACGAACAACCTCTCGAGCGCAGGTACTGCACCTGGTACCAGGAGTTGGTTGTCGCACGGGAACAATTGATGCTGGCGGTAAGCCGATCGTACCGAAATGAGCTTCTAGCACAATTTAACAAACTGGACACCTATTCCTTGCCTCCCGGACGTTCCCCGAAACACGGCATCGAAGAGCGCCTGCTCAAACATGTCCTGCTGGATTTGATCGCAGTGGACGATTCGGCGGAGAGTCAGCAGCTGATCATCGACCACTTCAGCAAAGCCACCACCGCCAATGATCGTGTGACCGCACTGCTGGCGCTCAATCGCAGTGCTTCCCCGCGAAGGCGAACGCTCCTCGCTGAAGTGTACGAGGCATGGCATGGACATCTCAGCGGCTATGCCAACTACCTGAGAGTCATCGCGAGCGGCACTCAGGAAGATGTGTTTTCCATGATAAAGGTAGAAAGAGAGCGTCCCACCTTCGATATCACACAACCCACCTGGTGCCGGGCCCTTTTCTTGCCCATGGCTGTCAATAATAAGGTGGTTTGGACGGATCGAGGGATCCAGTGGGTCGCCGGCACAGTGGTCGAACTGGCTGCTGTCAACGCAACCACTGCGAGCCGCCTCTTGAACACCTTTCAGCACGTCCGGAGTCTGAAACCAGCCCTGCGGGTAAAGGTGAGACTAGCCCTGGAAGAGATTGTGCACCAAGTGCCTGAAAGCGTGAGTCCGACCATTCACAGCCAGGCGATGGCATATCTGAGTAGTGCTGAGTCCTGAGTGCCGAGAGATCACCTCACCCGGTTCTCTCTGGCACAGCAATGGGGCTATCAGGCCTTGACCGCTTCATCAAGCTCCTCAAACTGGTTGATACGGACATCGCCGTCGGGAAAGCGGGCCACTATTTCCAAATCTCCACCCATAGCCTTAATGACGCCACGTAACGTGGAGATATACATGTCCGTCCGTTTTTCGATCCGGGATACATTTGACTGTTTTGTGTGCAGATTTCTTGCCATTTGCTCCTGGCTCAATTTACGGGCCTGTCGTAATTCCTGAAGGGGCATCTCTTGAATAAGCTGCCGGGTCTGCTCCTCTGCCTTGGCGCGGGCCTCCGGCGGCATTTTCGCCCGTAATGTGCTGTAGGGTTTTGCCATGACCAACTACCTCCCTTCCTGTTCCAATTCTTCCAGATACTCATCGTAGAGCCTGTCGGCAATCGGAACGTTTACCTTATACCAGCGATTATTGCCGGTTTTATCCCCACCCAGAAGCAAGATCGCTGTCCGTTGGGGGGCGAACGCATAGAGGACCCTTATCGGTCGGCCCTGGTGCTGAATCCTTAACTCCCGCATATGGGAATGCCTGGAACCGGTTACACCTGATGAATAAGGAAATGGGAGATTGGGGCCGAATTCCTGAAGCAGTCCGACAACCGTGTCAACGTCAATCTGTCACCCTTCCGTCAGGGTTTCCCACCACCCCTCAAATTCATCGGTGTATTCAACGTCCCATGCCATAGAAGACATATACCTTGGAAGTCATAATTGGGCAAACCTTTTTTTGAGATCTTCACACCCGAGGAATTCATCGCCGCCATCACTCAGCATATTCCTGACAAGCATTTTCAGCCTCTCTCATGAAACCGACGTCTAGAAAGCATCCTCCGCCATCCGGGGCTGTGGAAGCAGGACCCGGATCCTCATGAGGAAAAAATCAAGGCGCCAGCAGATGGGCCGGTTGTCCTCGATGATTTTGACGATGCCTGGCCCCGGTATGAAGAGCCCATCATCATTTACCTCATCGGTTCACAAAGACGATGCGCTTTTCGAGTTTTGGGTGAACCGGAGAGTACTTGGTCAAGTAAGCGGCGAATATGTCACGCAGCGAGCCCCCGTAAACGATGTTTTTGCCGTCCTTGAAGGTTGCGTATTGATCGCCGCCGGCCGCCAGAAAATCGTTGGCTGCCACCCGGTAGCTCTTCCGGGGCTCAAGAGCTTCGTTTGCAACACGGACGTCGGTAATTCTGGAGCCAACCGGTCTGGTCAAATCATATTGCACGGTCATTCCTGAAATCTGCAGGATTGCATGCTCGGAATTTGCATTCTGCTCGAGAATCTGTCTGATCTGCTCTCCGGTCAGATCCATGATAACGAGGACGTTGTCGAACGGCAGCAAGGTGTAAACCTGCTCCAGAGTGATCCTGCCTTTGGGTATATCGGCTCTCATCCCACCGCCGTTCTCAAAGGCGATGTCGGCCCCTGATGCCTCTCGCAACGCATCACAAACCAGATCACCCACATTGGATTCCTCATGGTTCGATCTCGCCAGATCTACGGTGGTCTCGCCGACCACGCGAGCAAATTCGGTTCTGATCTGATCGTCGAAGCGATTGACGATTCGGGCGACATTTTCATCAACCGGATCGCCGGGATCGGCAAAGACCGTTTTGAGCTCATTCTCCCTGGTGTAGTCCACAATTTTGTGAGTTGATGGGTCGATCTTCACTTGGAGCACTCCCAGGTAAGCACCGTAGGCGCCTGCCTGAACAATAATGGTTTCTTTAACGCGAAGAGGATGGGTCACGGCGGTGTGACTGTGCCCACCGACGATCACATCGATGCCTGAAACGTTTTCCGCAGTTTCCCTGTCCGCATCCAAACCCAAATGCGATAGGACCACCACCAGATCGGCTCCATTGGCCCTCACCTCTCTGATCAATTCCGGCAGGATCTGTGAAGGTCCCCGGAAGGTGAGTCCCGAAACGTAGTCAGGTTTTGTAATAAAAGCGGTGTCAGGAGTGGTCACGCCGATGACTGCAAGTTTCAGGCTTCCTCTGGTCAGGGTGACATAGGGCTTGATAAGAGGAAGAGCCCTGCCCTGCCTGTCCTGTATGTTGGTCGAAAGGAATGGGAAAGCGGCTGCTGCAGCAAGCTGCTCAAGAATGTCCAGGCCCCAGTCGAATTCGTGGTTGCCAATCGCCATGGCATCGAACTTGAGATAATTCATGACCGCGATGACAGATTGCCCTCGAAATACGTTGGAGATAGGAGTTCCCTGGAACATATCACCGGCTGCCAGCAACACGGACCCGTCCGGGTTCCTGGATCTTTCGTCCTCAATCATCCTGGCTATGCGGGCGGAGCCCCCAACCGGCCTCGTCTCGCTGATGCTTTTGTCGTCGTATGGCAGGAGATGCCCGTGAAGGTCATTGATATGAAGGATGGTGATTTGGACGGTCGACAGTTCGCTGCAGCAGACTGGAGCAGCCAGAAGAAGCAGACCGAATACCCAAAACGATAATTTCCAGACCTTTCTCATGACAACTCTCAAACCTCACCACCGGCCACAAACCACTAATCACCAGTCACTAGCCACTAGCCACCTACTACACTCCCGCCATACGAAACACACTACTGACAATCGCCTGGGCTTCCGTCTGAATAGCCTTGAGATGCTTTCGGTCCTTGAAGCTTTCCGCATAAATTTTGTAAACGTCTTCGGTGCCCGAGGGGCGGGCTGCAAACCATCCGTTCGCGGTTATCACTTTGAGGCCTCCGATGGGAGCCCCATTGCCCGGAGCATGAGTCAGCCTGGCGAGAATCGTTTCTCCACCCAGGGTCGAGGCGGTGACTTGGTCTGGGGAGAGTCTTTCAAGGACCGCTTTTTGTTCTCGGGTGGCTGCAGCATCGATCCTTTCATACCGGGGCTCACCGAAGGCTTCAGTCAGAGTGTGATAGTGTTCACCGGGATCGCGGCCGGTCTTTGCCGTGATTTCCGCGGCCAGCAAGTCCAGGATGATGCCATCCTTGTCTGTAGTCCACACGGTGCCATCCTTACGTAAAAAAGATGCGCCCGCACTTTCTTCGCCCCCGAAACCATAGGAACCATCGAGCAGGCCGTCCACAAACCACTTGAACCCGACGGGGACCTCGGAAACCTTTCGCCCGAGATGTTCGGCCACCCTATCGATCATACCGCTGCTCACCAAAGTCTTGCCGATTGCGGCGTTGGACCGCCAGCCGGAGCGGTGCTGGAACAGATACCAGATGGCCACTGAAAGGTAGTGATTGGGATTCATCAGGCCCACGCTCGGGGTTACGATTCCGTGGCGGTCGGAGTCGGGATCGTTCCCAAAGGCGATGTCGTATTTGTCTTTCAAGTGGATGAGGCCCGCCATGGCGTAAGGAGATGAACAATCCATCCTGATTTTGCCGTCTTTGTCCACAGTCATAAAACCGAAGGTGGGATCAACCGTCGGGTTCACTACGTCAATAATGAGATTATAGCGTTCCGCGATGGGTTGCCAAAAAGCCACGGAGGACCCTCCCATGGGGTCCACACCGAGCTTGATTCCTGCGGAAGCGATGATCTCCATGTCGATAACATTCCGAAGGTCATCAACATAGGGTCTCACATAGTCCATAAGATGCGTGCTGGAAGCGGCCAACGCACGCTCATAGGGAATCCTCTTCACCCCTTCATTCTTATTGGTCAACAGGTCGTTGGCCCTATTCTCGATCCACCCTGTAGTGCCGGTGTCAGCCGGACCGCCGTTAGGAGGGTTGTATTTGAAACCGCCATCTTGCGGGGGGTTATGTGAAGGGGTAATCACAATCCCGTCGGCAAAACCCGATGTTCTCTTGCGATTGTGGACGAGGATGGCGTGGGATATGACGGGAGTCGGGGTATACCCGAAATCCTTTTGCAGCATAACCTGGAGCTTATTGGCGGCGAGAACTTCCAGGGCAGTGGCGAAGCTTGGTTCCGACAGCGCATGCGTGTCCATTCCAAGGAACAGGGGACCGTTGATGCCGTTTGCCGCCCGGTAGTCACAGATCGCCTGAGTTGTGGCGAGAATATGATCCTCATTGAAACTTTTATCGAGCGATGAACCCCGGTGTCCGGAAGTCCCGAATGCCACCCGCTGTGACTTGTCTGTCGGGTCAGGGTGCCTGGTATAGTATGCGGCTACCAATCGAGGTACGTTTACCAGCATCGATTTTGGTGCAGACTTACCCGCAAGTTCGTGTACTTCCATTTCTCCCCCTCTTAAAAAACCTGTCTTGAATGGGTTCTCTGTAGTTAGTGGTTCTCTAGTTCCAGACCACTGATCACCAATAGTCATTCTCCTAGTCATTCTCCCAACAATAATACTTCACACCACATAAGCAAGCCAACTAACTCTGTTGAGTGGGTGCAGTCAGAAGTAGGGTGAAACCTGTACCGGCTTGTCCTTAGGGCCGGACCAATATGTCTTGCAGCTTGGTATGACCAGAGTTATACTCCAGGTGAAAGGGGTATACTTCGATGAAGACCGTCAAAATTGCCATATCGCTTCCAGAGGAGAGGTTTAAACAGCTCGAGGAGTTGACCACACGTCTTGGGCTCAAGCGCAGCCAGCTGGTTTCCGCCGCACTTGCTGAGTATGTGGAACGGCGCCGAGGGGACCGAATCACAGAACGGCTCAATGCAGTTTATCAGCGAGATGGGCTTGGATTGGACCCAATTGTGGCCAAGATGCAGTTTTCCACCCTTGCTCCCGAGGATTGGTAATGCGGCGGGGGGAGATTTGGTGGGCTTCTCTTCCTGAACCAAAAGGGTCAGAGCCAGGTTATTCACGGCCGGTTGTCATAATCCAGGCTGATCCTTTTACGATAAGTCGTATCAGGACCGTTATCGTGGTCATGATCACGAGAAATCTTGCCTTGGCGGATGCCCCCGGCAATGTGCTGCTGCCCCGAAAACGGACCCGCCTCCCGCATGATTCAGTCGCCAATGTTTCTCAGGTTTTCACCATCGATAAATCATTTCTGAAGGAAAAGGTGAGTGATTTACCGAAAGCGCTGCTTGAGGAAGTTGAGGCAGGGCTCCGCCTGGTACTCTCGCTCTGAGCGCTTTGGGCGCATCCCGCATAAATACTATGGATAGGCACAGCAAACGCTGATGTGGGGATTCTTAATCTCCGCTTCAAGAAGAACGATGTCCCGTCAGTATGATCCCCATGGAAACCATTACCTCTACCCAAAACAATAGCGCCGCTGTGGAAGGCGGCGCTATCATGGCTGTATTATCAACTGTGGATCCGGCGACGTTACGCAGCAGGCGGAATGCCTTGCTCGTCCCAACCGCGGAGGTGGAAGTATTCCCTGAGCATCTGTTCCATTTCTTCTTCGCTGAGAGCCTGGCCGGTGGGGAGGGCTTCCCGGTGGAGTCTTTTGGGCAGGCGGTCCTGTTCGGGCCTGAGGCCTTCACGAAGGTTGAACTGCCTGGTCATGGTGCTGATGGCGGAGGCCTTCTTTCGGAGTACTTCTTTCGAGGCCGGGAGACCGGTGACCATGCCGATGACCTTCTCCAATTCCTCCCAGGTGTAAAGGTCACGATAAAAACGACAGAGGATTAGGGTGTCGAAGATCGTCAGGCGGTCTTCGAAATCGGTCAGCAGTTCTGCCTTGCCATCGATGGTTGCGGGAGCGATCATGCCGGCCAGCTCCGGCTTGTAGAACGTGGTGCGCAGGTGGCAGGCGCCACGGTCCGAAGTGGCGTAGGAAAGGCCCATGCCCTTGAGCGTTCGCGGGTCATAGCCTGCCGGTTCCATGCCCTTCACGTGGATGGCAAGATCCTCGAGACCCCAGGTCTTGGCCGCGTGCACGATGCCTTCCGCCAGGATGTCGCCGATCCCCTGGCGATTGCCGATTTCTTTCAAAAGCTGTGCGACTTTCTCCGGCTGATTGTAGTCAATGTCATAGTCCACCTTGCCCCGCCGCGCAGCCTCGATGGTGAACGCGCAAAGATTTCCCGCCGTGATGGTGTCCATGCCGACACGATCGCAGATGTCGTTGAGATGGGCGATCTCTTCGATTTCTTCGATCATGCACAGACCGCCAAAGGCATAAATAGTTTCGTATTCCGGTCCCTCGATGACCAATCCCGCGTGACGCCCTTTCTTGATCGTGGTCAGGCGGCCGCAGGCCATGAAGCATTTGGCGCAGGCATTCGGTTTGACGTCATGTTCCCGATGCATGGTCTGGCCGCTGATCTTCTCCCAATGTTCAAAGGTCCCTTCAGCCCAATAACGCGTCGGGAAAGCCTGGGCCTTGTTCATGATAGCAACCATCATGGTGGTGCCCAAAGCCTTGTAAGCCTTGACTCCGGGGTGTTCGATGTTGGCCTTGGAGAATTCCCTGGCATAACGGGCCACGGCATCGGCATCATACAAAGTGCGCCGCGCATCTCCCTGAAACACCACGGCCTTGAGCAATTTGGAACCCATCACGGCACCGACCCCGGTGCGGCCTGCAGAGCGCCATTTGTCGTTTTCAATCACCGCAAACCGCAACAGCTTTTCCCCTGCCGGGCCAATAACCACGGCCCCAGGCTTGCGATAGCCCGGCTTCTGAATCGCGAAACGTTTCTTGACCTCAGCTTCGGTCGCAAAGGTGTCGGCGCCCCACAGATCCCCGGCATCAAAAAACTCGACACCATCAGGATGAATAGAGGCCACCGACGGCTTGACAGCCTTTCCGTAAAAGACCACCGCATCATAGCCTGCCGCGTCGACCGCTTCGGGCACTTTGCCGCCGGCGTAAGATTCAGAATACAGAAGCGTCTGCGGTGATTTGGTAAAGACGCCGTATCGGCTTCCTCCCCAGATGCGGCTCTGGCAGAGAGGACCCGTGGCGAATATGAGATGGTTGGTTTCGGAAAAGGGGTCCACACCGACGGGATTCCTTTCCAACAGTAAACGTGTTGCCAACCCCTTACCGCCAAGGCCGGCAGCCAGTAGCTCATCGGCTACCCGTTCGATGCGATAGGTCCGGTCAGTGAGGTTGACTAAAAGGATACGTCCGTAAAAGCCGTGCATGGGTCACTCCTCCATAACACTTACAGCCCAAGATAGGCGGTCTTGATGTGCGGATCGTCAAGGAGCTGGCGGGCCGGGCCTTCCATCACGGTGCGGCCGTGCTCCAGTACGTAGCCGCGGTCACTCATGCTGAGCGAGTGTTTCACATCCTGCTCCACTAAGACCACCGTGGTGCCCTGATCGGCGATTTTCCGCACCGTTTCGAAAATATCCCTGATAAGCAGAGGCGCCAGGCCAAGGGATGGTTCGTCCAGCATCAGAAGTTTGGGTTTGGCCATAAGGCCTCGGCCGATGGCCACCATCTGCTGTTCGCCGCCCGATAAGGTCATGGCCAATTGAGATTCCCGCTCGCGAAGGCGCGGAAAAAGCTCATAAACGGTCGCGATGGTAGCTTCTTTGTCTTTGTCGGCACGGCTGTTGTATGCTCCCACGATGAGGTTGTCCTTAACGCTCATGAGGGTAAACAGCCGCCGCCCCTCGGGCACGTGCACAACACCCCGTTCGACGATCGCTTCGGGTGGGGCCTTGTGGATCGGAGAACCCTCGAACCGAATTTCCCCTTTCGCAGATGGAATCAGTCCCGAAATGCTTCTAAGAAGGGTCGATTTGCCGGCCCCATTGCCCCCGATGATGCTTACCACCTCGCCTTCTTCGACATACAGCGAAAGATCGAAGATGACCTGCACATCACCGTAGAAGACGTCAATATTATTCACCTCAAGAAACGCCATACTCTTCTCCCAGGTAAGCCTTGATCACTTTTTCATCCGAGGCAACTTCCCTTGGGGTCCCTTCAGAAATCTTCTGTCCGAACTGGATGACCACAACCCAGTCAGACAGGGCCATGATAGCGCGCATGATATGTTCGATGACGAAGATTGTAATGCCATTATCGCGCAGTCTTCTAATGATCTTTACCATTTCATCCACTTCGGTGGGCCGCAGACCTGCCATGACCTCGTCGAGGAGCAGAAGTTTCGGTTCCGTGGCCAGGGCCCGAGCGATCTCGAGCCGCTTTCGGTCGGCGATGGTGAGGTTCCCCGCTTTAGTGTCCTTTTTGTCGTAAAGATTGAGTGCCTCAAGGACCTCCATGGCTTTGCCTTCGGCGACCGACCGCTTGTCGGTCATAACGTAGCTTCCGACCATAACGTTGTAGAGCACGGTCTTGGATGAAAACGGCTTGACAATCTGAAAGGTCCGCGCAAGTCCCTGTTTGCATAGGTTCCAGGGCTTTATGTTGTTGACTTTCCTGCCGTTGAAAAAGACTTCTCCGTCAGAAGGGGGATAAACGCCGGCGATGCAGTTGAATACGGTAGACTTGCCTGCCCCGTTGGGGCCAATCAGTCCCAGGATCTGACCTTGCTTGATGCTGAGATTCAGGGTGTCAACCGCCCGCAATCCGCCAAAATCCTTCGTCAAGTTGTTCACTTCGAGAATCTTCATGCCTTACTCCTTACTCAACTCGACACCCAGTTCAGCGGGTTTGGCGGCAAAGCGGTCAAGGACCTTATTGTAAAGCCTGGTGAGCGGCTCCTGCAACCCCCGCGGTTGATAGAGCATAACCAGAATCAAGACGACCCCGAAGATGATCAAGTGCAAACCGGGCAGCTTAGCGCCAAAGTAGATTTTACAAAAATCGCTGACCGGGCGCAAAATGATGGCTCCCAGCACTGGGCCGGCAATGGAGCCACGCCCTCCGATGAGAGCGATAAAGGCGATTTCAAAGGAAATATCCAGGGACATGACGCTTTTCGGGTGGATAAAGAGTGTGAACTGAGCCCAGAAAGTGCCAGCGAGGGCGGTGAGAAACGAGCTCATAGCCATGGCGATCAGCTTGCATCGCGCCACGTTTACTCCCAACGCCATCGCCGCTTCAGGTTCTTCCCCTCCGGCGCTAAGGTAATAGCCCAGCTTCGAGCGTGAGATGAAGTAGGTCAGTGCCAGGACTGCAATGAGCATGAGCAGGATGATGTAGTAGTAAGGTTCCTTAGTGGCGAACATAAAGTTGGCCAGGCCGGTTTTCAGCGGGGGTATCTGGAGACCCCGGGGTCCATTGAGCTTAAATGGCCCAAGGTATTCAATGTTTTCCACCATCACCCGGATGCCCTCGGCAAAAGCGATGGTGGCCAGGGCGAAATAGGCGCCGCGCATCTTGAATGTCGGCAGG
>Ga0209048_10005912_pt1 | contig 11522 bp, 11 predicted proteins | sample FrelakmetCRP12CR_FD_187146 | JGI IMG/M metagenome (GOLD analysis project Ga0209048, IMG submission 187146) | Freshwater lake sediment microbial communities from the University of Notre Dame, USA, for methane emissions studies - CRP12 CR (SPAdes)... | ecosystem: Environmental > Aquatic >... | reverse complement strand
CATTTTGATATCACCAACTTTGCCTGCCTTGAGAAAATCGACGACCACCGTCCAGAGGCAAAATGGTTTTCAGGTTCAGTGCTGGCTTCCTCTGAATGATGGTCCTTTTTCTTTTGGCAACCACAGTCGATCAATGACTGAGAAGTCCACACAGTTCTCCTGTAGTCTGAAATTTGGGCGGCTGGAAATCTTTGGGGCATGGAGATCATATCTTCACTTATTGAGCCTTGAGGCGAAAGTCACCTTGTCGAGTCCTCGCATACCAACATACTAGACAAGAGTGTATATTGTCCAATGTTCAAACCTGCACCCCAGGACGGGTGCGGGTTTGCAACCCCGTGAGCACCCCGAACATTAGACGAAATGACGCCCGGCTTCAAAGACCTCACCGCCACCTTTGTGACTGCGTATTTTGCAAAAGGTTCTATCCTTACAAGCCTGAGCCAAGAGTTGTTTGGTAGAAGGGCATACAATAGGCAATATCCGGCGCATCTCGATCAGCGCTGGCAAAACCCCGCCAAGCTCGATCAATTCCAAGAGCTCTTGAGCGACATCACAAATCAGAAGCCAGCAGGGAGCAGTGCACTGAGCCTGGCTGTAATGGCGAAATGCATTGACGCGCATCATCTGTGCCCTCTCAGCCACTTCGAGTGGGAATGGTGGACGCAAGCTGATGAAGTCCCTTCTTTTGGGCTACGCAACAATCCGGCAATACTGCGCCGAACGGTCGCTTTGTCTGGCATTGTATTCTTCATTCGAACCACTATAATGTTCGTAATGTTTTCGCTTGAGGTGAGCGTTGGCTGACCATGTTGTTCCTTAACGCATCAGTTGGGGGTTGTGTGATGACTGTTCATGAATTACTCGCCGATATCCATGCTCTCGAAGAAGAGCTATTGGACTTTGAACGTAAGTACGGGGTCCGATCGGAGACTTTCTACCCAGCCTATATCGCAGGCGAAGAACCGGAGGATGATGAATGGGTGCTTGATTTTGGCGAATGGGCCAGCGTTTATCGTACCTGGCTTGTCAGGCAGGCCGAATACCGGAACGAAATCCATCGAGTGCAGCGGAATGCTCCAAGCCTTGCCGGATTGGTCAGGGTGGCTGCATGAGTGATCCGCTGCGTACTGCCGAGGATTACGAGCTCTTCTTATATACTCTTTCGGACAACTTCCCATCTATCCGGCATTCGACTCTGACTTTCGTTCGCCGGGGTGCGTCGCTTGCCCGCGTATCCGGAGAGCTCCACTTTGATCATGCTATCCGCCTGATTGTTCGTGAAAGGCTCGTGTTCAAATGAGTTTTTCTCGTCCCAATCTACCCATTCTAATTCATGAGATTGAGGAGCTCATAGGCAGGATCTTACGTGAGTGAAGACTTGTCCGCAGATGTTCTTTGAATGCGACTTCTTCAATGTGGCAGGTGTTCTGCTCGATTAAGCAAATCCTCCAGTTCAGCAACCTTCTGGTCCATGTAGAGCTCAAGCGCCATTAGATCAGGCCCTGCGCTTTCAACCGGTCCTTCATCCAAAAAGGATGTCGGCTCATCGCGGATTAGCGTGAAACGCTGCCATCACGTCAATCCGCGATGAGCCAGGATGTTTTTGGATTTTGTGTCAGAAGCAAGAGTAGTCTAACACCTGCCGTAACCTCGGTTGAAATGTCGTTACGGTGTGTCTGTGGACTTCGGGGACACTCAGCCAATGCACATTGTCACCAGGTTTTTCTCACCTTGATGCCCCGTTCGTGAAGAAACTCTTTGATCTCCCTGATGGTATAGGTCCCGTAGTGAACCATGGAAGCTATCAGTGCGGCATCGGCGCGGCCATTGGAGAGGACCTCCAAGAGGTGCTCGGGTACGCCGGCCCCTCCGGAAGCGATGACGGGAATGCGCACCCGGGTCGAAATCAGACGGGTGAGGTTCAACTCATAGCCGTTTTGCGTACCGTCAGCATCAATGGAGTTGAGGCAGATTTCTCCTGCCCCGAGCCGTTCAGCCTCCTGTGCCCACCAGAGGGCATCGATCTCCATGGGAGTTCGGCCACCGTTGATGACCATTTCGTATCCCGACGGAATCTTCGCTGATGGAGCAACTTGTCTGACGTCCATTCCCAGAACGATGCATTGGCTTCCAAATGCTATAGCTCCCTGCCGGATGATTTCCGGATTGAGAATGGCCGCCGAATTCACGCTTACCTTTTCAGCGCCCGCAAGCAGGACATCACGCATATCCTCAAGTGTGCGAATGCCTCCTCCAACGGAAAAAGGAATAAAAATGGTCTCGGCCACCCTTTTCACCACGTCCAGCATGATAGGGCGTCGATCGCTTGAAGCCGTGATATCATAGAAAACGATTTCATCGGCACCTTCTTCGTAATAGTAGCGGCCCATCTCGACCGGATCACCAATTTCAATATTATCCCTAAACTTGATTCCTTTGGTGGTCCGTCCATCTCGAACGTCCAAACAGGGAATGATGCGCTTACTGAGCATGCAAACTCCTTCGCTTACACACAATATAAGGGCGGTTCAAGTCGCATGGCGAAAATGGCTCAAGCGGGAACAGTTTCAGAAACCACGCCCGTTCCATTGACAAAAATTGCGCAGGATCTGCAGTCCCGGCGGGCCGCTTTTCTCCGGATGAAATTGGACTGCCACCAGATTCCGGCGGGCCACAGCCGAACTGAAAAAAATTCCATAGTGAGTCCTGCCCGCAATGCACTCCGAATCACTCGGTTCGGGATAATAGCTGTGTACGAAGTAAAACTCACTGCCCGGAGGCACATTCATGAATACGGGATGTTCCCTGGTGAAAACCACCTCATTCCAGCCCATATGAGGAATCTTAAGCCACTCACCGTTCTCATCGCGGAGTTCGTCGGGAAAGAGCGGCACTTTTCCAGGGAGTATGCCGAGACATTTCGTGTCGTTTTCTTCACTGTAATCGAAGAGCACCTGCAAACCCACACAAATGCCAAGAACCGGCACACCCTTTTCCAGTCGCTCACGAAGAAGCGCATCCAATCCCAAATCCTTTAGATCTTGCATGGACTTCCCTGCTGCACCCACACCCGGAAAAATGATACGGTCCGCCGATCGGATTCTCTCGGCGGAATCAGTGATTTCGCAGGGGAACCCAAGAAAGCGCAGAGCTCTCTCGACACTGGTTAGATTGCCGGCCCGGTAATCCAAAATTGCGATCACATGAGACTCCTTTGCAATTCATCTCTACCTTTTGTCAAACGACTGCTGTAAATATTCAATATCATTTCTTCCGGTCAAGGAAATAGCGAAAGGAGATCTAGTTTTGGCTGCACGTCAGTAGTGATAAATCTTTTGACATGCTTTGATCCGGTGTGCAAGATGATTTTCAGTCGCGGAGCAATAGTGCCTGGACAGATGTGAGGAAAGCGCAATGCAGAATATTTCCGAATCCCTGAAAAGACAGCGTGAGCAGATCTTGAGCGATAACAGCCAGGAGATGCTGAGTCGCCATACCAGCCTCATCGAGATCGCGATCATCTCTCTCTATAACCGCATGGTAAACCGCTTGAACCTGGACGCCGAACAGTTCCGTTCCAGCGCTGCGGTCTTGGCCTCAGGTGCTTTCGGACGAGGATTGCTCGGGCCCAATCAGACCGTCCCCGTTCTCTTCCTGAGGTCGGAATCTTCAGCCTGGCTGGAAGCCTGGATTGGCGAAATTGCTTCACCATTGGCAGAAGCGGGCTGGGTGGTCGAAGTTCATCAGGGTACCATAGACCTGCTGCTGGATCGATCCCTCAAGGACTTCGACTTTTTCCTTAGTCTTTTGGAGACACGCTATATTTCAGGAAGCCGTCAACTGGCGGAGCAACTGGAAGGGGCTCTCGAAGTCTTCGTCGAAGGACGCCGCAATGATCTCTTGGACGCTCTTTACAGCTCGGTACAGGCTCGCCGGGGCCGCCTCGAAGATCCGATAAGCTGGATGGAACCGGACCTTGACAAAGGTCCCGGTGGGCTTTCTGAAATTGCGGCCATTCGCGCCGCATGTCGGGTTGCTTCGAATGTTCGAAATCTTGAGGATGCCATTTACGGTGGTTATCTGACGCGACAGGAAGTGGACCTGCTGCAACAGGCGGAAAAAACCTACGCCCGGTTCTTGAATGTGCTTCGAACCCTGGCCGGCGCTTCCACGAGCACTCTCGGTTTCCACGAACAGGAACTGCTTGCCGATAAGTTGGGATATCAAGGCCGTTCCGGGTTCTTGGCGGTTGAAACGTTCATGCAGAACATCTACCAACTGTTTCACGGGGTGCAGAGTGTTTCGCAGGAATTCTGGGAGCGTTTGCTTGAGAGCCGTGAAGAGGGTGGGGAAGGGGACGAGGCTGCATCGTCATCGCTGGAGATGGGGGTCATGGCCCGTTCGGAAAGACTTCACATCCAGACCGATCGCTATCCAGCCCAAGCTGGTAATATCGTCCACCTTTTTGCTCTGGCGGCACAGCATAAGATGAGACTGGCCAACGTCACCAGGCAGTGGATTCGGCATCATCGGAATGCTCTGGATACGGCCGCCGGGGATCAATCCGTTCGGGAAGAACTGCTGGCACTGATTCGATCTGATGCACCGGAGCTACAATTCATAAGAGAGTTTCACAGTCAAGGGCTCATGAATTCGCTCATCCCCGAGCTTGCCGCAATCCACGGTCTGGTCCAGCACGATGCCTTCCACCTCTACCCGGTTCAGGAACATCATTTTCGCGCGCTCACGGAACTGAAGAAGATTTTTCGAGGAGACTACTGCCAGGCCGAACCAGAGCTGACGCAGATTGCCCGGAGCATTGAAGATCCCACCTCGCTCTATCTCGCAGGGCTACTGCACGATATCGGCAAGAGTTCGGGCCGAGGCCATGCCGCCCATGGGGGTGAGATGATTCCTGCAGTTGCCAGACGCCTGGGATTGAACGCTGAGGAAACCGAATTGCTTCAGTTCCTCGTTGCCCAGCACCTCCTGCTCATGGACAATGCATCGATGAGGGACCTGGCTGATGATGAGATGGTGGCCAACTGTGCTTCCGTAATTGGGACGACGGAGCGATTGGACCTTCTCGCCCTGCTGAGTCTTGCAGACATGGTTGCCACGGGCCCCAAAGGATATCAAAAGTGGAGGGATACTCCGGTGATAGCACTCTACCAGCGTATCCGACATCTTTTGGAAAGAGGGGAACCCAGCCCCCAGGCAATCACCGAACGCGTTGCTCACATCAGAAGCCATTTAGCCGGAGAAGTCTCGGATTTGATGAAAACCGCAGAGCTGGAGAATTACTTCGCCAACCTCGCTCCGCGTTATGTGCTTTCAATGGCTCCGGACGCCATCGCCAGACATCTGCGCATGGCATGGCAGCTGCGCCGTTCTGGCGAAATGTTGGCCTTGGAGGTGGCTGTGGCCGATGGTGCTGCTGAAATAACCCTTGTGAGCCGGGAAACAACCGGGCTGGTGTATCGTTCTGCCGGAATCCTGACCCTCCATGACATGGATATTCGTGGGGCTCAGGTCTTCGCCATGAATGACGGCGAGGTCATTCTGATTTTCCACTGTCGTTTTACCGAAGCAATGGGCAGGGAGCCGGATTGGGATGCCGTGAGGGGGGACCTGAAGCGGTTGTTAGAGGGAAAAATGGCGCTCAACTACAGGATTGCCGCGCATGCTGCCGGCCGCAAATCTGCTCAACCCCCGTCGCGGAAGACCCCGAGTCAGATCCTGGTGGATAATCTGTCCAATGCAAAATACACTATCCTCGAGGTGTACACTCTTGATCGCGTGGGCTTGCTCTACACCATCACGCGAACCCTTTTCGAACTGCAAATCCGTATCTTCGTCGCCAAGATCACGACGAAGGTGGATCAGGTCGCGGACGTGTTTTATATCCGCACCTATCAGGGAGAAAAGGTTACCGACCCGGAGCAAGTCCAGGAAATCAGGAACGCTCTGCTCTTCTGGCTGGATAGGCCCGATTCCAGGCGGAAACAAGGGGAGGATTGATGTGGACTCGGTGCTACTCGAAAAAGACGGACCGCTCGGATGGTTGACTCTGAACCGCCCGGAAAAGCGCAATGCTCTATCTCTCGAAATGATGTCAGAGGTGCTCGGGAAGTTGGAGTTAATTGCCGAAGACGAGGCTATCCGAGTCCTGGTGATTCGAGGGAATGGGCCAATCTTCAGTGCCGGTCATGACCTTAAAGAGGTGGTAAGCCACAAGGACGATTTGCACACCCTGCACAATATTTTTGCCACCTGTAATCGGATGATGCTGCGGTTGCACGAGCTGCCTCAGCCGGTTATCGCACAGGTGCAGGGGATTGCCACGGCCGCCGGCTGTCAGTTGGTGGCTGCCTGTGACCTCGCCATAGCTGAGTCCGGCGCCCGTTTTGCCACGCCTGGAGTGAATATCGGGCTTTTCTGCACCACGCCGATGATTCCATTGGTCCGGGTGATAGGCAGACGGCGAGCTATGGAGATGCTTCTGACCGGCCGTTTCATTTCGTCAGAGGAGGCTCTCGGTTTTGGTCTGCTCAATCGCGTGGTTCCTCTTGATCAGCTGGCTGAACAGACCCGCAAGTGGGCCCTGGAACTTTCCCAGTTCAGCCGCTTCACCGTGGCTCTCGGAAAGCGGGCCTTCTACGAACAGATCGATCTTGATGAAAAATCAGCTTATGCCTACGCCAGAGAAGTGATCTCGATGAACTGCACCGCTGAGGATGCTGCCGAAGGCATGAACGCTTTTATTGAGAAGCGCAAGCCTCAGTGGCGTGACCGTTGAAGGGAGACGCGGGGAAGCGGGGATGCGGAGAGGGGGAGACTCGGAGACGCGGAGACAGGGAGTTAGGGACGTAGGAAGGTGAGGCGAGGGTTGCATTAACGTACTCACCCACCCGAAACAATAAAGAATTTGATAATGCTACCCCAACCTTTTCTGCCTCACCCTGTCTCCCCATCTCCCCATCCCCGTGTCTCGCTGTCTCCCCATCTCCCTTTCCCCGCGTCCCCGTGCCTGGCTAGGGAATCCTGAGCTTCTGCCCCGTGGTAACCGTATTGCCTTTGATGTTGTTGGCCTCGCGCAGTTCTTGAACGCTCATCTTATATTGTTGAGCGATACTGAACAGGGTCTCTCCTTTTTTCACGGTATGATAGTTGGCAGCGGGTGCTGCAGGTTTTGTTGCTTGAGGCTTTGGAGACGGAGCCGAGGCAGTCGCTGGTGGCGCTTGTTCGACAGCTTTCTCTGTTGGTTCGAGGTTGCTCACCACCGGCGAGCTCGACACAACCTTCGCAGGGTTAAAATTCTGCTCAAAAGTCTTTCCCGTTCCTGCAGGGAGTTTCAGTGCGTGAGTTCCTGTGGGAACATCGTCTGCGCGAAACTCGGGATTGAGCCGCTTGAACTCGCGATAGGTGGTTCCCGCTGCACTGGCGATGTTCTGAATGGGAACCGGACTGACAAGATTCACTGTCACACGATCAAGTTTGAGTTCAGGGTATCCCCATCCTTTCGGCAAGTTGTATCCATATTGACCTGGATTCCCCAGAACTGCTTTGACAGCGAGAATCCTTATGACATAGCGTTCCGTTTCTTGAGGCAGCCTGAGGTGGTAATAGTCGGTGACGCGCTGGGTTCGCATCTCGTCGTAAATGCGCCGGTCACCGCAATTATAAGCGGCCAGCGCCAGGGCCCAGTTCTTATGCCGGGCGTAGAGATCGCGCAGCAGCCGAAAGGCGCTGTCTGTGGATCGTTCAAAATCATACCGGCGATCACAAGAACCTTGCTGAGAGAGTCCGTAAGCGGCTCCAGTACTCGGCATAAACTGCCATGGTCCGGCTGCTCCTTTTGGTGAACAGGCATCGGGCAGGAGATCGCTTTCCACTATGGCCACGTACTTCAAGTCTTCGGGCAGGTTGTAATAGCGCAACCGCTCCTCGATCCAAGGGAAGTAACGTTCCATCCGCTTCAACCAGAGAAAAACCTGGGCATGGTTATACACGATGAGAGTGAATTCGCGGTCAAACCGCTCCTGAACATCTTGCACATCGAGCGGTACCGGTTCTCCGCAGAGGTCTATTTTATCGGGAGGCGGGTAATAGGGGGCCATGCAGCATTGGACTGAAGCAGTAGAAGTCGCCGCAGGCTCTTTCACAGACGTCGCGGTAGGAGGCGAAGGTGTCGGTGAAGGGGTTTGGGTCGTTGCGCAACCGAGAAGCGCCCCAAGCAGGAACAGGGCAAATAAGGTAAAGATAAACGATTTCGAAAAGCCGTAATGCTTCATAAGCTCATCTCTTTCCTAATTGCTGTAAATCTCCAGATGACTGAACAAAAGCCTGATTTCCCATAGTGAGCTAATACCTTCCTTGCAGTCGAACATTCCTTTACATCAGTAGCCTATGAGTGTCCATCCAAAATCAAAATGGAAATGCCACCAACTTCCGCCCGTGCCAACCATTAATTCACCAACAATGCCCTTTAGGCCACCGGTGGCCAGGGATAAGCGTGTGCGGCCTCAATTGCTATCTTCAAATTATCCCAAGGCATTTCGTTGGGTACGGTGCAGTCGGCTCCCAGGATGAAGCGAAGGGGAGCTTGCTCGATAACCGCGTTGACCGCATGTCGAATCTGCTCCGGGGTGCCGGTTGTGAGGATGCCTTTGCGGTCTAGCCCGCCCATATAAGGGCGCTTGAAGAGTTCAGACGCTTCCTTCAACGCCAACTGACGAATCCCCAGCTTCAATGGGCTGTTGACGACCGTCCCGGGATAGTCCAGGAATGATGAAAGGTTTTCGTAATCGCGGTGGTAGTCGCAAACATGCAGGATATTGAACGGGCATGCGCGATTGGCCTCTGCCATCAAAACCAGGTCAAAGGGCTTGACATAGTCATCGAAAATGCTGGCCTCGGGAAACCTGCCGGCTTCGCCTCCCTGTGTGGATGTGTAAAACCCATCAACACCCAATCGGATACATTCTCGAACAAACCCGAGCAAGCTGTCGGTGATGATCTCCAGGCCTTTGCGAACCTTCTCCGGTTCTCGATTGAGATGATCGGTCACAAGAGCCTGACTGGTGGTATACCCGGCGCACATAAAGGGTGAATACAAGGTCATCACGATCACCGCCTCGTGGCCGACCGCCCGAACCAGCCCTTTGGCCACTTCCAACTGCCCCTCGAAGAAATCCCGCCCGTAGCGCGGCATCTGGCTCCAATCACCTGGAGTCCGGATCTGAGGAAGGAATGGAAAATTGCGTTCATACTGGATCTTGACGAAGTCCATCCCGGTGTACCGGAAATACTCAAGATGTTTCTCCACCGCTGCCGGTCCGGTATGGAAGGCTGCTGGAAAATGGAGAAAAAAGGCGGCGGGAACGTAAGGCAGGGACCGGCCGGCATCTGCCAGTCCGAGAATCACATCGCGTTTGTTCATGTTGGACCTTACCTTCTCCAAAGAACCCTGTTACTGGCCTTGGACGTCTTCAACTCCTCGATCGTCAAGGAAAAGATGTACAATTGATGAGACATCTGCCCTGCACCCGATGTTTCCACGTGAGGTGAATGAACCGACTGGCCAATACGGGCTCAATGTTCACCTCAACTTCAAATTAACACGCTAAGCCGGAAAGAGGAGAGCTGCGAGGGAGAGTCTGTCGCGGGAATCCATTTGAGGAGACGCCTTTTTAGAAAGAATTGTCAGTGAAGAAACTCCTTTACTGTGGAGATCTACCTGTAAGATCGAGGTAAGGTAGTTGGAAGCGCAGGACTTGCCCTGGTTTGCCGCCCAGGTTGACAGGGTTGCCATCCCATCTCATCTGAACTCCGCCTGCATTGCCGACAACAATTTGAATCTCCTGGGTCACTTCCCATTCTCTCGTTTCTCCTGGCCGGAGAAGGGCACTTTCTGTCTTCTTATTGTCTTTCCTAACCTGGACCCAGCTCAACTGAAGCGCATCAATTTCAAACCGGTGATAAGGGCGTTCCTGAGCAACAGCGGCAGTTTCCCTGTCTGTTGATGATTCTGCATCATTAAAAGCCGCTTTGGCGCCGGGATCGTTTTCTTTATGCAACTGAGACATGGCGATGGAGCTGGTTTCCCCGACCGCAGGCTTTTCAATGACCGTTGTTGGTGACTGCCTTGCCTGAGGCCCTTTGGCAACCTCGTTTTCAGCCGTCACCTCTTCGCTGCTGATGCCTAGTCTGGTCTCCTTCTCGTCAAGAGTTAGCCGCCCGTCTTCACCCGTAGTTGGGTCCTCAAGAGGAGCTGTCTCGGGTGGTGCTTCCAGGCGAGGGGCTGATTCCCTGATAACTCCTGTGTCCAAGACCTGACGGTTTGAGGGATTGGAATCCCTCCACCAGACCCAACCCGCTTGGTGGAATACTCCCAGGGCAACAACTCCCGTTAGGAGGAAGACTATCATCCCTAGATATCTTCTGGCCCATGAAACGCCTGGGGTAGCTGCCTTATGCTGTGCTTCCGGCAGGTTTGGGCTGTCAACAGGGCCCAGCGGTTCCTGCTCGCCAATGGAAAGAGGCTGATAGATTTTGAGTGCTCGAGAGTAGGCTTGGAGGTAACTATAGACAAGAGAAGAGGGTCCAATTTCCGCAAACAGTCCCGCCTCTAATGCCTGGAGCACGCTGATGCTAACATCGACCTTGGATGCAATATCATCGAGGGATAGCCCTGCTCTGAGCCTTTCAGATTTCAGGTATTGGGAGAATTCTTTCACGTTGACGATCCAGGATCAATCCCCAATGATTTCAGTCGAGTATCGTATTGATGTATTGGAGGATCGAGGGTCTTATCTTTGCCGTTTTTTCAGAGTGGCATAAGTGGCATCAGTGATAGCCTTCAGATTTTCCCACTCATCGCCACCATTCGAACAGATCTCACGCAACTTCCCGAAGACGGGTCGATCTTCTTGCCTCATAGACAAAGGATAAAGCTTACTTTCCTGGTTCTCTGAGAGCGCCTTCAGCTCCGGGTTTCCAGCCCCATCGCGATCGGCTAAAGCATTCTGCCTCAGTTCGTGCACTTCATTTTCCTTTTGCTTGAGGAAGTCTGCTATAATCTCCAAGGCAGTTCTCTCTTCTTTTAAGACATTTCCAGACTTGGCGAAGAACCGAATTTTCCGCACACAATCGACGTGATGTTCGTATAAAGCATCAAAATATTCCCAACTGACCGCCCCGCTATTCAATATCTTCTCTGCCATATTGAATCTCCCAAAGAGGAATTATGATGGCAACCCAAGGCTGCCACTCTGAAAAACATTGCTAAACAGCATGCGTAATATAGTACTACTTGTCAATAACTTCTGAAGACAAAAGCTGCCAGTCAAGTCAATCATGGAACAAAAAAACCCTCGGTTCCAAACCGGGGATTTTGGCGTTTATGGATACCCTACCACCCGAGGCAAGTTTTGATTGAGTGGTGGAACACACAAACTCAAATTAAGCATTATCGGCCCTCGATGCCACTATTCTTCGCTATGACCGTGCCGGATGAT
>Ga0209048_10005911_pt1 | contig 11522 bp, 9 predicted proteins | sample FrelakmetCRP12CR_FD_187146 | JGI IMG/M metagenome (GOLD analysis project Ga0209048, IMG submission 187146) | Freshwater lake sediment microbial communities from the University of Notre Dame, USA, for methane emissions studies - CRP12 CR (SPAdes)... | ecosystem: Environmental > Aquatic >... | reverse complement strand
CACAGCCAGCTGTTCGAGGTCGCAGGGGTCGGCCGCTATCGCCTCCTCGGCGATACCAAGGACGACGCCGCGGGCGAGGCCTTCGACAAGACCGCGAAGCTCCTCGGCCTGGGCTACCCTGGCGGACCGGCGCTGGCGCGGCTGGCCGAAACCGGGCGCGACGGCACCGTCGCGCTGCCGCGACCGATGCTGGAGAGCGGCGATCTCGACATGAGCTTCAGCGGCCTGAAGACCGCGGTGCTCACGTTCGTGCGCCGCGAGGCGGCCGCCGGTCGGCTCGACGACGCGCGCAAGGCCGACATCGCGCGCGAGTTCCAGCACGCGGTCGTCGACGTGCTGGTCGCGAAGGCGCTCGCGGCGCTCGGCGCGACGGGGCACTCGCGGCTCGTCGTGGCCGGCGGCGTCGGCGCCAATCGCGAGCTGCGCTCACGCCTCGTCGCTGCGGTTGGCAAGCGCGGCGGGCAGGTCTATTTCCCGGACCTCGAGTTCTGCACCGACAACGGCGCGATGATCGCGCTCGTCGGTGCGCTGCGCCTGCCGGGCGCAACGGCGTGCGATCACGGGTTCTCGGTGAAACCGCGCTGGGATCTCGCGACGCTGCCCGCGCTTCAAGAATGAGCGTGTCGCGCCGCTGCGGTCACCGCCCGATCCTGCGCTCCCTGCCGTCGAACAGGTGCCGGATGTTGGACCGGTGGCGCCAGATGAGGAGCAGCGCAATGGCAACCGTTGCCCACGCGACCAAGGTATCGCCGAAGACGCAGAACGCTCCTATCGGCAGCAGCACCGCGGTGGTCAACGCGGCCAGCGAGCTGATCCTGAAGCCGAGCGCCATCACGAGCCACAGCGCGCCCAGCACGAGCCCGAGCGGCCAGTCGAGCGCGAGCACGATCCCCGCCGCCGTTGCCACGCCCTTGCCGCCGGCGAACCTGTGGAATATCGGAAAGACGTGACCCACGAACACCGCGAGCGCGACCGCGGGCACTGTCCACGCCGCGACCCCGAACGACGGGCCGAGCTGCTGCGCGAGGAACACGGCGAGCCAGCCCTTCGCGCCATCGCCGACGAGCGTCAGCGCCGCCGCCGCCCTGCTTCCGGTGCGCAGCACGTTGGTCGCGCCCGGATTCCCCGAGCCGTAGGTGTGCGGATCGGGCAGTCCGAACAGCCGGCTTGCGACGACCGCGAACGAAACGGAACCGACGAGATAGGCGGCGCCGACGAAGGCGAGTGAAGCGAGCATCGGACGAGGCGTCGGTTAGAATGCGCGGATGCGCCTTCGCGCCAGTCCCGGACGGGAATTCGCGGAGGAACGCGTCGATTCTAGCAAAGCCGATGAATTCGATTTTCATCCACGATCTCCGCGTCGAGACCCGCATCGGCATCTACGACTGGGAGCAGCACCTGGCGCAGACGCTGCGGCTCGACGTCGAGCTCGGCCTGCCGTCCGACAAGGTGTTCGAGAGCGGTGACTTCGCCGACGCCCTCGACTATGCGGCCATCGTCAAGCGCCTGCAGGCCTTCGCCGCGGACCATCCGCACAAGCTGATGGAGTGCTTCGCGCAGGCGATCGCGGACGTGCTCATGGGCGAGTTCGGCGCGCCGTGGGTCAAGGTGCGCGTGGCCAAGCTGGCGCCGATTCCCGGCGTGAAGGAGCTCGGCGTCGCCATCGAGCGCAGAAGGCCGGCGTAATTCGGCCGCGTTCGCGCGGGCGTCATGGGTCCGGCATCGATCGTTGGTCGGGCCCGGATCGTGGGTCCGGCTTCAACCGGACGCCCGACGCCGCCTGGTGGCGGCCCCACGACTGATCAGCCCGCGGGGCCGGGCCCGGATACACCGGGCAGAGGCAGCGTGAAGGCGAAGGTCGAGCCGACTCCCACCTCGCTCGTCACCCAGATCCTTCCCCCGTGGAGCTCGATGAATTTCCGCGATATCGCGAGGCCGAGCCCGGTGCCCTCCACCTTCTTCGCCGAAGTGCCAACCTGCCGGAACTCCTCGAACACGGTCGCCTGGTCCTCGGGCGCGATGCCGACGCCGGTGTCGGTGACCGCGATCTCGACCGCGCCGTCACGCAGGTCGGCGCGCACGCCGATCCGTCCGCCCTCCCGCGTGAACTTCAGCGCGTTCGAGAGCAGATTGAGCAGCACCTGCTTCACCTTTCGCTCGTCGGCGCTGATCTTCCCGACACGGTCGTCGATCGCGCGCTCGAGTGTGATCCCGCGGCGGTGCGCCCGTTCCCGCAGGAGGGTCAGCGTGTTGTCGATGGCGCCCGGCAGGTTGAACTCCACCAGCTCGAGCTCCATCCGGCCCGCCTCGATCTTCGACAGATCGAGGATGTCGTTGATGAGGGACAGCAGATGCCGTCCCGACTCCAGGATGTCGGCGAGATATTCGGCCTGCTTGTCGTTGATCTCGCCGAACATCCGTTCCGCGAGCACTTCCGAGAAGCCGATGATCGCGTTCAACGGCGTCCGCAGCTCGTGCGACATGTTGGCGAGGAACTCGCTCTTGTGCCGGCTCGCGATCTCGAGTTGCCGGCTCTTTTCGCCGATCTCGTGGAAAAGCCGCGCATTCTGGATGGCGAGCGCCGACTGCGTCGCGAAGGTCTTCAGCAGATCGATGACGTGGGGCGCGAACGCACCGGCGCGCTTCCGGTTGACGACGAGGCCGCCGAGCAGGTGGTCCTCGCGCAGCAGCGGCACCGCCAGCAGCGACCGGTAGCCCAGCCGCAGCAGGATCTCGCGGACCCGGCTCTGGTAGGCGCCCTCGTCCATGATGTCGCCGATCTCGACCGGCTCGCCGGTCACCGCGAGCTGCCCTACCGCACCCTCTCCCTTTGGAATGGGAGACGAGCGGAGCACATCGACGAGCTCGTCCGGCAGCCCGTCGGTCGTGTGCAGGTGGAATGCCTCGCGCGTTTCGTCGTACTCGTAGATGGCGCCGCCATCCATGCCGGCAAGCGCGGTCGCCCGCGAAGCGATGGTGGCAAGCACCGTTTCCAGGTCCAGCGTCGAACTGACGGCCTGACCGACCTCGCCAAGCGCCTTGAGCTCGCCCACCGATCGGGTGAGTTGCGTGGTCCGCGCTTCCAGTTCCCTGAACAGACGCACGTTCTCGATCGCGATGACCGCCTGATCGGCGAGGGTCTGGAGCAGTGTGAACTGCTTGTCGGGGAACGGCCCGGGCTCGGCCCTGCCGACGCTAATCGCGCCGATCGCGCTCCGGTCGCGTACTAGCGGAACAGCCAGGACGCTGCGGAAGCCCCCGGCCAACGCGGCGGCCCGGACCATATACTCGGCATCGTCAAGCACGTCCGGAATCGCGACAACGCTGCACGTCAGGATAGCCCGGCTGTTCGCGCTGGTCCGGTCTGGTCGCGTGGGGTAGGTGTGGCGTATGGCATCGGCCCCGTCCGGATTCACGTTCGCGATAGCCGCCAGATTTATCAGTTCGCCGTCGAAGGTCGTGACGAGCGCCGAATTGGCACGGCACAGCTTCAACGCCGCCGCCGCGATTGTCTCGAAGACCGGCTGTGCGTCCGTCTGGGACTGGCTTATGACACGCAGGATCTCGCTCGTTGCCGTCTGCTGCTCCAACGCCTCCGTGAGATCGTGGTTTCGCGCCTCCAATTCCTTGAACAGCCGCACATTCTCGATCGCGATGACCGCCTGGTCGGCAAACGTCCTCAGCAGCTCGACTTGCGCGTCGGCGAACAGGCCCGGATTGGCGCGCCCGACGAAGATCGATCCGATGACCTCGCGGTTGCGAACGATGGGTACCCCGAGAGCACCCCGGTATTGGGCTGCGCGGGCGAAATCCTTGAGCTCGTAGCTCTGTTCCGCGAGCACGTCCGGGATATGGACGACGGCGGCGTTGCGAACGACGCGCGCGGTGACGGTCTGCGCGTCGATCTTCATCGGGAACAGGGTGCTTACCATCTTCACGCCCTCGGGCACCAGCCCGTCGATCGCGGCAAGCTCTATGAGGGTGCCATCGAACCTCGAGACAACTGCGACATCGGCGTCGCAGAGCTTGCCCGCGCGCTGCGCGATGATGTCGAACACCGGTTGCACGTCCGTGGGCGAACGCGAGATCACCCGCAGGATTTCACTGGTCGCCGTCTGCTGCGCGAGCGCCTCCGTCAGGTCGCGGTTGCGGGCCTGCAGTTCGGTAAACAGCCTGACGTTCTCTATCGCGATCACGGCCTGGGCGGCGAAGGTATTGAGCAGCGCGACCTGCTTGTCCGAAAACGGCATCACCTCCAGCCGAAACAGCCCGATCACCCCAACCGGCGTCCCTTCGCGCATGAGCGGGGTGATGACGATCGTGCGGTGCCCGAACTTGCGCTGGAGCTCGCGCCCCACCGGGAACTCGTCCACGCGCTCGGCGGCGAGATCGTGGACATGGACAGTACGGCGCTCCAACGCGGCGCGCCCGCTCACCGACCCCGGCGTCAGCGGAATCTCCAGCGCGTCAACGCTGCCTACACCCAGCCTCAACGCGTCGGCGAATTGACCGATCGCGGCGGCACCGCGAAGAACGCCGTTTTCGAGACGCAATAGCGCCACGTCCGGCGCTCCGCAGAACCGGGCAGCGGCATGGACGACCGCCTCGAGGACCGGCTTGATGTCGGTTGGCGAGCTCGAGATCGCGCGCAGGATCTCGCTGGTCGCCGTTTGCTGCTCGAGCGCTTCGGCGAGTTCCTGGTTGCGGTCATCCAGCGCCGTGAACAGGCGCACGTTCTCGATGGCGATGACCGCCTGGTCGGCGAAGGTCTCGAGCAGCGCGACCTCTCTTTCCGAGAAGTTTCCCGGTTCGGGACGGCCCACCGTGATGGCGCCGATCGGACTCCTGTCACGGATCAGCGGCACGGACAGGATGCTGCGGAAGCCCGCGGTCAGTGCGTTGTCCTTGATCGCGTAGGCATCGTCTTTCAGCATGTCGGGGATCATGACCACCCGACGTGTCTGGACGGCCCGGGCAGTCGCGCTTTCCGGGCTGGGCGGTCGCGGAAACGTCCTGTGGATCGCTTCGGCACCCGTCGGATCCGCGTTTGCGAGTGCCCCGACATGAATCAGCTTGCCATCGTACGTGGCTACTATCGCGGTATTGCCCGTGCACAGCTTCAACGCTGCCGCCGCAATCGTTTCGAAAACTGGCCGCACGTCCGTTTGCGACCGGCTGATCACGCGCAGGATCTCGCTCGTCGCAGCCTGTTGCTCCAGCGCCTCGGCCAGGCGCTGCTCGAGGCTGGGGACGATGGAACCGCCGCGATTCCGCGGTTTCCGCGCGACAGGCAGCCGGGTGCCGACCTTCGCCGTCACGGGCTTCGCACCTCGACCCATCCGCTCCTCCCTGCCCCGCGCGGGCGCTCCGAGCGCCCGGCGGAGGACGACAGGCTAGGCGAAGACGCCGCGGCCGGCAAGGGGAACCGCAGGCGAGGTCAGTCGCCCTTGGCGATCGCGACGTCGACCCGTGTCGGTTTCAGCACGCGAACCAGATCGGCCGACGTCATCCCCACGAGGTAGCCGCGCTTGCCGCCGTTGACGTACAGGTACTCGAGGTCCGCGATGCTGCGCTCCATGTAGACCGGCATCGCCCGGCGGGTGCCGAAGGGGCTCGTGCCGCCCACCTGGTAACCCGAGTGACGATCCGCGATGGCGGGCGCGCACGGCGCGATCGCCTTCACGCCCAGAAAGCGCGCGAGATTCTTCGTCGACACCTCGCGGTCGCCGTGCATCAGCACCACGAGTGGATGCCCGTGATCGTCTTCCATCACCAGCGTCTTGATCACGGCGTGCTCGGCGACACCCAGCTCGCGCGCCGAAACCTCGGTGCCGCCGCGCTCGACGTACTCGTACGGGTGGTGCGTGAACGCGACGCCGTGCTCGCGCAGCATGCGCACCGCGGCGGTGACGGGATGCCTGTCCTTTGTCATGGGCGGCGGGCGGCAGGTGTTTCTCAGCCGCGCGGATGGTGCTCCTTGTGCAGGCGCTTCAGGCGCTCCCGCGCGACGTGAGTGTAGATTGTCGTCGTCGTGATGTCGGCATGGCCCAGCAAGAGCTGCACGACCCGCAGGTCGGCGCCGTGGTTCAGCAGGTGCGTCGCGAACGCGTGGCGCAGCACGTGCGGCGAGAGGCTCGCCGCGGGAATCCCGGCCTTCACGGCGAGGCGCTTCAGCAGAGCCCAGAACGCCTGCCGCGTGAGCGGGCCGCGGCGCGCGGTGACGAAGAGCGCCGCGCTCTTGCCGTCGCCGACGAGCTTCGGGCGCCCGTCGGCAAGGTAGCGCTTCAGCCAGCCGATCGATTCCTCGCCGAGCGGGACGAGCCGCTCCTTGCTGCCCTTGCCGAGGACGCGCACGACGCCCATGTCGAGCGACACCTGCGCGAGCGTGAGACCGACGAGCTCGGAGACGCGCAGCCCCGTCGCGTACAGCGTCTCCAGCATGGCCCGGTCGCGCAGGCCGAGCGTGGTTTCCGTGTCGGGCGCCGCGAGCAGCGTCTCGACCTGCGCCTCGGTGATGTTCTTCGGCAGCCGTCGCGGCAGCTTCGGCGCGCGCACGCGCAGCGTCGGATCGGCACGCAGGGTGCCCTGCAATACCTGCAGTGCGTAGAAGCGGCGCAGCGACGAGAGCCGGCGCGCGATCGACGTCGCCTTCGCCTTCGCGCGGAACTGGTCGCCGAGAAACGCCTCGACCTCGGTGCGCTGTGCGGCGAGAAGCGCCTTGCCGCGCCGGTCGAGCCAGGCGGCCCACGCCGCGAGGTCGCGGCGGTAGCTCGCCAGCGACGAGGGCGCGAGGCCGTCCTGCAGCCAGACCTGGTCGCAGAAGGCGTCGATCAGCTCGGCGGAAGTCGGAATCGCTTGCATGCAGTCGTGCTGCCGCGGTCGACATCGACCGCGAGCGGCCCGGTCAGCGGCCGAAACGGTAGCCTTCGTGCTCGAGGAGCCAGCGCTTGATCGCGATCGGGTCCCCGTCGGCGGCGTTCATGAATCCCCCGAGCGATCCCTGGCTGCCGACCACGCGATGGCAGGGGATCACAAGCGCGATGCTGTTGGCGCCGCACGCGCCGCCGACCGCGCGCGGCGCGGTGTGCAGCTGCCGCGCCAGCTCGCCGTACGTCCGCGATTCGCCGACCGGAATCCCGGAGAGCGCCTCCCAGACGCGCCGGCGGAACGGCGTGCCACCCGGGTCCAGCGGCAGCGTGAAGCGGAAATGCGGGTCGGCAAGATAGCGTTCGAGTTGCCGCATCGCGCGCTCGGCGATCGCATCGGAGGGTGCCTGCGCGAGCGCGGCTGCCGGCAGATACTCGATGCCGGTGACCGCGCCGGCACCGGTGCGGATGCCGAGCACGGCGAACGGCGTCCTCATCTTCGCCGCGAAGCCTTGCACAGCGCCCATTCGCGCACTCGCTTCCATCTCGTCTCACCCCATCTTCATCTGCTGCGGCAGATAGGTGATGAGCTGCGGGAAGAACCAGATCAGCAGCACCGCGACGATCATCAGCCAGAACATCGGCAGCGCCTGCTTCGCGATCCACGTGATCTGCTTCTTGGTCATCCCCTGCAGCACGAACAGGTTGAAGCCGACGGGCGGTGTGATCTGCGCCATCTCCACGACGAGCACGATGAAGATCCCGAACCAGAGGAGGTCGATGCCGGCCGCCTCGATGGTCGGCAGGATCACGCCCATCGTGAGCACCACCATCGAGATGCCGTCGAGGAAGCACCCGAGGATGATGTAGAAGACCATCAGCGCGACGACGAGCGCGAACGGCGTGAGCCCCAGCCCGCCGATCCACTCGGCGAGATGCCGCGGCAGCCCGATGTAGCCCATCGCGAGCGTCAGGAACGACGCGCCGGCCAGGATCAGCGCGATCATGCAGTAGAGCCGTGTCGCGCCCATGATGCTCTGGGAGAACGTCGACCGCGTCAGCGAGCCCTGGACCGCGGAGATCGCGAGCGAGCCGACGACGCCGAAGGCGGCCGCCTCGGTGGCCGTCGCGACGCCGACGTAGATCGAGCCCAGCACCAGCGCGATCAGCAGCACGACCGGAATCAGGTGGCGCGACGCGTGGAGCTTCTGCACGATCGTCGTCGTCGTCGTCGCAGCCGGGATGCGCTCCGGATTCCGCAAGGCCCAGACGACGATGTAGCCCGAAAAGAGCAGCGCCAGCAGGATGCCGGGGATCACGCCGGCGATGAACAGCTGCGCGATCGACACGTTGGCCATGACGCCGTAGACGATCATGATGATCGACGGGGGGATCAGCAGGCCGAGCGTGCCCGCGCCGGCCAGCGTGCCGATCGTCATGTCCTCGGGATAGCCGCGCGCCGCGAGCTCCGGCAGGGTCATCTTGCCGATGGTTGCGCAGGTCGCGGCCGACGATCCCGACACGGCGGCGAAGATCGTGCAGCCGATGATGTTGGTGTGCAGCAGCCGGCCGGGCACCCGCTCGAGCCACGGGGCGAGGCCGCGGAACATGTCCTCGGACAGGCGTGTGCGGAACAGGATCTCGCCCATCCAGACGAAGAGCGGCAGCGCGGTCAGCGTCCACGACGACGATGTGCCCCAGATCGTCACCGCCATCGCGTCGCCGGCGGGCCGTGACGAGAAGAGCTCCATGCCGATCCACGCGACGCCGGCCAGCGCGAGCCCGATCCACACCCCGCTGCCCAGCAGCACGAAGAGCGCGACGACGAGCAGCGTGGTGATCAGCGCGTCCAAGGGGTCACCGCGCGGCCGTCATTCGTTGTGGAGCGCCACGTCGGACTTCGCGCGCACGCGGCGCCCCGTCCACTCGAGGACCAGCTCGTCGGCGAACGCGATCAGCAGCACCAGCGTGCCGGCGGCCATCGCGAGCTGCGGAATCCACAGCGGCGTCGCGTCGTTGCCGGTCGAGACGTCGTTGAACTGCCACGACTGGACAGCGAGCCGGATGCTGTAGAAAGCGAACAGAGCCGCAAGCAGCGTGGCCACCGCGAGCGACACGCGCTCGAGCACGTGCTGCGCCCCCGGGCCCAGGTGCTCGAGAACGAGCGTGACGCGGATGTGCTCGCCGCGCTTCAGCGTGTGCGCGAGGGCGAGAAATCCGCACGCCGCCATGCAGTAGCCGGCGTACGAATCGGTGCCGGGCAGGTGAAAACCGAAATACCGGCCGGCGATCCCGGTCAGCACCATGGCCAGGGTTCCCGCCAAAAACAACGCCGCCAGATATCCGGCGGCGTCGTAGAGCATGTCGAGCTGCCGGCGCATCACATTGCGCGGTACGCGTCGATCACCTTCCGGCCGTCGTCGCCCGCCTTGCGCAGCCACTCGGCGAGCATGTAGTTGCCGACCTTGCGCAGGTCCGCAGTGAGCTGGTCGGACGGCTTCAAGATGCTCATGCCCTTCGCCTTCAGCTGGTCGAGATACCAGCCGTTCTTCTCCTCCGAGACCTTCCAGCCGCGCGCCTCGGCGTCGGACGCGGCCTTGAGCACGGCGGCCTGCGTCGCCTTGTCGAGCGCGTCGAACGCCTTCTGGTTGACGACGATCGCGTTCTTCGGCAGCCAGGCCTGCGTGTCGTAGAAGTTCTTGATGTGCTCGTACGTCTTCGAGTCGAAGCCGGTTGCGCCGGACGACATGTACGAGTCGATGACGCCGGTGGCGAGCGCCTGCGAGACTTCGGCGGCCTGCACGGTGGTGGGCTGCGCGCCGACGAGCTCCGCGATCTTCGACGTGGCCGGGCTGTAGGCGCGCCACTTGAGGCCCTTCATGTCGGCGACGGAATTGAGCGTCCGCTTCGTGTAGATCCCCTGCGGCGGCCAGGGCACGGCGTAAAGGAGCTTCATCCCCTGCTTCGCGAGCCGGTCGTCCAGGGCCTTCTTCGACGCCTTGTAGAGCTTCAGCGATTCGCCGTACGAGGCGGCGAGGAACGGGATGCCGTCGAGGCCGTAGAGCGGATCCTCGTTCTCGAAGTTGACGAGCAGGATCTCGCCCAGCTGGGCCTGTCCGCCCTGCACGGCGCGCTTGATCTCGGGCGCCTTGAAGAGCGACGCGTTGGCGTGGACCGTGATCTTGAGCTTGCCGCCGGTCGCGCGGTCGACGTCGTTGGCGAACTGCTGGATGTTCTCCGTGTGGAAGTTGTTCGCGGGATACGCGGTCGGCATGTCCCATTTGGTCTGGGCAGCCGCGGGCAGCGCGAGCGCCAGGCCGAGCGCCATGGCGTAGGCGGGGAATCGCATCATTTCGGAGCTCCTGGAACGAGGGAAGCGGTGCGCGGGAACAGGCGTTGACGAGCGCCATGCGCGGCCGACCGCGCCGTTTTACCACAGATTGCGCGTCGGGTGGCGTCGTCGGCACACGCTCGACGCACCGGTACGGCGTCAGGCTTGCACGCGGATGTGCTCGGGCGGCAGATCCGCCCGATGGCGCTCGTACATTGCCGTATAGGCAGCCTCCAGACGCTTCGCATACAGCCGGGCGTCGAACAGCGGCGTCGTCAGCCGATTGGCGGCCAGCTTCTGCCTGATGGCGATCAGCCTCTCCGGGTCGGTCGCCAGGGCGATCGCCAGACTCTCGTACCGCTCGGGCGTTTCCGTGACGAGCTCGGGCAGACCGATCGCCTTCAGCAGGCTCGCCGCCACGCGTCCGGCAAAGGTCCCGCCGAGACAGGTCAGCACCGGCAACCCTGCCCACAGCGCATCGCTGGCCGTCGTGTGCGCATTGTAGGGCAGCGCATCCAGGAAGAGGTCGGCCGCACGATAACTCGCCAGGTACTCGGCCGCGGGCAATCTCGCCGCAAAAACGAGCCTGCGCGAATCAATGTTCCGCGCCGCTGCTTCCTTTCGCAGATTGTTCATGGCGTGCGCGTTCTCTTCCCGCAGCCAGAGCACGCTGTCGTCGACGTGGCCGAGTATGCGCATCCAGCCATCGAAGGTGGCGGGCGTGATCTTGTAGCTGTTGTGGAAGCAGCAGAGCACGACGCCGTTGCGCGGCAGGCCCAGCTCTTCCCGCGCATGGACCCGGTCCGAAACGCGAAGCGTCGTATCGTTCACCAGAAAGCTGTCGGGCAGATAGGCGATCCGTTCCGCGTAGTGCTGCTGGTGCGCCGCGGGAATGACGGTCGCGTCGGCGACGAGATAGTCGATGTAATCGGCCCCCATGGTCCCGGGATAGCCGAGATAGTTGACTTGTATCGGCGCCGCGCGCAGCGCGAAGATGCCGGGCCGGCTTCCGTCGGTGAACCCCGCCAGGTCGACGGCGATGTCGATCCCGAGCTCCCTGGCCAGCAGCGCCACGTCGGCGTCGGACTGATCGCGCACATCGACGAACTGGTCGAAGGCTGCCGCCACTCTTTGTCGGGTCGCATCGCCCGTGTCGGGACCGAAGGAAAAGCCGGTGAGATGAAACCGCGACTTGTCGTGCCGCTCGAACAGCTCGGCGATCAGATGCGACACCGGGTGCTCACGGAAGTCCGGCGAAAAATACCCGATGCGTATCCGGTCGTGGCGGGGGCGCCTGGCGATCGCGGGAAGGGAATCATTGGCCG
>Ga0209048_10005910_pt1 | contig 11523 bp, 13 predicted proteins | sample FrelakmetCRP12CR_FD_187146 | JGI IMG/M metagenome (GOLD analysis project Ga0209048, IMG submission 187146) | Freshwater lake sediment microbial communities from the University of Notre Dame, USA, for methane emissions studies - CRP12 CR (SPAdes)... | ecosystem: Environmental > Aquatic >... | reverse complement strand
GATGGAACCGGAGTGTACCCGTGTATCAGACCCGCCGACACGCCTCCCAACTAGGTAATTCACCTTGTAGATGCGGGTCTGCATCGCCAGCGGCTGAATGTAAATGCGCGAGCCGTCCACCTTGTATTCGTAACCGTAGATTTCGCGGACTGCGTCGAGCGCCTCGAATACCGTAACATCTTTCAAATTGACTGAAACCGAACCTGTCACGTCAGGGTGGACCAGCATGCTGTAACGCGTGCCGTGAACAATCCCCATGAACACTTGGCTGGCAGGCGCGTTATTGACCACCAGATCAAACTTCTGCTCCAGCGGCTTGCCCCCCGCACGCGGCATCTCGACCTTGAGCGGCGGCAGCAAGGCCGTACCCAGCGTATCATTCTGAACCGCTTTGGCTCTATCCTGACTCGCCCTGGTCAACTCCGCATTGATTTGATCCAAAGTTGCGCCGTGCTTTTCCTGAGAGGCGCAGCCCGACAAGGCCAAGATTAACAGTCCGAAATATGCTTTCCGCATTATGATGCCTTTTGCTCAGAGTTGCGTTTTGACTTGTTCTTGCCACGTTTCAGCGTTTCTTCCTGTGGCGGTCGGGCGAATTTTTTTTCCACTCCAGGGAAGAGTTTGAGCGTCTGCCGGCCTTCAGGCCCGATGAGGATCACCTCGCCCTCGCTGATCTTAATCAGTTTGGCGTCGCCAAAACGCTCGCCCTCAGCCAGCAGCTGACCGCTGATCACGGCAGTCCGACGGCCCGGACGAATCATGACAGATTGCAGCACTGGTCCGGCAGCCGCCGCCGGCGCACCCGGGATTTCCACACCTGCCTCAACTGGAGGTCGGGTCGGGTCGGGCAACACCTCTGCCGCCAAGGCCTGGGCAGCCCCAACTCCCAGAGCAAGCGCAAAAAAAATTGTTCTCACACGCTTAACCATGTCTTGTCCATACTCAGCGTATACAGCGTAATCGTCAGGGTTACGAGGGGATATTCTTCTACCCGCATTTCAGCCTTGCCCCAGATCATCCGCCATGGCAGCTTTTCCATTGTATCGAGATATTGCGTCAGCTCAGCATAACTGCCAGACACAGCGATCTCTACACCATGCTTGTAAATCGCCGGGCCCGCTGGTTTTTTCTCCTCGGTTTTGGACGGAGCGGCATCAGCTGGCATCTCCAGCACACCGCTGACTAGCAAAGTCTTGAGTGACACGAGCTTCAAATTACGGTTTTGCGTTAGCACATCCTCCAGCAGTCGCGCCATCTTCTCCGGTGGCACCAGGCTCTGTCGCACACTTTGCAACGCAGCACGACTCTGCCCCAGCTTCTGGTTCAGCGATGCCAGTCTGACCCGGGTAGCCGCATCGGGGTCAACCCGGCTAGCGCTCAGAATATCCTCGATCTGGGCCTGCAATTGTTGCGTTTGCGTCTGCTGCTGATTTGCATCCTGAGTCAGGCGTTTCTTTTTGGCCAGTAGTGGGTCCAGCAAAAAGGCACTGAGCAGGCCCCATGCCACCACCAGCACCATAGCAAAAATCAGGGCGCGTTCGCGCGAATTGCGGGCATTGAGCAGCACAGCATAACGTTCCCAATATTGCTTCACTTCGCTCCCTCCGTGATGCCGGAATGCAGCCTGAATTCAAGATAATTTGGCATTTTAAGCGGCTTATCTTTAGATACAGGCTCCGCCTTTGGCCGCTGCATTTCCAGGGCGGCAAAATCACGCCCCTGCGTCGCCGCTTCATGGTTCAGGCGCTGGATGTAAGCCGGCACTAGTTCCGGCCGCAACGTCCGCCCACCCAGGAGCATTTCCTTACCCGCCCCCTTAATGCCGAATTCCGTCAGCCACAGTCCATTCATGGTCTGGCGCGCAAAAGCACGCATATAGCCGGAATACCCCTGGGTATTGCCCAGGCTGCCACTCTGCAGCACTTCCAGCACCGCCTCTTCACCTTTGAGTTGCTGCTCCATTTCCGTCACCCGCTTTTCCAGCACTGCATCCCTCTGGCGCGGCGCATGCTCGGCAGCCACCTTGACCAGCCTGGCCTGTTCCTGCGCCAGACTCGTGGCGCCGGTTTTAAGTTGCTTATCCAGAAGCGTCACCTGGCGGTACTGGTAACCATACACACCAACCATGATCAGCACCAGCACAGCCAGTGCCTGGATGAGCATGAGCGCGGTAAACAGTTCGCGCTGCTTGCTGAAGGCGGGATTAAAGAGGTTGATCTGCTGGCTCATTGCGCCACGTCCTCTGTGCGCAATGCAGCGCCCAACGCCAGGAAACACTGCATCCGCTGCGTCGGCCCCACATCTGAAACCGTGGAGAAATCGAACACCTCGTCCAGATTCAGGGTGGACACCGGCAAGTACAAATTGGTCGCCAGATACGCTTCCAGATTAACTGCCGGAGGCAAGGGTGCGAGCACCAGCTTGCTGATGGTGATAAAACTGAACTGGCGCTCGAAATGATCCATCGAACGCTGCAATTCCAGCGTAATGCGCTCGAAATGGCGCTGCTGCTCGCTATCCGACTGGTTCAACTGTGACAGCGGAACATCAATATGGCGCGAAGAATACAGTTCACCATCAAAAGTAAAAGTCAGCAAGCCGCCGTTTTCGTCGAAGGACAGCAAGGCCATACCGCGCCCCTTGTCCTCCAGCAGGCTCGCAATATTGCGCTGCGCCAACTCGGGAATATCAATCACGCTCACGGGTAACCTGGCTGCATCGAAATCCGCCATGCGCTTGCGGATCACCTCATTGCGCGCCGCCACGGCATAGAGCGAGCGATTACGCGACTGTGCGTTCTTGTCGGCGGGGATGTCGAGCACATCCACTGTGGCATTATCCACAGCAAAATCCAGCATATCCTTGATGCGCCAGCGCACCGCCGTTTTCAGCTCGGCGGCTGGAACACTGGGCGCCTCGACCACCAGCATCTGGTATTCACCGGAATTCAGCAGGAAACTACAATTGTAACGGTTGAGATGGTACTCTTTAGCCAGTTTTTCCAAAACGGGCACGTTCACAACGGTCCCCGGGGAAATAACACAAAGCGACACCAGCGGCTTGCTGTCCGTCACCTGACGTACTTGAACCAGGTTCACTCCTTCAGGGGTGAACTGCATGGCCATCCAGCCGGGTTCCTGTTTTTTTCTGGCAAAAAAAGTCATAAATTCGCCGATTAAATAATCGGCTTGAAGTTAAATTAATAAGCTATTGTTGTCAATTGTTTTTATTAATTAAAACGGTTAATAGTTTTCGCGCAAATATATAGGTCCTTTTTTGGCACTACTGCCAAAAATACCGAATGTTGCACGTCCCACCGCATCCTTGTCATAGCTGCTGCCGCACCATTTGCCCCGCAAATAGGTGGCAGTAAGCGGTGTACCACTGGCATAACTTGCTACCCAGGCCGGACATTTGTTTTCAGTAGCACTCAAGCGGGCCACCACATCTGCACTGCCAACTGCATTGGGGGCTGTCAGGGTAACGGAACCCGCCCCGGCAGAATAGGTGTCCAGGGTGATGGCCGTGCTGGATAAATTGGTCGAAGTCACATTGCCCTGATAATTGCCAAGCCCGAAGTTCGCTGCGGTCAGCGCCGTACAGCTGTCAACCGTATTTTTCACAAAAGCACTGCCGTTCCAGTACTGCACTTCATATGGCATAGTCAGATTACGTTTTTCGGAACCGTAGGCATTCCCCAGCCATACGCGGCCAAAGCGTACCTTGGTCGCTGTGGAGTCCACCGTTGACACACTGGGCGACAAAGCGGTGCCGTTAAGCGTGGCAATCTTGACTGCATCGGTCGTATCGGTAATGGTCACACGGAATTTCAGGCTATCATACGGCCCATCTACCACTGGCGTTGCCAAGTTGCGTGCGTCAAAGCGATAGGTATTAGAGGCAGCATACTCACCCGCTGTCCAGGCACGGGTCGGCACCACTGGCTGTGACAGACGTGAAAGCAAATCTGTACTGCTAGAACCGTTTAACAGCTGCAGACCCAGCGTTGCGACCGGCACATAGGTGCTCGCTGGACTGACATAGCGTGTCGTCGTGGCATTGGCTTTGCTCTGTGCTTTAACAGTCAGTGTTACACCCAGCGCATCACTATCCATGTAGGTGAAGCCTCCGACAGTACAGGCCGGGCTGAAACTGCCATCCACCGCGAAATGATGTGGATAGAAGCGCCCCATCGGTCCCAATGCAGAACTTCCAACATTACAGCCATACAAACCACCTGTCAGCGTATTGGAAGTACTGCCCGCCACGCAATCGCCGGTAGCCTGGTCTGCCGCAGTAAAAGCTGAGTCAATAACCGCGTCATTTGTAAAACTGATAATACCCACATCCTGATACTGAAACAGGTTGCTTACTGCCCCTCCGGAAGACTGGGGAAAGCCGTTGGCAGCCGGTGAACCGGGTAAGGGAAGAGTCGGATTATTCCATGTCAGAGCAGTGCCGACAGAAGCCGAGAACTGGTCCAGCACCTTGGTCAAATCCACCCCGGGCTGACCGGTATATCCTGTTGTTATCGCAACTGGGGTCGCCGCAGCATTATAGGGTGTAGCCGTCAGGCTGAAATCTTCACCTGCGGCCAGTTTGTCTGTAGCCGGATTGAGAGCTGTTGTCGTAGACAACACAAACGCAGCAGGACGAATCACGAAATTATCTATCGAACACCCTATGGCCGTCGGCGTACCCGAAGCCGGGTAAGTAATGCGCACACGCACATCGCGCCGCACATTTGCTTCAACAACGCCTGTCACCCGGTGGCGCCCTGTAGTGCCCGTAACGGCGGCATCGCTGGCAGCAAAGGTCTGGTTCGGCAATGTCTGGATAACTGTCCACGTAGGTCGACAACCATTCGCATCCATCGCCCCGCTGTTATTGCTGCTATCGAGCAACTCCACTTTGACATCACCGCTGAAACTCGGCTCTATGGCATTTTTGGCTGTGTTTAGCGCCACAATATCAAAACTGAACGACTGACCGGCAAGTTGCGTTATCAGTACCCCCGTTATGGCTGCCGCCAGCGTGGTGGCCGTTTTGTAGGCATTGAACCCGCCCGGAACAACCACCGAGGTTTCAGGTGTGCCGAGCATCGCCGTCACCACGCTCCATTCCAGGTCATCGATCAAAAACCAGGTACGATATTGATTAAAGATATCGGTCCTGATCTCGAGACGCACAGACTGGCCTGCAACCGCGGACAGACTTACCGAACAGTTGGTCCACGGCTGCAGGCCCCGGTTGTATGCGGCGCTCATACCCAAGGTATGATTATTGGAATTGCTACCATTGTCCCAATAATTGTATAAACCGTAGCCGGGTTGTGTCGCCGTGATAGCCGAATTACGGTAGTTCGGACTAAACGGGCAAGTGGCGTAATTGTTTAATTGCGGCCCGGCAATATTCAGCAACACGGCCGAGGTGGCCGGATTAATCAGGCGCACTCTGATGAAATCATACTGCGTGACATCGCCATTGACCGCGCTATCCCAACCCTCCGGTTTGATCCGGATGTTGATATTCCCGGGACTGCTGGCGGGTACGGTAAAATCCTTGGTTAGGGTCGCGTTTGAAACCGCATCTGCATTGGTCCGGTAGCCAATCAGGTAAGAGAACTGACCGGTATTGGGTGTGCCGTCGGTACTCGCAGTCGTCGCATCCGTGACACTGATCGTTTCGGATGGACGTATCTGGGTATCCATATTCGCATTCGAGCGCGTACTTGCAGTCCAGCCCGGCGGTGTCGCCGTTCCCGCCCCCCCCTTTTCTAAGTTGCCATTGATGGGTACTTGCGGATTGACCGCCTTCGGACCGTTTGCAACGACATCGAAGTAGAGGTAATAGGCCGCCGGACCCGCATCCTGCAGAATGAAGCGAATCTCGCCCCGGCTGTTCCCCGTGGCGTCGGTTGCGCCCAAGTAAATACTGTCCGTGAATTCCTGGTTGGTTGCTAGTGTGTCGTTGGGCCTGACGATGCGCGGAGAATTGACGTCAAACGTTCCCGATACGCCCATAGCCGCCAGCAAGGCCGCAAAATCCACATCTACTTTAATGGTGCTGTTTACGCTGGCCCCCGCGGGAACACTGACAGGAACACGATAGTGGAATGTGGTATCGAACCAGGCAGCATTCGCCCTGCATGCAAAACCGGCACTGAACACCACGGCCAGCAGCAGCGACGTGAAGTGACGCAGGCATTTTCGCAATTCAGCACAAGTCAGCATAATTTTACCGCCCAATGAAATGCATGAAATCAGGCTTGAACATCCAGGCTCTCATCAAGACTAAAATTCAACAAACGCATTGAGCACCCTTTCAGTGTAACCAACGCCACCCACAGCCCCGCCACTTATGGCTTTCGACTCAACCCAGTAAATGGTTTTGCTGTCCGTACCCTCGGTATAAGTGTTTGCATTACAGGTCACGGTAACAGTAAAGCCATCCAGAGTTAAAAAAGTTGAAGCTGCAGGGCACGCCGTGGCCGGAGGCTGAAGCCTGGACACTGCCCACTGGATGCCACCCTTGGCTGCCCAGTAGGCGCGAGAACCCTGAATATCCTGGGCGGAAGTGAGTTGCTGGGTATTGGAGAACGTCAGCATGAAAGCGCCCAGCGCGGCGAGGATCACCAGCAGGAAAATCGCCGAAGCAAGGGCGAATCCACATTGAGGACGCAACGGCAGCACATTTCTCATGGCGTATTATCCACATGAATCTGATGATAGAGCTTCACGCCCTCACCCGACTGGTTGATTTCCAGCGAAATGGAGACGATGCCGAAACGGCTCAGGCCAGTACCGCTGCCCGGCGGTTCGTATTTGAGGCTACAGGTCGTAATGTTTTTGGCGAGCGTAGCAGCGGTGGCAGCGGTGGTCATGGCCGTGCAATCTGCCGGCTGCGACCAGGCTCCGGTCAGCTTGCGCGAATAGCGATACAGTGTTCCACCACTGCAGCCGTAAGCCACCACATGCTCGTTGGAAGGAATCACCTGAAAACGGTAGGCGGGAGATTCGTTGGGCAACTGCTTGCGCTGGAAGGGGGTTGCGGTGCCAGTGCCTACGAAAGTAATGGCCGTCGTATTGGCGGTTCCGCCCGGTTCGGCCAAACTGGCCACCTGAATGCCATTGCCCCCCATGTAAGCATTGCCGCTCGTACTGCCGTCGTTATACACCACAACCACGTCGCCGGCAGTAATTTGGTCTGCGGAAGGCAAGGCGCTGTTCAACCAGAGCATGTCGAATTTATCATCGACCGATGTGAAATCCAGAATATCTCCCCCAGCGGCTTCGGCGGCTGCCCGATAGCGCCCGCCGATTTTGGTCGGGATAAATTCAGCGCACTGGTCCGACCCATTAGATGGATTGCGCACGCTATTGGGCAGGGCAAGATGAATATCCCGTGCCATGCGCCGCACAACGGTATCGGCCACATCGGTCAAGTCGGCGCGGCGAGCGGTATCAAAATAGCTGTCCACCGGTTTTTTGATAAAAACCGCTACCATGCCGGCCAGGATGCCGGTAATCACGATTACCAGGACAGCCTCGACCAGGGTGAAACCACGAGACTGGCTGTAAGCTGGCATGCGCATCAGTAACTGGCCCGGTAACCGTAAAGCACAATGGATTCACTGCCGCCGGTCACTGTGACCGTGATTTTTTTCATGTTAGCGCTGTTGACGGTTACGTCGGCGACGCCGATTGTTGCGGTATAGCCAGAGAGTGCGGCAATTGAGCTTGAACCCAACGTCGCATCGCCCTTGATGACGGCTGTGGTGGGCGCGCCGTCAAAGCAGCTGTAATCCCCAACATCGTCATACTGCGAACGGCCAGAGCAGTTCGTCATATCGGTCTCGGTGAAGCCTCCAGTCGGGTTGACATAGCCCTTCGCCAGCACCTCATCCAGAATCGCCTCGGCCATGGCAACCGCCTGCTTGCGGATCATCGGGTCAGCACTGGCCTTTACCGTCACATTCATCACCGAAAGAATGCCCGCAATACCGACACTCACGATCACGATAAAAATGACCAGCTCGATCAGCGAAATGCCGGACTGGCGGAATCTAGTAAACATAGCCGGTTACCGCATCGACGGTAATGCCACTGCTGCTACCCGAAATGGAAATCGTCACATCAGCGCCCTGATCCGTCCTCCCCAAACCCACATATTTGAAGCCGGCGACCGAAGAGGTCAAACCCGTCCCGCCACGTGGGGTGGAGGGCAATACAAGTGGGGTATCGCAAGTAGCGGAAGCCGGTGCACTGGAGATAGTCAAGGCGACCCCCGTGGTGCTGAGGGCAACGCAGACTGTGCGCCGCTGAGCCACCGCCGCTTTCTGCGCATAACGCAGTAGGGACAAGGTTTCATCATGGAAGCCTCGCGCCTCGAATACCGTCTGGTCTGCGAAACGCGGCAGCACCGCCACTGCCAGCACGCCGATAATCATCATCACGACAATCAGCTCAACCAGGGTGAAGCCGCCCACTCCCCTCGACAACGAGCAAGACCCACGCATCAAGTGATTTGCGTCAAACCTCATACTGCCCCGCACACGCCATGGCATACATTTCGTCATTGACGTATTCGTGACGAATATCGCTTTTCAACTCACTGGTCAGATAATCGTCCACACTCAGACTTGGCAGATAGACGTGTCGCATCGCTTTTATCTCATCCCGAACAGCAACCCGGTACGTTATCAAAGCGAAAAAGGGGCGCTTTCGCACCCCTTTAATCACATGACAATCCAGCGGCGTAGAACCAAAATGGGCCTGATCCCATTAATTTAGCTGCCCACCCTGCTCGACTGAATCAATTATTACAAACGACAGTTACGGCAAAGCCTGCTGCCGTATTGCCCTGCGAGTGCTTAACCATACAAGAAGTGGCATCTGTACCACCCGCACCGGCCGGGTTCGCACAGGTAATGACGTTAGCTGGCGTAACAATGGTAACGTTAGCTGGCATAGCCCCGCCGACGAGAAGCCCACTCAGTGCGGAGCATGCTGTGGTACCGGACTTAATTGAGGTAGCTGAAGCAAGTCCACCGGCTGCGGCCTTGGCATAGTTAATTGCCGTAGCAGAACTGAGAGCACCTGCGACAGCCTGTGCCGAAGCATCACCAGCATCACCCGACAAATTAATAAACTTCGGCAACGCCGTCGCCGCCAAAATACCCAGAATCACGATTACAACCACCAGTTCAATCAGGGTAAAACCTTTTTGTTGCTTGTTCATGACCACTCCTTGAGTATAAAAATTGGAAAATCTGTAAAACCCTAGCAACCTGCCGTATTGACCGTAATTACCGGTGCAGCTGTAGCTGTCGCAGCCGTATAGGAAACACTACAGGTCGACAATGTGGCTGCCCCGTTTACCTCGATCAGAATAGGGTCGCCAGCGACGATGGTCAGGCCATCCGTTGCCGCGCCAAGCTGGGCTGCTTCAACAATCCCCGCGGCGGTGTTTGCCGGGTAGCGGTTCACGATGTCGACCAGCGTACCGTCCATGTTCACTTGTGGTGCTACATTACCACACGTTCCAACGGCGACCAGCCCACGTCCCAGATCAAGTTCACAACGCGCCTTGCCCAGCGCGGACGCAGAGCGAATCGCACCATAGATTCCCTGCGCCTTGGCAATGCGCGCATCTTGTTGCGCATTGATCAGTCTTGGCAACGCCGTTGCAGCAAGTATGCCGAGAATCAGAATCACAACAATCAGTTCAATCAAGGTAAAGCCTGTTTGCTTATATTTCATAATATTTCCTTTGTTGTTTCTATAAAATTATATCGAATTATATCGGCAAAACTTGCCGCTACTATAGCCTTATCTCACCACCATGCCCATGAAACACGTTTAAAACCAGCGGTAATTTTCCACCAGCACGATTTCCGCCCCCACCACACTCTCCTGCCCGGTTTGCGATGCCAAACCTTTTAATAACTTCACCCGAAGACGTAAACCCAATTCCTCACTTCGAGCCGATACAAAATTCTGCTCATCCTTGACGCGATAAAGGAGCTCTCCTCGCTTTCCGTCAAAACCCCAACTTCCTGGGGGCATATCCGACCAACTCAACCCTCTGGTTTCCCCCAGATATTGGGGAGGGGGATATGCCAGCCATTTAATAGGACTTTTCTCAGCCAAACCGGGAAGTTCGGCCTCCTTCCCGTGCATCAACATTTCTGCCACCTTGTAGCGCAAACCTGAGCGCATGTTCATGACGGTCATTTCAACCGTGGTTTTTTCAGCTAAGCCCTGATAGTAGGCCATACGATCAAGCAATATAAATGCCAGGATACCCAACACCGCACTTGCCACGGCGAATTCCAGCAGAGTAAATCCCGCCTGCCTGAATTTCACTTGTGCATTGCCGCCTTGCCCAGATCCCAGATCGGCAGGAATACGCCCAGCGCCAGGATTAATACCAATATGCCCAACCCGACAATCAAAATCGGCTCGATCTGCGCACTTAACGTTTTGACCTCATAGTCCACCTCACGATCATACATTTCGGCGATTTCCTGCATCAGGTCATCCAGTTCGCCGGTCTCCTCTCCAACCGCAATCATTTGCAACACCACCGGTGTAAACACACCGGTAGCAACCGCCGTACGCAGCACGCTATCGCCCCGTTCGATGCCTTCGCGCATCTGATCGATGCGCTCCGCGATGTAATCGTTGTCCACCACCTGCGCCACTACGCTCAAACCCTGCACTATCGGCACACCGCTTTTGCTGGCAAGAGCAAAACTGCGTGCGAATCGCGCCAGCGTCGCTTTCAAAATTATTTTTCCGGCGATGGGTGAACGTAACTTGAACTTGTCCCACTGATACTTGCCATCAGGGGTGCGGATATAAAATTTGAAGCCGGCCACAGCGGAAATAGCCAGCAACAACAGCAGCGGCCAGAAGCGGATGGTAAAGTTCGACCCCGCGACCAACAATTGAGTCATAAACGGCAGTTCCGTTTTGAATCCGGCATACACCTTGGCGAAAGCGGGAATCACGAACAGATTGATCACCACTATCGCAACGATCATGGCGGCGATCACGAACATCGGATAGCGTAAAGCCGCTCTGATGCGTTCGCTCATTTCACGTTCGAATTCCAGATGGTCAAAAAGCCGCAGGAAAATCTGATCCAGCATGCCGGTCATCTCGCCCACCCGTACCATGCTGATGTAGAACGACGAAAAAATCTGCGGCTGGCGGCTCATGGAAACGCTCAATTCGCGCCCGCTGTCCAGGCTTTCGCGCACATCCTGCAGAACTTTGGCGAATGCCTTGTTCATGGTGGACTCCTGCAGTCCTCCCAAGCCACGCATAATCGGCACACCGGCCTTGAGCAGGGTATACAGCTGGCGGCTGAACAACTGCACATCCATCGGCCCCACCTTCTCCGCGAACAGCCGCTGCAACCAGATGTTTGCTCTATTCCCCGCAGCGGCCTTGGTGGCGGTAATTTCGACCGGAGTCATGCCACTGCTCACCAGTTGATCGGCCACTGCGCTACTAT
>Ga0209048_10005909_pt1 | contig 11523 bp, 9 predicted proteins | sample FrelakmetCRP12CR_FD_187146 | JGI IMG/M metagenome (GOLD analysis project Ga0209048, IMG submission 187146) | Freshwater lake sediment microbial communities from the University of Notre Dame, USA, for methane emissions studies - CRP12 CR (SPAdes)... | ecosystem: Environmental > Aquatic >... | reverse complement strand
GAAGCCCTGATTAAGCATCTCCTCGGTCATGACGCAAACACGTCGGGCCGCTTCGACCCTGCCCTGCGGCAGCATAGCGAGGTGAGTCACTTTGGCAGCGGTAAAGAGCATGGCCGATCCGTTCGGGCAGGCCGCGACGCAGGCCCCGCAACCTATGCATTCGGCCGCATCCATGGCAGTATCCGCATCATGCTTCGGGATCAGGATGGCATTGCCGTCAGGCACGCCGCCCGTGTGTACGGAAATGTAGCCTGCGGACTGGATGATCTTGTCAAGGGTGCTCCGCTCCACGATCAGGTCCCTGATCACCGGGAATGCCCGTGCCCGGAAGGGTTCTATATATATGGTATCGCCATCCTTGAAACGGCGCATATGAAGCTGGCAGACCGTGGTTTTTTTCTGGGGACCGTGCGGGACGCCGTTCACGACCTGGCTGCACATGCCGCAGATGCCTTCACGGCAGTCGCTGTCAAAGGCTATGGGCTCGTTTCCCTGCTTGATAAGCCCCTCATTAACGACATCGAGCATTTCGAGGAAGGACATCTCGGAGATGATGTCTTTCGCCTCATATTGGACGAGCCGGCCCTTGTCTTCGGGACCCTTCTGACGCCAGACGTACAGAGTTAGATTCATTAGGGTGAACTCCAATGCAAATTTCAAAGTGCAAAATTCAAAATGCAAAGTGTGAAAACGAGAGCAATCACACTGCGAAAAAGAGAGGCTTCGGCTTCCCGTCTACTCATTTTGCAATTTGCACTTTACATTTTACATTTTGCAATGATTCTATTTATAGCTTCTCATCGCCGGTTTCAAATGCTCGAACTCCAGCGGCTCCTTGTGAAGCTCAGGTTCTTTATCACTGCCTTTGTACTCCCAGGCAGAGACATAACTGAAGTTCTTGTCGTCGCGCAGCGCCTCGCCATCAGGCGTCTGGTGCTCGACCCGGAGGTGGGCGCCGCAGGATTCGTTTCGAAGCAGGGCGTCCCTGGCCATGAGTTCGCCGAACGCGAGAAAGTCCGCGATCCTGCCCGCCCGCTCGAGCTCCTGGTTCAGGTTCATGCCGGTCCCCGGCACCTTCACCTGTTGCCAGAACTCCGCACGGAGTTCCGGAATGAGCGAGAGCGCCTTGTTTAAACTTTCCTTGCTGCGCGCCATGCCCACGTGTTCCCACAGGATTTTGCCGAGCAGGTAATGGAACTCGTGCACGGTTTTTTTGCCGTTGATCGACAGGAGTTTTTTCACGGATGCATCGACGTCCTCGCGCGACTTTGTAAATTCAGGATGATCGGCTGTGACGGCGCCGGGAACGGACTTCGCAAGATAATCAGCAATGGTAAACGGGAGGATGAAATAGCCGTCCGCCAGTCCCTGCATCAGTGCGCTTGCGCCAAGGCGGTTCGCGCCGTGGTCGGAGAAGTTCGCCTCACCGAGGATGAAGAGGCCGGGGACATTGCTTGCAAGGTTGTAGTCCACCCACAGCCCGCCCATGGTGTAATGCGGCGCAGGGTAGATGCGCATGGGCTGCTGGTAGGCGTTCTCGTCGGTGATGCGCTCATACATCTCGAACAGATTTCCGTAGCGCTCGCGGACCGTGTCCTCGCCAAGGCGTTTTATTGCGTCGGCGAAGTCGAGATACACACCGCGTCCGCCCGGGCCCACGCCCCTGCCTTCATCGCAGACTTCCTTTGCGGCACGGGAGGATATGTCGCGCGGAGCAAGGTTCCCGTATGCAGGATATTTACGCTCGAGAAAGTAATCGCGGTCGGATTCCGGGATATCGCCCGGCTTTCGCTTTTCTCCCTTGTTCTTCGGGGCCCAGATGCGACCGTCGTTCCGGAGGGACTCGGACATCAAAGTGAGCTTGGACTGGTGATCGCCGGTTACCGGGATGCAGGTCGGATGGATCTGGGTGAAGCAGGGATTCGCAAAGAATGCGCCTTTCTTAAAAGCCCGGTAAGCCGCGGTCACGTTCGAGCCAACGGCGTTCGTGGAAAGGTAAAAGATATTCGCGTACCCTCCGGTAGCGAGGCAGACCGCGTCTCCGGCGTACGATCCGATCTTTCCGGTCACGAGGTCACGTACCGTGATCCCCTTTGCATGACCGTCAACCACCACCAGGTCGAGCATCTCGGTCCGTGGATGCAGGGTGATGGTGCCCGCCTTGATCTGGCGCATCATTGCGCCGTAGGCGCCGAGCAGAAGCTGCTGGCCGGTCTGACCGCGCGCATAGAACGTGCGCGATACCTGCGCCCCGCCGAATGAACGGTTGTCGAGATATCCCGCATAGTCGCGGGCGAACGGGACGCCCTGGGCCACGCACTGGTCGATGATATTGCCGCTCACCTGCGCCAGGCGGTACACGTTCGCCTCGCGGGAACGGAAGTCACCGCCCTTGAGCGTATCGATGAAGAGCCGCTCGATGCTGTCGCCGTCGTTGGGATAGTTCTTTGCGGCGTTAATACCGCCCTGTGCAGCGATGCTGTGACCGCGACGCGGTGAGTCCTGAAAGCAGAATGCATCGACATTGTATCCCAGCTCGCCGAGCGACGCGGCCGCAGACGCGCCCGCCAGGCCGGTGCCAACGACGATGACTCGGAATTTCCGCTTGTTCGCCGGGTTCACGAACTTCATTTCAGCGAGACGTTTGCCCCACTTTTCATGCAGCGGGCCGGATGGTATTTTGCCGTCGAGGATCATTTCCTTTTCAATACTGTAGGGGCAACCCTACGTGGTTGCCCTTATCGGGCGGCCACCCAGGGCCGCCCCTACAATTATCCTTTCAATATTCCTGCTACAATCACCACCGGTATTGCGGCATACCCGAGGAACAGGACCGTTGCTGCGATCTGTCCTCCCCTGGTGATGATCGGAAGGCTTTTGTCATTATTCAAACCCCAGGTTTGGAACGAACTTTGTATCCCATGGAACAGATGCAGCAGCAGAGCTGCCACGGATATGATATAGAAGGATACCATGCCGATATGCTGGAAGCTGCTGAGCACCATCATGGATACGTCGGGTCGGCCGAGGGCGTCAGGGTTCCTGAGCGCCGAGACGGCCGGGTCGATGACCTGGATCGTAAAGTGCAGCAAATGGTAGACCAGGAACACGCCGATCAGGGAGCCGGTCCAGATCATGTTCCTTCCTGCGAACGTAGCGCTGAGCTGGGTGTTCACGGCATAGTCAACCGGTTTTGCCTTCTTATTCTCAAGGGTGAGCACGATGCCGAGATAGACATGGAGAATGATCATCAAGGCCATGAACAGCCGGAACATCCAGACAAGGACCGGCATGGCATGCAAAGCGGCGGCGTAGGCATTGAGGTTATGGAAGTAGACAGTGGTATTGCCGAGCAGATGGATGATGACGAACACGAGCATCATCTGGCCCGTGAATGCCATCAGTATTTTTTTGCCTACGGTGGATGTGGGGAATATCATTACACGTTCCTTCGTTGTTCCGTATGGAGCATGGGCAAATAAAAAGCAGGTACTCCATGCCCTCTGCTCTCCGCTTATTCCATCCCGCCCTCGGTCAACTTTTGCGGGTCAAGCAACGCATCCAGTTCTGCCTTCGATAGTTCCGTCATTTCAGCAGCAACGTCCTTGAGCGCGCGGCCTTCTGCATATGCCTTCTTCGCGATCTGCGCGGCCTTGTCGTAGCCGATTACCGGGTTCAGCGCGGTCACCAGAATGGGGTTCTTGTCCACCAATGCCGTGATCCGTTCCCGGTTCACGGTGAAGCCGGCGATCGCATTATCCGCCAGGAGGCGGGATGCGTTCCCGAGCAGGGTGATGGACTGGAGCAGGTTGTGTGCGATGACCGGCAGCATGACATTCAACTCGAAATTGCCCTGCTGGTTCCCGATCGTAATGGCCGTGTCATTCCCCGTGACCTGGGCGCAGACCATCATCATCATCTCGCACATGACCGGATTCACCTTGCCGGGCATGATGCTCGACCCGGGCTGGAGCGACGGCAGGGATATCTCGCCGAGCCCCGCGATCGGGCCGCTGTTCATCCAGCGCAGGTCATTCGCCATCTTCATGAAGGATGAGGCGGAAGCTTTCAACTGTCCGCTCAGTTCCACGGCCGTGTCCATGGTCGCCTGGGCGGCAAAATGGTTGTCAGTTTCCACAAAGGGCAGTCTGGTTCGATTGGCAAGCCTTTCGGCAACGATCCTGCCGAAATCCTTCGGCGCATTGACACCCGTGCCCACGGCTGTGCCGCCGATCGCCAGCTTTGCGAGACGGGGCAGCGTGGATTCGATGCGCTCGATGCTCTGCTCGACCTGAAATGCCCAGCCGCTGATCTCCTGACCGAGCCTGACCGGCATGGCGTCCATCAGGTGGGTGCGGCCGGTTTTTACAAGAGAGCTGAACTCGTCCTCGCGTTTTTTAAGTGTGGTGTGAAGATGCTTCAGTGCGGGGATGAGCACTTCATGGGTCTGTATGTATGCGCTCACATGGATCGCTGCAGGGATGACGTCGTTCGAGGACTGCCCCATGTTCACGTCGTTGTTCGGGTGGACCGGCTTCGCCGAAGGACCGAGGAGCTGTGTGGCGCGGTTCGCGATCACCTCGTTGGCGTTCATGTTCGTTGATGTTGCCGAGCCGGTCTGGAAGATATCAAGCGGGAAGTGGTCGTCCCATTTGCCGTCCGCGACTTCGAGGGCGGCCAGATGAACAACCCGGGCGATATTCGCATCGAGCAGCCCTCGTCCGGCATTCACCTCCGCGGCCACGGCCTTGATGAGCCCGAGAGAGCGGATGAAGACACGGGGGAACCGGACAGAGCTCACGGGGAAGTTCAGGACGGCGCGCTGGGTTTGCGCACCGTAGAGTGCGGCCACGGGGACCTTTACTTCACCAAGAGAGTCTTTTTCAATGCGGTAATCGGTCATATGTTATGATGTTACACGAAGAAAACAAACAATGTTCAGCGGAGTAGCGGCGATCATAACGTTCAGAAGCAAGATACCATCAAGCCTATGACTGTTTCCGGGAGTGCAGAGACTGAGCGAGAATGAACGAAATTTTGAATCCAAGTATACACGCTCTTTATAAATATTGCACGCAGATTTTTCGATAATAATCGAAATGCCAGATCCTCAATCACGACACCGCCTAATTCCTATTCCACGGTTGACCATCGGGGGAATAGCTTCTATAATAGGACAGAAAGGAGTCTATCCCATGAAACATCCCATACCCCATCCCAGTCCCAGTTACAGCATTACGATACGGGTGGAGATCGAGAACAGGATCGGCATGTTCGCCAAAATCGCAACGGCCATCAGCAGCGTTGGCGGTGATATGGGCGCGGTCGACATCGTCGGCGTCGGCAAGGGCACGATCATCCGGGACGTCACCGTGAACGCCCGTGACGAGGAGCACGAGCGGGCGATCGTGAAGGCAATCACGACCCTGCGCGGCGTGAAGGTCCTCACGTCCCTGGATCGCACGTTCACGGCCCACGAGGGCGGGAAGATCGAGATCAAGAACAAGCTCCCCGTGCGCGACCGGAACGATCTGTCCAAAGTCTACACGCCGGGCGTCGCGCGGGTCTGCATGGATATCCATCAGCACCGGGAGCACACGTACCGGTACACCATGAAGGGGAATTCCGTCGCCGTGGTAAGCGACGGGACCGCGGTCCTTGGTCTGGGCAACATCGGGCCCGAGGCCGGGCTGCCGGTCATGGAAGGCAAGGCCATGATCTTCAAGGAGTTCGCGAACATAAACGCGTTTCCTCTCGTGCTGGCGACCAAAGACGTGGAGGAGATCATCGCCACGGTCAAGAACATTGCGCCGGCCTTCGGCGGCATCAACCTTGAGGACATTTCCGCGCCCCGCTGTTTCGAGATCGAATCCCGGCTCAGGAGCTTGCTCGACATACCGGTGTTCCACGACGACCAGCACGGCACGGCAGTGGTTGTGCTGTCTGCGCTCATCAATGTTGCGAGGCTGCTCAAGCGCGACCTGAAAAAGTTCAGGATCGTGATCGTCGGAGCGGGAGCGGCCGGTTCGGCGACCACGAAGATACTCCTGGCCTCGGGGGTCAGGGACATCATTGTGTGCGACAGGACCGGTGCACTGTACGCAGGCAGGAAGCAGGGAATGGACCCCTATAAAAGCTTATTGGCAAAAGCCACGAACCCGCGAAAGGTGACGGGCAGCATATCCGACGCCATGAAGGGCGCGCATGTGTTCATCGGGTTGTCGGCCCCCAATCTGATCACCACGCATGACATCAGGAGGATGGCAAAAGACCCGATCGTATTCGCCCTCGCCAACCCCGAGCCCGAGATCTCGCCTGAGGAGGCCTTGCCGCTGGTGCGCGTCATGGCAACAGGGCGGTCGGACTACCCGAACCAGATCAACAATATGCTCTGTTTTCCCGGCATGTTCCGGGGATTGCTCGATGTGCGCGCGCATGGCGTGAACGAGGCGGTGAAGCTGGCCGCTGCCAGAGCCATCGCCCACACGGTCAAGACCGAGGAGCTGCACGAGGACTATATTATCCCAAGCCTTTTCGACCGCACGGTGGTTGCGTCAGTGGCGGCTGCCGTGGCCGAGACAGCGAAGAAGACGGGGCTTGCGAAATAAATGTTCGGAGTTGTCAGTTCGGAGTTCGGAGTTAAAAACCCACCCTCTCCATTGTTTGAACTACGAACTCCCTGCTCCTGACTCCGAACTTGTTTTCAATGAGGGGTTTCATGAACCGTAACGACGACCGTCTCCACCGTGACGAACAAAATCTCCGCGGGCTCGCCATGACCGAACTGCAGACCGTCTACGCCGACCTCGGTCTCACGCAGGAGGAACTCGACCTCCTGTCCGCGCCGCGGCGGTCCTTTACGGTGAGCTTTCCGGTGAAGATGACATCGGGCAGGACTCAGATGTGCACGGGTTACCGCGTGCAGTACAATGACGCGTGCGGCCCGGCCAAGGGCGGCATTCGCTTCCATCCCGGGATGGACGAAGAGCATGCGAGCGAACTGGCTTTCCTCATGGCGCTCAAGTGCGCGGTGGTCAACATCCCCTTTGGAGGCGCAAAGGGGGGTGTTGCGGTCAATCCCAGCGAACTGTCGAGGCGCGATCTCGAACAAGTGACGCGCGGGTACATCCGGGCCATCGCGGACTACATCGGTCCGTTCAAAGATATCCCCGCGCCCGACGTGTACATCGACGAGCAGATCATGGTGTGGGTTCTCGACGAGTATGAGCGGATCAAGCGTGAGCACGTTCCCGCCGCGGTCACGGGAAAACCTCCCGCGCTGGGCGGCATCAAGGCGCGCAGGTACTCGACCGCGCTGGGCGGCGTCCACGTGCTTGAGCAGGCCATGAAGGACCAGGGCATGAAAGCGCAGGGGAGCCGCGTTGCGGTCCAGGGGTTCGGCAATGCGGGAGCGAATGTCGCGCGCATGCTCCATCACTGGGGCTACACCATCGTGGCTGTGAGCGACGCGAACGGCGCCATCATGGACCCGGGCGGGCTCGATATCCCTTCACTCAGACATCACAAGACCAAGACCGGCAGCGTCGCCGGATTTGAAAACGCAAAAAAAGTGTCCCCTGCAGAACTCCTTGCCGTTGACTGTGAAATCCTGATACCAGCGGCCCTCTCGAACCAGATTGACGGAAATAATGCCCATGACGTGAAGGCGACGATCGTCCTCGAACTCGCGAACGCGGCGCTCACCGCGCAAGCCGATGACATTCTCTTCAACAAGGGCATCCTGGTTATCCCCGATATTCTTGCCAACGCAGGCGGCCTCGTGGTGAGCTATTTCGAATGGAGTCAGAATTTGAGCAGCGAGATCTGGCCGGAAGAAAAAGTACTTGAACGGCTGAAGCTGATCATGAGCGCGGCGTTCCATGACGTCCATGACCATTGCCGCGCAGCAAAGTGCCGGATGCGGAAGGCCGCCTATGAGCTGGCGGTGAAACGGATCTTGAACGCGGAGAAACTGCGCGGTCATTTGTAACACGGGCAGGGACAACGAGGTCTCCATGAAAACGAAGAAAAATCTCATCATCGTCGGCGACAGAGTTCTCATTGATCCTGATGAACGGATGGACAAAACGCCTTCGGGGCTCTATCTTCCTCCCACGGTCAAGGAAAAGGAAAAGATCATGGGCGGCCATGTGGTGAAGACAGGGCCGGGGTATCCCATTCCGGACAACACGCCCGACGAGTCGTGGAGAACGGGCAAGAAGGACGTAAAGTACCTTCCCCTGCAGGCTGCCGATGGTGATTACGCTATTTTCCTCAAAGATCAATCAATGGAGATCGAGTTCGAGGACAAGAAATATCTCATTGTTCCTCATTCAGCAATCCTCGCCCTTGTCCGGACGGAATTGTCGGAAGAAGGATGAAGCCTTTTTTAAGCTCATGCAGTTCACCGCGTTCTCTGAAGCGTCTTCTGATATTTTATTCACCCGCCAAGGTGAAAACCCAATAATAATGCGGGAGACAACCGATGACGATGAAGTGCGACATCCTCGTTGTAGATGATGATCCGAATATCTCACAGGTAGTTGAAAGCATTCTCTCGAATGACGGCTATCGCGTGGCTGTTGCGGGAAGCGGAGAAGAGGCACTGGAGTTATTTGCCAAAGGTGATTATTCTCTGCTCATCAGCGATATCGTCATGCCGGGGATGAGCGGCATCGATCTTCTCAAGAAAATCAAACAAGTCAGTGCGGACACACAGGTCATCATCATGACCAGCCATGCGGAATTGAAGACCGCGATTGAAGCGCTCCGGTCCAACGCATACGACTACCTTCTGAAACCTTTTGAAAATCTCGATGTCATTTCCATGGTAACTAAGCGGGCAGTGGAGAAAGTGAACTTGATCCAGGAAAACAGGATCCTTTTGGAAGAGTTGAAAATGAAGAATGAAGAAGCAACACGGATGAACGAGGCCCTGAGAGAGCTCGCCATGCAGGATGGCCTGACCGGCTTGTTTAATCACCGTCATTTTTACGAGTTGCTTGCGACCGAGGTCGAGCGCTCAAAGAGGTATAAGCATGTGTTTTCCGTGCTTTTGATGTCCGTTGATCATTTTGTGAAATACAACGATACCTACGGTCATCAGGCGGGAGACAAGGTGCTCCATGCGATAGCGGATCTCTTCAAAAAAAATACCCGCAAATCGAATGTCGTGGCCAGATACGGTTTTGAGAAGTTTTCGGTAATCCTGCCCGAGTGCTCACGGGACGAGGTGCTCGTTTTTGCCGAGAGAATCCGAACACTCATTGCCGAATATCCTTTTGCGGGTCGGGAGAAGCAACCGGGAGTCGATATTACGGCCAGCATCGGGGTGGCCACATTTCCCCATGACGGTATTGAGCGCAAAGCGCTCATTGACCACGCTGATCAGTCGCTCACGATTGCAAAGAACAGCGGGAGCAACAGGGTGTGTTGAGGTGCGATCGTTCCTGCGGTATGTTTGGGTATCGGGAGTGTCAAATTCTGTACAACACCATATCTGCAGTCCGGGGGCGGAGGGCGGCAATTGCAAGAGAAAAAGGATTTTGACAAGGAAGCAGCGCAGTGGGATGCAAACCCGGGTCGAGTGAAGCTCGCGAACGAGGTGGCTGACGCGATCATCAGAGAGTCGGCGCCGGCGCGTGATATGGATGTGCTGGACTTCGGGTGCGGGACCGGCCTGGTCACGCTCAGGCTGCAGCCTCTCGTCAGGACCATCCTTGGCGTGGACAGCTCGCGGGGCATGCTCGGCGTGCTGGAGGGAAAGATCAGGGCGCAGGGGATCGCGAATGCGCGGACCCGCTTCGTGGATTTCGAGAAGGGCGGCCGCATTGAGGGCCGCTTCCATCTACTCGTGAGCAGCATGACCCTGCACCATGTGCCGGACACGGCAGGACTGTTCAAGCAGTGGCACGAACTCCTACTGCCCGGAGGGCTCCTCTGCTGCGCGGATCTTGATGCTGAAGACGGATCATTCCACAGCGACGATACCGGCGTGTTCCATACGGGCTTTGACCGGGAGCACCTGAAAAAACTTCTGCTGTCGGCTGGATTCCACGATATTCGTGATACCACGGCAACGACGATGATCAAGGACGTCGAGGGAAAAGGGAAAAAAGAGTTTTCGGTGTTTTTGATCGTCGCGAAGCAGTAGAAGCGTGCTTTTATTCTCGTTTAGGAGAAATGGGGAAAAAAGAAGGAGAAATGGGGAATGAGGTGATGGAACAGGTTTTTGATCGCTCTCTTTTTTCACCCTTTCGCATTTTTTTACCCCCTTTCTCTTAATAAAATTTTTTGTTCTATCTGTCTCAGACGTTATCAGCTTCTTTAAAACACAAGACATGCTCACAAATATCATCTCTCAATTCGTCATTCCCGGATCATACGTCGCAGCCGGACGATTTGGTTCAGGCCTGATCAACGACACCTATCTCTGCGAGTTCGATGACCGAGGAAAGCGCCGCAAATTCATCCTTCAGCGGATCAATGCGACGGTGTTCAAACACCCGGAAAAAGTGATGTGGAATGTGGAGACCGTGACGACACACATTGTCAAGCGGCTGCGCGCAGAAGGCATCGCTGATCCCTACGCAGTGACGCCCGCGCTCATCAACACCTGGAGTGGACGGTCATTCCTTCTCGATGATGACGGCGCGTACTGGCGGATGTTCCATTTCATCGAGACAGGGATGGTCTTTGATACAGTCCAGGACACAAAGCACGCATACGAAGTTGGTCGGTGCGTCGGCCGCTTCCAGTCGCTGGTTTCCGGCCTGTCGCCGGATTTATTGCACGACACGCTCCCCGGATTCCATTACACGCCGAAATATCTTGCGGCATATGACGATGCCGTCAACGAGGATGTTGCGGGCAGGGTCGCCGGGATCGGGGCTGAGATGGAATTCGTGTTTCGGCGAAGAAAGGTTGCGGCAACGCTGACCGAGCTCATTGTATCGAAAGAGCTCCCGCTCCGGGTTGTGCACAACGATCCCAAGGTAAACAACATTATGATCCATAAGGAGAGCGGGGAAGCCCTGTGCATGCTTGACCTGGATACCGTAAAGCCCGGGATCGTGCACTTCGATTTTGGCGACTGCGTGCGCTCCGCCGCAAACCCCGCGGGAGAGAACGTGAAGGACCTCGGATCAATCTCCATCGACATGACACTGTTCGAGGCCATCACGGAAGGTTACCTTCGCGAAGCAGGATCATTCCTGACAAAAAAAGAGCTTGAACTTCTGCCCCAGTCCGTGAAGGTGATCACCTTTGAGCTTGGCCTCCGGTTTCTTGCCGATTATCTGCGAGGGGACACGTATTTCAAGATAACATATCCAACACACAATCTCCACCGCGCTCGCGTGCAGTTCAGGCTGCTTGAGAGCATCGAAGCCAAAGAAGAACGGATGATTGCGTTTGTATTGAAACATTAACGACAGGAGGTAAAAAATATGGAACTGTTCGAAGCGATCAAGACACGCAGGAGCGTACGCGCGTATCAGGACAAGCCGGTTGAAGACGAAAAGC
>Ga0209048_10005908_pt1 | contig 11524 bp, 7 predicted proteins | sample FrelakmetCRP12CR_FD_187146 | JGI IMG/M metagenome (GOLD analysis project Ga0209048, IMG submission 187146) | Freshwater lake sediment microbial communities from the University of Notre Dame, USA, for methane emissions studies - CRP12 CR (SPAdes)... | ecosystem: Environmental > Aquatic >... | reverse complement strand
TTTCTAAACTGTTTATGAAAATCGAAAAGCGTCAATGGGCTTTTTTGCGCCATGACGGTATTCTATAGGGCTTGGTGAGTTAAATCAATAGCCATATTAATTAATTCAAAGTAAATTACCCCCCAGAAGAGCTGCGGGGCATTAAAATTCAAAACTTAATCGCTCTTACAGCTGATACTTAATATAACGACGTATAACTTCAGAGGTAACCTTGTCTCCAACAGATCGAACAAAATACCCAATCATCTTACTGTATTTGGGGACCCATACCATAGGATATTTCAAATCATAGACCGCATGGCTTGTTCTTTTTATCCGGCTCATGCGGTACTTATAGCATGTTTTTTCGCTTCGCGAACCTGTTTTCATCCGCCCAGCAGAGCTGAGCGGTATTCAACAGGTGTTTTTTATAAAGAGGGGAGGTATTATTATGAAGTACTGGAATGAAAAATTCGAGACTATGCCGGTAGAGGAGATGAGGAAATTTCAGTTGGAGAACCTGAAAAAGACCGTAAAATGGGTGTATGAAAAGGTACCGTTTTACAAGAACAAGTTTGACGAAGCAGGGTTCAAACCCGAAGACCTCAAGACACTGGAAGACCTTTCGAAATTGCCTTTTACCGTTAAGACCGATCTGAGAGACAATTATCCCTTCGGTCTTTGCGCAGTTCCCCTTGCGGAGGTGATCAGGATTCACGCTTCCTCCGGAACCACGGGGAAGCCCATTACCGGACCTTACACCCAAAGCGATCTCGACCAGTGGACCGAGTGCATGGCCCGGAATCTTTATGCTGCGGGGGTTCGTTCTAATGACATCTGCCAGAATGCCTACGGGATGGGGCTCTTCACAGGGGGTCTGGGCTTCCATCAGGGAGCGACACGTGTCGGTTGTGCCGTCATTCCCATCTCTTCAGGGCAGACAGAGAGACAGATCATCATCATGCAGGACTTTGGCGTCACCGTGCTTTTCTCTACCCCGACCTACGCTTTGACGATTGCCGAGAGGGCTGAAGAGATGGGGGTGAAGATCAAAGACCTGCCGCTCCGCATTGGCGTCTTTGGCGCTGAACCTTGGACCATTGCCATGCGGAAAGAGATCGAGCAGCGGCTGGGGATCAAGGCCATGGAGGCCTACGGCCTGACAGAGTGCGGCGGTCCAGGAACAGCCTACGACTGCATTGCACAAGATGGACTCCATCTCAATGAAGATCAATTCATTGCAGAGATTATCGATCCGGTGACGGGAGAGATCCTGCCTCTGGGGACAAAAGGTGAGCTGGTCTTCACGGCCATTCAACGTCAGGCGATGCCGTTACTTCGGTATCGTACCCGGGACATCACGACCCTTCGGAGAGAAAAATGCGAATGCGGGAGAACCCTCATCAAGATGGATAAAATCTATGGCCGGAGCGACGACATGCTCATCATCGGCGGCGTCAATGTCTTCCCCTCCCAGATTGAAAGCATCCTGTTAGATGTGAAGGAAATTGAACCCCAGTATGTCATCATCGTCAAAAAGAAGGGTTATTTAGACCAACTCAATGTCGATGTGGAGGCGAGGCAGGAAACTTACGATGCAGGTCCTAAGAAGATTGCCGAGGTAGAGAAGATGGTCGAGGGCAAGATACGCGGGATGATCGGTATCGGTATAAAGATCCGACTGGTGCCGCCCAAATCCATTACCCGAAGCGAGGGTAAGGCCAAACGGGTGATCGATGAAAGGAAAATGTAAACGGGATGATCTTTGGTAAGGCGGAAATTTGAAAAAATTAAATGAAAAGATCGAAAAACAAAGGGCGAAGCCGCAATCAAACGCCGGGCTTCGCCCTTTCTATCCAATCCATCTCCTGCCCAGTTCTCAGGCTTGATGAATCTCGCCTTGACCCGTAAAGAACGCTTTTCTATTCAGCTCATGAACTTTCGGAGGAAGGTAATTCAGAATGGTGTTTAACCATAGTTCCTCCTTGATATCAAAGAATCTTGACATAGCCCCGAGGAGCACGACATTGGCTGCACGGGCATCTCCTATCTGGAGTGCGATCTCTGTCCCTTTGACTAAATAGAAATCTTTGAACTTAGAACCGATAATTTCGGGAATGCCTTGAGGATACTCCATCTCACCGAGGTTGACAACGGGAGGGTTCACCTTATGGTCGTTCATAATGATTTTTGCTTTGGGTTGCAGAAAGTTCAGCCATCGCAGACCCTCCAGTTGTTCAAAGGCAAAGAGGATATCTGCCTCCCCTTCCTTGATCAGCGGGGAGTGAACCTTCTTGCCAAATCGGAAATGGGAGCTGACGATGCCTCCCCTCATGGCCATTCCGTGAATCTCGCTTTTCTTGACATCATAACCAGCTTGCATGAAGACTTCAGACATGATGTCACTAGCCAGGATGACCCCCTGCCCGCCAACACCTACCACCAGCACATTCGTTGTGTTATTGTTCATAGACCCTTCTCCTCTTTTTAAGAATCGACTACATCGTTTCAAAACCGAACACGGGCTTCTCTTCCTGACTTTGAATTGCTCCGAATTTGCATACTTGATAGCAGAGATGGCATCCCGGACACAGGGAGGAATCGATATAGGAGATACCTTTGCGCTTCTTCCCGTCCTTTGTCAACGCCATCTCGCCTTCCACCTTCTGGTATGATATGGCCGGGCAGCCCAGGTTGACACAGGTCTTACAACCGATGCATTTGGTGGAATCTACCATCAGGGGTTTGTTATACTTTTTAAACTCTCTTCGAAGAAGAACGCATGGACCTTGAGTGACGATCAAGGATGGCGAGTCTTTTTCAACCTCTTCTTTGATCACTTTTTCCGTCTCCTCCAAGTTCCAGGGGTTCACGGTTCTTATATTCTCAACCCCCAATACCTCGGCCAGCCGGATGAAATCGATCTTATGCGTTTTTTCACCCCGTATCGTATAGCCGGTCCCGGGGTGTTCCTGTGAGCCGGTCATGCCGGTGGTTCGATTGTCGAGAAGGATAATCGTTGCGTAACTCTTATTGTAGGCCATGTTCATTAATGGAGCGATCCCCCCGTGAAGAAAGGTCGAGTCTCCGATCACTCCCACGAATTTCCCTTTTCCGGCCGCCCCCAGCGCTTTGGCCATCCCATGGGCCTGACCAATGCTTGCCCCCATACAGATGCAGGTGTCCAGAGAGCTCAACGGCGGATAGGCGGCCAGTGTATAACATCCGATATCGCCTGCGGCAACGAGTTTCAACTTTTTTAATGCATGGAATACCCCCCGATGGGGACATCCTGGACAAAGATTGGGCGGTCTGGGAGGGAGAGGTTCTTTAAATACAGGCTGGGGACTTTTGAACTTTTTTCCCAATATCCCTTTCTCTACGATGAGCGGGTTGAATTCCCCACACATGGAGAATAGATTCTTTCCGCCTTTCGGTTTGAACCCCATGGCCCTGATGTTTTCTTCCAGGAAAGGATCCAACTCTTCTATCACGATGACCTTCTTTACTTTTTTAAAAAACTCAGCGATCAAATTTCTGGGCAGAGGCCAGACCATTCCCAGTTTAAGGTAGGAATAATTGGGAAAGACTTCCTTTGCGTACTCATATGAAATACCTGCGGATATAATTCCAATCGCTGGATCATTGATCTCGATGCGATTCCCCGGGAATTTCTCGGCAAATTCCTTCAATTTTACAAACCGCTCTTCAACGACCCCATGTTTAACCCGAGCGAAGGAAGGCAACATCGTATATTTTGCAGTCTGTTTCCGGACCTCGATAGGGATGGGAGAAACAACCGGTTCTTGTAATTCGACAATTCCTTTTGAATGAGAGATCCGGGTGACGCCCCGAACCATGACCGGGGTATCGAAGGTTTCGCTGACTTCGAACCCCAATTTTAGAAACTCTTTTGCCTCTTGGCTATCACTCGGTTCAAACATAGGGATCTTCGCAAACCTTGCATAGTGGCGATTATCCTGCTCATTCTGTGAACTATAAAGCTCCGGATCATCACAGCTCACAAGGACTAAACCGCCGTTCACCCCGACATAGGATAGGGTCATCAAAGGATCTGCTGCCACGTTCACCCCGACATGTTTCATCGAAGCCATTGTCCTTGCACCAGCCAAGGAGGCTCCAATGACAACTTCCAATGCTACCTTTTCATTGGGAGACCACTCCGCATAAATATCTTTATATTCTCTTGCGATCGTCTCGAGGATCTCCGTACTTGGAGTCCCTGGATACGCCGCAGCCACCTTGACACCAGCCTCAAACGCTCCCCTTGCAATGGCTTCATTTCCGGTCATTACCTTTTTCATAAACCGCTCCTTTAAGTTTTATTCTGTCCTGGAAAAGCCCAAAAATGAATCAAAGGGGCTCTCATGTGAAAAATTTCCCCTGGCAGGATATTTTACATCCTTGTGTGGGCAACTGCCTTTTTCTACTCTGTTTTTCTGATTTTGGTTGTTCATGCCGTAAGGTTTCTTCCCTCATTTTAATATTGCCGACCTTAGTATAGCAAATACAGAATTCGTGTCAAGCCCCGCCGACCCCAACCGCTAATTCACGGATGCTGGCTTCTTGAGGTAGAAAGAGAAAAACATTCCTGCCAAAGAGACTCCGCTTGCCAAAAGAAAAGGGACAAAGAAAGAATGAGTGACGTCCGCTAAGTAGCCTCCCACAGCAGGTCCTAACGCTTGCCCAACCCCAAAGAAAAGGGTGATAAAACCGAGCCCCGCAGGAGCCAGTTTCGATCCCGCATAGTCCCCGGCCGCTGCAGCCATAATGGTGGGTATGCTCCATGCCGTGATGCCAAAGATAACGGCAGAGAGGTAGAAACCGATTGGATTCCTGACTAAGCCAAAGATGGCATAGGCTGTCGCGAGAGTGATATAGGCCAAAGCTGAGCCATATTTGCGACCCAGGAGGTCGGAGATTCCCCCCCAGATCACGCCACAAAAAATGCTTAACCCTCCGACCACGGCCCAAATGGCACCTGCTTCAGCCTGGCTCAGCCCCATCTCCTTGGTTAGATAGGCAGCAAAAAAAGTCATATAAATGATATATGAGAACCCATACATGAAATAAACGAACCCGAGATACCACATCTCCTTGACTCGGTAGACAAGGCCCCATTGTATGGGCTTTGCCTTTTCTTCCCCCGGCGGAGATTTTAAGGAGTCTTTTGCTTCGTCAAAACCAATGGGAGAGAGCCCCTTCTCCTCCGGTCGGCTGCGGACAAAGGCATAGACGAGGCATGAGATGATAAGGACCCCCCCACCCAGATAGTACCAAGAAAACCTCCAGCCCTCTGATCCATAGATTTTCAAAAGAGGAGGGACAATGAGACCGGCAATCAAGGTCCCTCCACCGATTCCGGCTGAGACGATGCCAGTAGCAAACCCCCTTCTCCTCAAGACGAACCAAGCAGAACCGAGCGCCATGGCCGGCACATAAGCAGCCCCATTCCCGAATCCTGTTAAAAGTCGCATGAAAAAGGCGAAGGAAAAACTCTTGGCAAAGCCTGTAAGAATCATGGTTAAGCCCATCAGAATCAGGCCAAAACTAATCACGACTCTCGAGCCATATCGAGAAGCTAAGAACCCTCCGATAATGGCAAGGCTGAGGTAACCGATGAAGTTCCCCGTTCCTAAAAGCCCCAGTTCCGCATAACTGAAATGAAGCCCGTCCTTCATGCTCGGTAGAATGATTGTATAGGCCATCCGACCGAACCCGTGGGCTCCGATGGTTGTCAATGTTCCCAACGCAATTACAATCCATCCGTAATGGATTTTTGGCGCCTCTTTACGATTTTCCCTCATATCCCCTCTCTCTAAAACAAAATCATTCGAAATGATGCTATCAGGAAGCAGACTTTTTTTCAACCTTTCTTTTTTGTCTGTGATCCAACAGATTTTTCTTATAGGCTCCTGTTCCCCTGGATTCGCTCCTTTGAACAGACCACGAGGTTTCGGGCGTCGAGACCTCCGGCGATGACACAGGCGTTAACATTGCCAGAGCCCCATCTTCAAGCCAGATTCTTTGTTTAACCGGCACTGGTTATATTTCTCGGGACGCAGCGGGATCCGCTCTTACGACAGGATAAGGATCTTGTGGCGCGTGACCACGAATAGCAGGTTGGGAAATGTCTCTACTCTAATTTATGGAAAAATTCAATACAACGACTTCACCTAATTCAACCGCACCGAGACGACCTTCGATACCCCTGGAGTCTCCATCGTAATCCCGTAGAGAGTACCGCCGGCTTCCATTGTATTCTTGTTATGGGTGATCATGATAAATTGAGAAGTCTTTGCAAATTCCTTGACCAATTCGATAAATCGATTGATGTTCGCATCATCCAGAGGCGCATCCACCTCATCAAGCAAACAGAAGGGAGTAGGTTTGATCATGAAGATCCCAAAAAGCAAGGCCGTGGCGACCAGAGCCTTTTCTCCCCCGGAGAGGAGGTCGATATTCTGAAGCTTCTTTCCGGGAGGTTGAGCAATGATATCAATCCCTGTAGTGGAAGGGTCTTGTTCGTCTAACAGGACGAGGCTCGCCTGCCCGCCCTTGAAGAGCCTTGCAAATACCTCCTTGAATTTTTCATTGACCAGATGGAAGGTCTCCAAGAATCGTTTGGTCGTCGTCCGATTGATCCGGAGAATCGCCTTTTTTAAGGAATCGAGGGCCTGATGGAGGTCGGCTTGTTGTTCTGACAGGAAGTCGTGCCGCTGTTTCAACTCTTGATATTCCTCGATGGCCATCAGGTTGACTTCTCCAAACCCTTCCAGGGCATTTTTTAACTCGGCCAACCGTTTTGACATCTCCTCCTTTGGAAATTCTGCAGAGGAGGCTCCGATCGATGTGGAGAGCGTCGCGCCATATCGCTCTTTCATCGACTCCTGAAGGTGAGAGAGTTTCAATTGGACCTCCGAGGCCAAGATCTCTTCCTCGTGGATCTTCTGCCTCACCTCCTCCAACTCTCGACGCAGATATTTGGAGGAAGCCTCCACTTCTTTCCATTCGTTGATAAGAGTCTCCACCTTCTCTTTTTGAGTGGAGAGCGTTTCTTCTCCAAGCCGGTGTTGTTTAAGGCCCTCTTCTAACTCCCTTTCCCATCCTTGGATTTTTTCAGAAAGGGAAGTCGCTTGTCCCCGGCATTCCCTGATCCCTTTCACTTTCTTCAAGATCTGTTCTTTTGAAGTCCTCTGATTTTCCGAGAGATTTTGGATCTGACCTTCTAATCCTTTCTTTTTCTCCTCGAGGGAAGCCAAAAAGACCTTTTTCTCCGTGAGCTTTCCCCCTAGTTCTTCTGTTCCTTCTCCAATCTCCTCTACCTTCTTCTTCCATGACTGGACTCGGTCTTCTCTCTCTTTTTTCGCAATCTCCCCTCTCTCCATTTGAGCAGAGACTTCATTCTTCTCTTTCTCTAAATCTTGATTCTCCTCCTCGAGTTGTTTCCGTTCAAATTCGATGATCTCCATCCTCTGACGGAATTGGGAAATTTCTTTCGTCAATCCTTCCACGTCTCTTTCTTGATGGAGGAGCTCAATCTCTTTTTCCTGAATCTCTCTCTTCCTGTTTTCGAGCTGACTTCCCCTTTCAACAATCTCCTGCTGGAGGAGATTCTCTTCTTCATTGGCCTTTCGGCAGAGTTCCTCCCCCTCCCCAATCTTCTTTTCCAGGTCCTTGATCTCTCTTCTTCTCTCTAAAATGCCAAGGCCCTGATCGTGACTGCCACCTGACATCACTCCGGAGCGCTCTACCATGTCCCCTTCTCGGGTGACGAGGGTGTTGAACCTCTCTTCTTTCTTGATCCAGAGAAGCGCTTCATCCAGATGCTCGACGACAGCGACCCCTCCGATCAAAAACTCTGCAAGGGGGGCAAAACCTTCCTTCACCTTCACGAAACGCAAAAGAGGAATGGGTCTCCCTCCCTCATGAGAGACTTGATCTTCTCTCCCTATCCTTTGAACCCCTTTAGGGATGAAACTTCCCCGACCGAGAGACTCTCTCTTAAGGAAGGTCATGGCCTCCATGCCTTCCTTTTCTCCTTCCACAATCAAGTACTGCAATCGTTGCCCCAAAATGGCTTCCAGAGGAATCTCGTATTGGGGTTCCGGTTCGAGAATATCGGCAACCACCCCTAAGATACGTTCCCACTTTTCTTTTTCTTCCCTTTTTCTAAGAAGAATAGACTTCACCCCTTTTTCAAACCCCTCAAAATTTTCTTGAAGTTCTTTGAGGGAAAGGTATCGAGAGCGGTCTTGTCTCAAGGTCTCCTCTAATCCTAACCGCTCCGTTTGTTTCTGGCCCAAGGTCTCTTTTAGCTTTTCGATCTCTCCTTCCCACCGAACCTTCTCTTCCTGATGGATCGACTGGATGGAGAAGTTGAGTTCTTTCTCTTTTATCTTCTCAGAGAGGGCCTCTTCCAATTGTTTGAGCCTCAAACTGACTTCTTCAAATTCCTCACCATTGGAGCGAATTCGTTTCTGAAGATCTTCTTTCCTCTCCTCGAGATGGGTGAGGCGGTTTTTGAGAGAGGTCAGCTGAGTGAGTGTGTCGATCAAACCAAGCTTATCCGCTTCCATTTCTTCTGAAAGTTCGTGGTGGGTTGTCCTAAAATCGTTGAAAAGGGTCTCCCACTCTTTCAGTATCTCCTCGTTCTCACGGCGTTCTTCTTCCAATCCCTGCCTGGCCTGTTCTGCTCTCCTTCGCTCTCTTCGGGTCCCTCTCCAGGCTTGCAGGGATTCTCTGACCTCTTCGACAAATTGATTTTCCTGTTTCTGGAGGCTCCCTTCTTCTCTTTTGAAAAATTCGATTTCGTTTTCCCACTTTTGAATTTTTTTGCCCAGTTCGAAAATTTCCTCTTGGAGACTACGGAGTTTCTCCTCTTCTTCCATTCCACTCAACCTCTTGCTTTCGATGAAAGCCTCCTTCTGGGCCGTTTGGGTAGAAATCTCCGTCTCCCGGTCTCGAAGGGCTTTGAGATAACCTCTTGCTGCCTCCCCCTTTTCCGAAAGTTCAGCGTATTCCTGAAGGGCAAATCGGATTTCGATCTCCTTGACTTCCTTCCGTACGGCCTTATACTCCTCTGCCCGCTTCACCTGACGTTCCAAGGTGACAATCTGGCGCTTCACCTCGGCGATGATGTCCTGAATCCGAAGAAGGTTTTGCTGCGTCGCCTCCATCTTCATCAGGGCAAGCCTTTTTCTCTCCTTGTATTTGGCGATGCCCGCCGCTTCTTCGATCAAGAAACGCCGATCCTGAGGACTGGCGTTGATGAGGTGCTCCACCCTCCCCTGTTCAACAATCGAGTACCCGTTCATCCCGATTCCGGTATCCAGGAAAAGATCGGTGATATCCCGCAATCGGCAAGGCACTTTATTAATCAGGTATTCACTCTCTCCGGATCGATAGAGCCTCCGGGTAACGGTAATCTCACTGTACTGCCCATATTCTTCGGGGGCCAATCCATCTTCATTGGTGAAGGTTAGGTTCACTTCCGCCATCCCCAAAGGTTTCCTGCCGTCCGTCCCATTGAAGATGACATCCTCCATCAGCCTTCCCCGTAAGTGTTTGGCGCTCCTTTCACCAATCGCCCAGAGCACCGCATCCACAAAATTTGACTTCCCACAACCATTGGGACCCACGATCGTCGTGATCCCACCCGGAAAGGTAAGATGGAGGCGATCTACAAAGGATTTGAATCCAATCGCCTCAAGTGATTTAAGTTTCATGCGCTCATCTCCGATGACAAATTTCAATCACCCAGTTCCAATCCCGCCAGGGTGGGACCAAATAAATTCCAATGATCTAATGTCCAACCAACCCACACACCTTTCGCCTCTTTCTTTTCCAAAAGTTTGGTCATTCCTGCCTGCCGGCAGGCAGGGGGATTTTGGTCATTATTTGATTATGGGCCTGCCTTCGCGAAGCCACGTCTTGCGGGGCGAAGGCAGGTGCTTGCAAATTGGTTATTTAAATTCAAATCACTTCGATTTTTCAATATATTCGATCGCCCTGTGAAGCCGTTTGATCACCTCTGTTTTACCCAGAACCTCCATCACCTCATCAATGGGAGGGCTAACGGTTCTCCCGGTTAAGGCCACCCGAATGGGTTGGGCAATCTTCACTAAAGGCTCTCCTCGGGTTTCGGCCAATTGTTGTACCAGCCGATGAACATTCTCTTGTCCCCAAACCGATTCCTTTGAAAGAGAAGTCATGACCTGGTTGAACATTGGTAGGGTTTCTCGGCTCAGAAATTTCCCAGCGGCTTTTTCATCATAAGTGATCTCTTTACAGAAGTAAAATTCTGAAACGTCCGCCATCTCCACTAAGGTCTTAACTCGTTCCCTGAGAGAGGGGACGGCTTTTCTCAAAAGATCTGGGTTAACGTTCGAATACCCTTTGGTTTCAATAAAAGGCCGAACTCTCTGAACCAGTTCCTCCAATTCTATTTTCTTGATATACTGCGCATTGAGCCAATCCAATTTCCCAGGGTTGATCGCCGCAGCAGACCTCCCCACTGCCTCCAGGCTGAATTTCTCGATCAACTCTTCACGGGTGAACTCTTCCTGGTCGCCGTAGGCCCATCCCAGGCGGACCAGGTAATTGACTACCGCTTGAGGGAGATAGCCCAGCTTCTGATACTCCATGACCGATTGGGCCCCATGTCTTTTAGAAAGTTTTTTCTTATCCGGACCTAAGATCATCGAGACATGACCAAATTGGGGGAGGGGGTAACCTAATGCTTGATAAATCTGAATTTGGCGGGGGGTATTGTTGAGATGGTCGTTTCCCCGGATGACATGAGTGATTCCCATGGTTGCATCGTCCACCACCACCGAAAAATTATAAGTGGGGAGCCCATCACTTCTCAAGATGATGAGGTCATCCAATTCAGTATTGTCAAATTCCACCCGGCCTTGAATGAGGTCCTCCACCACCGTTTTCCCTGCATCCGGAGAGAGGAAGCGGATGGCAAAGGCCCTTCCAGGAGCAAAGGATTTTTGATGAAGGCAAGTCCGGTCGTATTTGGGCTTGATCCCGGCCTTCAGCGCAGCCTCCCGCTTTTTCTCCAATTCATCCGGTGTACAGTAGCATGGGTAAGCCTTGCCTTCTTTCAAAAGTTTCTCCGCGGCCTGCTGATAGTTTGAAATTCGTTGAGTCTGATAAAATGGACCTTCATCCCAATCCATTCCCAACCAGGTCATGGCATCCAAGATCAATTGGATCGATTCTTGGGTGGATCGAGCGACATCCGTGTCTTCAATGCGAAGAATGAACACCCCGTGGGAATGACGGGCAAAGAGCCAGTTGAATAAAGCCGTTCGTGCCCCTCCGATATGGAGATCGCCCGTTGGGCTAGGTGCAAATCGTGTTCTCACTTTAGACATCACTCTTCCAGACCTGGTTGATAAAACACTACAAACCCCTCCCCCTTGGAGAGTGTGTCGCAATCACTGTTTTGTCACCCTGAATTCATTTCAGGGTCTCGTAAGTGTTTGATTCTTTTAGATGCTGAAACAAGTTC
>Ga0209048_10005907_pt1 | contig 11524 bp, 8 predicted proteins | sample FrelakmetCRP12CR_FD_187146 | JGI IMG/M metagenome (GOLD analysis project Ga0209048, IMG submission 187146) | Freshwater lake sediment microbial communities from the University of Notre Dame, USA, for methane emissions studies - CRP12 CR (SPAdes)... | ecosystem: Environmental > Aquatic >... | reverse complement strand
GAGCCGCGCCTCCGCCACGCGGCGGTCCTTCACCGCGAGCGTCGCGCCGAGGCGCGTGCCGGCCCGCAGGGGTGCGGCGGCCGGGTGCTCGAGCGGCAGCGAGCGCGTGAGCCAGGTGCTCCCGAGCTTCTTCGGCCAGCCTTGCAGGAGCCCCCGCAGCATGGAGACGTCCTGGTCCACGTAGATGAGCGGACAGAAGTTCGCGGCCGAGCCGTCGGGGCGCGCGACCTCGAGGAGCACGATGGTCTCTCGGTACTGCGAGAGGATCGGGAGGAGCAGCTCCGAGCCGCCGGTGGTGGACTGCCAATCGACGAAGTGGACCGCACCCCGGCCGGTGGCGACGCCGACCTCGCGGGGCACGAAGAGGTCGGCGCGGGGCCGCTTCGCACTCGAACTCGACGCTCAGGAGCCAGCCGCAATAGTTGCCAGGGTGGCGGCGGCACGAGCGAGGCGAGGCCGCGGGGCGTGAAGGGAGGCGTGTCGCCAGCGAGCATGGGGACGCTCCTCGGGTCGGAAGGGCAGCCTGCTCCGGCCCGGAGGCGCCGTCACGCCCGGGGTCGAGGGTGGGGCCCGAAGGCCGACCTCGTCACGCCTCCTCGCCGCTGGGCGTCACCTCGAGGTGAAGCCCCTCCTGGGAGGCGCCCGCCGGGGGGCCCCGGCCAGCCGTCGCCGACCCGGCCGGTTCCGCCTTCACGGCGCCTGCGGTCGCGAGGCGCTCGACCACCCCGAGCAGGGTGCCGGCGTCCATGGGCTTCAGGACCACGAGCACCTCGTGACTCGCGAGGAAGCTCTTCGCCCTGTCGCCGAACGCGCCTCCGGTGACGAAGGCGAGGCGAGGCAGGTCCCCCGGGAAGCGCTCCGAGAGCGACTCGTAGAACGCCACGCCGTCCATGCCCGGCATCATCAGGTCGCAGAGGATGGCGTCCCAGCGCTGGCCGGCCTCCAGGCGTTTGAGCGCGTCCGCCGCGGATGCGAGGGACGTGACGTCATGGCGTCCGGCCAGGAGAAGCTCGAAGGCGCGCCGCACCATCGGCTCGTCGTCGATGATGAGGACCCGGCGCCGCCGCGCCGGCGGCCGGGTTTCGCTGGAAGGCCGCGGTGCCCTGGACCGCTCCGCCCCCATGACCGGGAGGCGCACGCGGAACCGCGCGCCCCGCCGCTCCGCGCCCTCCACCTCGATGCGCCCGCCCGCCGAATCGACGATGGCCCGTGCGATCGTCAGGCCGAGTCCCGTGCCCTGGCCCACCGGCCTGGTGGTGAAGAACGGGTCGAAGAGCCTGTCTTGGACCTCCTTGGTGATCCCGCAGCCGGAGTCCGCGACCTCGACCACGACCTCGCTCCCGTTCGCGCGAGCGGCGACCTCGATCCGGTGCCCGCCGGAGTCGCCTTCGGGGATGGCCTGCGCCGCGTTCACGAGGAGGTTCAGGAAGACGCGGCCGAGCTCGCTCGTCTTCGCGCGCGCCAGCGGAAGCTCCCGCGGGATGTCGACCACCAGGGTGGCCCTTTGCTCGATCTGGTTGCGGACCATCTGGAGGGCGCTCAAGAGCTCGGACCGCACGTCCACCTCCTGTGGAACGTCGCCGTCCTGGGGCCGCCCGAGCGAACGCATCGCCTTCACGATTGCGGCGATGCGCCAGGCTCCCTCCAGGGCCTCGTCGAGCACCTTGCACGTCTCGAGCACCTGGCCGCCCGCCTCCCGCCCGGGCTCGACGCCGGCCTTCAGGCGCTCCACCGCGTAGGAGATGTTCGAGGTGATCCACGCGAGAGGGTTGTTGATCTCGTGCGCCACGCCGGCGGCGAGCGAGCCCACCGACGCGAGCCGTGTGGCAGCGAGGAGCTTCTCCTGGAGCTCCTGGAGCTCCGTGATGTCGGTGCGCGTGCCGGCGACGCGGATCGCCCGGCCGTCCGGGGCGCGCGCGGCCGCACGTCCGCGGGAGCGGACCCACCGCCACGCGCCGGACGAGTGGCGCACCCGGTAGTCGGCCCGGTACTCCTCGGCCCGGCCCTCGACGCAGTCCTCAAGCGCCTTCCAAGCCCTGCCCAGGTCGTCCGGATGGACCAGGCTCCTCCAGCCGTCGATGGAGTCCACCACCTCTCCGCGCGCCCTGCCGATCATCGGCTCCCAATCGGACCCGTTCGTGAAGACGTCGTGCTCGACGTCCCAGTCCCAGGCGACGTGGGCGCCGGCGCCCATCGCCAGCTGGAGCCGCTCCTCGCTCTCCCGCAGGGCTCGGTCCGCGCGCACCCGGTCGGTGACGTCGACGGCGCCTCCGATAAAGCCGGTGATCGTCCCGTGCGAGTCGCGCTGCGGCGTGACCCACACCTCGAGCCACACGGGCAGGCCGGCGCTCGTCTGGTACTCCATCGTCCGCCGGAACGGGACCCCGGCCTCCACCGCCTCCCGCCACTGCACGGCCGCGGTGGCTCTCGCCTCGGGTGGAACGGAGAGGAGCCATCCCTCTCCGCTCGCCTCCTCGGCCGAGAGCCCGGTCAGCCGTTGCCAGGCCTGGTTCACGTAGAGGCAGCTTCCGTGGACGTCCGACTGGAAGATCCCGACCGGCGCTCCGGAGACCAGCGTGCGGAACCGGGCCTCGCTCTCGACCAGGGCCTCGCGCGCCTTGTCGAGCTCGGTGACGTCGCGACGGACGACCAGGACCTCGTCCGCCGAGACGTGGGCCAGCCGCGCCTCGAAGTGGCGAACCTCGGCGCCGTAGGGCACCGCGTAGTGGACGACCTGGGCCGACTCGGAATGGAAAGCCCGATCGATGGCCGCGCGCATGCGCGGCGCGACGTCGGGCGGGATGAGCTCGAAGACGCTCCTGCCGACGAGCGCCTCGCGCCCGAGGGGGAGCGCCGCGCCCGGAGGAGCGTGCACGTCGATGAAGCGCCCCTCGCGGTCGGCCCGCACCAGGACGTCGGGGATCGCCTGGAGGAGCGCGCGGTCGCGCTCACCGCTCGCGAGAAGCTGCCTCCGGGTCTCCCGGAGGTTTTGCGTCAGGCCGGCGACCACCCACGCGACGAGCCCGTTGATGGTGGAGAAGCAGAGCGTGCTCGCAGCCGCGGCGAGGACGCCCTCCTTGGAGAGGAGGGCTGCGAAGCAGGTCAAGGTGGCGGTGACGAACGCGCTCACGACGACGGGCCGGCCGAAGAGGATGGCCGCCCAGGCGAGCGGCGCGCCCATGACGCCGAGGTAGGCCGCCCCGAGCGGGCCGCAGGCCACGAAGGCGAGGCCGCAGCAGACGGTGGGCGCGATGGCGACCGGGAGGATCCAGTCCCTGGTCGTCGGAGACCGCGCGCGGAGGATCGCGGCGCCTCCGATCAGGATGAGGCCGACGACCCCGGCGACGAGCCACGGGGAGCGAGCGGGGTCGCGGACGAGCAGGAGGACCGAGGTGAAGACCGGCCCGACGATCGCGTACAGGAGAAGGACGAGGCGCCGCCGCTCCGCCGGAGTGTCCTCGAAGATGCGGTTCAGGTTCATGCGGAAACTGGTCGCCTTGCGGACCCCGTCTCGGGCCGTGTTTCGCGGCAGGGGTCTTCCTGGCCTCGAGGGCGGGGGACGAGGACGGGCGTTGCCCTTGCTCGACGATGGTACCCCATTGGGGTCCATTGGCCAGATGCCGCGTTCGCCCGGCACGGGCGTGTGCGGAAGGGTGTGGAGAGCTCTCCCGGGTACCGCTCAACGGGCGGTCGCGGAGAGCCGCCGGTCCCGGGCTTCACGCCCGGCCCGGCTTACAGCCACGCGGCGTGGAAGTGGGATCCCGAGCGATGCGAAGACGCGGCTCCGGGAGGCCTTCGAGCGCGGGGAGGTGGAACCGGCGAGGGACGTGCGCGCCTCGGCGCCGCCGGGGACGCGGGGTGAGGACACCGCGTACCGACCGTGCGAGCCGAGCCGCCCTCGGATTGCCACGGGTGCCGCTCACTCAAGGCAACGGGGACCCGGTCTCCCGGGTCCCCGTCATTGTGAGCGCAGAAGGAATCGAACCTTCAACCTATGGATTGTCGTCACCGGGCTCGCCGGGGCGTATGCAGGCCGGACCACTACCGTCAAGGCAGTGGGCTTCTATCGCGCGGGTGATCCGGTCTACGTCCTGACGGACTTTCCTGGTCTCTGGCTAGAACGATGCCTCCGCCCGGTGAGTTGATTTCTCGCGCCGGGTGATTCCATCGAGGAGATGCACCGCGAGTATAGTCTACTCGTCATCCGAGGCTCGACCTAGCCGCAATACGGCATGGGCGTACACGAACCGTTGGGGCCTGTTGGGCAGTAGGCCCCCGAGGGCACACAAGTCCCATCGATGGCACATGCCTTCGCGATGGCATCCTCGACGCACGCAGGATCGTTCGACGGGCAAAGGTGGCAGGTGTCGCCGCACTTCTTGCCAGAGCAAGGAAGGTCCGCGCCGCAGACCGGGACCGGAACACAGTTGGCAGGGCCGTTGATGCACCAGAGGCCAGCTGATACGCAGGCCCCATCGGTGGTGCACGCTTTCAGATTTGCTGTCTCCGCACAGTCCGTCGCGTTTGGCGCGCAGAGGGTACACGAGTCACCGCAAGCCTTACCTGCGCACGGTTCGTATGGCGCTGACTTTGACCCGCAGCCGCCCGGTTGAGCAGTCGCCGCCAGCACTGCTACCAAGAGCACAGTCCGCACAGGCAGCCCCCAAGAGGCAGCCTGCTCTCTGGCCGACCGCGGGGCAATGCCCCCGGCGGATGCTCCCGGTGGTGGTCAGCGAGGAGGAGGACTCGACCACGGCGAGCGCGGCGAGCGCTGCAATTCGCTTGGGATCTTCGGCATAAGTAGATGGTAGGCAACTTCTACCAGGCGGCGCGCCCTTCGACGCCTTGTCCCGTCGCTCCCCCTCGGCTCCCTGTCCGGACCGGACGTCCTGGCCCGGCCCTTACCGGGCCACCAGGTGGGGAACATCTGGGGGGCGAGACTAGAAAAGCCTCCCCGGTCTGTCCAAGGAGGCTCCTAGTCCTATTGCACTTCTATCTACTTACATGATGAGCGCAGAAGGAATCGAACCTTCAACCTATGGATTAAGAGTCCATTGCTCTGCCAGTTGAGCTATGCGCCCGAGGCTCTCGACGGCCGAAAGGCGGCGGATCTAACAGCGCGTGGTGAAGCTTGTCAATGACCCTGCCCGCCTCCGTCTTCGCGAAGAGTTGGCGCGCCCGGAGGGAATCGAACCCCCGACCTGCGGCTTCGAAGGCCGACGCTCTATCCATCTGAGCTACGGGCGCGAACGTCCGTTCTGTTTCTCGATGCGTGTGGAAAAAAGTGGGGTGAGTGAAGGGGCTCGAACCCTTAACCCCCGGATCCACAGTCCAGTGCTCTACCGATTGAGCTACACCCACCACAAGTTTCCTTCGAGGTCCTCCCGAGGGAGCGCGCCCGGAGGGAGTCGAACCCCCGACCCGCGGCTTAGAAGGCCGCTGCTCTATCCAACTGAGCTACGGGCGCAAAGCCGGCACCCCTTCACCACCTCGCCCCGGGGCCTCCATCCGCCCCGGCCATCCTTTCCTCATGTCAAAGAGTCGGGGCGGCGGGATTCGGACCCGCGACCTCCTGCGCCCAAGGCAGGCGCGCTACCAGGCTGCGCTACGCCCCGGAAACCACTAGGGGGTTGCGTACCCCTCCAGCCCCATTCCGAGAGGGCCGTGTCTAGCGCCCCGCCCGGGTTTTGTCAAAGGGCAGCGATGTCGCGGAGCCGGGGGACGAGCTTCCGCATGGCCTCGCCCCGGTGGGAGATGGCGTCCTTCTCGGCCGGGTCGAGCTCGGCCATGGTGCGCCCCGGCACGGCCTCCGGGAGGAACAGGGGGTCGTAGCCGAAGCCCCCGCTTCCCCTCGGCTCCTCCCCGATCACCCCCCGGCACGAGCCCGCCTCGGTGGCGAGGACGGTCCCGTCGGGAGCCGCGAGCGCCACGACGGCGCGGTACTCGGCGCCGCGGTGCTCGGGGAAGACGCCTCGAAGCACGAAGAGGAGCTTCTCGTTGTTCGCCTGGTCGCGATCCCGCCCGCCGAGCCCCGCGGCCTGCTCCTCCGAGTAGCGCGCGGAGTGGATCCCGGGCTTTCCCCAGAGCGCGTCGACGCAGAGACCCGAGTCGTCGGCGAGCGCGTGGAGGCGAGCGGCGAGCGCGTACGCGGAAGCCTTCTTCCCGGCGTTCTCGGCGAAGGTGCTCCCGTCCTCGACGACCTCGGGAACCTCGACCTGGAGGTCGTCGAGCGACAGCACTCGGATGGGAAGGCCGGCCACCAGCCGGCGCAGCTCCCGGAGCTTTCCCGGGTTGCGGGTCCCGAAGAGGAGGTCCACGAGTCCTCGCCCTAGCGGAGCGCCCGCTCCTGCGCGGCCTTGAGCTCGCCGATCCCCCGGAGCGCCGCGTCGAGCATCCGGTCGAGCAGCGGGCGGCCGAAGGCCTTCCCCTCGGCGGTCCCCTGGACCTCGACGAGCTCGAGCTCTCCCGTCGCCACCACGTTCATGTCCACCTCGGCGCTCGAGTCCTCCTCGTAGTCGAGGTCGAGGCAGACCTCGCCTCCGACGATGCCCACGCTCACCGCGGCGATGTGGCGCCGGACAGGGTCCCGGGCGATGACGGCGTCCTTCCGCAGCCAGCGCGTGGCGAGCGCCAGCGCCACGAAGCCCCCGGTGATGGCGGCCGTCCGGGTGCCCCCGTCCGCCTGGATGACGTCACAGTCGATGGTGATGGTCCGCTGCCCGAGGTCGCGCAGGTCGACGGCGGCGCGGAGCGCCCGCCCCACCAGCCGCTGGATCTCGAGCGTCCGGCCGCCCTGCTTGCCGCGCGAGGCCTCGCGCTGCATGCGCTCGTGGGTGGAGCGGGGAAGCATGCCGTACTCAGCGGTGACCCACCCCGCCCCGGTGCCGAGCACGTGGGGCGGCACCCGGTTCTCGATCGACGCCGTGCACAGGACCTGCGTGTCGCCGAAGCGGGCGAGGCAGGAGCCCTCGGCGTGCTTCGACACGTTCACTTCCAGCGAGATGCTGCGGAGCTCTTCCGGCCGTCGACCTTGGGCGCGCATGGGCCGGGCATCATAACGCGCGCCGGGCGGCGCGGCAGCCGGAGAGACTTCAGGGAAGAGCCGCCCGGCGACCGCGGGCGCGCCAGGCGGAGAGCCCGTCGGCGATCGCGCGGGCGAGCGACTCCTGGTAGGAGGCGCTCCGGAGCCTGCGCCCCTCCTCCGGGTTCGACAGGAACCCCAGCTCGAGCAGCACGGCCGGCATCCTCGCGCCGGCGAGCACGTAGAACGGTGCCTGCTTCACGCCGCGGTCCTCGCCGCCCGCGCCGCGCACGAGCGACTCGTGCAGCGCGTACGCGAGCCGCGAGCTCTCGGAGAGGTTCGCCGTGTCCTCGAGGTCGGACAGGATGCCGGCCACGGCGTCGGACCGGTCGGGCTCGGGCTCGCCCGAGAGCCGGTCCGCGTTCTCGCGGGCCGCGACCGCGGTCGCCGAGGCGTCGCTCGCGTCGGCCGAGAGGAAGTAGGTCTCGACGCCGCGCGCCTTCCGGCGTGCCGATCCGGGCATGGCGTTCAGGTGGATGGAGACGAAGACGTCGGCCCGCTCGGCGTTGGCGAGCGCGGCCCGCTGGGCGAGCGGCACCGACTCGTCCCCGCCCCGCGTGAGCAGGACGCGGGTGCCCTGGCGCTCGAGCCTCGCCTTCAGGCGCCGCGCGATCTGCAGGGTGAGGTCCTTCTCGAGCGCCCCTTCGGCCGAGACCGCTCCTTCCTTCTCTCCCCCGTGGCCGGGGTCGACCACCACCACCAGGGCGGGGGCGGCTGCCGAAGGCTTCGGCGCCGCGAGGACGAGCGCACCTGCGAGTGCCCAGAACATCGAGCCCGATTCTACGGGTCGACCGCGCTCTAGGCCACCTCGAGGACCGCACCCTCCGGGGCGGCGAGGACCTCGCCGATGTGGACGGCCAAGACGCCCTGCTCGCGGAGCATCCGCATCACCGCCTGGAACCGGTCGGGGCGGACCGCGGCGAGGAGCCCGCCGTTCGTCTGCGCGTCGGCGAGGACGAGCGCGGTGGTGGGGTCGACCGCCGAGCCGAGCCGGAGGTGGGGGCGAACCCATTCGAGATTTGCCTTGCTGCCCCCGGGGACCACGTCCGCCTGCGCGAGCTCCCGGACGCCGGGCAGGACCGGCACCCGCGCCGGCTCGATCCGGATGGCGACCTGCGAGCCCTCCGCCATCTCCCAGGCGTGCCCGAGGAGCCCGAAGCCGGTGACGTCGGTGAGGGCCGACACCGCGCCGCTCGCGGCGAGCACCTCTCCCGCCACCCGGTTGAGCCCGGCCATGAGCTCCGTGACCATCCGCACCTGGGCGTCGGTGGCCGTGCCGCGCTTGATGGCCGTGGAGAGGACGCCCGACCCGAGCGGCTTGGTGATGAGCATCTGGTCGCCGGGGCGGGCGCCCACGTTCCGGAGGATCCGGTCGGGGTGGACGAGCCCCGTCACCGCCATGCCGTACTTGGGCTCGGGGTCGTCGATGCTGTGGCCGCCCAGGACCGGGGCGCCGGCGAGCGCCGCGGTCTCGGAGCCGCCGCGGAGGATCTCGGCGAGGATCTCGACCGGCAGGAGCTTCACCGGGAAGCCGACCAGGTTGAGCGCGAAGATCGGCCGGGCCCCCATCGCCCAGATGTCGGAGAAGGCGTTCGCGGCCGCGATGCGCCCGAACCAGTAGGGGTCGTCCACCACCGGCGTGAAGAAGTCCACCGTCTCCACCACCGCCTCGGTGGGGGACAGCCGGTACACCGCGGCGTCGTCGTGCGTCTCGTGGCCGACGAGCGCACGCGAATCCTCGACCTTCGGCAGGTGGCGCAGGACCTGCGCCAAGTCCGCAGGGCGGATCTTGCAGGCTCAACCCGCCCCGTGCGACAGGGTGGTCAGCCGGACCTTCCCGTTCTCCATATCGGGATTCTACGTGGCGGCGGCGGGCGGCGCACCGGCGCCGGTCACGCCTGCGAACTTGAGGTACATCTCGGCGCTCCGGTTGCCCGGCGAGACCCGCAGGACCGAGTCCCACTGCTCGGCGGCCTGCTGCTTCTGCCCGGCCGCGTAGAGGCACAGCCCCAGGTTGAGGCGCGCCGGGATGTAGTTCGGGCTCTGGCGGACGATCTCCGAGTACTCGGCGATCGCCTCCTCGCGGCGCCCCCAGTCGCGGTAGGCGCCGGCGAGCTGCGCCCGGATGTCGACGAAGGTGGGGCAAAGGGTGAGCGCGCGCTGGTACTCGGCGATCGCCTCGGCGTAGAGCCCCGAGGACAGGTAGACGTCCCCGACCTCCGCGTACATGTTGGCGAGCTTGCCGCGGACGAAGTGGTCGAGCCTTCCGGGGGCGGCGCCGGAGCGCATGAGCGCCTGCTGGTAGGCCTCCTGGGCCTCGCGGTACTTGCCGGTGTCGTTGTAGGTGATGGCCAGGTTGAGCGCGGCGTCCGTGTAGCCGGGGTTGATGCGCAGCGCGGCCTCGAAGGCCCGCTGCGCCTTCTGGTACTGCCCCTGGTCGTGGTAGCAGACCCCGAGCATGTTGTAGACGTCGGCGAAGGACTGGTTCTCCTCCACCACCTGGGTCAGCTCATGCTCGGCGCGGGCGAACTCCTTCCGCATGTAGTGGAAGCGCCCCAGCGCCAGCTTCTCCTTGACGAGGTCGTCCATCGCGTTCTCCCGGGCCCACGGAGTCTACCACCGGAACCGGCTTTAGAGACCCGAGGCGAACACCCAGCGCTCGCCCTCCCGCACCAGCCGATATCGGGACCGCTCGCGCCTCGCCTCGCCGCCCTGCGGCACCACCTCGCGGTCCTCTCCCACCTCGGCGGAGTCGCCTTCGACGCGAACCTGCCACCCGAGCACAGGCACGGAAGGAGGCGGGCCGCGGCGGAGGTCCCGGGAGAGCCGGTCGAGGAGGGCGGCCCGGTCGGTCGCGCCGTCCCGGTAGCCCTCGGCCACGAGCGCCGCGTAGGCGGAAGGGTCGCGGGCCTCCTCGGCGTCGAGGCGCCGGAAGAGCGTGCGGAGCAGCTCGCGCAGCCGCGAGAACTGGTCTCCCTCCGCGCACCAGAGCGCGATGCTGCAGGGCTTCATGTGGAACTTCTCGCGCCCGAGGTAGGAGAGGCTGGCCTTCCGGTCGCGCCAGGTGACCCGCCCCTCGGCGTCGAGCAGCGCCACCACCGTCGCCCGGCTCCCCTCCACGAGGGGCACCACGTCCGAGTAGCGGACCGGGACGAGCTCCAAGGTGCCTCCCGAGTGGAACCCGTAGACGTCCTCCAGGTGGGCCCGCCCCTGGCTCTGGAGCGCCTTCCTCACCTGCGTCTCGGGGCTCTCGAGCGTGAGGGAGGTGCCGACGGAGGCGAGCTGTCCGCGCCACGTCCAGAGCCCCGCAGCGGCGGCGCCGGCGAGCAGGAAGGGGACGAGGTAGGGGGCGCCGTGGCGAAAGCTCGGGCGGAAGCGGCTGCTCCCGAGTCCCAGCTCACCCGCCCGGCTTCGCCTGCGGCTCGGGCTGCGATCGGAGCTCTGCAAGGAGCCTCTCCGCCCGCGGCTTGTACGGGCTCGCGGGGTAGCGCACGATGAGCTGCTGCAGGGCCTGCTGGGCGCGGTAGCGCTCGTCGAGCCTCGCGTACAGGCCGGCGAGCTCGAAGAGCACCTCCGGCTCGCGCGGGTTGCCCGGGAACTCCTTCATGATGTGCTCGAGCCGGAAGGCGGCGCCCTGCAGCTTGTTCCGCTTCCTGTAGAACTCGAACGCGTACCAGTCGCGCGCGAACAGGATGCCCTGGGCCTTCGCCAGGATCGCCTTCGCCTCGGGAACGAACCTCGACTCCGGGTACTTGGCGAGGAACTGCGTGAGTGCGCTCTCCGCCTGGGTCACCTGGGTGAGGTCCCGCTCGTAGACGGGCGGGAAGAAGAAGACGTCGCTCGGAGCCTCGTGCCAGCGGGCCTCCGCCGAGCGGAAGGCGGCGTAGTCCACGTCGGCGTTGGTGGGGTGGAGCTTCACGAACGTGGAGTAGGCCTCGGCCGCCTCCACGTACTTCGCCTGCGCGAACTTCAGGTCGGCGAGGCGGAGGTCGGCGAGCGCCGCGAACTTCGAGTAGGGGTACTTGGTGCGCACGCGCTCGAACAGCTTCTGCGCCTCGAGGAAGTCGTGGCCGTCGAGCAGCTTCACCCCGACGGCGTAGTCCTCCTCTGCCGGGGAATCGTACTTCACCACCGGCGCCTTGGCGCAGGCCGAGAGCGCCAGCGCGGCGAGGAGGGCCGTCGCCCACGGAGCTGTCTGTTTCCGGCGCATCGGGGCGCGAACAATATCAGCGAGCCCCGCCGTCGTCCACGGACACCCCGAGCGTCGCCGACACCACCTCGCCGGAGAAGCCGCGCCCGAGGAGGAAGCGGGCGAGCCGCGCCCGGTCGCGGGCGTCGAGCTCCGCGACGGGACGGCACGCCTTCTTGGCGGCGAGCAGCCTGCAGCGCTCCACCTCCCCTGCTCCCCGGCCCGCGCCCCCTTCGCCGCCGAGGGCCTCCGCG
>Ga0209048_10005906_pt1 | contig 11524 bp, 14 predicted proteins | sample FrelakmetCRP12CR_FD_187146 | JGI IMG/M metagenome (GOLD analysis project Ga0209048, IMG submission 187146) | Freshwater lake sediment microbial communities from the University of Notre Dame, USA, for methane emissions studies - CRP12 CR (SPAdes)... | ecosystem: Environmental > Aquatic >... | reverse complement strand
GATGTCCCGGCGCTCTCCGTTTTTCGTCATGTCAAGCCTGATAAAGCCGTGCTTCATGTCTACGTTGTCCCATTTCAGAGATAATATTTCCCCCCTCCTGCATCCGGTATTCAATGCAAAGGTGATAATCGCCTTAAGGTGTTCATTACTGTTATCAAGGAGCGTCCGGCATTCATCCTTTGACAAATACCGCAGCCGTCTGTTGTTTTCTTGCAAGAACTTTACCTGCCTAACACGCTTCAAGGTCTCTTCTGTTACCTTCTCCCATTGCTGCCCCTTGTGAATGCAATGTTTCAGGGTTGCAATCAGACGATTTGCCGTTGAAGGCTTTTTGCCTTCGTTCAATAATTCTGACTGAAACTGTTCAATCAGCATAACGCTGAGCCTGTTTAGCGGGATATTACCGAAGGTATCAACCAATTGTTTGATGAAATATTTCTTACTATCAAAGCTCCTCTGCTTTTCGCACCATTTGCTATACTCTCCGGCAAGCTGTGAAAAGGTAAAATTCGGTATTCTCTTGATAGGCTCAGGTTCCTTGCCGTCTCGGATAGCCTTTCTCTGGTTTTCAAGCTTTGCTTGGGCCTCTTTGAAATTAGCGGTCTTTGTGGATTCTCGGATAATCTTACCATCAGGCCCCGCATATCGTATCCAGTAATTATCCGACCCCGGCTGCTTATAAATGCCTTTGTGTTTTGCCACGTCTCACACTCTCCTTTCTCTTTTCGTTTTCCTTCTGTTCAAGACAACCGAGTAAAGCTTTCATTGTATTGCCCGGTGTTCTCACCCCCTTTTCAAGATTGCAGACGTATTGCTCAGTTACACGTAATAATACAGCAAAGTCTTTTTGATACAGATTAAGTTGTTGCCTGAAAGATTTGATTTCTGCGGATGTCCACTGTTTCATAGTTTTATTGTATAGTTAAACAATGTTTAAGTCAAGTATTATTTTATAAAGTCAAAAAGATAGACTTTTTACCTGTCAGATGGTGTCAGATATAGTTTTGATTTTTGATTAGATAGAATGCGTGTAACACCTACATACAAACAGGTATTGGAATTTGAAAACACTGCGGATTACCAGATAAACGATATACAAGAAATGTTTCAGGGGATAACAATATCTTCTGCGGTGTCATCCCCCGTTTTCTCTGGTCAACTCTACAATTACTGCACAGTGAAAAGGCGGGACTTGGTTATCCAAGCCCCGCCAGGTCGAATGTCGTCGCCTGCGGTAGCCAGTCGGTTCCTCACTTGTTGTAGCCCGTCGCCCGACTATGCGGAGCCAACCTAGTTGTGAGGCACAACCACGGTGGCGACCGCCTGCGAGGAGTTACCCGAACCGTCGTAGGCGGTGTAGACGACCGTGTACACGCGGCCGTTGCCTTTTCCGGACCGCTCGGCGCGCAGCTGAAACTCAACGTCCGGCGTGCCGTACGTGGCACCCTGGATATCGTTGGCGGTGTCCCCATCGCCCAGCCCGTTGTCTGGTTCGTTGCTGGTGATCGAGGTCAGCACGAACTTCGGATTCGGGTCGCACACATCGCTCACTGTCACGTTCGCACGGATCGTCACCAATTTGTGGTTAGGCGGCCACAGCATCGTGCGGTCGAGCGTCACGTTGATTGTGGGTTTTTGCGTGTCCTGCACCAAGACTGAGGCTGGACAGGACGATGTGTTACGAAAGTAATCCCGTGCGGTGAAAATAACCTCGTGGCTGCCCAACAGGAAGAACGATGTTGCGTCGTTAGTGATGACTGGGGCTTTGTCGCACTCGTCTGTAGCCGAGGCGCCTGCAAAAAACGGCGCAAGTTGCGGGTCGTTGGCGTTGATGCCGTTGTTCCCCGTGCACTCGACTGTCGCGTTCGATGGACAGGTGATGGTCGGAGGAACGTTGTCCGTCTCCAGCCGATAGTGCTTGATGAAGACGTTGTCCGTGAGGCCATTATTGTCCAGGAGGATCGCGTGGAATTGACCGCTTATCCCGGGGGCTCGGCCATCGGCGTCCAGGTCCCAGAAGGTGATGCCCTCGGGCTCTTCACTCGATTCCTTAGGGTGGTACTCGTAGTTGAAGTCCCCAGAACCGTTCGTGGAGCGCTCCACGAGCCGGGCGATGGTGCACGGAGCTGCCTCTGGGGCGCACTCCGCCCCCGCGTCCGAGTTCACGTTTGGGTCCCAGTCCCTAACCTCGAACACGTTGATCCCGCAATAGTTGGCACAGTAGTCATCCTGAGTGCCGTTCAGGAGGTAGAACAGCGGGAACGGGAGTCGCGGGTCCTCGGAAAACGCGCCGCCCTGTTGCCAATGATCCAGCTGGAGCGGTGCATTGTTCCCGTCCCGGAACAGGAGTTTACCGGCGTGAGTGATGACCAGGGAGCCGTCTCCGTTCGTCAGACGCTCCCAATTGACGTCGTAACGGTTCACGAAAGTGTCGTCATGGTTGCTCATGTAGAGCTTGCCTTTGTTTACCGCCACATACGAGGCGTCTCTTTGTCCCGAGCCAGTGAGGGCGAGGTTCGCCCAGCCAACCAGGTCGAGAGAGGAATCTGCCTTGTAGATGGCGACAGCGGGCTTCACATGGTCGTCGTCTTCGAGCGGGACTAGAATGTAGCCTTGGCCGCCGTAGGCGTAGTACGCCGCATCGCCAGCGTGGTTGTACCCATTGTCGCAGATATCATCGCTCATCCCGGTGCATGAAACACCGTCGACGCCGCAGACAGCGTCTTCGTCCAAGTCCTTGGTGATGGGGATCCTCCAGACCATCCCCTTACAGCTGAAGACATCCGGGAAGGGTTCGTTCTCGACAATGTACCAGTTGTCCACGTCGTGCGTCACCCCTTGCGTTTCGGTGCTCCATGACAGTAAGGCGTTACCCGGGTAGTCCCCGAGGTAGTGGTGCTGGTAGCACGCGGACCCTGCGAGCGCCGCCGGCGCGATCACCGCCGAAAGAAGCGTGAATGTGAGAAATCCCGCGAGAAGGCCTACAAGCACAACGAACACACTTGTGAAACTACTTTTTCTCATGACATCCTCCTTCATAGACAGTACCTCGTTCCTTCTGTGTCAACAGTGGACCCGTTAACGAGAACGGCCGAGGATACCTAGGTTTCTATACTTCCTTCGGCAGCTCGGCCATCTTCTTTAAGACCCGCCGCTTTCCGTCCCGTCTTTGCAGGCGGTTTGGCTTTATCGGGATTTTCCCCTCTTAGTCATCTTGTACCATAAATAGAAGCAACTGTCAAATTATAATTTTAGGTCAGGTAACTATTCTATAAATTGAGACCAGAGGTCATTATCCTACTGATTTCTGCTTGAAACCTTTAGCTTTGAAAAGACGATAGCAGGTGTCAGGTACAGGAAGGACAGCGCACTGCATACTTCACTGCATAGTGTTTACTATCGTATTGAAATTAAAAGATTTATTCTTGCGGTTATTTGATAGAGTATCAAGAGGCCGGTCATGGTTTAATTTTACCGTTAAACAGTGTAATTTCGGGTATTGTCTGCCTGTTTATCCACTTATCGATATCTCTTTTATAGAATCTTACGCCGCCGCTTTGTCCCGGTTGTATCTTGAAATGCGGTATCTGCTTATTGCTGATAAGTTTATTGATCGTGCTTTCGGATATCTTCATATAGGACGCTAACCCTTTCTTATCAAAGATCACGTCTTCCGTATGATGTTTGACATTATCTGTAACAATGGGCTTTAACTGTTCCATAACGGCCATGGCTATAGCGTGTATATCTTCTTGTTCAAGGGAGGTCTTCAAGCTTTATCCTTCTCTGTTTCATGATCGCTTCTTTGAGGGTCTAACTGAATATCCCTTTAGTTCAAGGACGATGTCAAGAAACTTAAGCCTGGTGGAATAATCAGGAAATTCCTTGCCAGAAATGGCTTTTACCGCTTCAAGTCCTTCCTTGAGACAGAGGACTAATCCCTCATCTGTAAGTCCTTGCCTATTCAGAATCTCGTTAACAGCACATTGTAGCCTACTTTTTCCTACAGTTCTTCGTGCTTGTTTTCTTATAGTCGAGTCGGCATATCCAGCCTTTCTCATGGCCTCGGTAGTAGATAACCCTTCTGCAAGACCATTAACAAGCTTTCTCTCTCTGAGATTTAAAATTATTGTTGTTTCGGGCATAGCTTTACACTTTCGCATAGCTCCCACCGTGAAGGAAAAGAAAGCATGCAGACAGTCGAACACCATGCCTGCCGCTCAGCTCGCTGTCCATGGGCCTGATCTTTCCGGCCATCACGAGTTTTTCTGCCTTGTTGTCGGTAAGGGAGATAATTTGTCCGGGAATTAATTCCCGTTCTCCCTGCGAAGTTTTAACCCTGAAAGAATATAAAATTTGGTATCTCATTCGACTACCGCAAAATCTTCGCGTGCAAGGTCGATCACTGTCGATTTGTCGATATGTCCAAGGAACCGTGACAAATTGCCAAGTTTAGTATTTTCAGGGCTTTGCTCATTATCAAGTAGTGGGTGATTTGTCAGAGATTCAGAGTCTTTAGATTTTGATTTGTCGATTTGTCCAGTATATATATAGCTGACATTTTGACAAGTCGATTTTTCGATTATAGGAAGATATATCAGAGAGTGGCCTTTTTCCCCCTTTTCAGTGTGCCAGTAATGGTCTGCCCCTTTCTTTAGAAGCCTTCTAACCTCTTTGTCAGGCATGTCCAGTTCAGCCTTTGCCCTATCCCTCAATTCTCTTTGCTTCAGTGGTTCAGTCACCTGCTGCATTATATCCTGTATTCTTTTCATCTTCTCGATGTCCGGGTCTACGGCGATACTGAAGCCTTTTATTTCTGGATTAAAAGTCAAATAAATAGTGTGAGGTTCATACCGTGTCTTTATGCGTGTTCCGAGTTTATAGAGGTTCTGACAGTCAAACTCAATGCTTTCCCCGTCAAGGTCTTTCACTCCTTCAAGGCCGAGGACGTGATCACAGAGATCGAGAAGCGCAGTACTTCCTTTAAACGTGTTATCATTCCCTTTTGGCGTATGGTGCAGCAATATAATGGTAAATCCTATTTCTCTGAGTTCTTTCAACCGGCCCATTATAAGATTCATGGGCTTTGAGTCGTTTTCATCCGATAGGTGAGAGGCCCTCAGTGTATCAATGATTAATAAACCAGGCGGTAACTGCTTATATAACTCCCATCCTGAACTATCAAGCTTAGGTGGTTGTATCTCGTTTGAGATATGCCAAACATAAATATTTTGAGATTCCCCGATCTTTTCCACTCGCTCCTTGAGGACTGCTAAAGGGTTTTCAAAGTCCACATAATAGACAGGGCACTTGAGCGTCTCTAAATCTCCAAAAGATAACCCCCCAGCAATTGCCCGGGCTATCTGCATCATGAGTGAAGTTTTTCCGATGCCTCCCCTGCCAAATAAAAGCGTTATGCTGTTTTTGGGGATTAGTTTTTCAAGAACATATTCAATGCTGACATCAAGGGTTAGAATGTCGTTCCACTTTAATAATGAAGAAAGAAGATCCCCTGGTATTCGTTCTGGCCCGTTGTTTCTCGTCTCACAACTTCTGGTAATCAGTTGTGCAAGCCGTTCAAGATCTTTTAGTCCATTTTTTTTTAGTGCGTAAATAAACGATCCGGCCCCTCGCACCGGCTCGTCGCTATCAAGTTTGCTCTTTGCACGTGCATACATTTGAGATGTTCTATGCTCGTCAAAATAACTCTGAAATATCTTTTGAAAAGCTTGCAGTATTTTGTTTTCTTCAATTCCGGCCTCGATAAGAAAAGCCATGAAAGCTGCGTCAATGTCTTCGTACCCTGATAATGTATTCGCACAAATTGCTTCGCCTAATTGGAAGGCAAGGACATTTAAAACCTCGTCTTTGACTTTAGAATCATAAGGTGTAAACGCATCTGGAAGATCGGGAAAATCTTTAGGAAATGTCATACCTGCCACTGCCTTCCATTGATAGGGGCGAGTATCAAATAATTTTTACCACCTACCCGGTAAGTTACTTTAATCCCGGATTTTGCATAGACAGTGGAGGCAGCACTTACATCTTTTTCGATCTTGAAAAAGAAATGTTTTCCTTTGTTTGTAATATGAACTAAAGGTTGAATGCCTTTTTGTTTACAGAAGTTTTCAATATATCTGATTGCTCCTGAATCTTCAACGTCAAGCGCAATATAGCCTTTTGGAATCAACCAGCCTATCCAGCCATCTTTCTCCATCCATTTTTTTATTTCTGACTTTGAAGGTGCCCGGTAATCAGTTTTTGTAAAGCCTTGAATTATGGGTTCTTTCGCAGTTTTATAATCTTTTTTTTGATTAAATTTTGGATGATATCCCTTGCACAAAATGGGCTTAAAACCTTCTTTCAGATAGTCATTGAATATGGAGAGGTCAGTTAACATTTTTGTCCCCTCATAGTTATCATCTGGCTTCTGAGAATCTTCAGCCGGGTTACAAAATCACCCACTGGTACAAGCGAATTTGAGTTGTAAGCTTCAAGGAATTTATACAGTGTATCATTTGCGGGGAAAACAAAGATTACCTTACCGCTGTTGAGTTCGAGGCTTGCCTGTAATCCGTTTAGTTCAAGGAAAGAACTGAGGTTTATGTCTATCGTTGAAAAACGTCTGTCCTTTGCCATATTCACTCCTTATGCTGTTTCTGTCGGGGTCTTTGCCCGTCTGCATTTAAAATAAAACAAAAAAAATCGATATGCAAAAAGAGTGTGTAAAAATAAACGGAATTTTGTTGGAGCTTATTTGTGGGTGTAGACGAGTCTTCTAATAGTCTCGGATTTCACACCCAATCGGTTAGCTATTAATTCCTTAGTTATCTCATGTGGAGGTTTTTTAAGACAGTAGTTTTTGGAAGAGCGTTTTATATCATTCATTAGCTTCCGATATAATCTTTTCAACTTGACTCTGTCGATGTTGCTTAATTTCTTCTTCCGTCCTCGTGTTTCAATGCGGGTTTGTGAATGGGGGAATTCTTTCAAGGCTTCTTCAGCAAGTTTGCTAATTTCATACAAAATGTTCCGCTGTTCGGGCGATATCTCTATTTTCTTTTTCCTTCCTCGCTTTTTAGGTATTGGTGGACTTTCTTTAAGAGCATTTTTTGCAATTCTTGCGATTTTTTGTATATCCCTTTCCTGCTTTAATTGCTCTTTGCTCTTTATATATGAGATTCCTTTTCTCTTAAAATTACTATATGTGTCTATTGTCTTCTTCGTTTCCATTAATACCAATTGCAAAGGAAGGAGTTTTCTTTTACTCCAGTTATTTTACGTAACTGCCTATTATAGCTCACTTGTGGGGTTAGGGCATTTGGGTACCGTGTACTTCCTATACAAACATGCAAGACCGATTGCATTTTTAAGGGGTCAAGACTACCCTTGGAAACATGCGGGAAACATATCTTCCTGTAGTAAACTCTGTTCAAACCTGATATAATTCTGTGGGATACAACCTGAAATCACTAATTGGAGAGGTGAGTTAAAATGGTTGAAGAGATAGCATTTATTATCAATAAATGTCCCGTAGGCCTATTTATTTTCAATCGTAAAATGGATATCATTGACCGTAACAAAAAAGCCTCGATGTTTCTCAATCGGTTTGAGTTACCTGAGGAGATAATAACTGTTACCAAAAGACTATTTGATGCTACTGAAAGAGGAAAACTCAGTGAACTATTTCCGGGAGAGATTCATATTACAAAGAAGCTCGATGGTTCAGCGAGTAACTGGGTATTCAGATTATACGTACAAGAAAAATCAAACCCGCTTGTCTATCTTCTTATTTTTGAGGAAACTGTTTCAAATAAGCTTGATATGAATGGAATAAGACAGGGATATAAATTAACGAGGCGAGAGACTGACATACTCAGGCGCGTAATTGATGGTTCTAAAAATACTGAAATTGCAGTAGAGCTTGAAATAGCGGAGCAGACAGTAAAAGATCATCTGAGCAATATTTATTTAAAGACCGCTACTGAGAATAGAATGGCACTCATGCGAACCCTTGTACATTGTCTTAATAATCAATCTGGCCTCACACTATAAAGGGATCTGCCCCATTACACTTATTTCTTCCTGAAAGAAATATATGCAGACATAATGTATCAGTGCATATTTGGATCAATAATCTTTAAGATAAGACAGCATTAGAAAGACTACATTTTTCATTCTTGCCCTCAAATAAAGGGGATGAAAGAGGATGCAGTGTTAAAATATGTAGGTAGCCTCACCTATAGCCGTCTTAGTAACTCTCAGATGCAACAACTGATACTGACTTAGAATTTGTCTGGTTGTCCAGTTATCGAACTATACTACAAGTGGTTGACGGGACTCTCATTACATGAATATAATAGCAGCAGGAAGGAACAAGGTTAAGAATAAATGTTGAGTCGATTATTTCAATTGCTGACATTGGAACGGCGCACCTTGATACGTGTTTATACGGGTGCATGGTTTGTTGTTGTCATCATTGTTTCTTCATACTTTGTATTTTATTTGTATCCAACTGTTTATAAAAAAATAACCGACAAATTAGTAATCCTAAATTTTGTAGTGAAAGAACCCCAAAATGGTAAGACAATTTATTACCGTAACATACAACAAAATAAAGCAATGTATGGTAACTTACTATTGGATAGTAATTGTCTATTCTATAACGGATGCACTCTCCTGCCTTTATCCCAAAGATCTTTTTGCAATAATGAGGTCAATTGGTGGAAAGTTCCACTCAATGATATTAAATGTTCGTCTGTAATAGGATGCGAGAAGTACTTTATGGAGGTTTCTGAGTCAGAACAAAAGAATGTGATTACACAATTGAAATCAGTCTCAGGAGAAACAATCCTTCCTGAGAAAAATGAAAGTCTCAAGATTACAGAGCCAATGGGCTGGGGCCAGGAAGCAAAATGGCCACTATTTACAATCGTATGTTTTTTTGGTATTAAATTTGGAAGAAGGCTCGGCGAGTTTTTGTTCATGCCATACGAAAAATAACGCTATAAAATAAAATTAATGCAGACAGGCAAAAGGTTACGTGTACAATTGACACCCCGCGACTTATTGCTGTCGTTTCCTGCGTACTCCTCCTATAAATCTTTACTGATGCAAATAATTTAAAGTTGCGGATAAGTATGTTACAAACCAAAAGAGTCTTGGATAATTAAGCTCCAGCGCAACTATGCAGTTTCTATGCAGTTCATATATGAAAAGATATACCTAAATTATATCGTTCATATTTTTTCAAATTCCTACCATGTAAGTATTGGTAAGGATTTACAAAGATATGAAAGGTAAGAGTGTTGATTCGTGGATACATGGCATTCAAGAGGTCGTCGGTTCGATCCCGATCAGCTCCACCATATTTTTCAATGGCTTACACCATCCAATTTAATCTCAAAAATCACACTGTAGCAAAATTGTAGCAATTTTCAGTTCTTCCATTAAGGGTATCGTCCAAAATATCCACTGCCTTGACCTTATGACTTGGCGCAAGATGAGCGTATCTCAGAGTCATTGTTAAGGTTTTATGACCCAACAATTCCTTGACTGTTGTAATGTCCACGCCAGCCATTATCAAAAAAGGTATGTCTTAGATCGTGAAAGTGGAAATCAAGGATTCCTGCACGTCTACAGGCCGAAGTAAAAGAATGCTTGATATCAGTGTAGGGTCTCCCTGTTGAATGCTCATAAAACACAGAGGGGATATCTAAACGTCTTTCAAGACCCTGCAAAGTTCTTTTAAGGGTATCATTGATAGGTATTTCCCTTCTATCGCCATTCTTGGTCTTCTCAAGCAGAATAAAGCCGTGTTTCAGGTCGATATTATTCCAATTGAGACTGAATATCTCACCCCTTCGCATCCCAGTATTAAGGGCAGCAATGACAATGGGTTTAAGATGCTTATCACAGGCATTTATAAGACTCTGGCATTCCTCTTTAGCCAAATATCGTAGACGCTTGTTGTTCTCCTGAAGGAATTTAACCTTGTGAACTCGTTTCAAGGTTTCTTCAGTTATCATGTCCCACTCACACGCCTTAGTGAACATGTGCTTTATTGCAGCGAGTAATCTATGATGCCTTCGTAATAATGCTGCAAGCTTGCGAATGTTTTCAGGGTTCCTAAAATATGCTTTTTTATCTTCTCTTTTATTATGAACAAACCACAAGTCATCACCCAGCCACCCATGCTGTAGCCATATCCCATTCCTACTGAAATCATGACGGCCGTCCCTGATATCTCGGCCTGGTGACCAGACAAAATATAAGACTATTGCAAATAATATGATAGAAGCAATAACTATCAAGTATTTGGAGAGGCTTTTTTTGTTTCTGTTCAGCATAAAATTTGTTTGCACGTAGAAAGCTATATTTCTATTGGTTTTGCTGTTGACTCAAGAATGTTTAATCCTGATATTATCTTCTTTGAATCTTTACATAATACTTATGTAGTCGATTTGTCAACCAACAAAGAATCACCAACATTATATCATTCTGAATATTGATGCAAGGAAACTTTCTATAAGCTTATCTGTCAACGGGATATGGTCATTTCAATTTTTTCATTCCAAACAAATATCAGAAGAACGGGGTCATTAAGATAGATTTATAACGAGATATTATTGCAAAAAGACTTGTGGAAAATATTACTTGACAAAAATGAAATTTTATACTTTAATACACGCAAATATTGGGGGGGGGGGTGTAATATGTTTAAAAAGTCAATTCTTTTTTCCCTTGTCATGTTGCTGTTTTGTTTTTCGTTCAATGTGCAAGTTGAGGCAGGTGAAGGATCTCAGTTTTATATCGGCCTTAAGCCGGGGGCATACTTCCCTAAAGGGGATATTGTTGAAGGCTATAAATCAAAGACTGGATTTGGGTTGGAAATGCCATTGGGCTATCGGTTTAATCGTAATGTGGGTGCTGAGTTGTCATTGGGCTGGTATCAAACAGACATACCTCAAACGCTAAGCCTTTATCCAATTACACTGGATGTGTTATTAAGTAGTCCTATAGGTGATTTTACTCCATATATAAGAGGTGGCGGTGGCTATTACTGGGCTCACGTGTCCTCAATTTTTGGGAGTGATAAGTCTGATTCAGCTTTCGGTTTTCAAGCTGGCTTAGGTGTAAAATATAAAAATTTTGGCATTGAAGGACGGTATATTAGTGCAAGACCTTCTATAGATAATGTTGACCTAAAGCTTGATGGTTTTCTCATTAATATCGTTGGTACATTCTAAACTTATATATCGTGAGGAAAAAGTCCTTTTCAATGTTTATTAACAAGCGCTCTACAAATTGCACATCCTTAAGGACATAGATTTGTATGGCAAGAGCATCTTGCGCAGGTTATTGAACATATCTATTTTTTCTATAAAAAAGCTTTTCAACTGGTTTATTAACCCGGCAATTTAATTATGTAAGTTACGCTGCATATTTGATTTTCGGATGTTCAAAGTATTTTCTAATTCTTCCGGGCAGTTTCTGAAGCTTTCTCATGTGCGAGACCATTTTT
>Ga0209048_10005905_pt1 | contig 11525 bp, 9 predicted proteins | sample FrelakmetCRP12CR_FD_187146 | JGI IMG/M metagenome (GOLD analysis project Ga0209048, IMG submission 187146) | Freshwater lake sediment microbial communities from the University of Notre Dame, USA, for methane emissions studies - CRP12 CR (SPAdes)... | ecosystem: Environmental > Aquatic >... | reverse complement strand
GAGCCATAATAGCCGGTCCACTCGCCGAACGGCCCTTCCGCCGCCACGTTGCCCGGCTGAACAAAGCCCTCGATGACCACCTCGGCATTGGCCGGATAGGGCAGGCCCGTGTGCTTGCCCAGCACGACTTTCTGGGGCCGCCCGCGATAGGCGCCGGCGATTTCGTATTCGCAAATGCCATAAGGAACTTCCGTACACGCCATAAGGAAGGTCAGCGGGTCGCCGCCAATTACGATGCACACCGGCATCGGCTTATTGAGCGCCAGGTATTTGTCGCGATGGATGCGGCCGTGCTTGCCGGGCGAGATGTAGAAGCCGAGTCGTTTGGCGTCGTGGATCATCACGCGATACGTGCCGGCATTGACCCAGTCCTCGTCAGGATCGCGCGTGACGTTGAAGCTGCCGGTGCCGATATATCGGCGGCCTTCGTCGCGGTCATGCCAGACCGGGGTCGGGAAACGGGTCACGTCCACCGCCTCACCTTCGATCACGTTCTCCATGACCGGACCGGTCTCCACGACCTGGTAAGGCAGCGGCTTGTCGGAGATCTTTTGGAAGTCGGCCAGGAAACCCTCGGATAGTTCGATCTTATTAAGGTCGGGCGGAAGGCCTAGTGTCATATTCTGCCGCCGGCCGCCGAAGAAGTTGGTGAGCACCCGGAAGCCTTTGGGATAGCCCGGGATATCGTCGAACAGCGCCACGGGCGCCTTGGCGTCATGCTGCAGCAACTCGGCCGCCATGCCGATGTCTTCCTGCCAAGAGTACCCGTTCGCGCGTACCAACTCACCGAGCTTGTCAGCTTCGACAATCCATTCGCGCAGATCGTCATAGAGGACGCGAGCTTTGCGATTGTCCGTGAGGGCAATATTCATGAGCGTTTTTCCTCTCTAATCCTGCAGTCACGAATTGAAACAATTCCTATCCAGCGCGGGCATGTCCTTGATTTGAATCAAGCGCCAAGCATTTGCCAAGGCGGCCTGGGCTTGCTCAAAACTCAAAGAGGTCGGCAAAGTCTAGAGATTCTCGAGTTACCGCCGGACCATCATGGCATAATGACAATTGTTTTTCGCCCATGTTACCCTGCTCTAGTTCTGTGTTCGCAGCCGCGCCTCACTGGCGCTTGAGCTCGTCACCCCGCGATATCAGGTGACCGCCCTGCCGCGCCTTGAAGATTTCGGCAACGAACATTCTGAGCGCGTGCAGGATCGTAAACATCAACCCAAATGGTGCGATGATCCTGCCTAACGATGGCTCTTTACACCAGATGAATTTTTCGGAAAGGACCGGCGTTCGTATCAATTCCCACCGCATGGCGCTTGCGCAATCCGGCCAGCTCCGGCGGCCACCTCACGCTGGCGCAAAGGCCAAAACTAAACTAGCATTCAATTTGGGGCGCTCAGTGGGGGTTAATCAGTTGATCTGGGGTATCCCGGTAAAAAAGCATAGGACACGATGAGAAAAAATCTCATTGCTTGCATGCTCGCTACGCTGACGCTTTTTGCGAACGTAACCGGCGCATCCGCAGATGACACACTGAAATTAGCGGTCGGCCAGCGCGGCAATTGGGATACGTCGGTGTCGGAGATCGGGCAGCTCGCCGGTATCTTCAAGAAGCACGGCCTTGTGCTTGAGATTGTCTACACGAATGGAGCAGGCGAGACCCAGCAAGCGGTGATTTCAGGCAGCGTGGACATCGGCGTCGCCGCGGGCGTTATGGGCGTGCTCGGTGCTTACTCCAAGGGTGCGCCAGTGCGGGTAATCGGCGCCGAGACCACGGGGGCTGGTGACCTCTATTGGTATGTGAAGATAGATTCGCCGATCAGGTCGCTGAAGGACACTGATGGCAAGACGCTTGGCTACTCGACAAACGGCTCTTCAACCCACGGCATCGTCACCGCTTTTATGAAGCAGTACGAACTCAAGGCCAAGCCGACCGCGATGGGCGGACCGTCCGCGAACTTGACGGCGGTGATGTCGGGACAAGTCGATGTCGGCTGGGCGGCGCCGCCATTTGGTCTCGATCAGCTCGACCAAAAGCAGATTCGAATCATTGCGACCGGCAACGACGCCGCCGCGTTCAAGGGGCAGACCGTGCGACTGCTTATCGCCAACGCGCAGGCCTTACAGGCGCGCAAGGCGGTGATCGACCGCTACATGAAGGCCTACCGCGAAACGGTCAACTACATGTACACCGATCCGAACGCCCTGAAGGTCTATTCGGAATGGCTTAAGATCAGCGAGGCAAAAGCCAAACGTACGCGTGATGACTTCTTCCCCAGGCCGTCGGTCGAGCCAGATCAAATCACGGGGCTCGATACGATTGTCAAGGACGCAGTCGATTTTAAGTTTACGGCCACGGAACTGACCAAGGCACAGCTTGAAGAGCTAATCCAGATCCCGCCGCCGTAATCCGAATGGCGTGGACGCGCCCAAAGTTGCTGATACTTGATGCGGCTTCACTCGGACTCGCAACTCGGCTTGTTGCCGAACTATTCAAATTAATCGGCAGCTTACGCGATCATGGTCTGGCTATTCTGCTATCCGAACAGAATGCACAGCTTAGCCTTGCGATCGCTAGTCGCGGCTACGTCATCGAGAATGAACGCGTGACCTTGACTGGCTCGGGACAGGAATTGCTGTGGTCAAAGGATGTTGCTGATCGCTATCAAGGGGGGGTAGGTGTCAAACTTGAAAGTTCATCGGTTCACCAGAAAAGTGGAATTTCTAAACGTTTGCGCGATCTGATACGCACCTAATCGGGTACGAAAATGAAGCGGCCAAAGAAGCCGAAAGATCGCGAAACGAACGCCATATTGCGCCATTGGCGCGAAGCGGTTCCGAACGATCGTTTGGCTCATCTCATCAAAGATGCAACACGGGCGCTCCTTCGAGCGCTACAGATGCGACTTACCCAGCACTCCGTATCGTTAGGTCAATGGACGTTTCTGCGCATTCTTTGGGAGGCCGATGGGATCACCCAACGTGAGCTGAGTGAACTAGCCGGCGTCATGGAACCGACGACCTTCACAGCGGTCACCGCAATGGAGAAGCTGGGATATGTAACACGTAGAAAGATGCGCAATAATAAGAAAATGGTCTACGTCTTTCTCACCCCGAAGGGGCGACTGTTGAAGCGGAAACTGGTGCCACTCGCAGAAGAGGTGAACAAGATCGCAGTCGATAACGTGAGTCCGCAAGACATAACAATGATGCGCCGCATCCTTCTCATGATGATCGAAAATCTGGCCCGAGACGAAGCGCGACCGAACGAGAAGCTGCGTATTCCTTCCACTCGTGAGTTGGCTAGGCGTGTCCACGAGGCTGAAGAGAGCAGCAGATTGCGGGTACGAAAATGACTCTAAATGGCACGCGCCCAGACCCGGACCGCTGCTCGTAATATGTGGGTGATCCGATCTCTCAGTCTGGCCGGCCACTTAGATATGGTTTTCGATTATGCTGGCCATTCGTGATGGTCACTTTTCCACTTTTCCGTCAACGCTCTGCGGTCTAGCTTGCCGCGCGCGGTCTTAGGTAGGTGGTCGCTTAGCACTATCTGCTTGGGCGCCTTGAATGCCGGCAAAAATGTGTTGCAGTAACGAAGCAAGTCGTCAGCATCTATGTTCGTACCCGGTCGTGTAACAACAAAGCTGACAACTTCTTCGCCGTAAGTGCGATCTGGAACCCCCACTGTAGCCACTTCGATAACCTCTGGCCGTTGCATTAGAACGCCGTCGATCTCTAGCGGCGAGATGTTAACGCCGCCGCGGATGATAAAGTCCTTCTCACGGCCGGTTATGTGGAGATATCCGTCTGCATCAAGAAATCCAATATCACCGGTTCGCATGCGTCCACGGCTATTGACCTTTATGGTTCCGTCGTCCGCGAGATACCGATAGTCGTTGTCGGGAAAGCCTCCGACCTCCACGTGGCCGATCTCTCCAATGGACAATGGTTGTCCGCGATCATTGACGATCGCGAGTTTATGGTAAGGCAACGGCTTGCCAACAGTACCGATATGTCGGTTTCGACCGGGATTAGTCGCAATCCAGCCGATCTCGCTGCAGCCATAGCTTTGGGCAATGGGAATTCCAAAGCGCTGCTCGAAACGTCGCCAATCCTCGCTCAAGAGCGGTGCCGAACTCGAGATCACGAACCGCAAACTCGACAATGCATCAGCGTTCGGTGGATCGTCGCTATTGAGTAACATGTTGATAGTGGTCGGATTGCCGGCGGTGATCGTCGCACCATATTCTGCGATGTGTTGAAAAAAACGGCTGCGCGTGAACTTTCGTCCCATGATCAGGGAGGCGCCCCGGTAAAGCGGTGCCAGTGCACTCAGAACCTGGGCTGAACACCAATTATATGAACGAAAATCATAGATGCGATCGTCGCTGGTTAGGCCACATCCGTCTGCGGTTGGGCCTACGTTGGATAACAGCTCGCGAAATGTCAGTACCACGCCTTTCGGTTGGGCACTTGTGCCGGATGTGAACAAGATGCACGCATCATCTCGCGGCCGGGTAGTCGCAAGAAATATATCCGCCGGGTCGCAATGAGCGACAGACTTGTAAAATCCATCGTTGGCATCGTTATTCCAAGACCCAAGCGGCAGACTCGGTGCCGATGGTTTTTCCAACACGTCGTCGAGGCCCATTCCAGCCTCAAATACAATGAGGCGCGGGTTCAGCGTTGACAGAATCTGTGCGAGGTGGCGGCGGTTCATTTCGACGTTAATGGTGCAAATGGTCGCACCATAGGCCATCACGCCAATATAACAGACCAGGTGCTCGATTGAGTTGCCCGAGAGCAGGGCGATGCGGTCGTTTGTGCGGATTCCGCGCTCAGCCAGATGCGTGGCAATCTGTCGAACTAGTCGCTGAAGCTGCCCGTAGTTGATCGTTCGTCGATCGTCGACGCAGACGATGTAGGTTTTGTTTGGATCTTGCTCTGCCGCCCGATCGATCCAGCTTCGAAGCAGGTTTGGCCCAACCTCAGTTTCTTTCAACATGGGACCTCAACCGCATACGAAAAATGACTGACATCCCTCGCATTGCTCAGCATATTGGAGGGCTATCGCCCTCAACGGGCGCCCGGAATTATGATTGCGGAAAACTGCGTCACCGTCCTGTCCGAGCCAAGGAGTGGACCCATCCGACCATGCGCGACTTGGCGTTTTCGATGTCCTGCTTTGTGAAGAAATCCTCCGGCTTGACTTTGTCGATCGGATATACCGGCCGCAGGAAGTCGCTCTCATAGCCGAATGGCACCGTGGCATCGATTCCCATGCCGCCCTCGAATTGGGTGTTCGATGCGGTCCACTGTTTGTCACCCGCGGTCATGCGCTCGGCCGGCATGAAGGTCTGGCCGCGCCCACCGGGGATCGGGTTGAGAATGTCGGTACGTGGATTCACGCGTGTGGTGAGGCACCACATAATATCATCCATGGAGTAAGGATCGGTGTCCTCACTCACCGCGATCGCAAGCCGCATGCCCTGCGAACACGACAGCGCCGCACCGAGGAAGTTGCGCTGCCAGCCTTCATCGATCTGATGGCGCTTTTTGACTTGGATGATGCAGCCGCCCCAATCGGTCATGCAATAAGGGATGACCACGTCCTGGACGATGCCGGGCTGCAGGCGTTCGCACAGCTCAAAGATCGCCGCCTCGCGCACCGTCGTGTCGATATTGTGGTCATCGAGGGTATGCACGCCAAGTGCGAAGATGATCGGCTTCGTCTCTGGCTTGCGCATAGTCACGGCGGTGACGTGGAAGGTTGGCGCCTTGTATGCCTTGCCCATATAGCCCGCCCATTCGGGGTGGAAATGGTAGCGGCCTTGGACGCCGGCATCCTCCGACTGTTTGGTTTCGAAACGGCGATCACGCGGATGGATATAGCCTTCGAGAACCAACTCAGCGTCGGCGAGCGTGTAGGCATCGACCGTACGGCATTTCACCATGCGAATTGGACTACCCTGCACCGCGCCCGCAATGCCGATTTCGTCGCAGCCCATTGGCAGAATTGCGTAGTCGAAGCCGGCGCCCGCGAGCAATGTACAGGCCGGTGGCACGCCAAAACACACTGATAGTGGGATTGGCTTGTCGTCCTTGTAATACTTGTTCGCTACCTGCCACATGTGTGAGCCGGGCGAAATTTGGAACGTACCGACATTGCCCCAGCGAAAGTTCATGCGATTGTAACCCAGGTCTGTACCACCATCGAATTGATCGAAGCTAATACAGCGGATGCCGGAACCAACGGTAAGCTCAGTCTCGTAGGTGGTGTGCCGGATCGGCACCATGTGTTGGTTGACGTCGTCTGGATCGTGCACAACGTGCTCCTGAACCGGTGCCTCGTTCTGCGGAATAATCACCGGCTTGAGCGGCTTGCGGAAAGCTTCCGCAATTCTGCGAGTCCGCTCGACATCGCTCTTCCAGCCGAACATCTTATTGATGACGTTCATGTCGCCGAACAGGTTGGTGATTACCCTATGATTTGGTTTGCCCTTGACATTGTTGAATAGGACTGGGCATCCGCCGTCCATGTGCTTTTGCAGTCCCGTAACCTCAAGATCCGGATCGACTGGCTTGTCAGTTTCAATCAAATCACCTTGCGCCTTCAGCCATTCTAGCGTTTTCCGAAGATCGATTACATCGGCGGTTCCTGGAAGGGGCTTTTCCTTTTGGACTGTTTTTTGCATGACATCCGCACTCCAATTTTCTAGGGGAGCCACTTTATGATCACTTCATCTGCGTTATTGTCGACGTACGGCCGAGCATCTGTCGCGGCCAGTTTTAAATCGAAGTTTTCGGTTTTTAGGTCAATTGCATTTCGGATTATCTTACCGCGCAGCTTTTACCACGATGGTTAGCCTACGCATTTTGCTTAGTTTACTGTTTTGGACTTTGCTGTACCAGGACTAGCAATTCCTGTTACGACATTTAGAGGAAATCATTACCCCTCTAAGTATTATTACGATATAGTATTTTATATCGAATGAAAAGTGCCCAAAGGATGGGGCATTATGCGGTTAGGAAATGACATCGACCGGCATCGTTGCAGGGGTCGATTGGCCCCCGCGGCGAGGCGATAGGCTGCCATGAATATAGAGCTCGGCCGGCAGATTGGCTCTTTTCTCGCAGCGCACCATGTGATGTCGCTCGCTACATTCGGTTCGAACGGACCGCACGCAACAAGCCTGCTCTATGCATGCGACGGATTGGCACTCGTCTGGGTATCGGAGCCCGATACGAAGCATTCCCGCGAAATCGAGGCAGATCCTCGTGTTGCAGCCACGGTCGCGCCAGATTACTCGGATTTTGCGACCATTCGAGGCGTGCAGATCGCTGGTGCAGCTCGCCGAATCGTGGCGGCGGATGAGCGAATGCGGCACCTTGCACAACTTGAAGCGCGTTACCCTTTCCTCGGACAATTAGCGGCAGGGCCGTTGAAATTGCGTCAAGCCTATGCTCGGACGGCTGTCTATCGGTTGGAGCCGGCTCGCATAGTTCTGATCGACAATACCAAGGGCTTTGGCCATAAGGAGGCGCTCGAAATTTCTAAGTAATTGGCAGGGCGACGCGCGGATGAAGTACGGCGTGGTAAATATCGAACTCGGACGACAGAATTTTCTAATTTTGTCTTTTTCCTATTCGGCGCCACGTAAACGATATTAAAATTACAAGTGTGCCGCGGCGGCGCTTCGGCCAAGGAGGGAAGTAAAATGCCACGCCTAATCGTTGGCCTCACTGGTGCAACCGGCGCGATCCTCGGTGTGCGGCTACTTGAAGCACTCAAGGACTGTGAGGTGGAATCCCATCTCGTAATCAGCAAGTGGGCGCAGCGAACTATCGAGCACGAGACGCCATACACTTTTAAACAGGTGTGCGCGCTAGCCGCTGTCTATCACAATTCAGCTAACATGGCGGCGGAGATCTCATCGGGTTCATTTATTACCGAGGGTATGGTGGTGATACCGTGCTCGATGCGCACGCTGGGCAGCATCGCGCACGGTTATGGCGAACATCTTGTACACCGTGCTGCTGATGTCATTCTCAAAGAACGGCGACGATTGGTACTTGTTGCGCGCGAGTCGCCATTATCCGAACTGCACCTCGAAAACATGCTGAAATTGGCACGCATGGGGGTAACAATAATTCCGCCGATGCCGGCCTTTTACAACCATCCTAAATCAATCAACGATATCATCGATCATATCGTGGCACGTGTGCTTGACCAGTTCGGCATCTCTGCGCGTTTTGCCAAACGTTGGGATGGACATATGCGTACCTCAACTAAGACCATATCCGGTGGCGAGTAAAATAACAGTCATGTGACAAAACATAATCCCTGGCGTGGCGTCGTCTTTTGTTTTTATGTACCCGCAAGCCGCTCGCGAATGGCGAAGCGATAACATAGACCAATACTCTTAGGACCAGATACCGCTGGCCCCGCCAAGTGAGTAAATGTTTGACGGGGCTAACAGGTCCACTAAACTGTTAAATGGTTATCGGCGGACGTAAAAAATTTGGCAGTTTTGGAAATAGGTCCGCCGAACGATAAGATGCCCAGCGCCAAAGAAAATTTGTTTTGAATATCGCCGGTGAAATCACAGTTGCTGCACCGCGGGACGCGGTCTTTAAGGCGCTCAGCGATGCGCCGTTTTTTGCCTCCTGCATCGAGGGTGTGCGCGACCTCAAAGCTATAGACGCCACCCATTTCGCCGCGGTTCTCGAAACCCGCATTGCGTATTTGCGCTTCAATTTTAAAGTTGACGTGGAGATAACGAGGATCTCAGTCCCGGAGGAAATCGAGGCTAAGATCGAGGGCACACCGCTTGGTATAGTGGGCCGGCTGACTGCAACCGCAACGACTCGGCTCGCGGAGGCCGGCGGCCAGACGGTCATCTATTATTCGATCGACGCGACCTTGACCGGAAAACTCGGTAGCATGGGGCAACCCGTTCTCAGGGCGAAGGCAAAAGATATGGAAAAGTACTTCACCGAACGGCTCTTCGCCACCTTCACCAGTGGCGGACCGGGGATTGCGTTATGACGCCATTCGATCTCGTGGAGCCTGCCTCGCTCAAGGAGGCTATCGCGCTCATCGACCCGGACGATCCGGATGTGCGGCCGATCGCAGGCGGCACGGCGCTGATGTTAATGATGAAGGCCGGCGTATTTCGGCCACGCCGGCTCGTCAGCTTGCGGAAATTGGGCGGATTCTGCGGCATCACGGCGATGCCTTCCGGCGATCTCAGAATTGGCGCAATGACCCCTCTATCCGCGGTCGAGCACTCGCCCGAAGTTGCGCGCCATGCGCCGGTGATCGTACGTGCGATGCGGAAGCTGGCGAATGTGCGCGTACGAAATGTTGCGACCGTCGGCGGCGCGCTGGCGCATGCCGATCCGCACATGGATCTGCCGCCGGTCCTGATCGCGCTCGGCGCGTCGGTGTCCGTTGTCGGGATGTCGGGCGAACGGACTATGCCGGTCGAGGATCTGCTCACCGGCTATTACGAAACCGCGCTTGCAAAGAATGAACTGATCACTGACGTGCACATCCCTGCGCAAGACGCGACACGGGCGGTCTACTTTAAGGTCACCGCTGGCTCCGCCGACGACTGGCCGGCGCTTGGCGTCGCTGTTGCGCTCGTTGCCGAGGGATCGAACGTGAAATCCGCTCGTATAGTCGTGAGCGCGGCGACGACCAAAGCGATGCGCCTGAAAGCAGCTGAAAAAGCCCTGATCGGGCTCGCGGTCGACGATGCCACGCTAAAGAAGGTTGCCGACATCGCGGCTGATGAAGCTGACATTCTCGCCGATGTACGCGGCTCGGCTTCATACAAGCGCGAACTATTGCGCGTCTATGCTGTCCGCGCCGTGCGTGCAGTCATGCAAGCAAGCGGAGAGCCCCACTAATGGCCGCAACCAGCCTATCCGGTGGCCAAGTCGGCCGCTCGCTGCCCCGCCTCGAGGCGCGTGACAAGGTGACCGGCCGCGCCGAATACACCCATCTCATGCAATTACCGGGCATGCTGTACGCCAAGATCTTCCGCAGCACGGTGGCGCACGGTCGCATCAAGTCGATCGAAACCAGCGCTGCTCGCAAGGTGCCCGGCGTCTACGCCGTCTATACGAGTGATGATATCCGCAAGGTCATTCCCGAGCCTTATTACGGCCCGGCCTTCCACGACCAGCCGATCCTCGCCATCGGCAAGGTGCATTTTGTCGGCGAGCCGGTGGCGGTTGTGCTCGCCGCCGATCCGCACATCGCCGATCAGGCAGTGCAGCAGATCGTCGCCGAATATGAAGAACTACCGGCCGTGTTCGACGAGGTCGAGGCGGCTGAGAACAAGACACTGGTGCACGAGGAGCTAAAGCCCGCTGGCACATTCGCCGACCTCAAGCATCTTAAAGGCCGCAAGGGTACCAATATCGCGCTCGATTACAGGCTGCGGCGCGGCGACGTCGACAAGGCCTTCGCCTCGGCGGCGCATGTGTTTGAGCATACCTTCCGCACCCAGAAGGTGCTTCATCTGGCGTTCGAACCGTTCGCTTCGATCGCGGATTACCGTGACGATGGCGTGACGATCCACTCGTCCGCGCAGGGGCCTTCATTTGTCCGCACCGAGCTCGCGCGTCTGCTCGGCTGGCCGGAGAATCGCGTGCGCATCAAGGTGCCGTACCTCGGCGGCGGTTACGGCGGCAAGCTCTATATCAAGATGGAAGCACTCGCGACCGCGATGTCGATGCTAGCGCGCCGCCCGGTCAAGGTGGCGCTGACGATGGAAGAGCAATTCTACACCATTACCAAGCATCCGAGCACGTTTCGTATCAAGAGCGGCATCGATAAGGATGGCCGCATCATCGCCCGCAAATGCGAGGTGTGGTGGAACGGCGGCGCCTACGCCGATATCGGGCCGCGGGTGACGCAGAAATCCGGGTTCACTGCCTCGGGACCTTACGACATCGACAATGTCTCGATCGATTCCTATGCGCTCTATACCAACTTGACGCCGGCCGGCGCCTTGCGTGGCTTCGGCATTCCGCAACTGGTGTGGGCCTATGAGAGCCACACTGACATGGTCGCCCGCGCGCTTAAGCGCGATCCGCTCGAATTCCGTAAGCAAAATCTTCTGCGTGATGGCCGCCCGCAGGCAACCGGCACGATTCTGAAGGACGCCGGAATCGAGAAGGTGCTCGATCGTATCGCCGAACGGCTCAACTGGAAACAGCCGTTCAGCCGCGGCATGGGCGTAGTGCGCCGCGGTCGCGGCCTTGCGGTCGCGCTCAAGGCGGTAATCTCGCCCACGACGTCGGTGGCCATTGTGAATATCTCGGCCGACGGCAGCACCACGCTTTATTGCGGCACCGTCGACATGGGGCAGGGCTCGGATACAGCGATGGCGCAGATGGTCGGCGAAGTGCTCAATATGCCGGCCGAGACCATTCGGATCGTCCCGCGCGATACCGATGTGACGCCCTACGACATGGGTACGCTCGGCTCGCGCTCGTTGTTTCATATG
>Ga0209048_10005904_pt1 | contig 11526 bp, 7 predicted proteins | sample FrelakmetCRP12CR_FD_187146 | JGI IMG/M metagenome (GOLD analysis project Ga0209048, IMG submission 187146) | Freshwater lake sediment microbial communities from the University of Notre Dame, USA, for methane emissions studies - CRP12 CR (SPAdes)... | ecosystem: Environmental > Aquatic >... | reverse complement strand
CGGGGCCGGCCGGCCCGGCCGTGAGGGCCGTCGTGGCACGCCCCGCCCCCGCCGGCGGGCCCAGGGCCCCGACCGCGCCGGCCAGCACGACGACGGGCAGCGCCACCAGCCCGAGCACGGCGACGACCACGACCGCCGCGGCCGGCTTCACGGACCCCCTGGGCGCGTGGGACACCTGCCGCACCTCCTCCCGCTCGGACCGGGTCCCGGGGGGCGTGGCAGCCCCGAGCCCCCGCGTGACGGGAGGTGCTCTCAGCATACCTCATGCTGTCTCGTGTCGCCCGAGCCGCTGCCACGGTGGTCCGGCGGCGACCCCGGTCCGCGTGACGGATGTGTGAATACCGTCACGAAAGGGAACGCCCCGGCCCCCAGGGGCGTTACCATCGGGTGCGCTGTCCTGGTCGGCCACCCACCGGGGTACCCCCCGACCCCGGGGCCGACCGGGAAGCGAGCGAGGCGACCATGACCAGCGACCCGACCACCAGCACCGAAGCGCTCGAGCAGATCCACACCTGGCGCAGGCACCTGTCCGACCAGACGATCGTGTCGGCCTCCGAGGTGCAGAACCGGCTGTTCGACCTGTACGGCGACCTCGAGCCGTTCCCGCAGCTCGAGCGGATCAAGCCCTGGCTGTCGCTGACCGTGCAGCGGGAGCTCTTCACCGCCACCGAGCTCGAGGCGTTCCTCGCCGAGCTCTCCGCGGAGCTGCGCGGGCCCGGGCCGGCCGGGCCGGCCCGGCCCCAACCCGCCGACGTGTAGGCGCCCGCCCCGGACCCCGGATCACCTCCGGCGCCGCAGCCCCCGACCGCTACCCTGAGCCGCCATGGCCCACGACAAGCGGCACAAGGGGTCCAACCTGGGCGTCACGCCCCAGGGGGAGGACTTCTCCGCCTGGTACAACGAGCTGGTCCTGAAGGCCGAGCTGGCGGACCGCGCCCCCGTCAAGGGGGCCATGGTGATGCGGCCCTACGGCTACCGCATCTGGGAGCTGCTCCAGTCCGAGCTCGACCGTCGGTTCAAGGACACCGGCCATGTCAACGCCTACTTCCCGCTCCTGATCCCCATGAGCTACCTGCAGCGGGAGGCGGAGCACGTCGAGGGGTTCAGCCCGGAGCTCGCCGTCGTGACCCACGCGGGCGGCAGCGAGCTCGAGGAGCCCCTGGTCCTGCGCCCCACGTCGGAGACCATGATCGGCGAGATGTACAGCCGGTGGATCTCCTCCTACCGGGATCTGCCCCTGCTCATCAACCAGTGGGCGAACGTCGTCCGCTGGGAGCTGCGGCCCCGTCTGTTCCTGCGGACGACCGAGTTCCTGTGGCAGGAGGGGCACACCGCCCACGCCGACGCCGACGACGCCATGGCCGAGACGATGCGCATGCTCGGGGTCTACACCGAGGTTGCCCGCGACGTCGCCGCCATCCCGGTCATCGCCGGCGAGAAGACCCCGGGTGAGCGCTTCGCGGGAGCGGAGCGGACCTTCACGATCGAGGGCATGATGCGCGATGGCCGCGCCCTGCAGAGCGGCACCTCGCACTACATGGGCACCAACTTCGCCAGGGCGTTCGACATCACCTTCCAGGACGCCACCGAGGAGCTGCAGCACTGCCACACGACCTCGTGGGGCATGAGCACCCGGATGATCGGCGCCGTGATCATGGCCCACGGCGACGACAAGGGGCTCGTGCTGCCGCCCCGGCTGGCGCCCTACCAGGTGGTCATCGTGCCCATCGCGGGCCGGGACCCGGGGGCGGCCGGGCTGGTCGCCGCCGCGACCGACAAGCTCACCAGCGAGTGCAGGGCCGCCGGGGTACGCGTCCACGTCGACGAGCGGGACGCCTCACCCGGCTTCAAGTTCAACGACTGGGAGCTCAAGGGCGTGCCGCTGCGGATCGAGCTGGGCCCCCGCGACCTGGCCTCCGGCAGCGCCGTGCTCGCCCAGCGGGTGGGGGCAGGCGCCAAGGAGCCCGTCTCCCTCCACGACGTGGCGGCGTCGCTGCCGGCGCGGCTGGACGACTACCAGGGCGCGCTCCTGGGACGGGCCACCGCGTTCCTCGACGATCGGCGCCGGTCCACCGACAGCTGGGGAGTCTTCGCCGACGGCGTGGTCGGCGGCTTCGTCGACGCCCTCCACTGCGGGAGGCCCGAGTGCGAGGACGACATCAAGGCCGCGACGGGCGCGACCCCGCGCTGCATCCCCTCCGACGGCAGGCCCGAGGAGGGGCTCTGCGTCCGCTGCGGTCGCCCGTCGGCGTGGGGCACCCGTGTGGTGTTCGCCCGCGCCTACTGAGCACCTGGCGGCGCAGCTGCGTCAGTTGACGAGCTTCTGCCGCCCTTCCCAGTAGGGCTGGCGGAGCTTGAACTTCTGGAGCTTGCCGGTCGCGGTCCGGGCCAGCACGTCGCGGAACTCCACCTTCTTCGGGCACTTGTAGCCGGCGAGCTTGCCCTTGGCGAAGGTGACGAGGTCCTCCTCGCTGAGGTCGAACCCCGCTCGGAGCACGACGAGCGCGGTGACCATCTCGCCCCACTTCTCGTCCGGGACGCCGATCACCGCCACCTCCGCGACCGCCGGATGCTGGAACAGGCAGTCCTCCACCTCGATGGAGCTGACGTTCTCCCCCCCGGTGATGATCACGTCCTTCTTGCGGTCGGAGATCGTCACGTAGGCGCCGTCGAGGAAGCCGCCGTCGCCGGTGTGGAACGAGCCGTCGGGCATGGCCTTGGCCGTCTCCTCCGGCTGCTGCCAGTACCCGCCGAAGACCGTGTTGGACCGGGCGCAGATCTCGCCCTCGCCGTCGATCGTGATCTGCACGCCGAGCGCGGGGGTCCCCGCCCGGGACAGCAGGCGGCTGCGGTCGGCCGCACTGAGGTCGTCCCACTCGGATCGCGACCGGTTGATGGTGAGCAGCGGCGACGTCTCCGTGAGGCCGTAGATCTGATTGAACTGCCAACCGAGCTCGGCCTCGACCCGCTCGATGGTCCTGGACGGGGGCGGCGCGCCGGCGACGACGACGCGGACCGTGCCGCGACCGGGGACGTCGCCACCCCGTTCCTGACGGGTGGTGGCGGCATCGAGGACCGCCGCCACCACGGCCGGGGCGCCGCACATGAGCGTAACGCCCTCGCGCTCCACCCGACGCAGGATCTCCTCGCCGTCGATCTTGCGGATCACGACGTGGCGGGCACCCATCCCGGTCGCTGCGTACGGCATGCCCCAGCCGTTGCAGTGGAACATCGGCAGCGTGTGCAGGAGCACGTCCCGGTCGCCCACCTGCAGGTGCCAGCCGAAGGCGGCGGCGTTGATCCACAGGTTGCGGTGGGTGAGCTCCACGCCCTTGGGCCTGGCCGTCGTGCCGGAGGTGTAGTTGATCGACGCCGTGGTGTTCTCGTCCGTCAACCAGGGGGCGCCGTCCGGGGGCTCGTCGGCCGGTGCGAAGAGGTCGGCGTCCGCGACGCCGTCGAGGACGATCCGGTGCCTGGCCCGGACGCCGGCCATGGCCTCGTCGTACTCGGGGTCCATGAGGATCACCGAGGCGCCGGAGTGCCCCACGATGTAGGTGACCTCCTCGGCGTTGAGCCGGTAGTTGACGGGCACCAGCACCCGTCCGTAGGCGCTGACCCCCCAGTAGCTGCACAGGAACCGGGAGGCGTTGGGACTCACGATCGCGACTCGCTCCCCGGGGCCGACCCCGAGCTCCCCGAGGGCTCGGGCCATGCCCCACGCCCGGCGCTGCAGGTCGGTGTAGGTGATGCGCCCCCACGACCCGGGGACGTCGGGCTCGTCCACGGCCGCCTCGCGCTCGCCGTACACCAGCGCGGCCCGCTCGAGGAAGTCACCGATGCCCAACGGGACCAACATGGGGCCTCCCTCCCCGCGACCCGCCTCCCGGGCCACGCTGCGGCGAGCCTACGCGCGCCGGCCACCGGTGGCCCAACGGCTGCCCAACGGCTGCCCCCCCTTGGTGGTCGCGTCCCCGGCGCGGGATGTGCCGGGCGGGGCGCCGGGCACGGCCTCGTCCCGACACCCGACGAGCCGGGTTAGGAGGACTGCTCCTCGTGGTAGTCCTTCTCGACGTTGACCGTCCACACGTCGTGGTGGGCGCCGAGGATGTTCTCCACCGAGAGCATCGCCGTCAACATCGAGTGGTCCTGGTTGTTGTACTTGTGCATGCCGTTGCGACCGACCGGGTAGACGTTCGGCGCGCTGGCCGCCAGCCAGTCCCGCAGGACCAGGACCCGCTCGGCGTACTTGTCGTCGTAGAACGGGTAGGCCTTCGGCATCCGCACGACGTAGCCCGCCTCCACCCGCTCGGGGCGGACCAGGCCCAGCTGGCCCAGCTCCTTCTTCCCGAGCTGGACGAGATCCTCGTCCTTCGAGTTCCACAGCTCGTCGCCCTCGAACACGAAGTACTCCAACCCGAGGCAGGTGCGGCCGTCCTTGACCAGGTACGGCGACCACGAGCCGAAGTTCTGGATGCGACCGAGCTTCACGTTGGGGTCGTGGACGTAGATCCAGTTGTCGGGGAACCCGTCGGACTCGGGCACGACCAGGGCGACGGTCAGGAAGTCGCGGTAGCGGAGGCTGTCCGCCGCGGCCTGGACCTCGGCGGGGACCGGCGGGTCCATGGACTTGAGCAGCGTCGAGATCGGCATCGAGGAGACCACGTGGCTCGCCGCGTAGCGGGTCGAGCCACCGTCGGCGCTGCGGGCCGTCACGGCGACGGCGCTGCCGCCCTCGTGGTGGATCTGGGTGACCGCCGTCTCCATGACGACCTTGGTGCCGGCCTGCTCCACGAGGTCACGGCAGCGCTCCCACATCATCCCCGGGCCGTACTTGGGGTACTGGAACTCCTCGATGAGGGAGGTGATGTCCTTCTGGTTGCGCCTGGGGAGCACGGCGTTGACGACCGCGTTGAAGAGGTTGAGGTTCTTGATGCGCTGACCGGCCCAGTCCGCGCTGATCTCGGTCGCGGGGACGCCCCAGACCTTCTCGGTGTAGGTCTTGAAGAACGTCTTGTAGAGGCGTTCACCGAACGCGGCCGTGGTCCAGCCCTCGAAGCTCTCCTGGTCCTGGGGTGGACGGACTCGGGCCTTGGCGTAGGAGGCCACGCACTTCGTCGCTTCGACGGGGCCGAGACCCTTCAGGGCGTTGAACGCCTTCAGCGGGTAGTCGAAGAACCTCCCGTTGTAGAAGATCCGACTCATCCGCGGCCGCAGCAGGAAGTCCTCCTGGGGGAGGATCTCGTGCCAGAGCGCCTCGACGCGGGGGACCTTGGTGAAGAACCGGTGGCCCCCGATGTCGAACCGCCACCCGTTGGCCTCCGCGGTACGGCTGATCCCCCCGACCACGCTGTCGGCCTCGAGGACGACGGACGTGTGGCCCCGCTTCGACAGCTCGTAGGCCGCCGTGAGGCCGGCGGGCCCGGCACCGATGATGACCACCTCCGGCGCGTTGGGGCCCGATCTGCCGGGCTCGACGAGGGAGGTCACGTCAGGCGTGGGGTCGGTGGGTTCGGTCTGGATGGACATGGGACCTCATGGTGTGGTGGGGGGATGCGGGCCTCCCGAGGCGGGGGCCGACTGCCGTTGCGAAACCCGGCCGACGCCGTCCAAGCACGGCCCCGGAGCGGTGGGCGGGGATCACGCTGGTGCGAATCGCACCAGGGACTCGTGCTCATAGTACTTCCGCGGTTGCGAGTGAACGGGTTCGCTGTAGGCCGGGCGCGAGACCTCCAGGGTGTCGCGCAGCTCCTGGCAGCTGTAGCCCAGGGTCCGGTAGCCGGATTCCCAGACCAGCCAGATCTGGTGCGACCCCGCGAGGTTGAGCACCTGCCGGGCGAACACCCCGACGTTGGCGGCGCCGTTGATCTGGGCGTAGTCCACCCAGTTGATGCGCTCGGGATCGTCCCACCGGGGGAACGTCACCTCCGTGTACAGCCGGTCCGGGAGCAGCCGGGAGACCGCCGGCCCGAGTTGGTCGGGGCAGAAGGCGACGACGTCCCCGGGCCGGGCGGCCGCCACGATCTGGGCGGCGACGACCGGGGCCTGGGTGCGCTGCCCGAGGATCTCGCGGGCGCCCACCGAGGTGCCGAGCACGGCGATGGCCACGAGGAGCGCGGCGCTGGCGACGGGTCCGAACCGGGTCCCGCGGACGGCGGTGACCCCGAGGGCGACGAGGAGGGCCACGAGCGGGAGCACGACCGACGCATACCGGTAGGCGAAGGCAGCGCCCGCCAGCATGCCGCCCGCCACGGCGATGAGCATCGTGCCGACCGCGACCGCGGCGGCCGGCCCCGCCCAGCGGGAGCCGGGGACCGGGCCACGCCAACCGATCAGCGAGGCCAACGGGCGGGCGGCTCGAACGGCCACCAGGACCAGGCCGGCGGTGAGCAGGACGAAGGCGGCGAGGTAGAGGACGAAGAGGGCCATCCCGCCCGCCGTCTCCCACCCGGCGAACTCACCCAGCGCCTTGACGAGCATCATGGGTGAGGCGGCGTCCGCCCATGGCGTCCCGGTGTTCGTCGCCTGGAAGTAGAAGCTCGGCGCCCACGGGAGGAAGAGCAGGCACCCCCCGCACAGCGCGGCAAGGGCCATTCGGGCCGGCGTCCGGACCGGGCCCCGGAGCGCCACGAGCGCGAGGACCGCACCGAGGCCGGCCACCAGGAAGAGCGCCCAGTAGTGGGTGAGGAGGAGGAAGCCGCAGACGAGCCCGAAGAGGAACAGCCGGATCACGGTGGGCCGTTGCAGGCAGCGGATGAGGGTCAGCGCCGCCAGGGTGGCGAGCAGCATCACCAGCGAGTACATGCGGTTCTCGGTGCCGTAGCGCAGCGCGAACGGGTTGCACGCCAGGACGATCACCAGGGCGAGGGCGACCCGGCGTCCACCGACCGCCCGGCCGAGGGCCCACGCCGCCGGCAGGGTGGCGAGCGACAGCAGCCCGGCGAGGACGCGCACCGTCTGGGTGCCGCTGCCGAACAGCCGCAACCAGAAGTGGAGCAGCAGGTAGTACGCAGGGGGCGACCCGTCGTGGCGCAAGGCCTCGAACAGCTTGGGGAGCGGCAGTCTGGCGATGTTGACCGTCAGGGTCTCGTCCAGCCACAGCGCCTTCGGTCCCACGAAGCGGAGCGCGACGGCCAGGGCGGCGGCGAGCCCGGCCACGACCAGCAGCGACCCCTCGATCAGGTGGGCCGCCCTCGACGGCCGAGGGGTGCCCGGCCGGGTCCGCGGCCGGGGGAGGACGGCCGTACCGGCGACGGCCCGGTCAGGGACCGGCGCCGGCCGGACTGCGGCGGAGGGCGGGTCGGCGATGCTCATGGGTGGGGGCTGCTGGGCAGGCCGAGGTCCTGGCGCCTGCCGATGACGGTCATACTCCCGCGGCCCGCCGTCCCCCCGGGTCCACAGACCCGGACACCACCACGACGGGAGCCCCGGGACACCGTCCGGGAGCGCCATTGTGGATCGCGGAGAGATCGAACCGGTGGCACCCTACGCCAACTACGGTGCCCGCATGCCTGACGACGAGTCCGCGCCCGGCCCGACGGAGCCGAAGGCCGGGCAGGAGGCCTCGCCGAAACCGGGCGGACCTGCCCCCGAGGCGGAACCGCCCGATGGGGAGCCCGCCTCCGCGCCGACGCCGCGGACCGGCCCGGAGCCCGCCTCCACGCCACCCCCGCCGCCGGGCTGGGAGCCCGCCTCGCCGCACCCGCCGGCACCGCCGCCAGCTTGGGAGCCCGCCCCGCCGCCCCCGCCGCCCGCGCCGGCCCCGCCGCCCGGACCGACGTCCGCGCCGGCCGTCCCACCGACGACACCCCCCGGGCAGTTCACCACCCTTCCCCCGTTGGGCCGGACCGCACCCGTCGAGCCGCCAGGCGGGGCGCCCCCGCCTCCCCCACCCCCCGGTGGCTACGCGGGCCAGCCGCCTGGCGCGTACCCGCCGCCGGGTGGCTACGAGGGCCAGCCGCCCCCGCCCTACGGCGGCTGGGCCGCACCGCCTGGCGGGTATCCCGCACCGCCTGGCGGGTATCCCGCACCGCCGCCCCCCGCTGGCTACGAGGGCCAGCCCCCTGGCGCGTACCCGCCGCCGGGTGGCTACGAGGGTCAGCCGCCCCCGCCCTACGGCGCCTATCCCCCACCGCCACCGTACGGGGCGCCCTACGGGGGGTATCCCTACCCCGTCCCCAGCGCGCCGCGCACCGAGGGCAAGGCCATCGCCAGCTTCGTCCTCGGTCTCAGCTCGTTCGTCTGCCTGGGTCCGATCGGGGCGATCCTCGGACTGGTCCTCGGGGTGTCGGCCAAACGCACCATCCGGGAGTCGGGCGGGACGCTCGGCGGCGCGGGTCTGGCCACCGCCGGCATCGTGCTGTCGATCATCGGGCTCGTCCTCGTCGCCGGCATCGTGCTGCTCATCATCCTGGGAGCGGTCTTCGGCACGTCCAACGACTCGAGCTCCGTCCAGCTGAACCTCCTGACCGGCTGGACGGCGCAGCTCGGTCGGTAGAGCCTGCGGGGTCGACGGTTAGGCTGAGGGCGCCCGGGTCCCGCCCGTCCGACCTTCGAGGAGGCTGCCATGGCCGTGACCGCCACCACCCCGACCGACCTCGTGCGCGAGGTCTACGGGCGGCTGCCCGGTCGGGTGGCGACGGGACGGCGCCGGCTCGGCCGACCCCTCACGCTGGCCGAGAAGGTCCTCGTCAACCACCTCGACGACGCCGAGGGCGCCGTCGTCGAGCGGGGTCGCAGCTACGTCGACTTCCGGCCCGACCGGGTGGCGATGCAGGACGCCACGGCGCAGATGGCGCTGCTGCAGTTCATGACCGCCGGCCTCCCCCGGGTCGCCGTTCCCTCGACCGTGCACTGCGACCACCTCATCCAGGCACGGGTGGGCGCGACCGAGGACCTCGCCGCGGCCGTCGAGGCCAACGAGGAGGTCTACGACTTCCTCCGCACCGTCAGCGCCAAGCACGGGATCGGGTTCTGGAAGCCGGGGTCGGGCATCATCCACCAGGTGGTCCTCGAGCAGTACGCCTTCCCCGGCGGGATGATGATCGGGACCGACAGCCACACACCCAACGCCGGGGGCCTCGGCATGATCGCAATCGGCGTGGGCGGCGCCGACGCCGTCGACGTGATGGTCGGCGACGTCTTCAACGTCCGGTTCCCGAGGCTCATCGGCGTCCACCTCACCGGCAGCCTCTCCGGGTGGGCCTCCCCGAAGGACATCATCCTGGAGGTCGCCCGGATCCTCACCGTGAAGGGCGGGACCGGGGCCATCGTCGAGTACTTCGGCCCCGGGGCCGACGCCATCTCCACGACCGGCAAGGCCACGGTCTGCAACATGGGCGCCGAGATCGGCGCCACGACGAGCGTGTTCAGCTTCGACGAGCACGGCCTGGCCTACCTGCGAGCGACCGGGCGGGGGGAGCTCGCCGATGCAGCCGAGCGGGTGATCGCCGACCTGCGCCCCGACCCGGAGGTGCTCGCCGATCCGTCCGGCTTCTTCGACCGGGTGATCGAGATCGACCTCGCCACGCTCGAGCCGGCGATCAACGGCCCCCACACCCCCGACCTCTCCCACCCCGTCTCCCGCATGGCGGCCGACGCCCGCGAGGCGGGGTGGCCCCTCACCATCAGCCGAGCCCTCATCGGGTCGTGCACCAACTCCTCCTACGAGGACATCACCCGGACGGCCGACCTGGCCCGCCAGGCGCGCGCCGCCGGCCTGCGGGTCAAGACGCCGCTGCTCGTGACCCCGGGCTCCCAGCGCACCCACGACACGATCGCCCGCGACGGCCTGCTCGAGGACCTCGAGGCCGTCGGCGCGACGGTGCTGGCGAACGCCTGCGGCCCCTGCATCGGCCAGTGGCAGCGCGACGACGTCGCCGAGGGCGACGTCAACGTGATCATCAACAGCTACAACCGCAACTTCCCCAGGCGCAACGACGGCCTGGCCTCCACCCTGGCGTTCGTCACGTCGCCCGAGACGGTGATGGCCTTCGCCCTGGCCGGAACCCTGGACTTCGACCCCGCCACCGACGCCGTCGACGGCGTCAAGCTCCGGCCGCCCACCGGCGAGGAGCTGCCCGCCAGGGGCTTCGAGGCGGGTGAGTCGGGCTTCCTGGCGCCGCCCGAGGACGGGGCGGGCGTCGAGGTCGTCGTGCGCCCGGATTCCGATCGGCTCCAGCTGCTCGAGCCCTTCGCGGCCTGGGACGGGGAGGACCTCGTCGAGCTGCCCGTCCTCCTGAAGGCCAAGGGCAAGTGCACCACGGACCACATCTCGGCCGCCGGCCCCTGGCTCGCCTACCGGGGGCACCTCGAGAACATCAGCGCCAACCTGTTCCTCGGTGCCGTGAACGCCTTCACCGGGGAGGCCGGCTACGGCTCCGACCCGCTCGACGGCGCCCGACGGTCCTTCCCGGACATCGCCAAGCACCTGTCGGAGGCGGGGGTGGGCTGGGTCGCCGTGGGCGACGAGAACTACGGGGAGGGCTCGAGCCGCGAGCACGCAGCCATGGAGCCCCGCTTCCGGGGCGGCGAGGCCATCCTCGCCCGCAGCTTCGCCCGCATCCACGAGACGAACCTGAAGAAGCAGGGGATGCTGCCCCTCACGTTCGCCGATCCCGGCACCTACGACCGCATCGGCGAGGGGGACCGCATCTCGGTGCTCGGGCTCGCCGACCTGGCGCCCGACACGCCGGTGCGGTGCCGCATCCACCACCCCGACGGGTCGATCGAGGACTTCACGGCCACCCACACCTTCAGCGCCGACCAACTCGAATGGTTCCGGGCGGGGGGCGCGCTCAACCTCATCCGGGCACGGCGGTCGCGCCGCGCCTGACCGGCGGGGCCTCCCGGCTGAGAATCTCCTGAAGGGTCCGCTGATTCGGGCCGCCTGCCCGGATCCTGGCGCCCGGGCGACGTCCCCACCGGGTCGTGCCGTCGTACCCTGTGGGGCATGGCCGAACCGACCGCTGATCCGTACCTGCCCGGTCCGTCGTTCCGGCGGCGGCGCCCCGCGGTCCTCGTCCTGGCCGGTGTCGTCGTGGCCGCCCTGGTCGCCGGCGGTGGGCTCCTGGCCGTCGCCCGGAGCAGCGGCGCATCCGCCGACACGCCCGAGTCCGCCGTCACCGCCCTCCTCGACGCGGCCTCGCACAGCGACCTCAACGGCGTCCTGACCACCATCGACCCCTCCGAGAGCGGACCGCTCCACACCTCGATGACGACGGTCCTGGACTCGCTCCAGAAGCTCGGGATCCTCGACGCCGCCGACCCGAGCCACCTGAGCGGGATCACCCTCAGCTTCGACCGGCCGACGATGGCGACCGAGTACCTCGACCAGCTGCGGGGACCGGACCAGGTGGCCGCGGTCACGTTCACCGGCGGCACCGCCCACGTGCACGTCGAGCCGTCCCAGCTGCCGGTGACCCCGCTGGTCAAGACCTTCATCGGCACCGCGCTCGCGCCCGTCGACCGCTCCATGCCGATGGCCGACGCCCACGCCGCGGCGCACCCGATCGTCACCGTCAAGCGCGA